>Ga0306920_100002067_pt1 | contig 25181 bp, 21 predicted proteins | sample flu12Cox44000170_FD_204666 | JGI IMG/M metagenome (GOLD analysis project Ga0306920, IMG submission 204666) | Lab enrichment of tropical soil microbial communities from Luquillo Experimental Forest, Puerto Rico - flux4day.12C.oxic.44.000.170 (v2)... | ecosystem: Environmental > Terrestrial >...
ACGTTCCGGCCGGGACTGATAGTCGGCCCAGGCAAGCCCACCCGCAAATACAAAAAATATGACGAGCACGGCCGCGCTCATCACCATGGTATCGAACGGCATCGGAAGCCCCCTTAAGCTGCCGGCACCCTTCTCCAGGGCGAATCAACTGTCATTGATGCGGATCAAATGAGCAGATGGCCTCACGCCGCGGCGAGAGCTTCCGCGCGCGCCTGGTCGAGCATGCAGATGCCGCCGTGGACAATTTCGATCACGCCGTCGCGCTCGAACCTGGTGAAGGTGCGGCTGACGGTTTCGATCGTCAGTCCGAGATAATCGGCGATGTCCTGCCGGCTCATCGGGAGCGGAACCATCTGCGAAGCCGCAGCGGCTTCCGCGATTCGATTGCGCCAGCGGACGAGAAAGGTCGCGACCTTTTCCTCCGCGGAACGCCGCCCGAGCAGGACGATGTGATCTTGTGCCTGGCTGAGTTCGCGAACCGCCAACTCGTTGATACGGCGCAAGAGGTCCGGCTTGTCCTCGCTGAAGCGCGCAAAGCCTGACCTGGAGAACTGGCAAAGCTCCACTGAGCCGATCGCGTCGGCGGAGAAGTTGTGGCGGCTCGAAGCCGCCAAACCCAGAAAGTCGCCCGGCAGCGCAAATCCGATGATCTGACGGCGTCCATCCGGAAGCAGCTTGTAGAGCCGCATGACGCCATCGACCAGATTGTAGAAGGATGTCGTCATCTGCTCCTGCGCGAATACGGTCTCGCCCGCCCTAAAATGGACCTGACGTCCCAGATGTGCCAGTTCGCGCAGTTCGGCGCGATCCAGCGCTGCGCAGACGCTGAGCCGTTTTATCGAGCATTCGTCACAGGGGCGGCCGTTCGCCTCGCCTGTCGCCAGGGCCATCGTGATCGTCACTCCTGAAATGGGCAGTCCCGATAGTTCGATATCTAAGCTATTTGTCCGGATCGCGGTTGATGCAGATCAAACGATTGTCGGCTTCGTCCCGATATCAAGGATTCTGTTGATCACATTGATTTTTCAACCCTTGGACGGTCGATCCGCGATGCTGCGATTTGCCCTGCGCCAGACCCTCATCGCGCTGCTTGCCACGACGAGCGCCTTGGCCATCTCGCCTGCCGAGCAGCGCGGCAAGGCTTACGCGCAGTCCCATTGCGCGCGGTGCCATGCCATCGACCGCACAGGCGAAAGCCCGCTGCAGATCGCGCCGCCGTTTCGGACGCTGCATCTGCGTTATCCCGTCGAAACACTGGCCGAGGCGCTCGCAGAAGGCATCTATACCGGGCACGCGGAGATGCCGGCTTTCGAGCTCTCCCCCGAACAGATCCACGATCTCCTGTCGTATTTGAAGACGCTCGAATAAGAGCGGTTGCCAGTGGAGTGGGTTTGACATTCCTAATTTTCCAGTGGTCCTTTGATTCTAACATTCGCAAAGTCCCTGCCGAGAAGGGATGCGAATGCTCGAATCGGACCACTAGAGTGTCTGGACGGTCCAGGTGACGAAGTCCTTCGCCAGGCGGCCGAACGCTTCATTGAAGGCCGAAACCGCCGCCTCCGGCTCGAGCTTGTCGAACTTCTCGCTTTGCTCGAACAAACGCGATGCGATGACCTTGCCGTTCTTGTCAAGAATCCTCGCCGACAGGGCGATCTGAGCCGTGGGCTGCGATTCATTTTCGATCTGAAAACGCCGGACGTCGATCAGAAGCTGGAAATCCGTCTGGCCGACGTCTGTCGCCCGCAACGGCGCGTGAGCGATGTCGTAATTCTCGAAACTCTCGATCAATCTCGCCTGCAGCAGTTTCGGGATGCTGTCGGCCCAGAGAAACTCGGCAAAATCCGGATATTCCTTGACCGGCGAGAACAACATTCGCTGCGTCTCGAGCATTGCGACCGCGCTTGGTTCGGGAAGCGCCAACTGGCCCCTGATCGCCTTGGCGGGCGCCGCAAAGCCTTGCGCTGCCCGCAGGTCGTAAGTGAGCTTTTGCGGCTGAGAGCCGCCGCCGGTCATCGTTTCGATGCCGGCAACGATGCTGTCGAGCTTGCCGGTGTTTCGGGCGAGCCCTTCGGAAAAAACCCTGAAATTGGCAATGGTGTCCTTCAGCGGTTCGGAGTTTTCGCTGAGCACGGAATCGACCTTGCGCAATGCATCGCGCGCGGCCTGCGTCATGCTCAAGCCCGCCCCGGGCTCGGCGATCAGCGTCGGCACCTTGCCGGAATTCGAAAGCTGGCTGCCGCCTTCGAGCGCGATCACGGGCACACCGGTGAGGCCCTGGAAATCCAGGCCCACTTTGGTATCGGGGCGTACCGGCGTGGTCGATGCAACCGAGATCGTCGCATCGACGCGGCGGGGATCATCCGGAGCAAGCGTAAGCTCTGTCACCTCCCCGACCCGGATTCCGTTGAACAGCACGCCAGCGCCGACCAGAAGACCCGGCACCGAACCATCGAACTGCACGTGATAGCTGGTGCGCGGACCAAGTCCGCCGGTGTTGTTGAGCCAGTATACGAAACCGAATATGGCGACGATGATTGCCAGCACGAAGGCGCCGACAATGACGAAGGGAGCGCGGGTTTCCATCTCTTCAGCTCGCTTTGGGTTGCAGCATCTGCGAGCGCTTGCCGTGGAAATAGGCCCGCACCCATGGATGGCTGGATCGAAGAAGTTCATGCATGGTCCCGATCGCAACGATCTTGCCATCCGCCAGCGCCGCGACGCGGTCGCAAACGGTGTTGAGGCTGGCGAGATCATGGGTCACCATGAATACGGTCAGCCCCAGCGTTTTTTGCAGGGTCCTGATCAGCGCATCGAAATCGCCGGCTGCGATCGGGTCCAGTCCGGAGGTCGGCTCATCGAGAAAGACGATCGCCGGATCGAGCGCCAATGCACGCGCCAGCGCCACGCGCTTGGTCATGCCGCCCGACAACTCGGCAGGAAACTTGTCGCCGTCTTCCGGCCTCAAGCCCACCATTTCGAGCTTGGCGGTAGCGATCTCGTCCATCAGCGCCCCGGACAGCTCAAGATTTTCGCGCAATGGAAACTGGATGTTCTGGCGCACGGTGAGCGATGAAAACAACGCGCCTTGCTGAAACAGGATGCCCCATCTTTCGGCGGCACTGCGCTTGCTGCGTTCACCGTCCTGTCCGATCTCCGCGCCCATGACTTCGATCTCTCCGCTTCGACGCGGGATGAGCCCGATGATGGTGCGCATCAACACTGTCTTGCCGCCGCCGGAAGCGCCGACCAGCCCGAGAATCTCGCCGCGGCGCACGTCGAGCGACAGGTGGTCGATCACGATCTGCCGCCCGAAACCGACCACCAGATCCTTCACCCGTATCGCGAGTTGCGGCACTTCCTCCTGCATCGTCACATTCCGATCGATGCGAAGAACACGGCAAACAGGCCGTCGAGGACGATCACCAGAAATATCGATTTCACCACCGACGTCGTCGTTTGCTTGCCGAGCGACTCGGCGCTTCCCCTCACACGCAATCCCTCGCTGCAGGCGATGATGCCGATGGCGAGCGCCATGAACGGAGCCTTGATGATGCCGACCTTGAAGCTCGTGACCGACACCGCATCGTGCAGCCGGGCGATGTAGATCGCAGGTGCCATGTCGCCGTAAAACTGCGCCACCAGTCCGCCGCCATAGAGCGCGGCCATCGAACCGATGAAGCTCAGGATCGGCAGTGCGATGATGAGTGCAACGATACGCGGCAGGATCAGGACCTCGACCGGATCAAGCCCCATGGTGGACAGAGCATCGATTTCCTCGCGCATCTTCATCGAACCGAGTTCGGCGGTGTAGGCGCTTCCCGAACGCCCTGCCACCATGATCGCCACGATCAACACGCCGAGCTCGCGCAAAACCAGGATGCCAACCATATCGACGACATAGGAGTCGGCGCCGAACTTGCGGAAGTGGAAAAAACCCTGCTGCGCGATGATCGCGCCGATCAGGAAGGTGATTAGAACCATGATCGGAATGGCCTGGAAGCCGACCCTGTGCAACTGATAGACCAGCGACGTCATCCGCAGCGATTTCGGCCGGCGCAACACCCCGGCAAGGGCAAGAAACAGTGAGCCGAGCATTCCCAGGAACGCGCCGACGTCTTCCCTCGCGCCGAGCGTGGCGCGGCCGATTTCGTTTAGTTTCGTCACAATCGGGTTCGACGCGGATGGCGGCGACGGATTACGGCGGTTGACCTGATGGATTTCCTCGATCAGGCCGGCAAAATTCTCGGCAACACCGACGACGCTGGCGGGATGGCCGGAGACGCTTGCGCGGCGCGATATCTTCTCCAAAAGCCATGCCCCGAGTGTATCGAGCTCGCGCAACCCCGCCAGGTCGAGCTTCAACGCCTTCGCGTCCTCGATCTTGGCGGTGACCGAATTGGACAGGACCTCGAGCGTGGCCGCGTTGGCCGCGGTCCAGGCACCGCTTGGCCGCAATTCAAGCCCGCCGTTCGAAGCAGTGGCCGTTAACAGTGGAGGAGAGCTCACGATTCGTATTCCTCTTGATGCCCAGGGAAATGTCTATGCGCCACCGCCGGCCTGCGGATTGACCTGCCTCAAAGCCTGGTAGCGCCCCTTGCGCTTGGCGAAAATCAATTGCGACACGACTTGCCTGGATTCTCTCCCGAAAGAGGCGACGTCCTCACAATTTGAGGCTTACATCGCAAATGCTGGGATCGATCGGATCGGTCCTGATATCGAACCCGAGATGCCGGCACATCTCCAGCATGGCCGTGTTTTCCTGAAGTACGTCGCCGCAGATCATTTTGAGGCCTTCGGACCGCGCATATTCGATGATCAGCTGCATCAGAGCCCAGCCGAGCCCCCTGCCCTTGAGGTCCGAACGCAGCAGGATCGCGTATTCGCCATTCTCGTAAATCGAGTCCGAATGAATGCGCACCACGCCGACCATTTCGTTGCTGGACTCGTCGAAGGCTACAAAGGCCATGGCGCGCGCATAATCGAGCTGGGTCAGCCGCGCGATGAATTGGTGGGAAAACTCCTTCATCGGAGCAAAGAAGCGGAGCCGCAGGTCCTCGGGCGTGACATGGCGCAGGAATTGGTGGATCAGCGGTTCGTCTTCGGGCCTGATCGGACGCACAAAGACGCGCCAGCCGTCCCTGATCTCGATGTGCCGCTGCCATTGCGACGGATATGGCCGAACGGCGAAATTGGCGGGCCCTGAGCCGGCAAACTTCCGCTCCACCTTTCCGATCGCGACCCGTGCATCGACCGCCATCACGCCGTTCTCGTCAGCAAGCAGCGGATTGATGTCCAGCTCGCGGATTTCGGCGATGTCCGCAGCCATCTGCGCGATCTTGACCAGCGCCATCGCCACCGCGTCCTGCTTGACCGCTGGCACGTCCCGATAGCCGCGCAACAGCTTTGAGACACGGGTACGCTCGACGAGGCCCCGCGCCAGTTGCAGATCGAGCGGCGGCAGCGCCAGGGCCTTGTCGTTGATGATCTCGACCGCGGTACCGCCTCGACCGAACACGACGACGGTGCCGAACGTCGGATCGTCGGCGAGACCAAGGATCAATTCGCGCGCCTTCGGCCGCACCACCATCGCCTGCACGATGACCCCGGCAATACGCGCCTCCGGGCGAAGCGTCCTTGCCCGCGCGATGATCTCGTCAGTCGCCGCGCGCACCGCCTCCGCCGTCGTGAGGTTAAGCACCACACCGCCGACGTCGGACTTGTGAACGATATCGCGGGACATGATCTTGAGCACCACGGTCGCGCCTTGCGTGAACAGACGTGAGGCGTGAGCGACCGCCTGCGCTGCATCGGCCGCCGCATAGGTCGGCACCATGGCAATGCCGTAGGCTTCGAGCAGCCGGCTGACCTCGACGGGATCGAGCCACTCTCGGCCGTCGGCAAGCGCCGCGGCAACGAGGGCCCGCGCCGCCTCGATATCCGGCACAAAATCGGTCGGCATGGCGGGCGGCACCTGCGTCAGCAACGTCAGCACCTCGCGATGGCGAACCAGATGCATGAAGCCGCGGATCGCATCGTCCTCCGTCGGATAATTGGGAATACCGGCGCCACTCAGCTTGTCGGCGATTTTCTCCTCGGCGCCGATCCACGCCGCGAGCACGGGCTTGGCCGCATTGCGGTGGCGCTCGCGGTATTTCCCGACTACATCGGTCACGGTGGTGGCGATGCCGTCGGCGCTGGCGATCGCGGTCTGAACGTTCGTGACCAGGATCGCATCGTTATCTGGATCATCGAGCAGCACGTCGAGTGCCGCCGCGTAGCGCGCCGGATCTGCATCACCGACGATATCTGTCGGATTTGATCCGGACCAAGTCGGCGGCAGAACTGCATCGAGTTTCGCGCGGGTCGTGGGCGTCATCGGTGCGGGGATGCCACCCAATTCGCAAAGCCGATCGATTGCGAGCACGCCGATGCCGCCGCCATTGGTCAGGATGGCAAGCCGCTTTCCCGAAGGTAAGCCGACGCGCCCCAGCGTCTCGGCGCAGTCGAACAATTCGCGAAGGTCGAGAACCCGCAGGATGCCGGCGCGGCGAAACGCGGCTTCGTAGACCGCATCCGAGCCGGCGAGCGCACCGGTGTGTGTGGCCGCCGCCTTGGCGCCCAGCGCCATGCGGCCGGACTTGACGACGACGACAGGCTTGACCCTCGCCGCGGCACGCGCCGCCGACATGAATTTGCGGGCATTCTTGATCGCCTCGACATAAAGCAGGATGGCGCGCGTCCCGCCGTCGAGCGCGAAGTAATCGAGGAGATCGGCGATATCGACGTCGAGCTGGTCTCCGATGGAAACGATTCCGGAGAAGCCCACCGCGCGCTGTGCGGCCCAATCGACCATACCCGTGGCAATCGCGCCGGACTGCGAGATCAGTGCCAGATTTCCGGCAACGGGCGTATGCGCGGCGAAACTGGCATTGAGATTGGCGTACGGCAGCATAATGCCGAGACAATTGGGCCCTATCAGCCGGATGCCGTATTTGCGTGCGGCGGCTTCCGTAGCCTCGGCAATCGAACCCGCGCCATGTCCAAGCCCGGCCGGGATGATGACGGCGCCGGCCGAGCCGAGTTTTCCGGCCTCCTCGATCAGGCCGGGAACCGCCGCAGCGGGCGCGGTGATCACCACGAGTTCGGGAACGAACGGCAATTTGCTCAAGTCGCGGACCGTGGCGACGCCGTCGACTTCGGCATAACGCGTATTGACGAGGCCGAATTGGCCTTTGAATTTGGCGCCCAGAATGTTGCTCAAGACGGAGCGTCCGACGGAACCCCGGCGCGGACTTGCCCCGACCAGCGCCAGCGAGCGCGGCGCAAGAAGATTTTTCAGGCGATAAGTCGACATCGGTTGTTTCTGCGCCCCGCGGAATTCAAGGGATGTTCACGCGAACGATGAGCTCTCGGGATACCCGTTTCCTGGGATCGCGCGACTAATGCGACATCATAACCCAGCAGGGCGGCTGTCCGATGACGGTTTTGGTGGCACCGCCCCAGACGGTTTGGTTCAACCGCGAATGGCGGTAGGCTCCCATCACCAGAAGGTCGATGGCATTCTTCTTCACATAGGCCTCGAACACCTTCCCGACCGAACTGCCGTCGATGCTGATCGCCTCGAAGGTCGCGTTGATTTCATGCTGCGCCAGATGCCGTGCGAGCGCAGCGCCTGACTCAATTTCGGCGCTCGTCTTCTCGTCGGTCGCCGTGATGATGCGCACGTCGGCTGCGTCCTCGAGTAATGGCAGCGCATCCGCGACGGCGCGCGCGGCCGGCGCGGTGTGATCCCAGGCGATCGCGACGCGGTCGAACCCGACGGGCAGTTCGCTGACGATTCCCTCCGGGCACATCAGGATCGGCCGGCCCGATTCGAAAATAAGCCGCTCGACAAGCTTCTCGGATCGGTCGTCATGCGTTTTGACCGGCACTATCGACAAATCCACCAGCCGCGCGGATGCGGCGAAATTCGCGAGAACATCCGCTGGCGGAAGGCGGCTGATACGCTGTTCGTTGCGAATGGAAAAGCGGTTTGCCGCAGCCTCGAATGCCTTCAACAGCCCACGCGCATTCGCCACGCTGCGTTCCGCCGCGGCGGCTTCCTTATTTTCGATATCGGGTGAGATCACGACCTTTGGTCGAAACGAAACCTCCTCTTCAACGGCAAGTGCGATGACACGCGCACCGATATCGCCAGCAACCTCCATGCACTTCTCGATTGCAGCAATCGCTGCCGCGTCGGGCTCGCCGACCAGCGGCAAGAAAATATCCTTAATCGCCATAGGCGTTCTCCTTCGCCCGACAAGGTAAGGTTTTGCCGGAAAGCGGTGTTGATCTCGGTCAAAGGGACGCGCGTGCCGATTTCCCGACAGGTATTCACAAGATTGTCACGATACAAAAACGCGCTGCCGCTGCCGGCGGTGCGTTTGACAAACCCCCATATCAGGCGGCGGGCTTGATATCGATTTTCCTGGATTGAGCCGGGGCCGGTTTCGGCACCGTCACCTTCAATACGCCCTTGGACATCACGGCCTTGACGTTGTCGGCGCTTACCCCGTCCGGCAACTGGACCGAACGCACGAATGAGCCATAGCTGCGCTCGATAACGTGGTAGTCCTTCTTGCTCTCCTCGCGTTCGTTCCTCTTCTCACCGCGGATGGTAAGAACGTTATTGGCCATGTTGAGCTGAACGTCCTTTTCCTCGAGTCCAGGCAGCTCCGTCGTGATCTCGATTTCCTTGTCGGTCTCGCTGACGTCCATATTTGGCATCAGCTCGCGGGTCGTCGGGAAATTCGGGAACCCCGCAAAGCCTCTGGAGAAGCCATCGAACAGCCGATCGATCTCCTGCTGCAACGTCGCAAACGGATTGGACGATGAACGCGCAAGGCCGCGTTCGCTTCCAACGGGAATGAGGGATTTCATGGTCTGATCCTCCTTTGATGCAACGACATTCGCGCCGAGAAAGCCCAGCTCTCCCGCAGCCGACCACTTTCTTGCCGATTTGCCTTGATTAAGGTCAAAAACCCGATGACCGGCCTGCTATACCTACCCAATGCTTGCGGACATCGGTTGCCGGGAGAAACAAAGATGCACGCGATGGTTTTGCCGGCGCCGGGTGCAGCGCTGCAATCGCAGGAGCGCGCCGATCCTCTTCCCGATGACGGAGAGATCCGTGTGCGTGTGAGCGCCTGCGGCGTTTGCCGGACCGACCTTCACGTCGTCGATGGCGAATTGCCGAATATCAAATACCCCGTGATTCCCGGCCACGAAATTGTCGGCCGCGTCGAGGCACTCGGGCGGAATGTCATGACCCATCGTGAGGGCGACCGTGTCGGAATTCCATGGCTCGGACATACGTGCGGGGTTTGCCGCTTCTGCAGGGATGGGATGGAGAATCTTTGCGATCGCCCGCTTTTCACCGGCTATACGCGGGATGGCGGATTCGCCTCGCATGCCATCGCCGATGCGCGCTTTGCCTTCCCGCTTGGCGAGGAAGGCGACGACGTCGGAATCGCGCCGCTGCTGTGCGCCGGTCTGATCGGCTGGCGCTCGCTGGTAATGACGCAAGATGCGAAGCGACTCGGCATCTACGGCTTCGGCGCGGCCGGCCACATCGTCGCCCAAGTCGCACTATGGCAGCGTCGCGACGTCTACGCGTTCACCCGAGGCGGCGACAGCGCGGCGCAGGATTTTGCACGGAAGTTGGGAGCCGCGTGGGCAGGAGCATCGGACGAACTTCCCGACGCCCCGCTCGACGCCGCGATCATCTATGCCCCGGCAGGGGAATTGGTGCCGGCGGCGCTGCGCGCGGTGCGCAAGGGCGGCAGGGTGGTCTGCGCGGGCATTCACATGAGCGATATCCCGAGCTTTCCCTATCATCTGCTCTGGGAAGAACGACAGCTGGTATCGGTGGCCAATCTCACGCGCCAGGACGGCATCGATTTCCTGAAGATCGCGCCAAGGGCTGGAATCCGGACCCGGACGACGGCGTTCCCGCTCGCTGAAGCCAACGATGTCCTGAACAAGCTGCGGAGCGGACAAATCCTCGGCGCCGCGGTACTCAAGCCCTGAGGTCGAGAGGCGGATGGCAACTTCAAATCCAGCCGAAGGCGACATGCAGGAACGCGTGTTTGCCTATCTGGCAGATCCCGCCCGACATCCTGGCATGCGGCGGATCGACACCCATGGCGCTTCGGTTTTCCTGGAAGGAACGCGTGCACTGAAGATCAAGCGCGCGGTGCGCTTTCCGTTTCTCGATTATTCGACGCTGGAAAAACGAAAAACGGCCTGCGAGGAAGAGATCAGGATCAATCGCCCTTTCGCGCCGCAGATCTATCATCGCGTCGTGCCGGTCACGCAAGGTCGCGACGGATCGCTCGAAATCGGCGGTGGCGGTACGCCGGTCGAATACGCGATCGAAATGACGCGCTTCGACGAGCGGATGACCCTCGATCATCTGGCCGCAGCCGGCGAGATCGACGCCTCTCTCGTCGAAGCGGCCGCCGAAGCGATCGCAGCCTCGCACCACATCGCACCGCCGGCCGCCGCCGACCCCTGGATCCGTTCGATCCCCGGCATCATCGAGGGCAATGCTAACGCGTTTCGAGAGTTCGCCCGCTTTCCGGCTGAAGAGATCGAGGTTCTGAAAGCGGCATCGCTTGCTGCATTCTCGAAAATCAAGGGATTACTGGAGCAACGGGGGCCGCAGGGTTTTGTGCGGCGCTGCCACGGTGACCTGCATCTGGCAAATATTGTGCTGATCGACCACCAGCCCGTGCTGTTCGACGCGATCGAGTTCGATCCCCTGATCGCATCGACCGACGTGCTCTACGATCTCGCTTTCGCGATCATGGACCTTCTGAAATTCGGCCAGATTGCCGCGGCGAACGCGCTGCTCAACAAATATCTCGCGCTGACACCAGTCGAAAATCTCGATGCGCTCGCGGCCCTCCCGCTGTTCATGTCGTTGCGGTCGGCGATACGCGCCCATGTGATGCTCGAGCGCATCAACAGAAATGCGGGCACTAAGGCCGAGATCCTGCCTTCGGCACAGGCCTATTTTGCCCTGGCGCGGCAACTGATCGATCCATCTCCGCCGATCCTTGTCGCGGTCGGAGGTCTTTCCGGGACAGGAAAGACGGTGCTGGCGCGCGCCCTCGCGCCTGCCGTTCCACCGCAGCCCGGCGCCGTCGTGATGCGGACGGACGTGTTGCGGAAACAGTATTTCGGGATCAGGGAAACGGAGCGGCTTTCGGAAAACTCGTACCGATCGGAGGTGAACGATAAAATTTACGAAACGCTGATCGAGCGCGCGTCGCGCATTCTCGCCCAGGGCCATTCGGCCATGGTGGATGGCGTATTCGCGCGGCCAGCGGAGCGGAGCGCTATCGCGGAAGCCGCGCGCCGACTGAACGTCCGCTTTGCGGGATTCTTCCTGACCGCCGATCTTGCGACGAGGCAACAACGCGTTGGCCGCCGTGAGCGGGATGCTTCCGACGCTACGCCTGAGATCGCCCGCGCTCAGGAAAATTTCGACCTCGGCGCGATCGATTGGACGATCGTGGATGCCGGCGGCACGCCCGAGCGGACCTTGCAGAAATGCCTGTCTCTTCTAGTGTAGCTGACAGCGAACGAAACTGAAGGCTTTGCGATTTCAGTGATGGACGTAGTCGCCCGGCGCATCTGGCAGGCTGCTCCCATCGCTGGATCCTATGCCCATTCGCGGCGGTTCGCAGGGCTCGCCGGATTTCGCGGTCAGCCACCGCGTCCATTCCCGCCACCATGATCCTTCCGTTCGCGGCGCCGACTTCAGCCATTCGTCGGGACCGATATACGGCGCGTCTTCGCCCTTGTTCTTGACCTGGTAAGAGTGGCCCTCCTCGCCCGGCGGCGCGACGATGCCGGCATTGTGGCCGCCGCTGGCGAGAAGAAACGTCACGTCCGCGTCCACCTGGTAATGGATCTTGTAGACGGACCTCCACGGCGCCACGTGATCGCGCACGGTGCCTACCACAAACATCGGTGCATGAATGTCCGACAGCACGACCGGCTTGCCTTCCACGAGATAGTGACCCTCGGCGAACTCGTTGTGCAGGAACAGCTTGCGCAGATATTCCGAATGCATCCGGTATGGCAGGCGCGTGGCGTCGGCGTTCCAGGCCATCAGATCGCTTCGAGGCGATCGTTCTCCCAACAGGTAGTCATGGGCGATCCGTGACCAGATCATGTCGTTGGAGCGAATCAGCTGGAAAGCACCGGCCATCTGCGTGGTCTCGAGAACGCCGCGCTCCCACATCATGTCTTCGAGAAACGCGACCTGGCTTTCGTTGATGAACAAGGTCAGTTCACCCGCTTCGGTGAAATCGGTTTGCGCGGCGAGCAAAGAAATCGTCTTGAAGGGGCCATCTTTGCCGAACGTCGCAGCCGCGATCGACAACAACGTCCCGCCAAGGCAGTAGCCGAGCGCGTGAATCTGGCGGCCTGGCATGATTTCGCCGATAGTCGCGACCGCCGCGTTGACGCCGAGCCTGCGGTAGTCGTCAAACGAGATATCGCGATCAGCGGGTTGCGGATTGCGCCAGGAGATCATGAACACGGTGAAGCCCTGGTCGGTCAGGAACTTGACCAGCGAGTTATGGGGTGAGAGATCGAGGATGTAGTATTTCATGATCCAGGCCGGCACCATCAGGATCGGCTCCGGATGCACTTTACCCGTTGCCGGATAGTACTGGATCAGCTCGATTAGCTCGTTGCGAAAAACTACCTTGCCGCGCGAGGTCGCCACGGTCTTGCCGACCACGAACTCATCGTCATCTGGTGGCTTGCCGGTCGGAAGCAGCCGCATCAGGTCCTCGTACCAGTTTCGCCAACCGATAACGAAATTCTCGCCGCCGCTCTGGAACGCAGCCTGGAGAACCTGAGGATTGGTCACGGCAAAATTGGAAGGGGCGAACATGTCGAGAAGCTGGCGCATCGAGAACTCGACTATCGCCTCGTTTTCCGGGGCCACACCCCGCACGCCGGTGGTGGCTGCGTGCCACCACTGCTCCGTCAACAGAAAGCCCTGCGCAAACAGATTGAACGGCGGAAGTTCCCAGTCGGGTTTTTCAAACCGCCGGTCCTGCGGCTGCGGCTTGATCAGGGTCCATGGTTTGCCGCCGGACGAGAAGAAATGCCGCGCTATCTCGAAGAACTGCCGCGTGCCGCTCATCGCGCTCTGGGCGATCTCGAGTCGCCGCTGGGGCGCTGCGGCCAGATGCGCGGCCCAGTCGATATAGGCGAGTGTCAGCGCCACCGGCGACAGGCCGCCGGTCATTCTGGCGAACATGGCATGAAGAGCGCGGTCGGCCGGGTAAGGCTCCGCCTGGCGCGGCTCGCTTTCGCCCTCTCCGGATTTCGGCACGCCCGCAATGGCGCGGGGATCTTCCTCGCGCAGTTCGACATGCGCTTCAGGCAACCGCGAGGCTTGCGCCTTCGGCAAAGTCGAAATCGGCTGCATGGAACTCATTCGATATCTCGCCAGGTGATTCGATGGCAAACCGGACGATGGGACGACGCAGTCACGGGCGCGGCCGGTTCGCCAATAAGCTCGACGCGGCGTCGAGCATCCGCTGGGCATGTCTGAACAGGCGCTCGGTCTCGCGGCGCAAAAAGTCGATCTGGTGCCGGCTGCACTCCTCGTACATGGTCCTCAGATCCCTGACCGAGTGCGAGCCCGCGACTTTTGAAACGAATTCGGACAATAAATGCGTCTCGGTTCGCGTCCGATCGACTATCTCATTGCCGGCGAACACGATCTCGTCGAGCAGCATCATCTGCGCGCCGAATATGAATTCCAGTGCATTCTTGTTTGCCCTGGAAAATCGCGCGGCCGCATCCGTCGCGCTCAACGGATCGATCGCGGCCGCAGGAGTATCCAGCATTGAAAGCTCCGCCATGACAGCCTCCGATTCATGCTTTTTGCATGATATCGGGTCATCTGCGACCGCACATTGAGCTGCATCAAGCCGACAAGAAGTGCTCACTTGACCTGTGTCAAATCGCCACGCGGCCACGAGGCTACTCTTTTGCGCGCATCAATCGATTCTTCACTCCTTTCGGAGCCCTTCATGCGCGCCCATCAAATCATGAGCCGTCCGGTCATCACCGTCACGCCCGACACCACGATTGTCGAGGCCGCCAACACCATGCTGCAGAAGCACATCAGCGGCCTTCCCGTTGTGGACGCCACGGGCAAATTGGTCGGCATGCTCTCGGAAGGCGACTTCGTCCGCCGCAGCGAAATCGGCACACAACGCAGGCGCAGCAGGTTTCTGAGATTCATTCTGGGTCCCGGCAAAGCGGCTTCCGACTTCGTTCGCGAGCACGGCCGCAAGGTTTCCGAGATCATGACCACGGAACCGCTTTTGACGGTCGGCGAAGAAACGACGCTAGAGGAAATCGTAGAGCTGATGGAGAGGAACAACATCAAGCGTCTGCCGGTGATAAGCAACGACAAGGTCGTCGGCATGGTCTCGCGCTCCAACCTGCTGCAGGCGGTGGCGAGCCTTGCCAAGGATGTTCCCGATCCGACCGCCGACGACGACCATATCCGTAACCGCGTGATTGACACGATGGCGAAACAGGATTGGTGCCCGTTCGGCCTTTCCATCGTCGTGCGTGACGGGATCGTGCACGTTTCCGGCGTCATCACCGAAGAGCGCTCGCGCCAGGCCGCAATCGTGGCCGCCGAAAGCGTGACCGGCGTGAAGAAGGTTCACGACCACCTCTGCTGGGTCGACACCATGTCCGGAATGTACCTGAACTCTCCGGAAGATGACGGCTTCGCCAAGGCGGGTTGATCGCGGTTGCGCGAGCTCATTCAATTACCTCGTCGGCGAGTGCAATCAATTTCGCAGGTATCTCGAGGCCGAGTGTTTTCGCGGTCTTGAGATTGATGACGAACTCGTATGTCGACGGCTGCAGCACCGGGAGATCGGCTGGCTTGGCGCCCTTGAGGACCTTTCCAACATAAATGCCGCATTCGTGAAATCCGGACGGAAGATTGGCGCCATAGCTCATCAGTCCTCCCGCGTCAGCATATTGACGCATCGGATACATGGTGGGGATCCTCTGAGTGGCAGCCAGCGCAACAAGCCGATCCCGGCGACTGATCAGAAAACCGTCGGCGGTGATCAGGAGAGCTCCGATGCGCCGCTGTGTCAACGAGGTGAATACACCATCTAATTCCTGCTCGCTGCTGGCTCGGACAGCCTCGATGTTTATCCCGAGCGTGCTCGCGGCGGCTTGCAAATCCTTCAACTGCGGCCCCGAATTGGGATTGCTCGGGTTGATGAGCGTCGCAATCGAAGCGGCGTTGGGCACGAGTTCGCGCAACAGCTCCAGATTCTTGGCGCCCAGCCGCGTGAACATGAAGGCGACGCCCGTGACGTTGCCGGTCGGACGATTGACGCTCGACACCAGCCCGGAACCGATCGGATCGCTTCCGATCAAGAACACGACCGGGATGGTCTGGGTTGCCGCTTTCGCAGCCAGCGCGGCGGGCAGAAAATCAGCGGCTATCACACTGACCTGATGGTTGACCAGGTCCGCCGCCAGCTCCGGCAGCCGGTCGTACTGGCCGTCGGCTGCGCGATCCTCGATTGGAATCGTCAAGCCGTCGGTAACGCCCGCTTCGACCAGGCCCTTTCGAAACGCTGCCGTCCATGACGGCTGCGGCAGCGAGCCCTGATGGAGAAATCCAATCACCTGGCGCGGCTGCTGGGCGCCGGCATCGAGCGGCCAAGCCGCCATTCCGACAAACGCGGCGAGGATTTCGCGTCGCTTCATGTCCCGTTTCCGTTTTTCAGAGACAGGCTGTCGCTCAGCAAATCCTAGCACGCAGGAGCAGAAAGGTCATGAACTTTGGCCGCCCGAGGCGATCGATCGGCACCGTGCAATATCGGGCACCGCCGCAAGCAGCAGCCAGACAAAAAGGAGCGATCAGCGCGGCACGACCGCGGTTGCCTCGATCTCGACTTTTGCGGCCTCTTCAACCAGGCGCACGACCTGGATCAACGCCATGGCGGGATAATGCGAACCGAAGATTTCGCGATAGACTTGCCCCAACGTCTTCAGGCTGGCCAGATATTCTTCCATGTTGACGACGTACCAGGTCAGGCGCACGAGGTGCTCGGGCCGTGCGCCACCTTCGGCGAGTATGGCCGAAATGTTGTTCAGGGTCTGGCGAACCTGGCCGACGAAATCAGCAGGCAAATGGCCGTGCTCGTCCCAACCGATCACCCCACCGGTTACGACAAGACGGCCGTCGGCAGCCATGCCGTTGGCGTAGCCTTTCGGCGCCGGCCAACCGCTCGGTTGCAGGACTTGAACGCCTGGCGGCGAGATCTCGTCCTTCGTGCTCGGGCGGACGACAAGGGTGGGACCTTTCGGCGGGCTCACGAACTCTCTCCTTTACATTTCATTCGGCGGCTATGCCGGAAGATGCGGCACTGGCCTGCGCCATTTGCCGCAGGGCAAATCGCTGCAATTTTCCGGTTTGGGTCTTGGGCAGTTGCGCGACGTATTCGATCGCGCGCGGATATTTATACGGCGCGATCTCGCGCTTGACGTGGTCCTGCAACTCGCTCGTGAGCGCGGCGTCGGCGGCGGTGCCCGGCATCACCACCACATAAGCCTTGACGACCATGCCGCGCGCTTCGTCAGGCGCGCCGACCACGCCGCATTCGGCCACGGAGGGATGTTTCAACAGGGCCGCCTCGACCTCGGGGCCGGCGATATTGTAACCGGACGAGATGATCATGTCGTCCGATCGCGCCACGAACGAGAAACGGCCGCCCTCATCGCGAACGAAGGAATCACCCGTCAGGTTCCAGCCATCGCGGACGTAATTCGACTGTCTTGCGTCTGCGAGATAGCGGCAACCGGTCGGCCCGCGGACCGCGAGCTTTCCGACCGTTCCCGCCGCTACTTCCTTCATCTCCTCATCGACAATCCTCGCCTCGTAACCGGTCACCGGCCGACCGGTCGTTCCACCCGCCGCATCGTCGGCGCGGTTGGTAATGAAGATGTGCAGCAATTCCGTGCTGCCGATGCCGTCAAGGATCGTCTTGCCGGTCTTGCGCGTCCAGCTTTCAAAGACCGGCGCCGGCAAGGTTTCACCTGCCGATACCGCAAGGCGCAGCGACGACAGATCGGCGCCCTGATCCATCGCTGTCATCATCGCGCGATAGGCGGTCGGCGAGGTAAAGCAGATCGTGGCCTTGTAGGTCTCGATGATCTTGACCATCTCGCCTGGCGCCGCATTTTCCAGCAGCGTCGCGGTGGCGCCGAACCGTAACGGGAAAATCGCGAGCCCGCCGAGGCCGAACGTGAAGGCAAGCGGCGGCGAGCCGACGAAAACATCATCGGGCGTCACCCGAAGCACTTCCCTTGCATAACCATCGGCGATGATCAGGAGATCGCGATGAAAATGCATGGTCGCCTTGGGCTCGCCGGTGGTCCCGGACGTGAATCCGAGCAGGGCGACGTCATCGCGGCCGGTTTTGACCGCATCGAACTTCACCGGCTTGTTGAGCGCCACGCGGTCGAGTTCCGCATCATGGTTTGACGTGCCGTCGAAGTTGACGACCTGCTTGAGGAAGCGGCTGGTCTTGGCGCATGCCACCAGTTCATCGGCGATGCGGCTGTCGGTCAGGGCCAGCGCAATCTCGGCCTTGTCGACGATCTTGGCGAGTTCGCCGGCGCGCAGCATCGGCATGGTGTTGACGACGACTGCCCCCGCCTTGGTGGCGGCAAGCCATGCCGCGACCAACGCCGGATTGTTGCCCGAGCGGATCAAAACGCGATTGCCCGGCTTGACGCCGTAATTCTCCACCAAAGCATGCGCGAGGCGGTTCGACCAGTCGGCGAGTTCCTTGTAGGTGCGCTGGCGACCATTTCCGATCAGCGCAATGCGATCGCCAAACCCCTTTTCGACAATGCGGTCGGTGAGCTCGACCCCGGCGTTGAGATATTCGGGATACTGGAATTCGGGGCGGTCGAGAACCAACGCCGGCCATTGCTCGAACGGCGGCAGGTTTCGCCGCGCGAAATCATCGACGTGACCTGATGGGCCAAGCAGTGGGAAGGGGCCTTGATCTGCACCTGACATGTCCAGTCCCTCCCTTTCAGGATGACGGGCTGCGGTCACCTAAAACATTTTATACTTAAAATAATTGGGCGCAATAGTCCGATGACGTCCGATCCAGAGGTTTTCTACCGCGTTACCAGTTCGCGCAGGCGCGACACCATGGGCGAGTTCGGCTCGGCGAGCGGGGCAATCGCCGTGAAGTGGTTGGCGCCGGCGACCGTGCCGAACCGCGTCGGGATCCCGGCCTGTCCCCACCGCTCGACGATGGTCCGGCTTTGCCGAAAATATTCCGCACTCTCCGCCTCGCCTACGACCGCATCCAGGCTTCCCTGCACGGGCGGTTGCAAGGACAACGGACTCGCTGCCCTTGCAGCAGCTTCGTCGAGCCCCAGCGCCCGGTTGATGGAGGTGCCGACCAGCGGCGCAAGTTCGAACAGGCCCGAAATCGCATAAGCCGCGGCCACGAGATCGGAAGGCAGCCGGGCGTCGAACGCCTTCCAGTCGGTTGCCAGCATGCAGGCCGCCAAATGCCCGCCCGCCGAGTGGCCGCTGATCACGAGCCGTTGCGAAAGCCGCGCCAGCTCGCGCGAAGCCATCCGCATCTCGCCGATAATCTGTTTCACGCTGACATCGGGGCAGAGATCGTAACTGGGGATGGCGACGCTGATGCCATGCGCGTTCAGCCCGCGTGCGAGGTGGCTGAACGACGAACTGTCGAGCGCCTGCCAGTACCCGCCGTGGATGAAAACGACGATGGGCCCATTGCCATCGCCATCGAAGAAATCGATCACGTTGCGCGCGCCCGTACCATAGGGAATGAAACGTGGCGGATGGCTCTCGCGATAGGCGGCGGCGTCCCTCACCCAGCCGGCCATCACGGCCGGGTGTTCGGGAACCCGCGCCCGGTTGTTGTATTCGGCCTCGTAGTCGATGCCGGCCAAGGCGATCTCAAGCCCGCTTTTGCGCAGACTTCTGCGCGGAAGCCTTGGTCTTGGCAAGCAGCCGCATCAATTCGCGGACGTCCTTCGGCGAAAGATCGGAAAAAATGTCCGCAATCCAGGTCTCGTGCTCGGCCGCCATCCTGCGAAACTCGGCGCGACCGGCCTTGGTCAGCCTGATAACCTGGACGCGCCGGTCGGTATCCGATGTTCGCCGGTCGAGATGGCCGGATTCGACGAGGCGCTCGACCAGACCCGTGACATTGCCGTTGCTGACCATCATCCGCTTGGAGACGTCGGACAGGGTCATGCCTTCCAGAACCTTGTCGAGCTGGGCCATCAGGTCGAAGCGCGGCAGCGTGACGCCAAAATGCTCGCGCAGGCGGCCGCGGACCTCGCCCTCGATCAGGGTGGTGCAGGTCAGGAGCCGAAGCCACAGCCGCAGTTCGTTGCCGTGATCTTCCGGGAGTTCGACGGCCTTGGTCTCGGAATCAAGGATCATGATGCGTTCACACTGGCCTGGCACCGCGACGACATGGTTTGGCAATTCGGCGCCGCGCCTTGCCGCTGTTATTTTGACCTTCAAATAAATCGAGGACCGCCGCAAGTCAAAAAACGGATGTTCCTTTATGGTTCAAACAATTGGCGCGGCCTTTGCATGTAGTAATTTGCGCGACCTGCTTGCAGCCATTGGCGCCTTGGCCCTCGCCTCTGCGGCTGCCTTGCTTGCCCCGAACGCGGTCGTCAGAATAGGGTTGCGGGGTCGTCGGAAGCAAATCCGGCGCGACGTAGACGTTTGAGGGACAGACATGAAACAGCAATTGAAGTTGGTCGGCCTGGCAACCCTGTTTGCAATCAGCGCCAACGCGGCGGTGGCACAGGAAAAGCTCAGGATCGGACTGGTCCTGACTCTATCGGGACCGGCGGCGGCACTCGGCCAGCAGGTGCGTGACGGCTTCAATCTCGCGGTCAAGAACCTCGGCGGCAAGATGGCAGGCCGCGAGGTCGAGGTCGTGACGGCTGATGACGAGCTCAAGCCGGACGCCGCGGTCACCAAAGTCAAAGGCCTGCTCGAACGCGACAAGGTCGATTTTGTCGTCGGCCCGATCTTCTCGAACATCCTTCAGGCGATCCATAAACCGGTAACCGATACGAAGACCTTCCTGATCAGCCCGAATGCCGGCCCCTCGAGTTATGCCGGGAAGAACTGCAGCCCGTTTTTCTACGTGACCTCCTACCAGAACGACCAGGTGCACGAAATCCTCGGCAAGGTCGCGCAGGATCGCGGCTACAAGCGCGTTTACGTCATGGTGCCGAACTATCAGGCCGGCAAGGATTCGGCGGCGGGCTTCAAGCTCGATTACAAGGGGGAAGTCGTGGAGGAAAGCTACGTGCCGCTCGGCACGCTGGATTTCCAGGTCGAACTCTCCAAGATCGCTTCGCTCAAGCCCGACGCCGTGTTCACCTTCATGCCTGGCGGCATGGGCGTAAGCCTCGTGAAGCAGTATCGACAGGCAGGACTTGCCGACCAAATCCCGGTGCTTTCGGCGTTCACCGTCGACGAGTCGACGCTGCCCGCGCAACAGGATGCGGCGGTCGGCATGTTTGGCGGCGCAGATTGGGCGCCCGATCTCGACAACCCGCAAAGCAGAAAATTCGTTGCCGCTTATGAAGCGGCCTATAACAGCGTGCCCGGCACTTATGCCATGCAGGGATACGATGCAGCGCTGTTGATCGACAGCGCGGTGAAAGCAGTGAAGGGCAACCTTTCCGACAAGCAAGCGGTGTCGGGTGCGTTGAAGAAGGCCGATTTCACCTCGCTGCGCGGCAATTTCAAGTTCAACATCAATGGCTATCCGATCCAGAATTTCTATCTCACCAAGGTCGCCAAACGCGCCGACGGCAAATTCGAGACCGAAATCGTGCAGAAGGTTTTCGAGAATTATGGCGACCGCTATGCCAAGGATTGTGCGCCGGGCAACTGAATATCGAGGGAAGGAAACGGACAATGAATAAAGAGATCACCGGCATCACCCGGGCCAACGAAGGAATTCAGGGGATTTCCTGGAACATTCTCGGCCAGACCTATGTGCCGAAAAACCGCACAGACCACTGCTTTTCGTGGCACGCGACGCTGCCGCCCGGCACCTTCGTGCCGCCACACATCCATCCCGACCAGGACGAATACATCTACATGCTGGAAGGCAAGCTCGATTTCGTGCTGGCGAACTCGGAAGCGCAAGCCACGCCCGGCGACATGATCCGGCTCGGCATGGGCATTCCGCACGGCATCTTCAACAAGTCGGACCAGACCGCGAAGGTGCTGTTCTGGGTGACACCGACCCAAAAACTCTATGACCTGTTCTGGGGCCTTCACAATATGAAGGAGCAGAAACCGGAGGACGTCGTGGCGATGGCAGCCGAATACAATATCCACTTCCTGCCGCCGCCTCCGGCGGGGTGAGGGCTGACAAGGGGGCATCTGTCCTCATGGTGAGGAGGCGCACCTGCGCCGTCTCGAACCATGAGGGGCCGCCTGCAACAGCGGCATTTATATCACCCCCGCACGGCCGCCAATCCCGGCACGGCGGCGAAACCGGCCTTGTGCGCGTAGCCGCGCACGATGGCTTCGCGCTCTTTATAGCTCAGCACTTTCTCGATATCGGTGAATCCGTCGGGGGCAAGCTGCTCGACCGCATCGATCACGCCTTCGGGACCGCCACGGCGGTTGGAACGCACGATTTCGGCTGTCATTGGCAGGCGCTTCTGCTCGTAGGCCACCAGCGCCTGGCGCGGATGCTCGGAACGCACCAGCATATCCGCAAGACAACGCGCATCGAGGATGGCTTGCGAGGCCCCGTTCGATCCCACCGGATACATCGGATGCGCGGCATCGCCGAGCAGCGTGACGCGACCGCTCGACCAATAAGGCAAAGGATCGCGGTCGCAGGTCGGGTATTCGTAGAATTCGCTCGTGGCCGCGATCAGGCTGGGCACGTCGACGTAAGGAACCGAGAAGCGCGCGACATGCGGCATCAATTCCTCACGCCGGCCCGGCCGCGACCAGTCCTCGCGGCGCGGCGGCGGCGTGTTACCGTCGCCGATCTTCACCAGCACCGCCCAGTTGGTGAGGCGGTTCGCCGGGCTTGAGCCTTCGGCGATCGGATAGACCACGACCTTGGCATTGAGGCCACCGGCAACGATCATCGAACGGCCGGTCAGAAACATCGGCCAATCGCGCGCGCCGCGCCAGAGCATCAGCCCGTTCCAGCAGGGCGGTCCCTCCTGCGGAAACAGCGTTTCGCGCACCCGCGAATGAATACCGTCGGCGCCGACCAGGATATCGCCGCGCACGGTCTTGATGTGGCTGCCGGTGCGATCGAAGAAATAGGCAGTGACCCCGCCCTCGTCCTGGGTGAAAGAGCCAAGGCGGCAACCGGTGTGAATGGCTTGCTTGCCCAGCCGTTCCTCGACCGCATGATGAATCACGCTTTGCAGCCGGCCGCGAGGGATCGAGAACTGCGGCACATCATGGCCGGCATCGATGCCGCGCACGTCGCGCCAGACTTCCTGGCCGTGACGATTGAGATAATAGAGAACGTCGGTGCGGATCGCGACGTCGTCGAGCTTTTGCAACAGGCCGAGGCCGGCGAGTTCACGGATCGCATGCGGCAGAGTATTGATGCCGACGCCGAGTTCGCGGATGGTTTCGGACTGCTCGAAGAGCTCGCAACCGATGCCGCGGGAGCGCAGCATCAACGCCGTGGTAAGGCCGCCAATACCGCCACCGACGATAATCGCCTTCATCGCACTACTCCACTCAACTTTCGGCTTCGCCTCCCCCGCAAGGGCGAGGTAGCGATCCGGCCAACCTGCCACCCGGCCTATTCGGCCGCAAGCGGCTTTGCCGCCTCCGCCTTCAGCTCGGCCCGTGTCTTCGGCTTAGCCTTAATTTTAAGCTCCTCGAAATCCTGCCGGTCGCGGACGCTGTTGCGGAAAATCTGGTCCCTGCCCGGCAGATATTGCACCGGGCAGAAGACCCCTTCGGCGCCGTACCAGGCCGCGGCCTTGAGTGTGAATCCAGGGTCGATCAGATGCGGACGCCCGAGCGCCACAAGGTCGGCCCGGCCGGCCGCCAGGATGGTGTTGACCTGGTCGGCGGTCGTGATGTTGCCGACGCACATGGTCGCGACGCGCGCCTCGTTGCGAACCTGATCGGAGAACGGTGTTTGAAACATGCGGCCATAAACCGGTCGGGAATCGCGCACGGTCTGCCCGGTGGAAACATCGACGAGATCGACACCTGCTTCGGCAAATGCGCGCGCGACCGCGACCGCATCGTCGCCGGTGATGCCGCCCTCGGCCCAGTCGGTTGCGGAAATTCGCACCGACATCGGCTTGTGTGACGGCCACACCCCTCGCAACGCCTCGAAGACCTCCAGAGGATAGCGCAGGCGGTTCTCAAGCGAACCGCCATAGGCGTCGGTGCGCGTGTTCGTCAGCGGCGAGATGAAACTCGCGAGCAGGTAACCGTGGGCGCAATGCAGCTCCAGCATGTCGAAGCCGCACGCCTGGCCCCGCTCGGCGGCGGCGACGAACTCGGACCGGACCGCGTCCATCGTGGCGCGGTCCATCTCGCGCGGCATGCGACTGTCCGGGAAGTAAGGAATGGGCGACGCGGAGATGAGATCCCAGCCGCCTTCCTCCAGCGGTCGGTCCATGCCGTCCCACATCAGCCTGGTGGCGCCCTTGCGGCCGGCATGACCGAGCTGGAGACAGATCTTTGCCGCCGAGTTGGCGTGAACGAAATCGACGATGCGCCGCCACGCGGCTTGCTGTTCGTCATTCCAGAGGCCTGCGCAGCCGGGCGTGATGCGTGCATCGTGACCCACGCACACCATCTCGGTGAAGATCAGGCCGGCGCCGCCCAGTGCGCGCGATCCGTAATGCACGAGATGGAAATCCTGGGGCATGCCATCCTTCGCCGAATACATGCACATCGGCGACACCACCGCGCGGTTTTCCAGCGTCATCTCGCGCAGCCGGAACGGCTGGAACATCGGTGCCAAGGGCTTCTCGACATCGACGTCAAAGCCGCTCGCGCGAACCTGTTTCGCAAAGGCCTTGTCGACCTCGCAGACGAAGTCCGGCGCCCGCAGCGTCAGATTGTCATAGGTGATCGCCTTGGCGCGCGTCATGACGCCGAAAGCAAATTGCACCGGATCGAATTCCCAGAACCGGTCGACGTGCTCGAACCAGACCAGCGAGACGTCGGCGGCGTGCTGGGTCTTTTCGACTTCCTCGCGGCGCCCCTGCTCATAGGCTTGCAAGGCAGCGGCAACCGTGGGCGAGCGATACACGGCGTCCGCCAATGCAATCGCGTCTTCCATCGCAAGCTTGGTGCCGGAGCCGATCGAAAAATGTGCGCTCGCCTTGGCGTCGCCAAGCAGGACCATATTGTCCTTGACCCAGCGCTGGTTGCGGATCATCGGAAAATTCCGCCACATCGAGCGGTTGGTCAAAATCGGATGGCCCTGGAGAAACCAGCCGAAAATTCCGGCCATTCGATCGGCCGACTGCCGCTCGTCGAGGCCTGCGAGCCCTGCCCGTTCAAACGTTTCGGGATCGGTCTCGAAGATCCAGGTCGAGCGCCCTGCTTCATATTGGTAGGCGTGCGCGATGAACGGGCCCCACTCGGTCTCCTGAAAGATGAAGGTGAAAGCATCGAGCGGCCGGGTCGATCCCATCCAGGCGAATATGTTGGAGCGGAGATCCACCTCGGGCTGAAAATGCGCGATGTGTTTCTCGCGGAAACGGCTGTTGATGCCGTCGGCGATGACGATCAGATCGGCATCGGCAAAACGCGCCTCATCGGCGATCTCGGTCTCGAACATCAAGGTGACGCCGAGTTCGCGCGCCCGTTCCTGCAGGATCAACAACAGCTTGCGGCGCGAGCAGCCGCAAAAACCGTTGCCGCCGACCCGGCGTACCGTGCCGCGAAAATGCACGGCGATATCGTCCCAATAGGCGAATTCCTCGGTGATGCGCCGATAGCTTTGAGGATCGTATTTCTCGAAATTGTCCAGCGTGGCGTCGGAAAACACAACGCCGAA
>Ga0306920_100002068_pt1 | contig 25180 bp, 25 predicted proteins | sample flu12Cox44000170_FD_204666 | JGI IMG/M metagenome (GOLD analysis project Ga0306920, IMG submission 204666) | Lab enrichment of tropical soil microbial communities from Luquillo Experimental Forest, Puerto Rico - flux4day.12C.oxic.44.000.170 (v2)... | ecosystem: Environmental > Terrestrial >...
CAGGATCTACGGGGAAACAGGGCGGTGCGGTCGCGCGAGGCCTGCTTGAGCGAGGCCACAAAGTCCGCGCCGTCACGCGCGACACAAACTCAAACCAGGCCAAGTCGCTCGCGAACGCCGGGGCGACGCTCGTTGCGGCATCGCTCGAAGACACTGCAGCGATTAGGAAGGCGCTCGAAGGAGCGACCTCTCTCTTCGCGGTGACGACGCCCTTTGGAGGGACGGAAGCCGAGATACGACAAGGTATCGCGGCCACCGATGCGGCGAAGGCAGCAGGGGTGCATCTCGTTTTCACTTCTGTCGGCTCCGCCAACCGACAGACGGGCGTTCCACATTTTGACAGCAAGTACGAGGTCGAAAAGCACATCGCCAAAGTCGGCGTCCCTGCAACGATTCTCGCGCCCGTTGCCTTCATGGAGAACCTCCATTTCATAAAAGAGCAGCTTGCTAAAGGGATTTACGCATCGGCGCTCCCGCCGACGAGGGCGCTAGCGCAAGTTGCCGTTCCAGATATCGGGGCCGTTGCAGTTCGCGTCCTCGAAGATTCCGCTCGCTTCACGGGCAAGCGCTTCGACCTCGCGGGCGACGAGCTCACGGGTAATGACGCCATGAGCATTCTCTCGCGTGTCACCAGCCGCAACTTTTCCTATTACCAAGTCCCGCTCGATGCTGTCCGTCAGCGCATGGGCGAAGATGCCGTCAAGATGTACGAATGGTTCGACCGCATCGGTTTTACGGCGGATCGCGCCGCGCTTCGCCGTGAATTTCCCGACGTTACCTTCCACGACTTCGAGTCTTGGACCAAAGCTCAGGATTGGAGTGGACTTCATGTCTAAAGCAGTGCAGTTCGATTCGTACGGCGGCATCGACGTCCTCCGGGTACGCGACGTACCCCGGCCCGTTCCGGGCAATGGTGAGGTTTTAGTCCAAGTCAAAGCAGCCGGAATCAATCCGAGTGAGGGCATGATCCGGAGCGGCGCGTTGCATCACCTGTTTCCACGACGTTTCCCTCCGGTCAGGGCAGCGACTTGGCGGGAATCGTGGTGGAACTCGGTGTCGGTGTCAGCGGTTACACGATCGGCGACGAGGTGATCGGGTTCTCCATGCGGCGCTCCAGCCACGCCGAATACGTGACTGTGCCCGCGAATCAGTTGACATCGCGGCCGTCCAAGGTGCCGTGGGAGGTAGCCGGTTCTTTGTTTGTCGCGGGGGTCACCGCCTATGCCGCAGTGCGGTCGGTGCATCTCGTACCGAGGGATACGGTGGTGGTCGCAGGTGCGGCTGGAGGTGTCGGTTCGATTGCGGTTCAGCTCGCTCGACGCGCCGGCGCCACGGTCCTCGGGATCGCCGGCCCCTCCAACGATGATTGGCTAACTGGCCATGGCGCGGTCCCGGTCAACTATGGAAACGATCTGCCGGCTCGATGACTCGCCACAGCAAAGTCCGGACACATTGACGCACTACTGGATTTCTTCGGTGGTGAATATGTCGCCATGGCAATTGAAGACCTCAGGCTCCCACCCTCGAATGAATTGAAAACGTTGCATTCTGGCCCAAATCCGGTGCAGCGATGGCGCCTGCTTTGTTCGAGACATAGACCTCAGCTTCGATAAAATCCGCCACGAGCCTTAAGGAATACGCCACAGTCAGTGCGCCGTAATGCGAATCAACATTTCCTGGCCACTGCTGAGTGTAATCTTCTGACGTCCGCGGAACGCTGTAGTGCCTAGCCCACCCGCTCCGCCAATCACCGAACCGATGCCGGCGCCCTTGCCGCCACCAAATATTCCGCCCAGTAAAGCGCCAGCTCCCGCGCCGATCACCGTGTGCGTGATGGTCTTCCGGCCCCGCCCGCCCGACTCAATGGCGCCTTCCACGTCCACCTTTTCTCCCGACGGAGCGTGGTAAAGTTCCAAGATTTCCGCGTGGATCGAAGCGCGACGCCCGTCTGGCATAATCAAACGGTCGAACCGTAACATCATGCTGGTGTTGCCTTTGATTTTGCCGGATATGTCAATTTGTGCGATGTGACCGTAGACGCGGGCATTCTGATAGTCGCCCTTGTCAACGACGGTCGCACTAAAAGGATCACCGATTTGTGACTCAGTGCTCGTCAACGTGTCATCGAGCCGAATGCGAAACGCCAGGTCGTCAGGCACGCTGAAACTCTGAGTTGACCCAAGCGCGGTGAATACGACGCTTACGAACAGTGCCATCAAACCAAAGGCTCGAACGCTGTTGCGAGATCTTTGAAGATGAGTGTTCATCAAAGCTTCTGCTCTTTCAGTCGCAATCAACGGACCAACCAGAGTGCGTACCGAATTGCCTGAAAAATCGTCCACTGATGACGAATGCGCAAAATGAGATACCACTCCAGAATCGACGGTCGCTTCACGTTCCTTCTGCCCGTGTTCCCTTTTGAACTCATCGTTTTCATGCCTTTCTTCCATTCTTAAGGCCCTAGGTTGGGCCCCTTCACGGCTTTACGCCGCCAGTTCGTTTCTCTTCTTAACAATTGCTTTTAGCACAAGCGATTTGCGTAAGGCGGCCCGGGCGTGAAAAAGTTGAGCCTTTACAGCTCCGAGAGAGACTCCCAACACGCCTGCCGTTTCCTTCAAAGAACGCTCTTGCAACTGTCCCATGCGAACTGCCTTTCGCAGTCGCGGCTGCAGATTGGCGATCGCAGCGTTCAAGAGGATCTTTCGTTCCTTTTCCGCGCAGATTTGTTCAGGATTCGGCAAACAGTCAAAGAGTTGGAGGTTAAGAGAATCCTTTTCGAGGTCGTCGAGATCTTGATCGGCGGCCTCGCGCTCACTTCGCTTCTTGCGCAGAATCATCAAGGCGGAGTTGATTACGATTCGAGTCAACCATGTCGAGAATGACGAACGACCTTGAAAGGACTTCAGATTGGTATAAGCACGAAGCCAGCAGTCTTGTACAGCATCCTTCGCATCTTCTCTATTGCGCAGAACCGCGATTGCACAGCGATAAAGCTTGGCGGCGCACATTTTGTACAGTTGGTCCCATGCAGCAGCATCATTAGCAGTAGCTCGCTGAACGAGGTCCAAGTCGATGCAAACAGAGTATCGAGCATCGCGGCCAGCAACACGTTGCGCGATGGACTGCTTAGTGTTGCTCTTGTCAGTTCTATTTTTCCGAGCGCGCTTACGGAGATGCGGCCTGCTGAGAGCCGAAGAATGCAGACTCGATAGGGATCCTTGCTGAATAATCATCTCGATGTCTCCGAACGATCTTCGCCTTGATGGAGAGCAAGTGTGCTGCCACTGCCAATCTGGCAAATGGAGACCTAAGCACCTGAGATCGAACGGCCTAGCGGGAACGAGTTGCGTATGCTCGGCGGAACCGGTTCTTGTTGTCAGCCCACTGACGACTCGTGTCCGCGTCCGGGGCACGCGATCTCTTGAACTGGTTCAAGTAGGGTATATGTTTGATTCTTAGATCTGGGCGTGCGCGTCTTAGTAAAGACCGTTGACTTCTTCTCCCATAATCGCAAAGTCGGCTTTGGACGTATTCAGCGGGCCGGACTTCCATGAAAAACCTATGGAAGTTACCTCAATCTCCACCTCCAGTTGACACGAGGCGCGAGTCCCGATGAAACGGAAATTCCTGGAAGGACCGTCATACTTCACTGGCTCACCGGTTGATTTCCAAACCATCTTGAAAGTCATTCGCGCGGGTGTCGCTAGCCAATCCAACGCCGGCCAACGCGGCTGATCAACTATAGGGACGTTGTGCATTTCGAGCGTGAGCGTGTTTCCATCTGGACTAATTGTCAGGCCACGCTCAGGGACAGGAACTACCCAGTAAAGCCCGGACGGCGCAATGGGAGGATGCAAATCGTGGATCTGGTTGGCGGGGACCGCCGGTCCCCGGAAGAGAGTCAGTCATATATGCGTAAAAGTCCCCTGCTGCGCCGCTCGTCCTGCCCAATACTCTCCCTGCATCACGCCGTAGTCCGTCGCGGCACTGCCAAACGCGATGCGATTTCCTTGATTGTCTGTGCCTGCCCCCGTAAAGGTGCTGCACCGGGCGACGTGACCTTTGAAATGGTAGATGTGCGAAGGCTCGAGGTTAGGGCCTGCGGGCTGATTGTGGCTGCCATTCTTGTCCAACCAGGGAATTGGATAAGGATCGGTGCCGCCGTTCGCCGTCATCGACTGTTCAGCGGACAAAGAAGGATCCCCGGGACACACAGCGAGCGGGAGCATGGCCAACGTCGCACTTGATTTCAGCATGTCTCTGCGACTGCGGCGTTTACAGAATTGGGTAAGCAAGTCCATCGATGTAGCTCCGAATATGCGAAATTACTTCACAATGATCCTGAGTTGAAAGAACTACCCTGCAGCTTTGACTGCAACGGTTTCAACGACGGCGATATTTTGCAGAAGCTTCTGCGGCAGACCGTGCCGCTTCTCTAAGTAGTCTGGGCTGTTATACGAAACCCAAACTTTTCCTTGGCTGTCCTCCCAAACTAAAATCTTCAGCGGAAGGTCAATGGCAATGCTTGGAGCGGCCAGCATGAGTGGTGTACCCGCTTTCGGGCTGCCGAAAATCAACAACTTGGTAGGACGCATTTTCATCCCCACTTTTTCTGCTTCTCCGCTGTGATCGACCACGGCAAACAAGTTGACGCCGTTGGATTGCAGAACTCTCTTGAGCCTTTCGATCGTTTGCTCGACGGAGTGATTGCTTGGCTTGTCTATGATTCCTCGGTTTGTTCCTGTCGCCATGATTGTGTCCTTACATCTCCTCCGCACCAGGAGCAACATGCCAGCGGCGTTCGATCAAAGCCGTGCACTGACCGGATCGCGCCAAGTGCCACGCCAAGTATTTTCCGCCCTCGCCGCTTCCGATGAATAGGCTGGTAGACGCGGAATATGTTCTGGACGCTGAACGGCTTTACCGGCAGATATAGTCGAACCAACTCCTGGTCGGCCGCTCGACGACCATACCCATCTGCCGAAGGCATGAAGTAATTCCGCAGTGCGATCTGAGTCTTCGGAGTAACTGGATTGTTGGAGGCATTTCGTCGTGTTGTTTTGTTTTAACGAATTCGTCGCGTCGAAGTCAGCGCGGGCTTTGGGGGCCTGTGTGTCCTGTGCAAGTACGGTCGCCGCGAATACAAGAAAAGACAGCGAAGCACACGGCACTAGGCCCCAATTGTGTTCATCTCGACTTCGCATCACAAACTTGCCGGTTTTCACCTTCTACGTTTCTCCATACGGCCGCCGGCTGCGATTCCATGCCATGCTTAGGAAACAGGAAGCCGAGAATAGCCGCAGCCAACAACGCCCCGAAACATTGAACTAGGATCGCCAGGAGCACACTCTTCCATTGCAAGGAGTGGTGACAAAATGCCAACTTCGTTCCCAGGGCTGCTGCCGGATTCGCAAGGGCTGACGGCAAGCCTATGGCGGAGGCAGTCAACCAGGCACCGACCGCCAGTGGAGTGAACTCTTTTCTGCCGCAATTCAAACAGCCAAAGTAAACAACCATCAACCCTGCTGAAGAGATCAGTTCTGCAAGAATCCACGCAATCCCCCGATTTTGCGTCGGGCCAAACATGTTCGTTACTGCGAACATCAAAGCGGCCAGAAGGGCGCCACAAACGCCGCCCGCCAGCTGTGCGACCAGCAAGACGACGGTACATTTGGAATCGTGCAGCCGGAAGATCGATTGCAGGATGGCAATCAGGGGATTAAAGTTCCCTCCGCCCACGGTACCAAGCGCCAGCAGCAGTGCGCTCGCGGCTGCACCAGCAGCCACCGCCCCCGTTACTAAACGCACGTCGTAGCCCCCGGACGCGGGCTGCAATGCACCGAGCTTTGTCGCCACAAGTACGAGCACGAGTAGAAGAGTGCCAACGAACTCCCCGGCTCCACGGCGCAGCAGAGCAAGTTGCGAATCCAACCTCCGATAGCACAGAGGCTCACTTGCTTTGCTCCGCTGAATATTCCCTAAACCCATTAGATTTTGCTAAGCGATTTTCGGCGACCAGACGAATCGGCCTCCTAGCAACGCATTTCAGCTAGAAGCGCCTCAAGAAGATGCATCTGACTTGCCAAGTCTTGTTCGAGAGGAGAGCGGCGCGGGTCCAATTCAAAAGGTTGAAAAGAAACACATTGACGGTGCGTATCGCCTATCACTGCTCGCGGCAAAGCGGCCGCTCCCGTCAGCAGCCTGACAAAGTCCGTCCGGGTATAGCCACTTGACAGCGCCAGCAGTGCGGGTGGCAGCTATCCTAGCGGCAGGGCCACAAGTTCAAACGCACATCCGACTACTGTCGGCGAGCGCATTTCGACTACGCGCCGGACGTTAATCTCTAAACGGTTGCGCCCTGAGCTTTGGCAAGTTTATTGCCTAGTTCGTGATGCGGAATCAAGACGCTCCTTCTCTCAGCGCCTGATCGAGATAACGGAGTTCCAGGTCATGACAAATAACAAGGTTGTCTTTGGCATTTATCGAACCATTACCGACGTTGAGGAAGCAGTCGACGAACTCGTCGAGAATGGCACAGCCAGCGCTTCTATTTGTGTTCTCCACCCAAACAATAGGGACACGGTTAAATTTGCCGACAGGAAGCAGACACACTGCCCGGCGGGAACTCGAAGCGGCTCAACTGCCGACGTCCCGCTTGACGGAAGCTTCTGGTTCAAGAATGCGGTGGGGCCCCATCAAGGACTGCTTCACTGGCTTTTGGATCCCTTGCCAGTGGGGCCTTACGAGGGAGCGTTGCATGAAGCACTTGCCGAAATGGGAGTTCCGCAAGAATGGTGTGACTACCGCGTCGTTCACGGCAAATTACTGATTTCCGTCAAATGCATTTCTTGGGAAGAATTCTTCCGAGTGACTGGCGTTTTGACATTCACCAAGTCAATGGACATATCTTGGTCTATTTCGCTCGACCAATACCGGGCTGGTCGGATCGGGACTCAAACCAACGAAAACTGAAGACGGTGTCGTATGACGAGCCGTCTTCCCTTCATGGCCGGAAAAGTCAATCTTCCAAAGTCGTGCGTGAAGTCTGAACATTCGGCCACGCACGTGTCAGCCGGTGGACACCAGCGAAAGCACAGAGTGCTTCTGCTCATCACATTCGACTTGGCACTATAGATGCAAGTTCTTCGGGAAGGCGGCGAAGTGATACTAAGACGGCTGAAGCATCGAAGGAGTGAACGCTGCATCCTGTACGGCAATTCTATTCTTGCTTCAGCTCCGTCCGAGTCGTGTTTGTTGTCGGGAGGGCTCGACGCCAATTGTGGGACTTAATTTCTGTCGCTAGGTCAAGCGCGCCCTGGCTGGCAAGGATTCGACGAGGGACAACACTCGTGGCCGCCTTTTTTCTTCTGTTTCCGCCGCAGCTCTCATGGGCGCAGAGTGCGCCGGTTTCCGCGGATCGCCCATGGCATGCGCTCTGGGAAAAGAGGATCGAAGCCGATACGAAAAATTTCCCGGGAATCAGGTTCAGACCTGATCCGGCTAGGACCTACTCATTGCCGGAGCTAATCGACTTGGCCGAAACCTACAATCCGGAAACTCGTTTCGCTTGGGAGCGGGCGCGCGCTCAGGCGGCGGCGCTAGGCATCGCCCGCAGCGAGTTGTATCCAACATTGGCGGCTGTTGCGCTTTCCCGGACCAACCGCGCAGATGACCTTTCAGCAAGCGGCTTTTTCCGGCAAACAATCCAGGACTTTCAGGTTGGGCTGGATCTCAACTACACCGTATTCGATTTCGGTGCACGATCGGGACGCATCGACGCGGCCAAAGCGCAAATGCTGGCAGCAAACTTTGCCTTTAATGACGTCCATCGGAAGGTTATCTATCAAGTTGAGCAAGCCTACTACCGCCTGCTGAACGCGATGGGACAGGAGGATGCCGCGAGGGCAAGTCTCTCGAATGCGCAAACCGTTCAACAAGCAGCGGAAGACCGTTTGGCGCATGGTTTGGCAACCCTTCCGGATGTGCTGGAAGCACGGAGCGCCACTGCCCAGGCGGAATTCGATCTCCAAGCTGTAATCGGAAGTGAAGAGATTGCGCTAGGAGACCTGGCGACGGCAGTGGGAACATCCCCCACCTTGGTACTTCACGTCCAACCGCTGGATCAGGTGCCAACCCCGGATGCAATTGGAGACAGTGCTGACCAAGCGATTGACCGGGCACTTGTGAAACGTCCCGATCTTCTGCGGCAAGTCGCCGAAACAAGATCCGCGAACGCAAGAATCAAGGAAGCTCGGGCCGCTTACTATCCCACACTGAATGTCAACGTAAGTCCCATCGCGCAATCCTCATACGGATTACAGCAGCAGCTTCCCTGGGCCCACGCAACTGGCCTAGTGGGTGCTGTGAGTTTCACCCTGTGGTGGAACGTATTCGACGGCGGTGCGCGAAAAAACAGATTGACGCAGGCGCGTGCGGACGCCCACTCCGACGAAGCACAAGCTAGCGTGCTGCACGATCGAATCACGGACGAAGTATGGACTTCGTACTCGAATCTCAACACGGCCTTTCGGCAAAGAAGGGCTTCCCTGGCGCTCTTAGAGGCCGCTAGCCAGTCGTATGCCGCAGCCCTCGAATCGTACAACTACGGCCTCCGTAACTTATTGGATGTGACCGCAACACAACGGACTCTCGCTCAGGCCCGCTCCGCCGATGTGCTAGCGCAGACGCAGGTACTCAGCGCGCTTGCGGACCTCGCTTTCCGAACGGGAGATTCAATTCAACAGAACGCGAGTAAGCCTTGACGATGAAGGTGAATGGAAACAGGCCGTCTGCGAAGCATGGATTCCTGCTTTGTCTGTCAGCATTGCCCCTCGCGGGCTGCTCCTGGACTCCGTCAATCGATATCCTGGGGTCGTTTTTTCCTGCATGGCTGGTGTGTATCGCTGTGGCAAGCCTACTGACTGCCCTCACCAGGTTGGCGCTAATCCGGCTCCAACTGAAGTTGGATCTTCCCGGGCTCGCGTATCCGAGCCTCGCCGCACTTTTCGCTTTTGCGCTGTGGCTCACTTTTTTCAATTAGCGAGGAAAGATTCATGGACTCGCAAAGAAACGCCCAACAGGAAAAGGTACTCAGCCGCGGAGTAAGTGTTGGTTTGGCATTCGCTGCGGCCATTCTGGGGCTGGTGGTCTTGTACCACACACATCAGGATCCTCGTACCGACGACGCGGAGGTGTTTGCGAATTTCATCGGAATTGCTCCGCAAGTCGAAGGGCCGATCGTCCGTTTACATGTGCGGGACAATCAGTTCGTGAAGCAAGGCGAATTGCTGTTTGAAGTAGATGAGCGTCCGTACGAATACGCACTCGAAAAGGCCATTTCTGACCAGATGTCACTTGAAGGTCAAATCGCTGACGAACGACGAAGAATCAACGCGCTGGTTAGCGCGGTCTCGGTTGCTCAAGCGAACGTCCGCGGCGCGCAGGCTGACTTGAGGCGATGGACCGCGGTTATCGATCAGGCGCGAGCCGACGTGGCTAACGCGGAACAGGGGGTTCAGCGGGCAAAGGCCGAGTGGACGTACGCAAGCAATAACCTACATCGCCTTGAGCCCCTTCTCGCAAAACAGTTTGTCACGGTGGATCAGGTAGACCGTGCGAGGACCTTGGAGATCGCACAATCAGAGGCGCTGAAGCAGGCGGAGTCTCAGTTGATTGTTTCTCAAGCGGCCCTCCAGTCTTCCTTAGCGCAATACGAACGCTCAGGCGCTGGCCTCGACGAGAGCAAAGCCCAGCACCAACAAGCCCAGCATGCCGTTACCACTCTGGAGCCGCTGGTCAACCAGCGCGAAGCGAGGGAGGCCGCGGTAAAGAACGCCCACTACAATCTCAATAACTGCCGCGTGTACGCACCTTTCGACGCTCGCGTAACGAATCTAACCATCTCCGAAGGCGCTTACGCCCACATTGGCCAGCAGGTGTTTACGCTAATCGACGCGCGAACTTGGTGGGCCATCGGTAACTTCAGAGAAGGCCAGCTGCAGCGCATCGCGCCAGGAATGCGGGCCGATGTCTATCTGATGTCGAAGCCGAGTTTGCGCCTCGCCGGCGTTGTAGACAGCGTGGGTTTTGGAGTGACTCCAGATCCCGACATTATCGGAACTTTGCAACCGGGCCTTCCTGATGTGCAGCGAACCTTGAATTGGGTGCACCTGGCATCGAGATACCCCGTTCGTGTGCGGGTGCAGAATCCTCCTTCCGATTTGTTTCGAGTCGGTGAGTCAGCTGTCGTCACGATTCGAGGAGAGTGACGATGGCCACCCGTGCGATGAGCATTTCTGACGCGGCCTCCCCGTTGGTGTGGTTCTGGAAATTTCTCAAGGAAGAACTCGCGCTCTATCCCGGCAGGACTGAACTTGTGGCACGGATTGTCATTGCTGCCACCATCGTGATGATCCTCACGATGACCTTTCGCATTCCCTTCGGACCTTATGCAGCAATCTACACGTTTCTCATCTCGCGAGAAAGTCCAACAGAGACGATCCAATCAGCCATTACGGAAGCCTCCGCGTTTCTTTGCTCAATTTTGTACACCCTCATCGGGGCGATGTTGTTTTTAAACCATCCTCTGCTGCGGTTGCTCTGGATCATCGCGACCCTTTTCCTGATGTTTTACGCTCTGCAGGCCATGACGAACTATAAGGCGGCGGTTCGCTTCGGATGGTTAATGGTCATCACAATCCCATTGTGGGACAAGCACATTACCGCCGAGGCAAAACTGGAGGGAACGTTGTGGGCGGTTGGCGCACTCATACTCGCAAGCTTCGTTACCGTAGCCGTTGAGCTGTCCTTCGCTGCGTTGAGGTCCGGGGGAGACGAACTTGTGTCTCCGCTTGCGGAGCGTCTGGATGCTGTGGAAAAACTGCTGAACGCCTACTCGACGGGAGACTCACCGGACAAAAAAGCCGAAGAAAAAATCACCCGTTTGGCTATCTTGGGCACATCGAATCTGCGACGAATCCTGCGACGCTCCAGCTACGCTCCCCATTATGTGGAGCAAATGGGTGCGGCGGTGGTCTTAGTGGGAAGGCTCGTAGACGTTGCGGCCAACCTGACACATTTCGAGGTCTACGATTCCGACGAAGTTCGTAGACGAATGCGGAGCCTGGCGCAAAACGTTTCCAGCATTCGCGAGGACTTGACGAACGGTAACATACCGCATCTCGTTCAGGCCGCGACCACTGTTTCGCCGGGCTCTCCTCTCTTAAGCGAAATGGAGAGAACAATCTCCCTGATGGCGGAAGTCTTTGCGAGCGCTCGATCACTGGATATGTACGCCTCGGCGCGTCTTGCTGGTGGTGATCCGCCCCCGACACTTTTTGTTCGCGACGCGTTGTCCAACCCCGAGCACATCAAATTCGCGTTGAAAGGCTGCTTGGCCGCGAGCCTGTGCTACATCATCTACAATGCCGTCGACTGGCCGGGGATCAGCACTGCAGTCACGACCTGTTTCGTGACCGCTCTCAGTACCGTTGGTTCATCTCATCAGAAGCAATTCTTGCGGGTCGCGGGCGGTGTAGTAGGAGGCGCATTAGGTATCGGAATCCAGGTGTTGCTTCTACCACAACTCGATTCAATCGCTGGCTTCACGGTCCTTTGCATCGCCGTTATGGGTGCAGCTGCCTGGGTCGTGACGTCTGGCCCCAGGCTCTCCTATGTTGGGCTTCAGGTTGCGCTTGTCTTCTGCATCATCAACCTGCAGGAATTCAGAATTCAAACGGATCTTGCGCCAGCAAGGGACCGAGTGGCTGGGGTCTTGCTCGGCCTCTTCATGATGTGGCTAGTATTTGACCAGCTCTGGGGTGTGCCGGCCCCGGGTCAGATGAGGAAAATGTTCACTGCCGCGCTGAGGCTGCTCGCTCAATTTGCCCAAGAGCCGCTTTCGAAGGACCTGAGAGTTGCAGCCGACCGCAGCTACTCTATTCGCGAGACAATCAACAAGGATTTTGAGCAAACGCGGGCGCTCGCGGACGGCGTGCTCTTCGAATTCGGCCCTTCACGAGAGCAGGATCTCCTGTTGCGGAATCAAATCGTGCGATGGCAACCACAAGTCCGCATTCTGTTCCTTACGAGAATCGTATTGTGGAAGTACCGTGCCCAGCTTCCCGGCTTCGAATTGCCGGAGGCTGTTCAGGCAGCGCAGCAGGAGTTCGATTATGACTTGGCGGAAAAGTTAGCTGGGATCGCGACCTGCATGGAGTCGAAAGCCGTGCCGGTCGAAGAGATCACCAGGAACTCACTCGATCGATTGGAACGGGCGGTCGAGATACATGTTTCGAAGGTGGCCGACCCATCCCTCGCAGGGCACGCGCAGGCGTTTCTCAGCCTGTGTCGCACAACCGAAAACCTGACAAATTCCCTGGATACGGAACTACGGTTATCCCAAGCGCTCAGGGCGCGTGTCGATTGACAAACGCTCACAAATCACACAGTTGCTCAGGATAGTGATGTCCTGGCCGTGGACAGCTCAGCCAGCACCTAAAAGAAAAACAAGTTCATAGAGCGGGCTCCTTGAGCGCCGTGCACCAGGGTCGCTTCCACGTCGGCGGTCGCCGATGGCCCCATCATGAAACACCCGAATGCGGTTTCGTTGAGTCGCACTCGGCCATAAGCGGCGTGCATATCCGGAACGATTTGATTGGCGTTCAGCAAAACAACCAGATGCTGTGAGAGAAACCCGAGTGCATCAACGACAAGATCTTCTTGTGTGAGCCAAACGGCGCCACTCTCGGCCACGCCAAACCGCGCACGGACAACGCCAACATCCACATCCGCGAGGTCATGAGGATCGCGGACCTTCTCGACGCGGCGCGTGCCGGCGATCTCCGGCACAGCAGAACAAATCACCTTTGCGTTCGGGTGCAGAAGGATAATTTTGGATTCGGCCTCCGCCACGCTTCCGACTTCGTGCGCAAATCCTCCCGCTTCCTTCAGCCGTTGCTCAAAGATTGCCTTGAGGTCTCCGCCCGGGCGCTCAAAAGTTCGGATCCCAGGATGTTCCACCGGCACCTCGGGGAGGTTCGAGCGGATCGATTTCAGAATTGTTTCACGGTTATTGCGAGACGTTTCCATGTTTACTCCGATTCTCGAGATACCACTCGCGGAAAGATTGTTTTGCCGGGACGGGAAGTTCCCGGTCACGAACCCAGGGATTGAGAGAGCGGTTGTAGAGGAGAAAGTGCGGCGCGTAAGACATGGCCGGCTCGGCTGCTTTTGCAGCGACGTGGTATTCCGCGGGGTGCGCGAACACGTGTCCGGCAACCGCGAAGGACAGCTTTTTTACCAGAGGCAGATAGCCCTTGCCGGCCATGACCCTGCGCCAGTTCAGAATTTGGTCGCTAATGTCGATTTTTACCGGGCACACTTCCGAGCAGGAGCCGCACAGACTGGAGTGAAATGGCAGTTCGCTGTACTTGAACTCGTCGAATGTCGGATCAAGAATTACGCCGATCGGTCCTGAATAAGTCGCGCCGTACGCCAACCCGCCGCTGCGGCGATACACCGGGCAAGTATTCATGCAAGCGCCACATCGGATGCATTTCAGCGAATGCCAGAATTCAGGCATGCCAAGCCGGCGGCTGCGCCCGTTGTCAACCAGCACGATATGCAATTCGCCGCCTTTCCTCGGGCCGGTAAAGTGCGAGGAATATTGTGTGAGCGGAGCTCCTTCTGCGCTCCGAGCGAGCAGACGCAGAAAGACGCCCATGTCTTCGACGCGAGGAATCATCTTCTCAATGCCGATACTCGCGATATGCAGGGGCGGCACAGCAGCTCCAATATCTGCATTTCCTTCGTTGGTACAGACAATGAAAGTTCCGGTTTCGGCAATCGCGAAATTGCCGCCGGTCATTCCTGCATCGGCCGTAAGAAATCGGGGACGCGCGTTGTTTCGCATTACTTCTGTCAGGAAATGCGGGTCGTCATTATTCGGATCGGTCCCAATGGTGCGGGCGAACAGGTGAGCCACGTCCTGTCGCGTCTTGTGAATCGACGGGAACACGATGTGGCTGGGCGGCTGACCATCCAGTTGTTGGATTCGCTCGCCCAAATCGGATTCGATAACCTTGATTCCCCGCTGTTGAAGGAAGGGCGTCATTTGACACTCTTCCTGCAGCATGGATTTGCTTTTGATCAGCTCCTTGACGCCGTGATCCTTGTGGATTGAATGGACGATTTGATTGTGGTCGCTGGCATCCAGAGCCCAATGGACGTGCGCCCCACGCTTTGTGGCATTGGCCTCGAATTCCTCCAGATAGTGATCCAGATGAGTGAGCGTATGCTCTTTAATCTTGGAGGCGATTTCGCGCAATTCCTCCCATTCCGGGATGGCCGCTGCTTCTGCGTGCCGCCGCTGCATCGTCGCCCACAAAAAGCGGTCGTGCATCGGCTCGTGAATTTGGTCTTGAATAATGAATAATTCCGCAGCTGCCGCGGGATCAACTTGCCTTGCTGTGCCCATGAAAGAATTCTCCTTCTCCTAGTAAGGACCGCCGTTTAAAACTTGCGAGACGTGGAGGTATTTCAAATCCAGGCCAGCGCGCTTCGCGACACCCTGTTGGTGCATTAGGCAGGACATATCGGGCGAGACCACGTATTCGGCCCCGTGGCGAGCTTGGTCATGCGCTTTTTCAAGGCCCATGCGTGCCGAGACTGCTTCGTCCGTTACGCAGAAAGTTCCGCCGAACCCGCAGCAATCGTCCGGGCGATCAATCGGAACGACCACGATACCCTTCACCTTGGAAAGTAGGCTTGCCGTTTTGTCAAAGGGCGCTTGCATGACCTCGGAGGTACTTGCGATGCCGAGACCGCGGAGCGAGCTGCAGCTATTGTGGATGGCGACCGAGTGCTGGAATTCGGCCCACGGAAAAGAGTCGACTTTCAAGATGTCGTGGAGGAATTCCACCAACTCATAGGTGTGCTGGCGAACGTGCTTCACCTCTTCGGTTTGTTCGAGGCGATCGAAGTGACAGCGAACTTGTTTTACGCAGCTTCCGGCAGGTCCCACGATGCAGTCAAATTCTTTAAAGTTTTCGACGAAGAGATGTTCCGCCGGTTGAGCATTCTTTTCATCACCACTATTGGACATCGGCTGCCCGCAACAGGTTTGGTTGAGCGGGTAACCGACATTAAGTCCGAATCGCTCCAGAAGCTGGAGCGTTGCGATCCCGACTTCTGGATAAATAAGGTCGATGTAGCAAGGTATGAAAAGACCTATCTTCATGTTCTCGGGGAGCGTCCTTTGAAGTGTCGTCTCTGTTTGTGTGATCATTTGGATTCTCCTGTCTTCCGCTCCGAAACTTGCAGCGAATTCTGCTATTCGTTCGGCTCCAATCCCGACGCGGCTTCGCTTCGTCCTTTGAAAACGCGAAACAGCAGATAGAGCGACGGGAAAAGCACCAGTCCACCGGCGCCACACGCCACTAACAAATCCCAAATCACATTGGCTGGCGCAGCGCTGTTGAAGAAGGTCACGTCAGGACGGAAGACATACGGGAACTGGGCTCCGGCCCAGCCAATAATGATCAATCCGACTTGAGCAGCCGCGGCCACCCTGGCGCCCTGGTAGCGACGGAGGATGAGGTTGCGGAACGCAAAAAATGCTGCGAAGACCGCACCCAATTCAGCAGCACCGCTCAAAGTACTGTTCGCAAGGCCTGCGCGGATTTCCGGAGCCGAAAACCCGGCGAGAAGGTAAGTCAGGATCGCCGCGAGCACCGACACGCCGCCCGAAATAAGAGCGCGCCGGCGAAAGTCATCTTGGAGTTCGCGATCCGGAGCTTCGATCGTCAGATAGGCGGCTGCTAGATACGAGAACAGGGAAAGAGAGAGAAGCCCCACTGACAAGGGAAAGATGTCAAGCCACTTCACGCTCAACAAAGACCCCCGACCATTTGCGCTCCAAGCCTCAGAACCATTTGACATCGCACCAATCACCATCCCGAGAAAAAAGGGAGTGAGGCTGCTCGATATGGAAAACACGCGCCCCCAGTACAGTTGCGTTCGAACGTCGCCTGCGAAATACGCTCTGAACACAAATGAAGAACCCCGCAGGATGATTCCAAGCAGCACGAGGAGCAGCAGTCCGGGGAGTCGAGCTCCCATGGCGCTAAAAGCCGCGGGAAAGCCAGAAAACATCAACACAATAAGCAGGATCAACCAGACGTGGTTGGTTTCCCACACCGGCTGGATGGCGCGGGCGATCACTGCGCGCTGCTGCTCCCTTCGCGGACCGGAACACGTTAGATCCAAGAACCCTGCTCCATAGTCGGCGCCGCCCAGAAGCGAATAGAGGACAAGCGCCGCCAGCATTACGATAGACAGAAGAACGACAACATTCATGCTGTGAACAACTCCTTCTTACGAGATCCCAAGTTCTTGCTGCTTCGGACTCCCGATAACGTGGCGGCTGAGCAGCCAAATCACCGTAATTCCTAGGACGATGTAAATACCTGTCAACGCAACAAAGGTTACGTCGAGGTGCGCGGTCGATGTAACCGCTTCACTGGTGCGCATGATTTTGTAGATCACCCAGGGTTGCCGTCCCAATTCGGTGACCATCCATCCCGCTTCCAGCGCTAGGAAGCCGAGCGGGCTGACGAGAATCAGGGCTTTCAAGAATGTTTTGTGGATGCTCAACGGAGGCCTCTTCCATGCCAGCCATCCGGCAACGAGGGCAAAAAGAGACAGGAGGCTGCCGCATCCAACCATAATTTGAAACGAGATGTGAACGATTCGAACATTGGGCCAATCGGACGGCGGTTCCTGGTCGAGACCTGCGACAACTGAATCCATACGATGGAACGCGAGGAGACTTAAACCATGGGGAATCTCAAGTGCGTATTTCGTTTTCCTCTGGTCTGGATAGGGAAGCCCGCCAATACGTAGCGGCGCTCCCTTTTCTGTCTGAAATTGACCTTCGAGGCTAGCCAGTTTCATGGGTTGGCGCGTCGCATCCATGCGGGCGAGGGCATCCCCGCTGACAGACTGCGCCAGCACGGCAACGCCTCCAACCGTCAGAGCAATTGCAATCGCGACCTCATCGAAACGGTTCCTGCCACGCCGCAAAAGCAGCCACCCGTGAATGCCGGCGGCAGCAAAACCTGCTGCGGTGTATGCAGCGAGCACCATGTGGACAACTTGGGGAATCGCGGCAGGCCCTAGCATCGCGGCAATGGGGTGGATGTTTACGAACTTGCCGTCGACCAGGTCAAATCCGGTCGGAGTATTCATCCACGCATTTGCGAACGTGACAAAAACTGCAGACAACGCCCCGCTGATTGCCACAATTGCGCCCGAAGCGAGATGCATCGAGGCAGGAACTCGATCCCATCCGTAGAGATAGATTCCAAGGAAGATCGCCTCTGTAAAGAAGGCAAATCCTTCCAGCGAAAATGGCATTCCAACGACGGCTCCGGCATGCTCCATAAATCGAGGCCACAGGAGGCCCAATTCAAACGACAAAACAGTTCCGGATACCGCGCCAACAGCGAAAAGGATTGCCGTTCCTTTCGCCCACCGCTTTGCAAGCAAGAGATAGGCAGGGTCGTTTGTCCTGCGCCAGCGCCATTCGGCGAGCGTCATCATGAGAGGCAAAGACACGCCGATCGCGGCAAAAATGATGTGAAAGGCTAATGTGAGGCCCATCAATGAGCGAGCTGTCAAAAGGTTATCCATCTCGTTGTGTTCTATCTTTCTTCCGGCAAGAGTCTCCGTCTGCGCAATCTCGCCAAGACGCAGAGCTGCAGAAATCCGAGAATCCGGGCATAAGCAAAAAGAATTTCCAGAATCTTTCCCTGCTGACGATTCCCCTCCGAAGCTCGAGTGCTTTTCACGTTTTCACCTCAGCGTCGTCCGAGAAGGCTGTATAGCAAGAGTCCCAGCACAATCAACGTGAAGAAGACATACTTCCAGTCCCGCTGAAAGCAGAACGCGAGAACGGAAAACGTAACTCTTGCGATTGGAGTGGCGATCAGAACGAGGAGTCCGAATTGGATCAGCCCTCGTCCTTTAAATGCAATGGCTTCGCTCAAAATTCCTGAAATCGTTCGGAGGCTCTTCGGCTCACCCTGGAAAACGTGATAGTTGTTCGCGGCAACTGGGTGTCGCCCAAGATAAATCACTCCCCCCGCAAAGACGATGGCCGCCGCGAGGAGCACCCCGCTACGGAGGAGCAATCCCAGTAATTCATCCATGCGTTTGTCGGTCTGTGCCAATTCGCTGGTCATTCGTACTCCTTCCGTTGTCAAAGTTTGCCCGTGAGCCCGCTGTTGATCATCTCGATCGCCAGGGCACCGATGACGATGGCGAAAACGATCCGCAGAACGCGTACCTGTGCGCCGGCCAGCACCCGTGCACCAGCGAAGGATCCAGCGAGAACGCCGAGCATCACGGGCATCGCTAGCTCGGGATCGATGTAACCCCGACTCAAATAAATGCCCGCGCCTGCAGCCGCGGTTACCCCGATCATGAAATTGGAAGTTGTTGTTGATACTTTGAACGGAAGCTTCATGGCCTTGTCCATCGCGAGGACCTTCACTGCACCGGATCCGATTCCGAGCAAGCCCGAAAGCACGCCCGCCACCACCATCAACAGGAACCCCATCGGCACCCCGTGAACGTGGTAACTCTCGAATCCGTTGCTCGTGGGATAGGTGCTGTCCATATGAAGCCAAGCAGCAATCCGGTCGGGGCCTTGGTCCTGTTTTGAAGGGGAGCCCCCGTGGAAGGAAACGAGCGCTGAATAGATCAGTACGAGGCCGAAAACAACTGCGATTATCGACGCACGCAAATACAGTACGAGAGAAGCACCGACCAAAGCGCCCGCGGTTGTTGCCATTTCCAGAAACATTCCCACTCGAACGTTGGAATACCCTTCGCGTACGTAGGCTGCTGCAGCTCCGCTGGATGTGGCGATCACCGAAACGAGCGCAGCCCCAATCGCGTAGTGGATATCCACGTGAAAGACTAGCGCGAGCAGCGGCACGACGATTACTCCTCCACCGAGTCCCGTTAGCGCTCCGAGAAATCCTGCAAGAAGCGAGCCTGCAAAAATTAATGCCGTGAATTCGAGCGAACTCATTGGCGAATGCTCTCTTCGCGGGCATGTGGTAATGCCGACGACGATTGACTCGGAGTGTGCCGAACCAGCTTCAGGGCGATCCAGGCGCCCACCACGCCGACTGCGATTCCGACCATGGTGTCAATCAAACGAAGGATGGGTTGTTTCCAGGCGTGCTCGGGACTGATGCCCGCAACGACCATCACGACCGCGGTTGTAATGCATGCCGTGATGATGTCTTCCGACCGGCCGATCAGGTCGAGCACGATGGCCGCAATCGCAATCAGCAGAACCAGACCCCAGACTCTAAACGGAAAAATTAGGAGGTACACGAGGCAGAGGGAAAAACTCAATAGCGTTGCTGAGGTCCGTGACAGAGCTGCGCGCAAACTTTCTACGCAAGAGTAGCGGAAGACGAAGATCGTGGCGATGACGGCCCACATCCCCCCGAGGAGTTCGTCGTCTCGCGGAAGAAATCGCGAAAGCGAAAGGAGACCGGTGATTAATTTGTAGCTCAAAAGGCAGCAAATCCCGAGCAGAACGCCGTGAATGACGGCCTGGCTCATGTGCGAGGTCCCGCTCCGTGTCGTCTTGCTGCTCTGTTGTGCCGTTTGTGTGATAGCGCTGCTCATGATTCCTTGAACCCGCAGTTTCGTGTTCCCGGACTAAATGCGGCAGGGCGTGGGTGTTTCTTAAGATGTGGTGCTTGATCCACGCCTTGCCGTCAGTGATGTATACAGCCCGCTTTATGCCGCCTTCGTTGCTTTGCTTGGCGCAGGCGAATATTCAGGCTTATAAACGTGCTTACGAATAAAGGCCACCATGTCGGCTGGCCGTTCGCCTCTTGCCAAATCGCTATCGAATACGAGTTTGGCAACGCGTGCGGCGGTTTGAATCTCGACTTCGAGAATGTTTGACTGTGGCGGATACAACATCCCGAGCTTTAATTGCTCAGGCGTAACCTGATCGGCGACGGCTTGTGCCGCTTCGATGAACATTTCATCCGTCACGCGCTTGGCGTTCGTGGCATAAATAGCCATGCCGACAGCCGGGAAGATGTATAGGTTGTTGGCCTGTGATGGTAGATATGTCTGCCCGTCGAGGTGAACCGGCGGAAACTGCACTCCGCCTGCGTAGACCGCCTTGCCACCGGTCCACCCGTACGCCTGCTCAGGCAGGCATTCGTGGTGCTCGATCGGATTGGACAGTGCAAAGATGATTGGCCGCGCGTTGAAGCGCGCCATCGCCTCGACGACCTCGCGCGAGAACAGTCTGCCCTTGGGTCTGCCTTCGATAACGGGAAGCGCGTTCCCGCTGACGCCGATCAGCGCCGTCGGCTTGAAATCCTCGATAGCGGCGACTATCTCCGGGCACTCGCTCGCAGGGTCGAGATGATCGAAGGCTCTGCTGGGCGCCAGCTTGTGGGCATATGACAGCTTGTAGGTTTGCAAGCCAGGGCGTCCCGCAACGACGAGGCCCTTGGTGTCAAACATCCGGATTTTCTGTCGCCCCGCCTCTTGCGAAACACCCTGTTGAACCAATGCCGAAACAATCAGGTCCGCGAGACCTATAGCTGCGGAACCTGCGCCTAGAAAGAGGATTCGCTGGTCTTTGAGCTGCCTTCCGGTAATCTTAAGAGCGTTGATCAGTCCGGCGAGCACGATGCCCGCCGTGCCTTGGATATCGTCGTTGTAGCAACAAACCTTGTTGCGATAGCGAGCCAGCAATGCGATGGCATCAGCTCCTGTCCAGTCCTCGAAATGGATGCAGCAATTTGGAAACACTTCTTGTACCGCATCCACAAATTCGTCGACGAAGGCGTAGAGTTCTTCCGTCGGCGGACGTCGCTTGCGCAATCCAACGTACAGCGGATCTTTCAGGTAAGTCTCATTATTGGTGCCGGCGTCCAGGTACATCGGCAGCAGACCCTCGGGCGGCACCCCCGCGGCAGCCGTGTAGAGCTGCAGCTTTCCAATCGGAATGCCCATCCCATTGGCACCGAGATCGCCAAGGCCCAAAATGCGGCCGGCGTTGGTCACGCAGATGGTATGGACGTCCTTAACTGGCCAATTGCGCAGCACTTCCTTGACATGGCCTTTGCGCGTAATTGAGAGATACATTCCGCGAGGGCGCCGCAAAATGTGGTCGAACTTCAGGCAGGCCTCGCCGATCGTGGGGTCGTAGACAATTGGGAGAAAGCGCGCCGGGTCGGACATCAACGTGTGGTAGAAGAGCGTTTCGTCGATTTCGACAAGATTCATCAGATAAATGTAGCGTTCTAAGTCGGAGGTCTTCTGATCGAGTTGCCACAGGACCCTGGAATGCTGTGTCTCGATCGACTCGGTAACCTCAGGCACGAGGCCAACTAGGCCAAGTGACTCCTTTTCCGCTTCTGTGTACGCCGTCGCCTTGTTGATCGACGCGTTCCGAAGCAGCTCAACTCCCTGCACATTCGCACTCATGTTTTTACTTCCTTTCTTTGTTTTTGAGATTCTGAATTCGCGCGTTCCTTTCGTATTGCCTGACCTAGGGTGTTCATCAGCTGGCTTTTGCAACGTACGGCCGGACCATCTTCGCCGGATCGACGACACGGTCGAACTCGTCTTCCGTTACAAATCCTAGTTTCAGTGCGGCTTCCTTGAGGGTGAGGTCGTTGTCCAGCGCGTAATGCGCGATTTTGGAAGCCTTGTCGTAGCCGATGACCGGCGAGAGCGCGGTCACGAGCATCAAGGATCTGCCTACATATTCCTTGATTTTCTTCTGATTCGGCTGAGTACCCTCGACCAGGAACTTTCGAAAGTTAGTACACCCATCGGTCAGGATCGTGATGGAGTGTGTAACGTTGAAGATGATTAGCGGTTTGTAGACGTTCATCTCGAGATAGCCGCCGGCGCCGCCGAACCCGACGGCTACGTCGTTGGCCATTACTTGCACGGCGATCATGGTCAGCGCCTCGGCCTGTGTCGGATTCACCTTGCCCGGCATGATCGAGGACCCCGGTTCGTTTTCTGGAATCCGCAGTTCGGCGAAGCCGGCACGAGGACCACACGACATCAGCCGGATGTCGTTGGCAATCTTGTAGAGCGAGACTGCGAGTGTTCGCAATGCGCCTGAAAGCTGAACGAGGGCATCGTGAGCGCCCTGCACGGTGAACTTGTTCGGTGCGCTAACGAAGGGCAGTTTTGTCAGCTTCGCAATCTCCGCGGCAGCAGCTTCACCGAATCCTGGAGCGGCATTGATGCCGGTTCCTACCGCGGTGCCTCCGAGCGCCAAGCGGAAGACACCCCTCAGTGCATCCTCGATGCGTTCGAGATTGTCGTCCAGCATCCCCGCATAACCCGACCACTCCTGCCCCAGAGTGAGCGGCGTGGCATCCTGCATGTGCGTGCGACCGATCTTCACGATGTTTTGCCACTCGGTCGCTTTGGCTGTAATCGAATCGCGAAGAGCCTTCACCGCCGGAATCAGCCGCTCTTTCACATTGACTGCCGCCGCTATGTTCATCGCGGTCGGGAAAGAATCGTTGGACGACTGCGACATGTTGACGTGGTCGTTAGGGTGAACGGGCGTCTTGCTGCCAATTGACGTGCCAGCGAGTTGGCAACAACGGTTAGAAATCACCTCGTTCACGTTCATGTTGAACTGCGTGCCGCTTCCGGTCATCCACACGTGAAGGGGAAACATGTCGGCGTGCTGGCCCGAGAGGATCTCGTTACATGTCTGAACGATGAGGTCGTACTGTTTGTCCGCGAGCCGCTTGCTCGCGTGGTTTGCGTTGGCAGCGCCTTTCTTTAGCGTGGCGTAAGCCGTTATCATCTCGCGCGGAATCAGATCCTGCCCGATACTAAAATGTTCCAGTGATCGTTGCGTTTGCGCGCCCCATAGCACGGCGCTCGGGACTCTGACTTCCCCGAGACTGTCGCTTTCCGTGCGAAACACCTGTTGTTTTGCATCGCTGATTGTACTCATCTTGCTTTTTTCCCTTTCTGCATGTCTCTTTGGCAGGCATATTCCTAATCGCCGTTCCCCTGAAGTCCTCGCCGCTGTCCCGCTCAGCGAAACAGATTGACCTCTGCGAGATCGACGATCTCGTCGCAACGGCCGTTTAGAACCGCTTTCAGCGTGAAAAGGCTGAACCCTTTGGCTTCCTCAAATGTGATGGTTGGCGGCATCGATAATTCCTGGCGAGAAACCAGAACTTCAACAAGCGCTGGTCCGTTGTGCTTCAAAGCTTGCTGAAGCATGGGCTCGACCTGATCGGAGGTTTCCGCCCTCAGCCCCAAAAGACCCGCGGCTTCCGCCATTTTTGTGAAATCGGGATTATGTAAGTCCGTTCCAAAGTCGAGGATTCCGGCCGCTTTCATTTCCAGTTCGACAAAGGCCAGGGAATCGTTCTTGAGAACAATCAGCTTCACGGGCAAGTCGTGCTGCCGAAGCGTTAGCAGATCGCCCAGCATCATTGCCAGGCCGCCATCGCCGCTCAACGACACCACCTGCCGGCCCGGATGGCTCGCCTGTGCGCCGATCGCGTGGAGAAGACCATTGGCCATGGAACCGTGATTGAAGGAGCCTACGATTCTGCGCCTGCCGTTCATGGTCAGGTAGCGCGCCGTCCAGATCGTTGGCGTTCCGACATCACACGTGAAAATCGCGTCCTGCGCGGCGAATTTGTCAAGCACGCGGGCAACGTACTGAGAATGAACCGGCTTTTGGCCGGGGCATCCTGTTGCCAGTTTGTCCAGGTCCTTACGCGCTTTGCGGTAGTGCTCCAGGGAGTTCTTCAAATGCGCGTCGGATTGATTTTGCTGCAGCTTTGGCAATAAGGCTCGCAGTGTAGTCTTCGTGTCTCCTACGAAACCAAGGTCAACCTTCGTGCGCCGTCCGAGCTGTTGGCCTCGAACATCAATCTGAATGATGGTCGCGTCTTTCGGAAAGAATTGCTGGTAGGGGAAATCGGTTCCGATCATCAAGACAACTTCGCAAGACATCATGGCGTGATAGCCGGAGGAGTATCCGAGCAAGCCCGTCATGCCGACATCGAACGGATTGTCGTACTCGATAAACTCTTTCCCGCGCAGGGCGTGCACGATAGGCGCTTGCAGTTTGCTCGCGAGCGCAATCAGCTCCTCATGAGCCCCGGCGCAACCGGCTCCGCCCAGGATCGTTATCTTCTCAGCGCGATTTAAAATTGCCGCGAGTGTTTCTAATTCGTTCTCGGAAGGACAAACATTCGGGCGCGGTTCAGGAAAATGCAGGCGCGGGCCCTGCTCAACCGCTTCGCGAAGTGCTACGTCACCGGGCAAGGAAACCACGGAAACGCCGCGCTGTGACAGTGCCGTTTGTATCCCAATCTCCAAGACCCGAGGCATCTGAGAGGCTTGGGAGATAAGCTCGGAATAATGGCTGCATTGCGCAAAGAGGTAGTCTGGGTGGGTTTCCTGGAAATAGCCGCTTCCGATTTCATTGCTCGGTATCTGCGCCGCAATCGCCAGGACCGGAACGCGGCTGCGGTGACAGTCATACAGACCGTTGATCAAATGCAAGTTGCCTGGGCCGCAGCTCCCCGCGCACACCGCGAGTTTTCCCGTGAGGTGTGCTTCCGCCCCGGCAGCAAAAGCGGCCGTCTCTTCATGTCTTACATGAACCCACTGAATCTTCTGCTGCCTGCGAATTGCATCGGTTACCCCGTTGAGCGAATCGCCTGGAACGCCATAAATTCGCGTTACTCCGGCTTGAGCGAGGACATCAATCATCAAGTCCGCTACATTCTTTGCAGCCATCCCGTGTTCCCTTTCTTTCCAGGAATTCTGCGCTCCCTTGACCGAACTAGAAGAGAGCAACGCCAGTGCCAAACGAAACCGGTCCTTGTTCGTCGCAAACTGTTGATGTAAGAGCACAATCATGTGTGAACGCCCAACGGCACAACGTGGGATGTCAGCGTGTGGACACCCGAAATCTAGTGAGTTGAACGACGAGCAGTTCAAAAGCGTCGGGCACAAGAACCGAACGCACTTGGTGCGACAGGTATAGGCCGGGAGCTAGCGGAGCACGCCGGTCTACTGGACCTCTCGTTCGGTGCGTGCCGTGCGACTCCGTTGTGCAAAG
>Ga0306920_100002070_pt1 | contig 25164 bp, 24 predicted proteins | sample flu12Cox44000170_FD_204666 | JGI IMG/M metagenome (GOLD analysis project Ga0306920, IMG submission 204666) | Lab enrichment of tropical soil microbial communities from Luquillo Experimental Forest, Puerto Rico - flux4day.12C.oxic.44.000.170 (v2)... | ecosystem: Environmental > Terrestrial >...
GCCGCATACCATGCCGTCTTCGTGCGAGCGCCGTAAAGAGGCTGAATGTACGCGGGACGAAACAGATACACAGCTTTGAATCGCATCTGCAAGAGGGCATTTTCTGTTCTGCCTTTTACCCTCGCCCACATCTGTCTGCCACGCTCCGTGCTGTCGGTTCCCGCCCCAGACACGTAGATGAAGGTCATTGTGGGGTTGAGCTTGGCTACGGTTTTAGCCACTGAGACCGTCAGATCGTACGTCACTCGCCGATACGTCTCTTCCTTCATCCCTACTGACGAGACGCCGAGGCAGAAGAAACATGCGTCGTAGCCAGACAGTTTGTCCTCAATCGCCGCGAGATCAGAAACATCTTGGTGTACGACTTCGTGTAGTTTGTCATGCTGCGGCAGGCTCGCGTTGCGAACAACCGCGAGGACACTCTCGACGTCGGGATCGAGTAGACACTCGCGCAGGACGCCCTGTCCGACCATCCCCGTCGCTCCGAAGATAACCACTCTCACCTAACCTCCTCCTGTTCTCACGTCTGTCCATACCAATCCGAATGCGGCGACCATTGGCTGCAAGCAAGGCACTGAGTTTCACGCCACTGGTGCAAACAGGCGGGACAGACCCCGCCAGTATCGAACGTGTTCCAATAGTGACCGCACTCGCAGAACCATTTGTCTTCTTTGCGGGGCGACCAGCCGCATAGCGGGCAGCGGATGCGGGGCGGTTCCGACTCGCTGGGCGTCCTCTCTTCCTCAAGCTCGCGGGCAGGCATCAGCGTTGGAGTGATGGTTTTAGCGGTCATATTTCTCAGCCGATGCAAGCGACCTCACTCGAAGTGTGCTCCCCAGACTTGTCCAGTATTCATTCGTCATCCCATAGCTCGTAGGATGCGGCGTGCTGGCGAAGATTGTGTTCCCTCGACGGGCGACATTTTCGTTCGGAAACGATCCGCCAGCAATGGTCGTCCAGTGCTCGACCTCGCTGGTTCCATACCTGACAACAAGTTCGGGAGAATTCTGGACAATCCTTTCGCGGATAATGGCAACTCGCTGTTGCCTGAAAGACTCTCGGTCTCTGGGAACGGTGAAGTTACGCGCTGCAAGACCCGACAACTCGATCACGCAGGTCTCACCATCCAACCTTCCCCACTTGTCTCGCTGGACGCAGCCTGGCCCAAACCTCTTCCCAACAACTGGCTCATTGGTCAGGTGGGTGGGCTGGCCGTGGATAAGCATGATCACATTTGGATCAACCAGCGCCCTCGGAGCCTAACCGATGACGAGAAGGGCGCTCTCCCAACTCCACCGATCCGAACCCAGCCGCGCTCGCTTTGCTGCAAACCCGCGCCTTCGGTGATGCAGTTCGATGCCGAAGGCAACCTGCTTCAGGCCGAGGATCCCGGTAAATGCCAAGCTCCCGCGTGCCTTTGGCTGGAAAGCGAACATGGCATTTTCGCAGATGACGATGATCATGTATGGGTTTCAGGCAACGGCCCCAACGACCGAATGTTGCTGGAGTTCAGCCGCGACGGCAAGTTCTTGATGATGATTGGCGGCTCATTTGCCGGACCGCCGGACAGCAATTCCAAGACTTCGGTTGGCAGAGCTGCGGGAATATTCGTGGATAACGATCGCAAAGAGGTCTATGTGGCGGACGGTTACCTCAATTCACGTGTCGTGAAATTCAACGCCCTGAGTGGCGTGTTCCTCAAGGCCTGGGGAGCGTACGGCCACCCTCCCGCTGATCCGCCACTTGCTCCCCCGCCCGCGAACCCTACTGCGACATATTCGCAACAACCGCCGAATGAAAACAGCCCTAGCTTTAATCGTCCAGTACACTGCGTCGTTGTCTCACGGGATGGACTGGTTTACGTGTGTGACCGCAGCAATAACCGCATTCAGGTGTTCGATCGCGAAGGTCAGTTTCAGCATCAATTCGTCTTCGATCCAGCAACGCGTGGCAATGGATCTACGTGGTCGATTGCGCTCTCCCCCGATAAGGATCAGCGATACCTTATCTACGCCGACGGAGAGAAGAATTTTTTGCGGGTGGTCGAGCGTAAGTCAGGGGCTACCTTAGGTGTCATTGGCCGCAGCGGACGCAATGCTGGCCAGTTTCACTGGGTCCATCAGGTCGCCGTTGACTCAAAAGGGAATATCTATACCGGTGAGGTGGAAACCGGAAAACGCATACAGAAGTTTATTGCCATGGTTACACGATAACTCACCGGTCAGGTGCAACACACTTTAGGCTTGTGGTGTAGTCGTAGACTCAGTTTATCGTTGCCGCAACGGGTCAGGAAGAATGCGGGCACATGAAGATCCGATTCGGCATGCCCCGACCTTCTTCGAGCCTGCCGCATTCATCAGGGCGTTGCGTCCGAAAAGTACTAGCGTTAACTTCGCGCCCATCACTTGGTCTGAGTGGTGACTACCCTGTATGCCGTTTCCACGTTAGCGACGATTGTCTTGGTAAAGTCCGGTGGGAACTGGGCGCGGTACTTGGTCAGGAGAGCGGGCATTACAAGAGTCCTTACGTCCTCGAGACTAGCACCCCGAGCAGCTGCGTTGGCGGTTTCTGCTAACAAATCGGCAAAATAGTTCCTCCAGAGGTCGAATCGATCCTTCCCTTGCAGTACATCTCCATGCCCACCGATCACATATTTGAAGTCGAGATCTTCGACTGATCGGAGCTGCTGTATCCAGTCGTAGATGGAGCTGTCGGCCATTGTCGGCTTTCGGGTAATAAACGAAGACATCTCCATCGGAGTGTCCCTTACCTACGAATAGAACCTCGATCGAATCGTTGTCATCGTAAATCGTTACATGCCGATCAAAGGTTACATTGGGAAGAGCGAGAGGCATTTCCTTTAGCTCGGCCAAATACGATTGAGCCTCACTGAGTTGTCGTTGCAGCGTTGCCCTCTCGCTTTCCTCGGTAGTCTTTCCCAAATCAGCATTCAATTTTTCTATTGCCTGTGGCACCGTCACGAGCTCGCGCTGCATCCTGGGAATCCCGCGAGTCTCGATTCCGTCGCGCGTCGATTGAGAGGAGACAATCTGGACTCCGGGCCAGGCGTTTACATATGCCGATGCTCCTTGAAAATGATCGCCATGCAGATGAGTAATCACCAAGTGCGTCACCGGCTTATCTGTCAGCCGTTTGATCTGGGTGATTACTTCGTGGGCCGCCGAGGGCTTCGACTCAGCGTCGACAACAACGACTTTGTGACTCAGGATGAAGATGGCCGCATTGCAGTTGGTCCGAAAGGTAGGCTTTGCAATCGCAGCGTAGACGTTATCTGCGACTGGTTTGATCTCAAACGCCTGTGCAGCAAGGAAATGAGCTTGAGCAATGATAAGAGCGACGATCAGTCTGCGGGCACGCCTCATTGTTCTTTCCTCTTTCCCCATCAATTGCGCCGTACGGCTGCGCTTGGGCACGTCTAGCCCCTACAGGTTCTTACGGTGTCAGGCGAGTCGATTGATACGCGATGAGCTGCCAACCGCCTTTCCGTTTGGCATAGACCTCCGTAACTCGAAGCGGTAGCTCATTGTCCTTGCCATCGTGGACCAGATGAATGTCGCTTCGAGCCGTGATGACCACCGCTCCCTTTAATCGACGTACAGTGACATCCGAATTTTTGATTGAGCTGTAGGCTCGTTTATTCGATCTCAGATCTGCAATAAACTCCGCCTTACCTTGCACCAGGCCCGAGGCGTGTATATAGGTGAGATCGTCTGCCAAGAGTCGATCCAGCACCGCAAAATCTTTCTTTACCTGCGCTTCCGCTCGCTCACGGTCAAGTTCTACGAAAAGCTTGGAATTCGTGTCCGTATCGGTTGCATGAAGGGGAGGCGGTTGGTAGGGAAAGATTATGAAGGCCAGTAGGATGCATGGGATCTCTCTGAGCTTCATCTTCAACTCCCGAAGTCTGCCGAGCGGCAGCAGACATGCCCAGCCACGGTAGCATGGAGAGCCAAGTCGAGCCTTAACAAGCAGTTAATTTCTGTTAAGCTTCCCCGCCTGCTGGCAGAGAGGATCACTGGACAGAGTCGCAATAGGCCATCAGGCGCACCGTACCGCACAAAGGCGGGATTCCTCGGCAACCGACTTCGTCTACTGGAGAAACATCTGAGTTCGCATCTCCCACGTGAACGGTAATTAATCTTCATTTCATTCTTGGCGCCCAACGGCGCAGTACGCTGTCCCCAACGACGTCAGCGAGGGAGTCAGCTGAACCCGTGCAAAGGAGTGTTAGTCAATGTCAGCGACACTTGCGAAAGCAGCCGAAGGACAAGCGACCTCAAAGGGAGCTGAGTATATTGCGGACTTCTTGATCGGACAGGGCGTACCGTACGTGTTTGGCCTGTGCGGCCACGGCATACTGGGGCTGCTCGACGGACTGTTCGACCGTCTGGACCAAATCAAAACCGTTTCGGTTCACCATGAATCGGCTGCCGCGTTCATGGCAGACGCGTACTTTCGTATCCATCAAGAACCGGTTGCTACTTATACGTCTTGCGGCCCTGGGTCAACGAACCTGATCGTTGCGGTAGCCGCTGCCTTCGCTGACTCTTCAGCCATGCTCAACATCACAGGGAACGTCCCCACAGGACAATGGAACCGTGGTCCGTTCCAGGAAACGGGGAAGTACTTCCAAGGCGACTTCGTGAATGCAATACGACCGTACGTAAAACGAAGCTTCCAACCGACACGACCAGACATGCTGCCTCTCGCTCTGAGGCAAGCGTTCTCACTGATGAGGAATGGACGCCCGGGTCCAGTAAACGTCGATGTGCCGCTCAACGTGTTTGTAGAAACCGTCGAGCGGGAAGCGATCGAGCGCGAAAAGCAGTGGCCACAAGACCAGTGGTCACGACCTGCGGGTGATCCCACGGCGATTCAGAAAGCACGGCAACTGCTCGAACAAGCGATACGCCCTGTGATCGTTGCCGGACACGGCGTCGAATTGAGCCGCGCTGAGCCGGAATTGTTTGCCTACGCAACAGCTATCTGCATTCCCGTGGCTACGACACCCTTTGGGAAAGGGGTCTTCGATGCCAGACACCCACTGAGTCTGGGGTCGACAGGACGAAATGGATCGTATATGGCGAATGCGGCGTGTCGTAATGCGGACGTCATCCTCGCTCTCGGGACGCGCTTTGACGACCGTGCGACCAGCGCCTGGCTCCCTGGATTCACCTATAGCATTCCCCCTGCGAAATTAATCCATGTTGATATCGATCCGAACGAGATTGGCCGGAACTTTCGACCCACTATTGGAATTATCGGGGACGCCAGGCTCGTGCTGCAGCAGTTGCTCTCGGCGAAGCCATCCGATGGCCCGGGGCGAAATGAGACCTGGCTCGCAAGAGTCGCCGGCTGGCGAAAAGAGTGGGATGGGGTAACCGCAGGCCCGCGTGGTTCGGATGCCGTGCCGATACGACCAGAGAGGGCGGTCGCGGATCTGCGAAAGGTTGTGCCTGCGGAAGGGATCGTGCTCTCAGACGTGGGTATTCACCACAACTGGATGGTTGCGGAATGGGATGCCTGGAAAACACGCACGTTCCTTCAGACCTGGGGTTTTGCCTCGATGGGCTTTGGCGTGGCGGGTGCACTCGGTGCAAAGCTGGCCGCTCCCGAGCGCCCAGTGGTGGCGGTGTGTGGAGACGGCTGCTTCATGATGAATGCGAGCGCCGTGCTTACAGCCGTGGAGTACGACATTCCCGTCGTATGGCTCGTCTGGAATAACCATGGTTATTGCTCCATACGCGATCAGCAGATGGGATATTTCGGCAAAGATCGCGAACTTGCGACCAGCTTCAAAGACAGCACGGGCAAACTGTACTCGGCCGATTACGCGATGATGGCGCGCTCGATGGGAGCATCGGGTGTGATCGTGGAGAAGCCGGGCGATCTCGCTCCGCAGCTCGAAGCTGCGATCGCCTCCAGTCGACCGGCGGTACTGGACGTGCGGATCGATCGCGAAGTACGGCCGATTTCTACAGGCAGTTGGGACCTCCCGCCCCTTCCCCACCCAATCCCCGGCTTTGGCTGGGGAAAAGATTGACTTCCTTGCTCCGAGGCTTCAGCGACGCAGCAGAATGGAGGAACCACGACCGTCGAAACTAAAACCCAAGGAGCCGAATCGCTTTGGCAAGGCAAGCGACTTTATATCGCTGTCTTGCTGTTTTTCAATCTCTTCATCAACTACATGGATCGCACGAGCCTGTCGATCGCTGCCCCGGTGATCGCCAAGGAGTTCCATTGGAACTCTGGAACTGTGGGCATTATCCTTTCGTCATTCATGTGGACCTATGCCATCTTTCTCATCCCCTGGGGATGGGCGTCAGATCGCATCGGAACGCGCAGGATCAACGGACTATCGGTGTCACTATGGTCGATTTCTGCCATGCTAACCGGGGCCGTTCTAGGGTTTGGCACCATGATTGTGGCGATGCTCCTTTTGGGCGTGGGAGAAGCAGCCTCGCTGCCCACCGCAGGCAAGGTTGTGAGGCAGTGGTTTCCACCGCAGGAAAGAGGGCTGGCGACAGCAATTTTCAACGCCGGGACTTTTGCGGGGCCAGCTATTTCGGCGCCAATCGTTGCTTGGATCGTACTTAGAATTGGTTGGCGGCTCTCGTTCGTGGTGACCGGTGCAATTGGTCTAGTGTGGGTGCTTCTATGGCTGGCAATGTTTCACCCTCCCGCAGACTGCTCATGGCTGTCGCCAGAAGAGCGGGATTACATCTTGGCGGAAACTGGTATTTCCTCAGCCGCCGCTCCAGGCAAGAACAACGTGCCGCAACTCCTGAAGCAAAAGACGATGTGGGGGCTTCTCTTAACCCAGGGGTGTTGTGCTTATACAAATGTTCTGTTTCTGGCGTGGTTGCCTTCATACTTAGTTCAATCGCGTCACATGCATTTAATGAAGGCGGGATGGTTTACTTCGATACCCTATCTCATTGCTGCGGTACTAGGGATCTTCATCGGAAGATTGAGCGATGCGATGTTGACGCGCGAGACCGTGAAGGAAGGCAAGCGCCGTACAATTTTGATAGTTTTCATTCTGTTGTCCAGTTCCGTTTTCTTGGTCAATGTCGTTCACAACGAGTACGTCGTCCTCGTGCTGATCGCCATGTCGCTGGTCTGCATTTCCAGTGCCCTAACTTTGAACATCGCGATGACGAACGATCTCGTGTGGCAGCATAACCTGGCAGGAACAGCTCTCGGCATTCTGGTTACTGGTGGGATCACCTGTGGGATGCTGGCTCCGATGGTTACGGGATATATCGTGAAAGTGACCGGGGAGTTCGACAACGCATTCTACTTGGCAGGCGTTCTGTTGGTCCTGGGAGCGATCATTTCCTTCACCATGACCCGCAGGCCGATCAGTTTTGTTTCGAGTGCTGAAACTGAACTGCTACCCGCGCGTGCAGCGATCCCGACTCCAGCGATTCCTTCAGGTGCTAAAGGTGATTTAGAAGAACTGCCGCCATTTGAATAGGTCTGGTCGGTAGGATGCAGGATCCTGATACTCGACAAACTCGAGATGATTGCCCTCGGGATCCAGTGCGAATAGAGCGAGGAAGCCCTTGCGCACCTCGAGTGGTTCCTCATTGACCAGCTTGACATGAGACTCGTTTAATCGCGCGACCATTTCCTTGATGTCGGCGATCACGAAGGTCAGATATGCAAAACCGGGCCTCTCAAATACCCACTCGGTAGGGGCTTCCGGCTTCGGGTGCATTGTCGTCTGGATGAGTTTGATCCTTTCTCCGTACGGGGTCTGGAGCCGCACGATGCGGAACCCATCTGGCGCGGCTCGGAAGCGGGAACTCATTTCAGGGGTGGCTTGGGCATCTGACACCACCTTGAGACCGAGCACCCCCGCGTAAAACTCGAGCATGCGATCGAGGTCGAGACAAACGATGCCCGGCTCCAGGGGGACTACCATTTTCAACGACCACGCTGGCTGGCAATGAGCATCCATAGCTGTTTTCCCCTCGGCGGTCGAAACCATTCCGGCAGCACCCGCAACGGCCGCAGTCCTCAAGAACGCGCGACGATCTAGATTCGTTTTGCTGGATCCGGCCATAATGCCCTCATTTGTTACTCGGACCAGGAATACTGTTCGCACATTCTCGAGTTCCGTTGACATGTCACATCGCCGGAGATCACAACTCTGATCACGAGAATGAGGCTAATGAGACTTGCAATTCAGCGAATTAAACAAGAATTAATTCCTATTAACCTTCGAAACATAGCCAAGGAGCGCTTTGAAGAACTTAACAATAATTAAGGGTCAATTAAGGCTTTGACCGGGACCGAATGTTAGGGTGAGAGGATGCTTGATCCCGTGTGACCTGTCTCCTTGAGCGACAGCAACATAAGGTTGGGTGCTCGCCGCATCCAGAGCCCAGGAACTCCCTGCTCTGCTTCAGCGTCTTTGTGGGCAGGTTAACACCTCCACGAGGAAGTTTAATGGCATTGGAATCTGCAACCCTGAATGCAGTCCCGTTCCTTATCGGAGGAAAGTGGATCAGCGATACCCCCTCCTATATCACACATACAAATCCCGCCACCGGCGAGCTCAACTATCGAGTGTGTGCAGGCACGGAGGCTCACCTCGACGAGGCGGTGAGGAACACTCATGAGGCCGCCCGAAAGCCGTCCTGGCGCAACCTGTTGCCACATGAACGAGCGCGGATACTGCACCGGATCGCGGACCTGATGATGGATCGTTCTGACATCCTGGCACATTGCCAGATGGTCGAGAATGGCAAGGTCTGGAAAGAATGCAAGAACCAAGTGATCAATGGAGCAGCGACGTTCCGTTTCTGCGCTGCCGCTGTTGAAACCCTTGGCTCGGAAATCACACCTCCCCGCGGAAACTATCTTTCCATGACGGTCTATGAACCGTGGGGGGTGGTGGCTGCAATTACTCCCTGGAACTCACCGATCACCCTAGCATGCAACAAGATCGCAGCTGCTTTGGCTGCCGGAAACGGAGTTGTACTCAAGCCCGCCTCGTACACCCCAACCTGCGGCGTCGAATTAGGAAGGATTGCCATGGACGCTGGCGTCCCTCCCGGTATTCTGAATGTTGTACCGGGTGCAGGTAGCAACATCGGTGATGCACTGGTTTCCCATCCACTGGTTCGAATGGTCTCGTTCACGGGTGGCACAGAGGTGGGAAGGAGGATCTCTGAATTAGCTGGCAAGAGGCTAATTACAACGGTGCTGGAGTTAGGAGGCAAGTCCCCGCACATCGTCTTTTCGGACGCAGATTTGAAGGCTGCGGCGGATGCGGTCACCGTCGCTATCTTTGAGGGAACGGGGCAATCCTGTACTGCGGGGTCAAGGCTCTTCGTTGAGCGGAAGATCAGCGATCAGATCGTGTCGATGATATTGGAAAGAACTCGGGCACTCCGAGTAGGAATGCCAGATTCACCCGCATCGCAGCTGGGTCCCTTAGCAAGCTTCGCCCAGCGCCAATTCGTCGAGAGCGTCGTCGAAGGAGCACGCCGCGAGGGGGCGCAAGTGCTGATTGGCGGAACTCGCCCCTCTGATCCTCACCTAGAGAAAGGTGCATTCTACATGCCCACCATGGTCTCCGGAATCAAGAACTGTTCCCCCATAGCCCGGCAGGAGATCTTTGGTCCAGTGCTGTGCATCTTGCCCTTCGATGACGAGGAGGACCTGATTCAGCAGGCAAACGACACCTCGTACGGCCTCGCAGCCGGGATCTGGACCGCGGATTACAAGCGGGCTTGGCGAGTGGCGCGATCTCTGGAAGCAGGTATGGTCTGGATTAACACCTATAAACAGTTCTCCACGGCGTCGCCGTTTGGCGGTTTTAAAGACAGCGGTGTCGGACGCGAAAAAGGGCTGATTGGCATCAGGACCTACCAACAGGTGAAATCTCTCTTCTGGAGTTTGTCCGACTCCTTTGACGGTGGATTCAGTATGGCGAAGTGATTGTAGGCGCTTGGATGGGGCTGTTAATCCAAACACGGAGAGACGGAAGTGAGCTGTAGAACTTGGTCAAAAGGGCTATTTGGAGGAATTGGTCTTCTACTTGTTGTTGGCTTGCTCAGGGTTGTCGGTAAGAACTGACCGCACCTGGGCCGATAGCCTATCGGCATGAGCCAACAAAAGGGTTACTTGCCATACCTGCCGTTCTGAGAGGGATTGTCGGAAACCTGGCATGCCGGTCAGACGAATACCATTGATAACCTTCCAGTACGTTTCGCCAGGCTCGTCATCCGTAACGCCTTTTCCCCGGAAAAGCTGTGGGGCTTCCGGAAACAAGCCCTTCGAGATTGCAGACTGCTGGACCCCAGGAAGACCATGGCAGACCGCGCAATCTTCCCGGTAAACGCGTGCGCCCTCAAGATAGTTTGCCTCATCCGCGGCAACAGGAACAGATTTTGGACTTTCTCGGCTGATGCGGGATGTCAAGGCCGCTTTCGCGAAGAAGTGTTCTAGCAGCATTGGATTGGACGATGTGGCGACGGGTGCAATTCCCGCCACGAAATATAAGAAAACTCCAGCCACGAGGACAAGAACGCCTGTGATGGCGCCCAAGAAGAAAGTTCTCACCAAGGCTTTTCACGCTCCTTTGCGATTGAGGCTTGTGATTGCGGGATCTGCGAGCCAATGCTTTCTGAATCGCCTCCCCTTCGCGTTATTGCATCAAACAGAGGAACTACTGTCCTAGTACAAGGATCTTAAAAGTGCCTGGCACCCTTGTTGGCGCGGGATGGGGCGTCTCGGTACTCGGCGCTGGCGATGTCCATTGCGCCGAAGGAAGATAGACTCTGTGGGTCTTGGGATCGACGGCTAGCGTGTTTGCCTTCAGCTCCGTCGTCACCGTTTCAACAACGCTGTACTGGTCCGGTGAGTCCTGATGAATAACGCTTACAGATCCGTTGTTGGCGTTGAAGATGAGGCCTGTCTCCGAGTCGAAGGCGGTAGCATCAACATGGGGGCCAATCGGTAGGGTCGTCATGATCTTCCCAGTATCGGCATCGGCAACGGCCATGACCTTGTTGTTACAGCCGATGAACAAGCGTCTTCGGTCCCGGTCGATAGCCATGCTGGAAGGTGCCTCGCATGGTGCCGTTGGCCAACGCCCGGTCACCTTGAGGCTGTTTGCGTCAAGGCGTACCAAAGTGCTCTTGTCCTCGAGGTTGACCCAGACGCTTCCTTTTTCGTCATTAACTGGGAACTCCGGTTCTCCTCCGAGCTCGATCGTGTCCACCAGCTTCCCGTCGCTAGCCCCAAATACCGTCACGTTGTCGCCATGATGGTTAAATGCGAATACCCTGCCTGAGGCAGAATCAAACAGGACGCCGTCTGGACTCTTTCCTGCGGCCACCTCGCCTAAATGCTTGAGGGTCTTCAGATCGAAGATCGTCACAGCTGATGAGAGGCCATTTGTTATAAAGCCGCGTCCCAGTGCTGGCGCGACGGCGATACCATGAACGCCATTGAGGTCTGCAACCTTGCCCACGGGTCGCTCCGAATCGAGATCGAGGACTTCTACTTGAGTTCCATGGGATGCATAGAGCCGGCGGGCTTGGGGGTCTACTGTCATATAGTCCCAGGACCCATCTCCTCCAATCGGAATCTCTTTCAAAAGATGGTATCCTCTAACCGCTGCCACTGATCCCACTGTCAGGGCCCCCAAAAGAAGCCAAGTTAGCATCCTATCTACAAGACTCCCCACAGATGTAAGCATAGAGTCGCGTCCTCATCAGCAGTCTAGGAACGTCCGAGCGAGCTACCTTGTTTTGTATGTGTTCACTATCCTGGCAAGGGAGGTACAGTCCCAGATGAGACCATTCGGAGAATCCATGGCATTGTCACTAGCCGGAAAATTGCCGGGTCAGACCAGGCCTTACCATCCCTGCCCATGTGCCCACCCTGGGGATTAATCCATGCTTCCTTAGGTGTCTGACCGCTATGCAGTAGAAGATCTATGTCTGCAATCGGAACCTGTGTATCCAAGACGCCCCCGATGACCAGCACTGGAGGCATCGCTCTATCGAGCAGATCTTGCTTCTTGAGCGACATTCGTTCTCGCACAGCCGCCAAGGTATCCAGATTTGTCGCCCCTTCGTACATAAACAGTTGCGCTTGGACGAAGCCGAACAGATACTCCCTGTTGTTGGGCAACGCCATCGTGCGGGAACGTGCGAAAGTCTCATCAATAGGCGGAGACTGAGAAACGACCGCGCAAAGGCGATCTCCCTCGAGAGCCGCTAAAAGGGTCGACCAGTATCCACCTAAGCTGCTCCCGTATATGACGACTCTCTTCTTGTCGACGTCCGGCCGGTCGAACAAATAGTCGATGGCGCGGACGAGCATGCGCTCGGCTCCGGGAGCCGCCTTTATGGGGGCTTGACCACCGCCGGGCGGATCCAACGCCAGATAGCCAACTCCGTGGGCAAGCAGCGGGCGCAAACGCTCCGCCATGTCCTCCTTGCGGCTATCCAATCCTCCAATGCCAACAACAATGGGAGCTTCCTTAATTCTGGTTGGCATCTGGAGATATGCGATGATTTCTTTACCCTCGAAAGGAATCCGCACCATCTCCAGCGGCGGCGTTAGCAATTTGCCATGAGCAAGATAGGCGTCGCGGGCCTTCTCGTAGGCCCTCTCTTTTCCTGGGGAGTTTGGCACGGGCCAGCGGGCCATTGTGTAGTAGAGCCAGGCCTTGATGAAATCCTGATCCGCCTGCGCTGAGGACTCCCCTGATCGTGCCCTCTCCGTATAGCGATCTCCAATAGCGCTCCACGACCCTGCCCACTCATCTGGATCCAGGCTCTTGAGGCGACTTAGAGCCTCCCGTACCTCGTCGGCATTCAGTCCGATGAAAGGATACGCATTGCGATCGGCTCTTTCCTGAGCTTCGATCTTGAGTTCCTCCAATGTGCGTTCTTGAGCTTGGCAACAGAGCGCCGCAACCGATCCTAGTACCAGAAGACAGGCCGTACGTAGCATTCGTGTGACGACTCCCCATACTTCAACTCGTACTTCAACTTTCATAATGATGTGTCATGGTCCCAGGTTGGCGATAATTGCTGCACTCGTCCAAACAATAGTCGAACGCTGTCATTTGCCATACGGTAGGTTTGCGCACGTCCGACCGTCGAAGCGGCGATGCCGTCAAAAGATTACCTTTAGTCCAAACTGAATCTGTCTCGAAGTCGTAGCCGTTCCGTCAATTAAACCCGCCGTAGATATCGGCGCACCGCTCTGATCGAAAATGGTGTTGTTGTCGAGAGGAGGTAGAAAGTTGGGGTGATTGAACACATTAAACATCTCTGCACGAAACTGAACATTGAAAGTTTCCGAGATGCTGGGAACATAGGTGTTCTTCAAGATCGAGAAATCGATGTTCTTCAGTCCAGGGCCACGCAAACTATTGCGCTTAGCGGTTCCCAGCAGGGTGAGCGGATTGGGAGCACTGAAACACTGTACTTTGATGTAATTGAATGGATTGCCAGGATTGACTGCCGACCCGCATCCCGGTCCCGTTAGCCGGTTGGGGTATGCATAAGGTGAATTGTCAAGAGTGCCGAGGGGATCGCCTCCGACAAGGGGCGTAAACGGAACGCCGCCGTGGATGTTAAAAATGCCGCCCAACTGCCAGCCTTTGCCCACCCACGATGCGGGACCATGCAGATCCTTGCCAAACGGTACGTTCCACAGTGCGTTTACGATTAAGTTGTACGGAATGTCGAAATCAGACAAACCACGGCTCAGGCTGCGGTCAAAAAAGAATAGATTCGAGATCGAGTTGTTGAAAGGATCGCCCACGTTGCCCATGGATCCTGTATCAATGCTCTTGCTCCATGTGAAGGAACTTTGAACCTGGAGTCCGTGAGACATCTCTTTTCGTACTTGCAACTGGAGCGAATCGTACCGGGTGCTGGATCGCCAATCCGTGTAGTCTATTCGGCCAAAGGATGGGTTTATGACTGTTCCGCTTCCCGACGGAGACGGCCACAGATAGCCGGCGGGGGTAAGAGTCGGCAACACCATGTTTGCATCATCTGCGCGGAACAACATATGCTTTCCGCGCGAACCAACGTAAGCAACGGTAGCTGATAGGTTGGGTGCAAGTTCGCGCTGGACGTTCAAGTTCCACTCCATCAAGTAGTTGCGCTTTGGGTCGAACTGGATGTAGCCCTCCCGCACGAGATCAAGGGCCTGAAGAAGCGTAAACGCTTCTTTTGGAAATGATCCCGGGGGTAGCGAAGTCGCACGCCCTTGCTGTGTGAACGGAGCGGAACTGAAAGCTGTAAGTCCGTACTGATATGCTAGAGGCAGGACGTCAAATATGCCGAAACCGCCGCGAACTGCGGTCTTTTCGTCTCCAAATGGGTCCCAGGCAAAACCGACTCTTGGTTCAAAGTTATGAAGCGTAGGATTCTGGAAGAATGGATCGCCCAAATGCGGCGCTGTTGCCGTGAGGGTCCGCATATTTGACAGCTTTCCGTGCGCTTCTGTTGGTACGGACGACATTTCGTAGCGGAGTCCCAGATTTAGCGTAAAGTTTGACTTCCATCGAATATCATCCTGAAGATAGAGCCCCAGGATGTTTTGCCGATAGTTTCTTGGGCTATGCTGCGCTAGAAGACCTGCCTCCAATGTGGCCGGGACATTAGTCAAGAAGCCTTGTAGTGACCCAAAGGAGTACTGCCCTCCGTCCGTGTTGTCCTGAATGACGCTTGTGTACATTCGCTCGAATGCAAAACCAAACTTCAGAACGTGTTTTCCCCTGGCGAGAAAAGCGTCATCATATCCCTGATAGGAAGTAAAGCCTGCTTTTGTAAAGCCGTAGTTTTTGAGGCCACCTTGAAATGTGGTTAGTCCAGATACTGCTATTTGTGGGGAGGTATACCCGGGAACGGCTGCCAAGTCTGGGCTGGCGGCAAGAGGGTTCAGGGCAGCATTTGCGTATCCTCCGTTCGCAGTCACTCTATTAACGCCGATGCGGAAGGAGTTGATCAGCTGTGGATTGAAGAGATGTCGTTCTTCAATGGCAACCAACTGACGACCTCTTTTCTGTCCCACTTGGATATTACCTAGAGCATCTGGCAAGGTGGTGAGACCTTTATCATATTGATATGTTCCGAAGATGCTGTCGGCCGAGGTAATCGTCTGATCGATTCGGCCAGTCACGAAATTTCCGTTGGTTACGGCTTGCGCAGCGAACTTGTATGTACCAAAGTCTCCGCTCTGGCCGGCGTTTGCCCGCGGCCACAAGGGCAGATATGGCGCCACCAGTGGGTCAACCATTACCGTGATGGGGTTCCCGTTAGCGTCGTGTATCATGCCCAAGCGAGCATTGTCTGAGGGCACAACATTGGAATTTGTGATTCCTAACGATTGGCGGATCCCTTCATAGTTCGTGAAGAAAAAAGTCCGATCCTTCCGGATGGGCCCTCCAACCGAGCCTCCGAATTGATTTCGTCGGAAGGGTGGCTTCTGTACGTCAAAGAAATTGGCTGCATCCAATGCGCTATTCCGCAAAAAATCGTACGCAGTACCGTGCCATCGATTTGTCCCGGAATGAGTAATTGCGTTGATCACGCCTCCGGAAGTACGGCCATACTCTGATGAGTAATTGCTCGTTAATACCGAGAACTCCTCCACCGAGTCAACTCCCGCGGTAGCTCCGAGCACGCTGCCAGGGCCACCGTTCAGCCAGTCATTCACGTTGATTCCGTCGACGCGATAGCTGCTCTGCTGTGGACGGGAACCTGAAATCGTAAGTTGTGTACCGAACCCGCGATTCCCGCGGCCGCCGCTGGCACTTCCTCCTGTTGATGGCTGGATCGCCTCCACTGACGCCACACCAGGAGATAGAGTCGCTAGTGCAGCCCAGTCCCTTCCATTCAGGGGTAAATCGGTTATTGTCCTCGATCCCACTTCATCGCTGATCGTCGAAGTCGCTAATTGCACTCCGGGCGTCGAACTTTGTACCTCAATCTTTTCCTGAGTTGTGCCCAACCTTAGCCTTAAATTGATGAGAGTCTCTGAACCGACTGTTAAATCGATCCCCGACCGCACCTCTGTCGCAAAGCCGGCAGCCGATGCAGTAATCGAATACGGGCCTGGTAAAAGATTAGCTGCGGAGTAGAAACCATTCCCATCTGTCGATACAACTCGAACAATTCCAGTCGCGAGATTCTTGATGGTCACTTGCGCTCTCGCAACTACAGCGCCCGACGCATCACTCACTGTTCCGAGCATCGTTCCCCCAGCTACCTGCGCACTGGCCGGAGTAATGGCTAATATCCCCAGCACTATCGCAAGAACAACACCGGACAACCGCCGAATCTTGAGCGACATGGCTCATGACCTCCGTGTGATCTCGGCTGAGAACGGACACTTGCTCCCTCGCCCCATGCATTTAACCATTGCCGCGGCCCTCAAGTTTCTCGGTCTTTGGCATCGGGCTAACGCGGGACAGTATCACGAGTACTGAAGCAATGAATTAATCCAAAATTAATTTGCTTTAACCATCCGAACACACGCTAGTTCGACCGTGCGTCCGCACTGTTTGCCTCATGGCTCCGTGATGGTCGTCGCTTGATGGGCCACGAGACGCCACTGTCCTGACGATCTGATGTAAACATTCGTGAACCTTCGTGGAACACGATTCATTTTGCCCTTATATTCAACCTCAGATGTCGCGCGCCCCGTCATGACAACAGTGTCCCCGTAGATGTGCAGACTGTAGCTGTCGCGCCCAAAAGAGATGAACTTTAGGCTCCCGGAGCGGAGATCTTCCAACCTTTGTGCCTTCGTGAGCAGGGCTCCGTGCGTGTTCACAAACACCAGATCATCGGCGTAGATCCTATCCAGGTCAGACCCACCCTCCGCCCCACGGGATGCTACGTAGCGCTGCATCGCTTGATCCTTTTCGTCGTCAATCTTCAGAATCTCCTTCTCTATGTTGTCATTCGTGTTTCCGCCGTTTGTTGGTGGCCCGCCTGCAACTCTTGGTCCAGCAACCGCTAAGAGGAAAAGCACAAGCACAAATCGCATGGTGGTTCCTTTCGAATCGGTTTGCTAGTTGCTGCAGTACGCAAGACTGTCGACATCCTCACTACTCACGAGCGTCGCCTGATGAGCCACAAGGCGCCATTGACCTATACGCTTGATGTATACGCTTGTGAAGCGCCGAGGAGTGCGGTTTACGTTTCCGTGGTAATCCACGATGGAACAAGCAACGCCAGTCACGATGGCAGTGTTCTCATAAATGTGGAAATGGTATTCGCCCTGACGGAAGGAGATATACTTTACATTGCCGGACGTAAATTCCTTCACGCGGTCGTGTTTTGCGAGAACCTGGCCCCGAGCGTTGACGAAGATCAGGCTGTCACCGTAAATCTGCTCGAGAGCCTCCGCATCGCCTTTTTGCATGGCACTGTTTTTGAGAGTCTCTATCGCAAGGATTTCTTTCTCGATTGCTAGTTCGTGCGTGGCGTCGGGCTGGTCTTGAGCTCCAAGTAAAACCGGCGCGGCCATCCCGAGAATCAACACGATGACCCATCGTCGCAGATGTCTCCCCGACGAACCTTTTCCATGGTTCACAAGCACGCCCCCTAGACGAACTACTTCGGCTGCTCCACGAGGGTCTCGTTCTGGGCGACCAGCCTCCATTCCCCGTTCAGCTTCATATAAGTAAGGGTGAATGTTCTGGGGATCCGATTGACTTTCCCGTGGAACTGGACAACCGAATTCGCGCGTCCGTTGAGAATGACTGTGTCTCCGTAGATATGAAAAGAGTAATCGCCTTGATCAAACGACAAGAACTTCAGGTCTCCTAATTTAAAATCAGCAAGCCGGTCCGCCTTGGTCAACAAGTGGCCACGAGTATTCACGATAACAATGTTGTCGGCGTAGATCCTGTTCAAGACCGCCATGTCGGCCTTCTGCATCGCCTCGTCGCGCGTTGCTTCAACTTTGAGGACTTCTTGTTCTATGCGCCCTTGCGATGGAGAGCTCTGCTGTCCCGTTGCCTTTTTCGGCCACACCGATGCAGCCAGCGCAACCACCAACAACAAACGCCCTACAGACATCGTTCCTCTCCCCTAGTCATCGGTACTGGATGGTGCGAAAATTATTCGTCAGCGATGATTGTGGCCTGGTGCGCAACCAGCCGCCACTGCCCCTGCATTTTGATAAATACGCTCGTAAAACGCCGAGGTCGTTTATTCACCACACCGTGGTACTCCACGACGGAATTGGCCCGGCCGTTCATGATCACCGTGTCTCCATAAATGCAAAATCGATAGTCGTTGGTGTCGACCGATAGGAACTTCAGATTGCCCGACCGAACCTCCTCCAAATACTCCGCCTTGTTGAGCAATCGCCCTTTAGTATTGATAAATACAAGGCCATCTGCGTGAAGCCGGTCCAGAGCTGCCATATCGCGCTTCTGCATCGCCTCATAGCGTTGGCTGTCGATCGCCAGAATCTCCTTCTGAATCTCGGCGTCGGACTCGGGTTTCACCGCATCCTGGGGACCGGCGCGGCTGGTCATGCCGAGCGCGAGGATCGCTAACAAGGCTGAATTTCGAATCGTTGTCATCTCCATGTTCTCTATGGACCCCTTTTCCAGCTGACGGAATACTATGGTCACTTGTCAACAATCGGGGTTGCCTGGTGCGCGACAAGACGCCACTGTCCCTCAATCTTGACGTAGACGTTGGTGAACTGACGAGGAATGCGATTGACCCGTCCCTGAAATTTCACCACGGAACTGGTGCGTCCTGTCATCACGACTGTGTCGCCGTACACATGGTAGTCATACCCTCCCTGGTTGTAGGAGAAGTACGCGACCTTTCCGGCACCGAGGTCAGCCAATCGTTGTGCTTTGGTAAAGAGCTGACCTCGCGTGTTCACAAAAACCAGTTGATCTGAGTAAATTCGGTCCAGAACGCTTATGTCGCGCTGTTGTAGAGCCTGGTCCCGCTCCTCTTCTACTCTCAGGACCTCCTTCTCCACTTGGCGAACAGATTTTTCGTCGTGAGTTTTCTGGGCGGCCAACGAACATGCCACTAGCAGGGTCGCTGTAAACAGCGGAAGAACTCGACAATTGAGCCTGATACCCATCCCCATAGAAAAGCCTCCTCCGATTCTTCACTCTGGGCGGCAGGAGGCAAGTTCTAGACGTCCAGAAGCCTACACCGTTGTGCCTGAGATGCACCTGAAAAGAAAATTAACTTTTGTTTATCGCGCTTTTGTGGCAATCGATTTTAGTAGACTCTCCCAACGCGAAACGCACACAGTCCGATACGGATCTCGACGAAGGAATGAGCCTCATGACGCATCTATCGAAAATCACGCTCGCTGCCATTTTGTTTTCCCTGTTTCTCGCTTTTCCACTTCTCGCAACCGAAGGACAAGGCGGCTATCACCTCTTAAAAAGGGTCCCACTAGGCAGTGCAGCAAAAAGCGCTCAGCGCGAATACTTCGACTACATAACGGTGGATGCGTCAGCAAGGCGTGTTTACCTTTCGCATGGAACTGAAGTCATGGTAGTGGACGCGGACACGAATGCAGTGATCGGAACCGTACCCGAGTTGAAGCTGGCACACGGAACTTTGCTGCTGAAAGACCTCGGCCGCGGATTCATCAGCGATGGCGGGGGGGACCGAGTCGTGGTGTTCAACCTGAATAGCTTGAAAATAGAGGGCGAAATCAAGACTGGCGGAAATCCTGATTGCATTATGTACGATAGCGCATCGAAGCATGTCTTCACGTTCAACGGGCGGTCTAAGGATGCGACCGTCATTGATCCGGCCACTGCAACTGTACTCGCGACGGTCCCGCTGGGAGGACGAGCCGAATTCGCGGCAGCCGATGGCAAGGGAATGATCTATGACAATATCGAAGACACCAACGAAGTCGTGGCATTGGATTCCAGAACACTCAAGATTAAAGCACGCTGGCCAATCGCTCCGGCAGGCACTCCTACCTCGATGGCGATGGATGCGGAGCACCGCCTCCTATTCATCGGGGGGCGCAACAAGATACTGGCGATCATGAATGCAGATGACGGAAGGATCTTGCAAACATTTCCGATCACCACCGGTGTGGACACCAACATTTACGACCCGGAGTCGGGGCTGCTGTATATTTCGACTCGAGAAGCAATTCACATCTTCCATGAAGACGCGCCCGATAAGTTCACGGAAGTGGAGACAGTGAAGACTGAATTTGGCGCCAAGACCATGGGACTGGATAGGAGTACGTATCGGTTGTTTCTGGATACAGCTGATTTCGGCCCGACACCGATCGCCACAAAACAGGACCCCAAAGCTGAAGGTGAGCGAGTTCCCACTCCGGGAACATTCCGACTGCTGATTTACGGACGCTGAACCAAAATATCCTGGTCGACTTCCGCGGTGCTGACCCAGTCCTCACTGCACACAGGCAGGACTGCTACATAGGGCAACGTCACGACAAACCTTGTACTGGATCCGAGAACACTGTTGCACTCAATGGATCCACCCTGTGCGTCCACAATCGCCTTGGCGATTGCGAGTCCGAGCCCACCGCTGCGGCTCTCGCTGCTGCCGATGTTGTGCCCACGGAAGAAGCGTTCGAAGATGCGAGGGCAATCCTCGCTGGCAATTCCACACCCCTGATCTTCAAAAGTAATTCGCACGTTGTCGTCAACTCGGTCAAGCTGAACCCGAACCTCGGTGTCGCATTGAGAATACTTAATGGCGTTGTCCAGAAAAATGACCGCGAGCTCTTGAAGAAATGCCTCATCTCCAAAGTAAGGAACGTCTACAGTTAAATCACGCCGAATTCGAATCCGCTTCGAGTCGGCAATCGACTCGATTCTGGAGCATGCTTGCTCGAGCAGCTCGTTTAGATAAAGCGGTTCTCGCATGAAGCGAAGCTGCCCCGAATCGGCCATGGAGAGAGTAAACAAGCTCTCAACGATCCTCGTTAGTGTCTTGAGTTCACCATCCATGACACGGACGGTCCCCTCGTATTCCTCCACCGTTCGCGGGCGGGAAAGCAACAGTTCCGTTTCGCCCTGCAAGATGGCAAGCGGCGTTCGCAATTCGTGCGAAGCGTCCGTTACGAACTGGCGCAATTGACGCACCACAACGTCAATACGATTAAAGAGCTGATTGAACGTAACCGCCAGGCGATCCAATTCGTCCCAAGGATTCGAGACCGTCAGCGGCATATTCAAGGCGCCATTCGATTCGACGCCGGAAGAAGGCGCCTGCCCCACGATCTCTGTTAGCCGAGCAGCCCTTGTGGTGAGGTCGTTGACTGGCCGCAGACTGCGTCCGACATACCAGCGTGAAATTGATGCCGTCACCAAGAGGCTTACCGGTAGCAACCACGTGATTAGCACCCGAAAGCTGGTAAGCACCGAATCGTTGCGGCGTGCTGGCATCGACAGTGCGAGAAATCGCTGCCCCGTGTTTTTTTGGAATGGAACTATTGTTACGCGCTGGCGGCCCAATTCCGGGTCATCGATCGTCTCGAACGTTTCTCGCGATGGGTCCATCGCTCGGGTCAGCTTGAGCTTCGTGTTCGCCAGGTTTTTCGATTTCTCTAGCACCCGTCCAGATGCATCGAGCACTTCGAAATACTCGTCCGGGACACTGAGGTGGTCTACACCCCGAGATTCGCTGCTTGGATCTGAAGCAAGAACAGTGACTACCGGCATTACAGCCTTCTGAAGCCGGCAGTTGAATTGCGAATCGAGCTCGCGGGCAAACAAAACGTATAGTACGCAGAGAGTGCCGGCGAGCAGAACCCCCACGGCGCTGCAGAACAGTAGCATCATGCGACTCCGAAGCGTAAGGCGATTCATCAGCATTCTCCCATTCGGTACCCAAAGCCGCGGATCGTATGAATCAATCTGCCTGCCCCCTGACGCTCAACCTTCTGGCGCAGCCGGTTGATATATACCTCGACGAGATTAGTCTCGCTATCGAAATGACAATCCCAAACGTGCTCGATGATTTCAGTCCTCGAGACGCTGTTGGGCGAGTTCATGATCAACAATTCGATGAGCGCAAACTCCTTAGTCGTGAGCGGGATTACCGAACCTGCGCGCCGGAGACGACGCTTTTGGCGATCTACCTCTAAATCGCCACAGCGGAGAAGATAGTTTCCTTTATTGAGGCCGCGGCGAGTCAAGGCACGGACACGCGCTCGGAACTCAGCCAACGCAAAGGGTTTGGTCAGGTAGTCGTCAGCGCCGGCATCTAAGCCCTCGACTCGCTGTTCCACTAGGCCGCGAGCGGTCAACATGAGGACCGGTGAACAGTTGCCTCCCTGTCGGAGCTCCCGACACACTTGAATCCCGCTTAAACCCGGCAAGCGGACATCGAGCACAATCAAATCATGCGCGACGCCCTCCGACATCTCCAAGGCTTGCTCCCCGGTTTCAGCAACATCGACAGCATGCGCGTCCTCCCGCAGAGCACGCGCAATAAAGCTTGCCACCTTACGCTCGTCTTCTACCAACAGGATCCGCATAGGGCCCCCCAAAAAAGGACGGAATTGGGAGCGAGAATCCGTCGTTCGATAGCTGTGCTTCCTAACACAGTCGTTGCGTGGAGTCAAGGGACGGACGCAACTCGGCCCAGGCTAGGGGATGTGAAGGCCTGGGCCTTCCGCCAACCGCTGGCAGTCGCACGGTGGCCAAATGATGCGGCGGATTAAAGGACGCAACGATTGCCCAGTCGCTAGGCCGAATGGGTCTAGCGAATTTTTTTGTCAAAAACAATCAGCATAGGAGAAAACAAATGAAGTTTAGACCTCAACAAGACGAATGGTTCCAGTCCCCCGCTGACGGACCCCCTCAATCGCAATCCCAGCTACTTCAAGACGAAGTTTGGACTGTCGCTGAAGCCGCCAACCATCTGAAGCTTTCCCGCCGGCAGGTCTGGGCACTGACCCGCCGCCGAGGCCAACTCCGCAGCAACCAGCCCCTACCCTGCGTTCGCATTCATCGCAAGTGCTTACGCTTCCGCAAAAGTGACATCCAGCGGTGGTTTCAAACCTTGGCCCAGAACCAGAACAGGCGGTCCCAATGAACAATCCACGTACGCACCAAATACGGGCATGGTTTGACGGAGCGTGTGAACCCAAGAACCCTGGCGGTCACGCTGCCTGGGGAACCGTCGTTGAAGTGGACGGTGCGGTTGTGCTTGAAAAGCTCGGCTATGTCGGCTATGGCCCCGGGATGACGAGCAATGTCGCCGAGTATTGCGGGTGCATCGCCGTACTCGAACAGATCGCCGAACACAAGGGGGACGCGATCGTTTTCAGCGACTCTCAGATGGTGATTAACCAGATGAGGGGCGACTGGAAAGTAAAGAAGGGCGCCTACGTTCCTTACTTTAAACAAGCCAAAACTCTTCTCGAGACTGTCGGCGCGGACCGCGTGGAATTTCAATGGATTCCTCGTGACCAAAATAGAAGGGCAGACACTCTATCGAGGAAAGCGTTGACTGAAATAGAACTGGCTCCCTGCCGGAAATTACAGGAACGAGATGAATCAGCGGAGATCGTAAATGCTGACAGCGAAGGTATTGCGCAGTTGGGGGCTGAAGTAGGCCTCTAGAATAGCAGCGCTACCGTCTACCCGGGCGGCCGGCGTGACCTCTGGCCTTCTGCCGAGAGGATCAGTCGGCCACCCTTGCTTAAGGCGGATTGTAGATGCCCATCGTTAGCTCAGAAAGCGTGCGCCGTATGAAGGAAGGAACAATAACGAATATGTACAAGACCTCGCCACAAGAGATTCAACAAATGTGGGATAACTATTTCCCCGACATCACCCTCACACAGACAGAGTGGTTCAAAAAGTACCTGCCTGGCCAGCTCATGGACGGTTTGCGGATTGCCCTCGACAAGAGGAAGAGCGGAGGATTCGAGAGGGAGGACGAACACAACATCGGCAAATACGTCATTGGCGTTATCAAGAAGATTTGTAAAGGCGAACTCACTACCCAATGTGGAACCGGATACTGTGTGCGGGCTGAGCTATTGGTCCCGGCACAATACGAGATTACGGAGGCGGATAGGGCTAGATTCAAAGCGAAGTTGCAAAGCTCGGGGGATCATCACCTTTTCAATGCTGCCAAGAGAAAAAGTGGTTACGGCAGATTCTGGGTAAACGGTGACACAATCGGTGCGCATGTATTTGCTTTTTTCTTGCCCACTGGCCGACTGCCGGATGCGAAGGCGCTTGGTGGTGTCAATGGGTTACAGGTCGCACATACCTGTGGAAGACGGGCCTGCTGTAATGCAGACCACCTCCGTTTGACGACTAAGTTGGTGAATCTCCAGGAAAGGGCTTATTCCAAGAAAAGCGGCTATAAACCAAATGCCCGCAGTGAGGCTAGTGAAGAACATTATGGCAGTACCGATGGCATTGGCTGTAACTCTAACACAGTAACAACTGGAGATGATCTAAAAGATATCTTCTCTATGCCACCACCCCTATCTGATATTACACTGTAACTTGCTAATAGCGTTATAGTTATCACCTTCTCAAGAAGAGATCCAGGATGGCTAGATGGTTTTCTGTTATGTGATTCAAGGAGTGTTCGCGTATGTTTCGTAAGGGCTTGCCTTCATGAAAGGGGTTTCAGGATAGATAGGCTTCCAATCACACGCCCCCATAACTCAAAATCCTGAAGCCTGAGGTCCACAAAAGATAAGAACAAGCTTCAGAGTTATTACGATCCAGCAGTCACGGATTTTGTCTCAAGTGATCCTTCATTAAAAATAAACGCTGGCGGCCCTTAGAGGCCCTAGGATGCGCCCCTGACCCTTGACCAGCCCGCAGGTATACCCGAATATTAAGATTACGCCTGAAGCGGTATAAGTCGTAGCTCCGCGGTCTTCGGAGCCTGCTTGAAGAAGGTGCATGAAGATGCACGCGCGTGAGCCATATCTTGAGCTAACCACAAATTAATCAAAATCCCCTGTTCTTGAAGGAAAATGGGCTGTTTTGGGGGCATTTGGTCCTAACCTCGGGTCGTTAAATATAAATGCCATGTTTTCTTACACATGGGAGATTCGGGCGGCGTATATTATCCATGTTCTTTTTCGGCTTATGGCGATCACTCTCGCGTGGTCGTGTTTTCAATC
>Ga0306920_100002071_pt1 | contig 25161 bp, 26 predicted proteins | sample flu12Cox44000170_FD_204666 | JGI IMG/M metagenome (GOLD analysis project Ga0306920, IMG submission 204666) | Lab enrichment of tropical soil microbial communities from Luquillo Experimental Forest, Puerto Rico - flux4day.12C.oxic.44.000.170 (v2)... | ecosystem: Environmental > Terrestrial >...
CCACCAACCACGGCCTGATCCGCTCGCTCTGTGCGGTCGCCTGGGCTCCGGCTTCGCCCGCTCTATAGGCGGCACCTGCTAGAGACGACACTCGTGTCCAGAAATTTCCGCAGATCCGTATTACATGCTCGAAGGCATTGACTGGCGCAACCCGCAACACACTTGGCGTCCGCTCGCGATTGGGTAGGGGCGCGACAAGTCGACTCACCCATTGCGCGAGATCATCACAACAGCGCGCGATTGTGGTTGACTGGCGTCCGTGCCGATCACAACCGACATTCGCCCCAATGCGGTCGAGGCGCTCAAAGCGGCACTGGTCGCCGAGCGCTCGGCCCGCCAGCAGGGCGAAGCCCGAGCTCCGGCGCCGAAGCCATGGTCGCGCATCTGAAGCTGGTCATCGCCAAATTAAAGCGCGAGCGCTTCGGGCCATCGGCCGAGCGCGGCGGCAAGCTGCTCGACCAGCTCGAGTTGCAGCTCGAAGAGCTGGGGGTGAGTGCCACCGAAGACGAACTCGCCGCTGCCGGCCAGGACCGGACGGTGGTGCCCAGCTTCACCCGCAAGAAGCCGGTGCGGGCACCTTTTCCTGCACACCTGCCGCGCGAACGCGTGGTGATCGCGGCGCCCGCTGCCTGCCCGTGCTGCGGCGGCAAGCTTGCCAAACTCGGTGAGGACGTAACCGAGACGTTCGAGGTGGTGCCGCGGCAATGGAAAGTCGTGCAGACCGTGCACGAGAAGTTCACCTGCCGCAGTTGCGAGAAGATCACCCAGCCGCCGGCACCCTTCCATACCATCGCGCGCGGCCGTGCCGGAGCCAGCCTGTTGACGATGATCCTCTACGCCAAGTACGGCCATCACCAGCCGCTCAACCGCCAGAGCGAAAGCTTGGCCCGGGAAGGCATCGATCTCGACGTCTCGACGATGGCCGATTGGGTCGGCGCCTGCACGGCGGCACTGGCCCCGCTGGGTCGAGCTGATCCGGCTGCATGTGCTCGGCGCTGCCCGGCTGCACGGGGACGACACCACGGTGCCGGTCCTGGCCAAGGGCAAAACGGTGACCGGTCGGGTGTGGACCTATGTCCGCGATGATCGGCCATTTGCTGGACCGGCACCCCCTGCCGCGGTGTTCTTCTATTCCCGCAACCGGGACGGCGAGCACCCGAAGCGGCATCTGGCCGGCTATGCCGGCATCCTTCAGGCCGACGCTTATGGCGGGTTCAATAGGCTTTACGATCCGACGCGAAGTCCAACCCCCATCACCGAGGCGGCCTGCTGGAGCCACGGACGGCGGAAGTTCTTTGTCCTGGCCGATTTCGCCAAGTCTGCCCTGGGCAGGGAACAGCGGGCACCGCTCGCCATCGAGGCTGTGCGACGGATCGACGCGATCTTCGCAATCGAGGGCGAGATAAATGGACTGCCGGCGGAGCAGCGTCTCGCCGTGCGCTCAACCCGCATCGCACCGTTGCTGGCCGAGCTCGAAAGCTGGATGCGCAGCGAGCGAGCCCGGCTGTCCCGCCATGCCGATGTCGCAAAAGCCATGGACTACATGTTGAAGCGCTGGGCCGCCTTCACCCGCTTCCTGAATGATGGCCGCCTCTGCTTGACCAATAATGCGGCCGAACGCGCGCTGCGCGGCATTGCGATCGGGCGCAAGAACTGAACCACAACCATCATGCCACAACTGACTCAATTAATTTTCGGTCAGCCTCTTAGGCTAAAAAGTTTTCATCTTGTCGGTGGTACAATGTTATCGATTCGGTTCCGACAGCGCATTTTACCGATTCTGCCTGATCTACAGAAATGTAGCGATTAAGCCGAATTTGCAAAAGCGCGACGTTATCTCGAGATTGGAGAGGGCGATTTATTCATTTATTCCATCGAAACGGAAGTAAGAGAATTCGGGTTGCCGGTCCCTGAGGACAACAGCGACGAACCTCCGATCGCTCTCGCATTCAGAGAGGGAGTGACGAAAATGAGGCTTCTTGCAGAGATAGCGAAATGGACTAATGGCCGCAATGACCTCATGGCAGAGATAAAAAAAAGCGCGATCACCAGAGAGTGAAGGAGATTGGTCCACTGCGATAAAGACAGCTATTAGTCTGTTAACGGATGTGCAATTAGTAAACGGTTGGTGTATCTCCGTGATGGCAAAAGAACTTTTGGCCGCCGAAGACATAGCGGATGAAAAATATCCCCGTATAGAAACCAATCACAATCAAAAGCCCCAGCCCTAATACTTTTATACTTTTAGCACTTACCGCCCCACAACGAAGAGGAAAGTGCGATAAATCATTGAAATGAAATGCTGCAGGGGAGGAATTGAACCACCAGGGCTGGCCTCGCACGGGCGCACAGCCAAGGCAAGCGGCTCGGGCGTTGGTCCCGTGAGCAGCGATGTCGTTGAGCTTATCCGAGCGCAATTGGCGACGTAACGTTCCTGCTGGGTCAGCTTCCCTCGACCATGCGTCCTGGGTTGAGGATGTGGGCCGGATCGAAGGCGTCTTTGACACGGCGCGACAATGCGGCGAGCGGCGCTGCCTGCGGCTCGAACACCGCAATCGAGCCGCGCAAGGCCGGCGACCCCTTGACGAGCGTGGCATGACCGGTATCACGGCCCTCCGGCCCGCGGATCGCGGTACGGATTGCCTCGGCGCCGGCGTCGGTTGCGTCGGGCACGGCCAGCCATAACAAACCGCCGCCCCAATCAAGAAACCAGACCGCATCCAGGACCCGCGATATAGCTTGGCCCAGTTCGGGGCCGCGCGCGGGTGCCACCGAGATGCGCCACACCACGCGGCCGGCAAGCCCCGCGAGCGGTGCCGCCTCGCCGATAGCGCGCCAAAACTCTTTCGCCTCTGAACCCGTCACGATCTCCGCAGCACCGCTCGTCCCGTGCTCGCGGGTAAGGCTATCGCAACGAAATTCAACCGACGGCGCCGGGCCCTCCAGCCGCAACGCGACGGTGCCATCGCCCGGCAAGGCGAACGGCATCGCCGCCCCCGCCGGCAAATAGGCCGCACCCGAGACCTCGTGCGGCGAGCCGAGCGCCGCCCCCATCAAATGTCCCGCGGCGACCGGCTCGACTTTCGTGAACAGCAAGGTCGCGACGGTCTCGGGCCGCGGCAACACCTTTAGGGTGACCTCTTCGAGCGCCGCCAATGTGCCGTAGGAGCCAGCCATCAATTTGGGCAGATCGTAGCCGGTGACGTTCTTGATGACCTTGCCGCCGGCCTTGAAGATCTCGCCGCGGCCGCTGACCGCCCGAAAGCCCAGAAAATGGTCGCGCGCCGCACCCGCCTTGACGCGGCGCGGACCAGAGAGATTGCATGCGAGAACGCCTCCGAGGGTCGGCCCCGCGCCGTCTTGCTCGCCGGAGCCGAGCAGGGCGCGCCAGTCCGGCGGCTCGAAGGCGAGCATCTGCCCGGCCTCTTCCAGCGCGCGTTCGATCTCGCCGAGCGGGGTGCCGGCGCCGGCGGTCAGCACCAGCTCGCTCGGCTGGTAGTCACGGATGCCGGAGAGACGCGCCAAGTCGAGTATGTGGGCCGCCTGAACCGGCCGTCCGAGCCCGCGTTTCGACCCGCCGGCGACGAGCTCGACGGGTTCTTCGGCGGCGAGCGCGCCGGCGATCTGGTCGCGCAATTCGGTCAGATCGACGGGAGCGAGCCGCGTCATGTCGAGCCGAGGACGCCACGGCGGATTTGGTCGCGCTCGATCGATTCGAAGAGGGCGCGGAAATTGCCCTCGCCGAACCCTTCATTTCCCTTGCGCTGGATAATCTCGAAAAAGATCGGGCCGATCACTGTCTCGGTGAAAATCTGCAGCAGTAGCCCCTGGCCAGCAATCGGTGCGCCGTCGATCAGAATCTGGTTCCGTTTCAATCGGGCGAGATCCTCGCCATGCCCCGGCACCCTTGTATCGATCGCCTCGTAATAGGTCTCGGGAACCGACATGAAAGGGATGGCGCGCGCTTGCAGCGCCTCGACACTTGCGTAGATGTCGGTGGTGGCGAGCGCAATATGCTGGATGCCCTCGCCGTGGTAGGCCTCGAGATATTCGGCGATCTGCGACTTGTCGTCAGTACTCTCGTTGATCGGGATGCGGATATGCTCGTCCGGGCTGGTCATCGCTTTTGACTTGAGCCCGGTCAGCCTGCCTTCGATGTCGAAGTAGCGGACCTCTCGGAAATTGAACAGGCGCTCGTAGAATTCGGCCCACAGCTGCATGCGTCCGCGATGCACATTGTGGGTCAGATGATCGATGCCGGCCAGCCCGACGCCCGGCACCGCCATATCGGCCACCAGCGGCGTAAAGTCGACATCGTAGATCGTCCGCTCGCCGTAGCGGTCGACAAGATAGATCAGGCTGCCGCCGATCCCTTCAATCGCCGGGATGTTGAGCTCCATCGGCCCGACCTTGCCGTGAACCGGCTTCGCACCCAGCGAGATCGCGCGCTCGTAGGCCTTGGCCGCGTCGGCGACGCGGAAGGCGATCGCGCAGACTGACGGGCCGTGCAGCCGGGCGAAAGCCTGGGCGAAGCTCTGCGGCTCGGCATTGAGAATGAAGTTGACGTCGCTCTGCTTGTAGAGGGTCACGTTCTTCGAGCGGTGCCGCGCCGCCGCAACGAACCCCATGCGCTCGAACAGCGCGGCAAGCGCCTGCGGGTCGGGGCCGGTGTATTCGACGAACTCGAACCCGTCGGTCCCCATCGGGTTGTCCCACAAATCGCTCCGAGCCGATTGCCTCGCACTCATCGGAACCTCCGACCAGGTCCGCCACCGTCGATGATGTGGTCGCCCCCGCGCTGATCGCCAAGGACAGCCACCCTCCGAGGCTTGTGCGGCGCTGCCGAAAATGCGACAGAGCGAACGGGGGGCAGAGGAGACGGAAATGGCGGAAGCGGGCTTATCGACAACGGAGTCGGCGCTCGAGAACCAGAAGATCGGCGGTTTGCAGATCCGCGTCGCGACACTCTGCGCCCTGATCCAGATGTGCGACGGTTACGACGTCGGTTCGATCGGCTGGGCGGTGCCGTCCCTGACCCATGCCTGGGACCTGGCGCCGTCGGCTTTTTCGTTGGCCTTCCTGTGGTCCAATCTCGGCGTCTTGGCTGGTGCCCTCGCCTCGGGGCCGATCGGTGACCGCTTTGGGCGCAAGCCGCTGCTGCTCGCCAGCGTTGCGATCTTCAGCCTGGCCTCGCTGGCGAGCGCGTTCGCCGGCTCGCTCGGCGTGCTGAGCGCGCTGCGTTTCTTCACCGGGCTCGGCATCGCCGGAGCGTTTACCGGAACGACAGCGCTGACCGGCGACTACACACCGCAGCGGCTGCGTGCAACGATGATCATGGTGACCTTCACCGGGGCGCCGCTCGGCGGCTTTGTCGGCAGTCTGATCGTGGCCGAGCTGCTGCGCCATTACGCCTGGCCGGTCATCTTCGTCCTGGGCGGCGCGTTCCCGCTAGTCCTGCTATTGGTCATCGTGGTGTGGTTGCCGGAATCGCCGCGCTTCCTTGCGCGCACGCCCAATTTGTCAGCGCGTCAGCAGGCGCTGCTCGCGCGCCTTGACATCGCCCAGGCGCGGGCGGAATCGCATCCTGTCGACATTGCGACGGAAAACCCGGTCAAGATGCTGTTCGGTCAGGGCTACGCGCTGCAGACCGTGCTGTTGTGGATCATTTTCTTTTGCAGCCTGCTCAATCTGTACCTGTTCGTCTTTTGGCTCCCCGAGGTCCTGCACCTGACTGGCATGACGCCGCCTCAGGCGGTGTTCGCCTCCAGTCTGATACCGTTGGGCGGGATTTTCGCGGTCCTCTACCTTGGCCTGCTGATCGATCGCTTCGGCCCCGAGCGTGCATTGGCGCTGCATTACGCCCTGGGCATCGTGTTCGTCGCCCTGATTGCATTGCTCGCCATGCCCTACTTGGTACTGCTGGCGATCCTATTCCTCGCCGGCACGACGATCATCGGCAGTCAGACCGGGGCCAACGCGGCGTGCGGCGCGCTCTACCCGGCGCGCATGCGCACCAGCGGGATCGGCTGGGCGCTCGGCATTGGCCGTCTGGGGGGCATCGCTGCAGCGCCGCTAGGCGGCTTTCTGCTGGCGCGCGGGTTGCCGCCAACGCAAATCTTTTTGAGCGCCTGCTTCTTTGCACTGGTAGCCGCGACGGCGACGGCGCTGCTTGTGCTGCGCGGGAGACCCTCTACGCGGCTCGCGGACCCGTCGTTGCCGGCAGGCCTAGCCTAGATCTTCTCGACTGCCGCGTAGCCAGCCGAAAGGAAGAAGGAGGAAAAAGAATGGCGGAGGCGGTGTTGTCGTCAACCGAGAGGGCGCTCGAGAACCAGCGGATCGGACCCTTGCAGATCCGCGTCGCGGCGATCTGCACCTTGGTCCAGATGTGCGACGGCTACGACGTCAATTCGATCGGCGTCTCGGTGCCGTCGCTGACCCATGCCTGGAACCTGCCGGGGCCGGCGTTTACCCAGGCGTTCCTGTGGTCGAGCATCGGCATCATGATCGGCGCACTCTCGGCCGGGCCGATCGGCGACCGCTTGGGGCGCAAGCCCTTGCTGCTCGCCAGCCTGACGATTTTCGGTCTGGCGTCGCTGAGCAGCGCGTTCGCCGGCTCTCTCGGCATTCTGACCATCTTGCGATTCTTCACGGGGCTCGGCATCGGCGGCGCCTTTCCGGGAGCGGCCACCTTGACCGGCGACTACGCGCCGCATCGGCGGCGCGCCTTGATGATCATGGTGAGCTTTACCGGCGCGCCGATCGGCGGCTTTTTGTGCGGTCAGCTCGCCGGAGTGCTGCTGCCCACTTTCGGCTGGCCGAGCATCTTCCTGATCGGCGGCATTTTCCCGTTGGCGTTGGTGGTCGCGATGGCGTTGTGGCTTCCTGAGTCGCCGCGCTTCCTGGCCGCGAAAGGCAATCTGTCGCCGCAACAGGCCGCATTGCTGCGGCGTCTCGGCATCACCCCGGGGCAGACCGCCGCCGCCGGCCTCGATCTCGCTCAGGGCAATCCGGTGAAGATGCTGTTTGGCAAAGGCTACGGGCTGCAGACCGTGCTTTTGTGGGTGATCTTCTTCTGCAGCCTGATGAATTTGTTCTTGTTCGTCTACTGGCTCCCCGAGGTGTTGCATCTGACCGGGATGACGCCGCCCGAGGCGGCCCGCGCCACGAGCTACCGCGAATTGGGCGCGATCGCGGCGGTGCTTTACCTCGGCGTGCTGATCGACCGCTTCGGTCCCGAACGGGCACTGGCAGCAAACTACGCCGCCGGGATCCTGTTCATCGCCGCGATCGCGCTCGTCGCGATGCCCTATCTGCTGCTGGTGGTCGTGATCTTCTTCTCAGGGCTGACCATCATCGGCAGCCAGACCGGCGCCAACGCCGCCTGCGGCAAGCTCTATCCGGCGCGCATGCGCACCAGCGGCCTCGGCTGGGCGCTCGGCGTCGGGCGGCTCGGCGGCATTACGGCGCCAGTGCTGGGCGGCTATCTGTTGGCGACCGGCCTGCCGCCGCGGCAGATCTTCCTGAGCGCCTGCCTGTTTGCGGCAATCGCCGCCGTGGCGACGGGGCTGCTGGCGCTGCGCGGCGTGCGCGCCGAGCCCCTGGCCGACCAGTCCCCCGCCTGATACATCGCTGCCGCTCGCGTTAATAAAACCCCGGAATCAGCCGGGACGTATGACTGCAGTATGCATCGTATTCGCCGCCGAACTGCGTGCGCAGCAGCCTCTCCTCCGCGTGTATGCGGGCAAGAAGGGGCGGGATGAGAAGTACAGTCAGCAGTACGCCGACGCCCGACCGAAAAGCCAAAGCCCACCCGAGCGAATTGACGAGCAAGCCCAAATAGCTGGGGTGGCGGATGACACGATAGACGCCGCTCGTGACCAGTTCATGGCCAGGTTGAATCGCGACCAGCCCGCTGAACCGGCGTCCGAGCACAAAGACCGGCCAGAGCCGCAGCGCCCCGCCGGCGCCGAACAGAACGACGCCGAGCCAGCGGATGGTGTCCCCGTCGAGGGTCCAGAACCCCTTCCGGTCAGTGTAAGCCGGCAGATAGGCGGCGACGACTCCGATCAAACCGAGGGCGGCGATGACCCAGCGGTTGGCCCGATCCTCGCGCTCGCCGGCGCTCAAATTTCCTTCACTGAAGAGCGCCACGCCGGACATAGCGAAGAGCGCGACCGTGAGGGCAATCAGCGCCGGGTGGGAGAAGAAGAGGGCAAACCCACCCGAGCCGAGGATCGCGAGCCCGAGATAGGCCAGGGTCGCCACAACGGTGAAGAGCGCTAATCTAGGCGAGGGCGTCATGGCCGGTTCGTTAAACCGATTTTCTCTTGCGCGGGATGAAAATCTGCGGAGCAATTCCGAGCGAAGCGGCTTGATGGCATCGCTGCCCATGTGCGAACGTTCCGAACGCCGGGGCCGTCGGCCGCGGATTCTGACGTAGTCGTTGGATGGCGAGGATTGTCGTGTGCCGCAACATAAAGACGCTCCATAACTTCAGACCGCCTGCCACGGAGGAGGAGATCCGGGCATCTTCCCTGCAATTCGTCCGCAAGTTGAGCGGCTTCACCCGGCCCTCCAAGGCGAACCAAGCGGCGTTCGACCGGGCCGTTGACGAGGTGGCCAAAGCGGCAAATGAATTGCTCGACGCGCTCGTGACCAACGCTCCGCCGCGCGATCGCGCGGTCCAGGCGTCAAGGGCGCAGGCCAGGGCAGCGAACCGCTTCGGCTCGCCCGCCGCGAGACACGCAACCTAGCAGGCAGGTGGGATCGCCAGGCCGACGGCCTGGGTGGTCTCTGCCTTTTCGGCCGCGCTCCGCATGACACTCTCGGATGGACAATCCATAACCCATGGGTTATGGATTGTCCATGCGCGCCACAACGAACGAGCTTTTCAGCACCCTGGCCGATCCGACCCGCCGCGCGATCTTCGAGCGGCTGTACCGCGACGGCGAACAGACCGTGCGGGCCCTGACCGATCGAGCCGGAGTCTCGCAACCGGCAGTTTCCAAGCACCTGGGCGTTCTTAGGCATGCCGGCTTGGTGCGCGACCGGCGCGAGGGTCGTCAAACCCACTACAGCGTCCAGCCGCAAGGTCTGGCGCCGTTGATCGACTGGATGAGCCTCTACGGTGCCTTCTGGCGCGAGCGGTTCGATCGACTCGAAGCCCTGTTGAACGGGATGGACCAATGACCAAAGCCGGCGCGATCACGCGTTCCGTCGTCATCGAACGCGAGATGCCGCACCCGCCGGAAAGGGTCTGGCGTGCCCTTACTCAAGGTGCGCTGATCGAGGAATGGCTAATGGGGAACGACTTCCAGCCGGTCGTGGGCCATAGGTTCAATTTTCGCGCCGTGCCCATGCCGCATTGGAACGGCGTCGTCGACTGCCAGGTCCTGGTCGTCGAACCCTATCAGCGGCTCTCCTATAGTTGGAATGCATCCGGTGAAGAGGCGACAGGGGGACTAAAGAGCGTCGTCACCTGGACATTGACCCCGACAAAGGGCGGCGTTCTCGTGCGCATGGAGCAGTCGGGCTTCCGGCCTGAAGACGAGGCCAACTATCAGGGCGCAAACTATGGCTGGCAGCGGTACATCGGCGGCCTGGAGCGGGTGGCTGCAGGGCTCGGCTGAAAATGAAGCAGATCACCCGCTATCATCCACTACTCGTGACGTTGCACTGGGTGCTCGCCGTCCTGATCATCGCCGAGTTGTCCTTAGGGTTTTTCGGACTCGCGGCGACACTCTGATCTTCCTGATCGTGGGGACCGGCTTCGCGACGGCCATTATTGCCGGGCTAGGGGAGATCGTATTCGGTCATTCAGGCGTCCCGCTCCCGGCCAGCTTGATGATTTATCCAACCTTGTCGCGCACGTCTTATTTGCGCTGCTCCTTGTCGGCTTTATCATTCTGCACGTTCTTGGCGTGCCCTATCACCAATTCGTCAAAAAAGACGGACCGTTCCGCCGGATGTCCTTCGGGAAACGTGTGTCAAATCCCTCGGCTCCGACCGAAGCAGCCACCCCCGACGCTGTGAGGGGGTGACCGCCGCCGTGGCCTCGGCTGCGCCGAGCGGTGCGTGCAGTGATTTTGTTGGCTGAAAGATGTTGACGCGGTGCCCCTCTGGATCATTTGTATAAATGAAACGACATCGCATCATCGCAGCCCGCCAAGCGTTGCTGGACCGGCTGCCCGTCACCGGCGAGCTTCTGCGCGGCTCGCTCATCGAGAGGATCCTCAGACATCGCCGCGGCTGTGCGACTTGCGCCCGCGGCGACGGCCATCGGCTGGCGGTGCTCACCGTCAGCTATCCGGGCGGGCGCACGCGGCAGATCAGTCTACACCGCGCGCGGGTGCCCGAGGTGCGAGGCTGGTTGGCCAACTATCAGCAGCTCAAGGAAGGCATCGAGGCGATCTGCGAGCTCAATCACGATCTGCTGCGCGCGGACAACGCCGCGGCGAGGTCAAAAGGGACAAAAGCGTGATCGAGCATCGCGCCGGCAACGCAGCTTTGGCGACGGGCTGATCGCCGCAGAGGTCGCCGACCTCGGCGAAGCGTGGATGCGGTACGCCGATCGGGTGGTGGCGGACGATCATCTGGTGGCGACGGTGTACGGCGCCCTGGTGCGGCGGCATCCCAAGAGCGCGACGCACGGCCGTCCCGGCGCGTCTGCCGAGATGGTTTTGCGTCTTTTGGTGCTGAAGCATGTCCGCAACGGGAGCTACCAGGTTCTGGAACGGGAGGTGCGGGCCAATCTGGTGTATCGCGACTTCACCCGCGTCGGCGCGCGAAATCACCACGTCCCGCCCGGCGATCGGTAGGGCTTTCGGCACGCCGCCATCGTGGTTCACCGCCGCATCCCAAAAGCCACTTTTGCGCCGGAAAGTAGCTAAGCTAGGGGTTCGGATACATGCGGGACTTGATTGTCTGCAGTTGTGCAATCACGTCCGGGTCGACGATTCTGGTGAACCGCGGCACCTCTTTTCCCTTCCACTCGGCCGGCTGAAAAAACATGTGCAGGGGGCGCAGGTCGAAGAGACCGCCGTTCCGGTAAGCATATGCCTCCTCGTATAACGGTCGGTATACTTGCATGAAAGCGTCTGCGGTTCGGCAATCATCTTCAGTGTGGTGGCCGACACCATAAATATAATAGGCGTAATTATTGAGCGGTCCGTCGGGGTCATGTTTGAAGTGGTAATAATATCCGGGCTCGGGCAGCTCGCTAGGAGGAGGTGTGTCGTACGCCATACCGAGATGGCCGGGCTAACGACGGCGACTACGCGAACGACTCCGTCATCGCCGAGTAGACCAAGGTGCGCAAATCCCGGCGCAAGGTGAGGCGTGCCTCGCTGCCGATCACCTGGGTCATGAACACAACCGTCAGCTCTTCCTTGGGATCTATCCAGAAGGCGGTTGCGGCAGCACCACCCCAGAAATATTCGCCAAGCGAGCCGGGTAAGCGGGTCTTGGCGACATTGACGTTGACCCCGCAGCCGAGCGAGAAGCCGACCCCGGCATAGCCGGACTCGCTGAACATGCCCGGCAACGACATGTCCGCCACCTCCCTGCCGTCGGGCAGGTAATTCAGGCTGAACAGCGCGACGGTCTTGGGGCTGAGGATCAGTGCGCCGTCGAGCGTGCCGCCGTTTAGCATCATGCGGCAGAAGCGCAGGTAGTCGTGCGCCGTGGACACTAGGCCGCCGCCGCCCGATTCCAGCATCGGCGGCTTGGCGTAGTTACTCTCGCGGGCGTCGTCCTGCAGCTTCAGGCCCCGGCCCTGGGTCTCAGGCTGATAGCAGGAGGTGAACCGATCGATCTTGTGCGACGGCACGTAGAACGCGGTGTCCTTCATACCGAGCGGCTCGAACAGCCGCGTGCGCAGGAACTCGGCGAAGCTCATGCCGGACAGCCTCTCGACGAGGTAGCCCAGCACATCAATCGACACCGAATAGTTCCAGGCCGTTCCCGGCGAGAAATCGAGGGGGATTTGGGCCAGCTGATCTATCATCCCTTGCAGTCCGCCGGGGCTCTCACGGTCGGCCACCTTGGCCCTGCGATAGGCGGCGTCCACTGCGGTGCGCATCATGAAGCCGTAAGTGAGACCGGAGGTATGGGTCGCGAGGTCGACGACCTTCATCGGCCGCTGGACCGGCGTCGTCAGAAAGCTGGGCGGCATATCGGGCAGCAGCGAGGGCATGCCGCTGGCATAGACGCCGAGGTTCTTCCAGGCCGGAATGTGGCTGTGGACAGCGTCGTCCAGGCCGATCAGACCCTCTTCGATCAGCATCATCAGGGCGACCGCCGTGATCGGCTTGCTCATCGAGTAGATGCGGAAGATCGCGTCCTCGCGCATCGGTTTGTCGCGCTCGATGTCCATGTGCCCGCAGATGCCGGTATGGACGAGGTGGCCCTTGCGATAGACGTGGGTCAGCATGCCGGGCAGATAGCCGCCATCGACATAACGGTGCTTCATCACCTGATCCAGCTGCGCCAGTCGCGCCGACGACATGCCTACCGTTTCGGGTTTCATCGGGGTCCTCCTCAGGCGTTGCCGCAGTCACCGCCACAATCGACCTGACACGAACCGCCGATATTGTCGAGCATCAGATAACGCCCTCCTCGGCAAGCCGCTCGACTTCGCTTGGGCTTCGGCCGAGCAGCTCGGTCAACACCCACATATTGTCCTCGCCGTAGCATGGCGCGCCGCGATTGGTCGGGCCGCCGATATAGGCCGGGGTCTTGCTGAGCTTCATCGGGATCTCGTAGATCGGCCAGGTGCCGATTTTGGTGCCGGTTACTTCGGTCAGCCAATTGAGGTGGCGGAGCTGCGGGTCGGTGTCGACGCGGTCCTCGGCGTTCTGGCACACCCCGGCCGGCACTCCGGCCTTCTGCAGCTTGATCATACAGTCGTAGCGGTCCTGGGTCCGGGTCCAGCTTTCGACCGCCGCATCGAGCGCATCGTGGTGCTGCAAGCGGCTGTCGAGCGTCGCGAAGCGGCGGTCGTCGAGCCAGTCGCCATGCCCGGCGACGCGCGCCAGCGTCCGCCACTCGGCGTCGTCGAAACAGGCGATCGCGATCCAGCGGTCGGCGCCCTCGCAGCGATAGGCGCCGTGCGGCGCCGCCGGCTTATAGGGCGAGCGATTGCCATAGCGGCGGAACACACGCTCGTTTGCCGCCCAGTCGAGGATCGTCGCACCGGTCAGGAAGATGCCGCTCTCGCATTGCGAGGCGTCGATCCACTGGCCCTCGCCGGTGCGCTCGCGGTGATAGATGGCACCCAGCAGCGCCAGCGCGTAGCCATAGGCGCCCATCCAGTCCAGATAGGAATAGCCCCAGCTCACTGGCATTGCCGGCTCGGGTAGGCCCGACATCTCGGCCTGCCCGCCAAACGCCGCCGCTACCGGCCCGACCGTGCGCATCCGGCCATAAGTGCCGTGCGCGCCCATCCCGGACTGCTGAATGTAGATGATGTCCGGGCGGATCGACTTCAAGACGTCGTATCCCAGTCCCAGGCGCTGCAGGACACCGGGCGAGAACCCCTCGGCTACGACGTCGCAGACGCGGATCATGTCCTTGGCGATCTCGAGGCCCTTAGGGTGGCGGATGTTGAGCGAGATGCCGCGCTTGCCAGAGTTCTTGTTGAGGAAATTGCCGCCCATGTCGGGGTCCTTGACCCCGGGAAGCGGCCCGGTCGCGGCGTCGCGCGCGGCGCGGCCGCCGACCGGCGCCATCCCGGCGAGGCGCGTGTCGGGGTTGTCTTTCCACTCGACCTTATAGCTTTCCGCCCCCATCGCCGCGAGAAACCGCGTGCCGCCGGCCGACGCGAGAAACCAGGCGAAATCGAAGATCTTGATGCCCTGCAGCGGGAACGGCTTGTCGTGCAGCGCCGAGCGGCGCGGGTTCTCGACCTTGCGCGACTCCGCTGGGACGCTCGGGCGACGCGCAGCCTCCCCCAGCACTGCGGCCGTGTCCTCGCCGAGCAGCGGCGCGCGGCGGCCGACCCGCCAGCTGGTCTTGTTGCTAAGCCATTTGCTGGTCGGATAGAGGAAGCCGCGCCCGAGCTCGGGATGCTCGACCTCGGCAAAGGTCTTGCGCGCCCGCCAGTGCTCGTCGAGCGCATTCTCGTGCGGCTTCCTGAGCGGAGCCCAGAGCAGCCCAGCGTTTTGCGCCTCGAGCCACGGCATGTCCTTGTAGGTCCAGGCGCGAACAAAGCGCTGCACCACGTCGAGCATATGCGAGCGCGCCTCGTCCGCTGCCGCGGTGCCCGGCACCTGTCGCGCCCGCAGGTCCACCTCGGGAGCGGGCGGCTGCAGGTCAGCCTGCGCGTTGTACTTGCTCAGCAGCGGCACGAGGTTCTTCAGGTCGCGCGCGCCCATGCCGTGGGTGATGAACCAGCGCCCGTCCTTGGTGTGGCAGATGCTGGGGCTGTGGTTGGGACCTTCGGACGCATGGCGGCAGGTCAGACGCCACAGCGGCACCCGACGACAGACCCAGTACATCAGGTCCTGTTCGGGGTTCTTCGACACCGCCTCGTGAATCGCGAGCGAGACGTCCTGGCCCTCGCCGCTGCGTTCGCGGTGGATCAGCGCGGCGATGATGCCGGTCGCCATCTGCTCGCCGGCGATGTGATAGGCGTGCCAGATTTGCGGCGCGATCGGCGGCGTGTCGTATTCGAAATTGGGGTCGGGATCGTAACCGCAATTCATCATCGGCCCGCCGAGGGCGAGGTGGATGAGGTCTGAGCCCTTGAAATCCTTCCACGGCCCGTCATCGCCAAACGGCGTCATCCGCGCGGTGACGAGTTGCGGGAAGCGCGCGTTGAGCGCCGCGTGGTCGAGCCCCAGGACCTCGTTGAGCGCGCCGCAGCTTGCGTCGAGCAAGATGTCGGCGCCGCCGAGCAGGCCGAGCATCTTGTCACGGCCCGCTGGTATCAGCAGGTCGAGCACGACCGATTTCTTGTTGCGGTTGTAGCTCCAGAAGAACAGCGAGCGTTCGACGCCCGGCTCGTCACTGAGGAAAGGGCCGATGCGCCTCGTCGCGTTGCCTTCCGGCGGTTCGATCTTTATAACCTCGGCGCCGAGCCCGGCCAGCAGCAGGCCGGTATATTCGGCGCGCTCGTCGGCGATCTCGATCACCCGTAGGCCCGCCAGCATACCCGGTCCAGCATTACCGATCATTTCGCCGGGTCCGGCAGACAAAGAGGTTGGCGCGATCACGGCTTGCTTCGCCAAGGCATTCTCCCTTCAAATGTCTCTCGGCTCCCCGAAAGCGGAGAGAGGATAATCCCGCCGATGAGCGACTGGAGCAAGGTGACCCGGCCGATTCCCGTTCCGAACGAATGGACGAAGCCATTCTGGGAGGCGGCCAAGCGCGGCGTTCTGGAATTGCAACGCTGCCAGAGTTGCGGATATTTCCAGCACCCGCCGTACCCGACCTGTACCCAATGCGTCGCGACCGACCTGAAATTCGAGCCGGTGCGCGGTTTGGGGACGATCAACGCGTACACGATCATGTACCATCCCGGCGACAAGCGCTTCGCCTCGGCCGTGCCCTACGCCAGCATCATCGTCGAGCTCGATGATGCGCCGGGAGCGCTGCTCGCCGGCAATTTGCTGGGAGCGCCTTATACCGAAGCAAAAGTCGGGCGGCGCGTCGAAATCGTCTTCGAGAAGCTGAACGACGACATCACCTTGCCGCAGTTTCGCCTCGCGAATACCGAGGCATCGCCCCCACCCTTCCCTCCCCCGCATGCGGGGGAGGGTTAGGGAGGGGGTGCCGCCAGCGACCCCGCCGGTCGGGTGAGGAGGAAAACGCCATGTGGAAGAACCGGTGCAAAGTCGCGGTCAGCGGTGTCGGATTTTCGAAAGTCACGCGCTCGGCCGAAATTCCGCTCGCGGCCCATGCGCTGACCGCGGTCAAGGAAGCGGTTGCCGATTCCGGGCTACAAATGTCCGACGTCGACGGTCTGGCGACTTACCCGGAATTGCCGGCGACCGGGCACGCGGAGGTGGACGGCATCTCAGTCGTGTCGGTCAACTGCATGATGGCGATGCTGAAATTGCCCAATCTCAGCTGGCACATCCAGGTGGGAACCACCAACATCGGGGGCGCGGTGCAGCAGGCCGTCAACGCATTGCTCGCCGGGGTGTGCAAATACGCGGTGGTGTGGCGAGCGATGCACAACCCGCGCGGCACTTATCAGAACCTTCCGGGGGCTCAGGCGCAGGGTGCTGCCCAGTTCACCGCGCCCTATGGCTTCGGCGGACCCGGGCAAGGCATGGCGGTCGCCTATACCCGCTGGCTCGAGCGGCACAACCAGAACCGCGAGAAGATGGCGACACTCGCGGTGACCCAGCGCCATCACACCCAGCACAATCCGCACGCTTATTTTTACGGCACGCAGCTCAGCCGCGAGGATTACCTGAACTCTCGGATGGTCGCGTATCCGTTTTGCCTGTTCGATTGCGATATTCCGGTGCAAGGGGCAGTCGCGATCGTATTGACGACGGCCGACCGGGCACGTGATTTGAAGCCGCGGCCGGCCTATCTCGCCGGCTACGGTCAGCGGCTGCACTTCGAGGTGGCGGGCCGCATCGGCAGCCTCGCCGACTACATGGAGGGCGGCCGCAGCTCGGCGAAATTGACTTGGGAGCGCTCCGGCTTTGGCCCGCAGGATGTCGATGTGGCCCAGATCTATGACGGCTTTTCGGCGTCGGTCATCTACGGTCTCGAATCCTACGGCTTCTGCGAGCAGGGCACCGCACTCGATTTCATCCAGGACGGGCGCATCGAGCTCAACGGCGAATTGCCGCTCAACACCTTTGGCGGCAGCCTCGGCACCGGCCGCATCCACGGCCTCTGGCACATCATCGAAGGGGCATTGCAGGCCTCGGGTCGCGCCGGTTCGCGCCAGGTCAAAGACGCCAATGTGTCGTTTGTGGGCGCCAGCGCCCCGATCGTGACCGGCACGACATTTATTTTCGTCCGCGAGCCTTACTGAGGCTCGCTAGCGGCAGAGCCAAACTCTGCCGCTCGTGTCATATCGACACCCCCGTCTTACTGGGCGGCGGCTCGCATCGGTACGTGCGCTTTGAGGAAGCTGCGCACGCGGTCGATAGTGCGCTCTTTCAGCTCCGGCGGTTCGCGCCACGGGAAGACCGTGATCTCGGCGTTGGGTGCCAGAGAGGCGACATCGATCGAGGTCTGCAGTGGGTGCGCCGGCGTGTCGTCGGGCAGGACCAGGATCGGTGTGCGGCAGTTGCGGATGAAATCGCGCGAGACGCTGTATAGGAAGTCGGGATTCACGCGATAGAGGTTGTGCAGGTACTGCTCGACCTGCGCTATGTTGAGGTCGGACCGGCGCGGCAATAGCTCGGGGGCCCAGACGTCCTTGCCGGAATTGTACATGTAGTCCGGGAGTTCCGGCCGGTGCCCGACGGTCTGGCAGAACACGGCGGCGACGATGCGTTGGGGCGCTCGCTGGAGCAGCTTGCCGGCAAAGCAGCCGCCGATGCAGTAGCCCATGTAAAAGAACTCTCGGATCCCGAGGTGGTCCATCAGCCCGAGCTGGTCGTCGGCAAAGGCGTCCCACGGGTCGCCGGTCGGGATCGGGCCGGTGCTCTCGCCGCCATTGGCGTTGCGCTGGTCCATCGTGATGCAGCGGAAGTCATTCTTGAACGCCTCGGGCGCGTTGAAGACGGCGGTCGGCCAGTTGCTGACCCGCGAGTTCAAGCCACCGCCGGGAGTGACCAGCATCGGAAAGCCGGAGCCAGTCTCCTCATAGCGGATGCGGACATTGCCTTTTTCATAGAATGGCATCGGGTTTCTCCTGTTACTGGGCGGCGGCCGCTAACGGCTGATGCGCTTGCAGGGCAGGCTGGTGTGCCCGAAGGAAGGTTCCGATGTGGCGCAGAGCGAGCTGGATCTGCTCCGGGTTCGCCTTCCACGGATAGATGCTCACCTGTGCGTTTGGCGCGAGATGTGCGGTTTCCATGGCCACGGCATAGGGGTGTGCCGATACATCGTCGGGCAGGATCAGGATCGGCGTCCGGCAGTTACTCACGAAATCGCGGGTCACGGTAAAGACAAAATCGGCGTTGGCGCGATACATCTTCTCGAGGAAGGTGCCAGCCTGCGCCATCGTGATGTCGGGGCGGCGCTCGCAGAGGGCCGGCGCCCAGCCCTTGATGTTGTTCTGATAGAAGAGGTCGGGCATCGTCGGCCGGAATCCGGAGGGCTGCGTCAGCACGCCGGCGATGACGCGCCCGCGCGCCCGCTTCAACAGGTTCCAAATAAACGGGCCGCCGATGCAAAAGCCCAGCACCATGAACTCGCGGATGCCGAGATGATCCATCAGCCCGATTTGGTCGTCGGTGTAGGCGTCCCACGGCCGGTCGGTCTCGAGCGGCCCCGAGGACTGGCCGCCATTGGCGTTGCGCAAATCCGCCGCGACGACGCGGTACTCGCCTTTGAACTCGTCCATCGGGTTGAAGGGGTGGTTGGCAAGGCCTGCAACCGTCGAGTTTAGCCCGCCGCCCGGGATCACCAACAGCGGGAAGCCCGAGCCGACTTCTTCGTAATGGATGCGGACGTTACCTTTTTCATAGAACGGCATGGCAGTTCCTCCTCACTCGTCTAATCAAAATAGCGGCCGGAGTTGATGACCATCGCTGACAGGTCATCGTTTCGGTGCGGCGCATCCCGACCACCATATCAGCGAGTCCTCCTCATGGAAGGATTTTCAGGTCGCTGGCCTACTTGTAGTAGCCGACACCGCAACCGAGATCGTCCACCCTGGCAACAAAGCTGATTTTCGGAACCACCGGCGCGGTCGTACCGGGCTTGGGAAACAGTACGGACCGACCTCGGTGATTTGGCGGTCAGACCCCTGCGCCGCGGCATAAAGCTCCACGCCAAACTTCTTGCCGGTTGGGTCCTTCAGAGTTCTCACATCCGTGCCGGCCGGAACAGCACGCGGACTGGCGAGGAGTCTCCCGTCCGCGATTCTGAAGCAGCATGGATCGAGGTCGCTATAAAGCCGCTTTCTCCCTTGTTGAACATCGCCAACGCCACGGCTTGGTCCGCCTTTACGGCGGCAACGGCTTTGTCGAGCATGGCCCTCGCCTCCTGCGGCGTACCGAGGGGCGCTTGCTGCGCGAAGGCGGTTGGCGAAAGCGCCAGGACGGCAGTCGCCGCGGCCACGACGGTCAACCGATGGATTCCTCCCCGAAGGTATTGTCACGGCTTCAATGGATTTCAGAGGCCGCTCTGCGAGGCTGGCGGGGCCGGTCGGGCAAATAGCCCCAGCCTTGACGAGAACAAAAAGTAAACGTATAATTGCCGGTTTCGTTTAATTGTCGCCGCTGGGAACGTACCCGATGCTCGAAGCCATCGCCGATCCGCCTGCTCGCTCCTGCTGTTCGCCTGCTTCCAAAACCGGAATGCTGCAATTTCAATGGGTTGCTCCTGATCGCTTTACCTCGCGCGCGCACGCGCGCGCGGACTGAATCCGCACCCCGCGCGGCAGCACGCATTGCAGGGATCAATGAAAATAGCGGCCGGAGTCGATGACCATCGTCTGGCCGGTCATTGTCTCGGTCCGGCACATCGTGACCACCATATCGGCGCAGTCGTCCTTGTCGGCGGGTTTTTTGAGCAGCGAGGTGGCCGCGGAATTCTGGATCTGCTCGTCGCGCAGGTTGGAGGTCGCGCGCGTGCCCTCCAGCAGGCCCGGCGCCACGCAGTTGACGAGGGTCTCGGGCGCCAAGGCCACCGCCATGCAGCGCGTCAGATGGATCAGGCCCGCCTTCGACACCGCATAGGCGATCGACGAGCCGGTCGGTCCGACTCCCGCCACCGAGGCGATGTTCACGATGCGGCCGCGGCCTTGCGCCTTCATGACCGGCGCCACCGCCTTGGTGAGGCGCATCGGGCCGGTCAGGTTGACGGCGATGATCCTGTCCCACACCTCCATCGTCAGGCCGTCGAGGTCGGCGAACGGGATCGCCTTGTTGTAAGCGGCATCGTTGACGAGAATATCGAGGCGGCCGAAATGCCGGGTCACGTCGCCGACCACCCGCTCCACGGCTGCACCGTCGATGACGTCGCAGGCGAATGCCGCAGCGTTGATCTGATAGCGAGAGGTAAGCGCGCAGGCGACGTCGTGCGCCTGGTCGCGGCTCTGCGCATACATGACCGCGATATGCACACCCTCTTTCGCCAGCGCGTGGCAGATACGCTGCCCGAGCCCGCCATTGCCGCCCGTCACCAGGGCAACCGCGCCCGCAAGGTCCATGAGTTTTCTCCCGTATGCCGATGGCGACCGTCTCGCGGCGCCTCCGATCTCCGCCGGCAATTTGCTACCCCGAGCGCAGGGAAATTGTCAGCGGGAAATTTGCGGCGGTCCCCCCGTATGTCATAGTCGACACTCGGTACCTCAGTGAAAAAGCGGCCGGAGTTGAAGCGATGCCTGCAAAACGAGCCTATGGCATGGACCAGGACTTTTATCCCTGGTCCCCGATTGTCACGCGCCCCATTCTCAGGTGGCCGGGCAACGCCCGCGTCGCCCTCGCCGTCATCGTCAACCTCGAGCACTGGGACTGGGAGGTGCCGGCCGATACGCCGGTGGCGGTGAGCCCCCTGGGGGGCCCGGAGGGCATGTGGACCGGAAATCCGCCGGACTTTCCCGACATCGGCGGCTATGGCAACCACGAGTACGGCAACCGTGTCGGGATCTTTCGCATCTTCGCGGTGCTGGACAACTATGGCGTCAAACCCACCCTAGCGCTCGATAAGGCTGTCGCCGACCACTACCCGTTTCTGATCAAGGAAGGGCAAAAGCGCGCCGCCGAGTTTATCGCGCACGGTCTCTCGCGCCGGCGCATTATTCACATCGGCATGTCTGAGGATGAGGAACGGCAGTATATCCGCGCCTCGATCGAGGCGGTCGAAAAGGCCACGGGCACGCGCCCGATCGGTTGGTCCGGCCCCGACTTCCAGGAGACACTGAACACGCCCAACCTCCTCGCCGCGGAGGGCATTCGCTATGTCTGCGACTGGGGCAACGACGAGCAGCCCTACACGATGACGCCAAAGACCGGGGAGCTCTACTCGCTCGGCGTGAATGCCTACCTCGACGACAACTACATCCACCTCCACGGCCGCCGGACCATCAACGAGGTCAACCTTCTGTGGCGCGAGTGGTTCGATGGTCTGTATGCCGATGGCGCGACCACCGGACGCATGATGGTGCTCCATTTGCATCCGTGGATCATAGGCCAGCCGTGGCGCATCCGGCATCTCGACGAAGTGCTGAGCCATATCAGCCGCCACGCCGGCGTCTGGAAAGCCACCGGCAGCGAAATCATCGACTGGTTCAAGGCGCATTCGCGCCAGTAGGCCATCTACTGGACAAATTCACAATTATCGCCAGCAGACGGAGAAGCAACATGGCTCTCGCACCCGGCCGATTCGATTATGCGCCGATCACTGAACGACCGGTCATCAAGTGGCCTAGCAATGCGCGCGTGGCGTTCTGGGTCGCGCCGAATATGGAGTTCTTCGAGTACCTGCCGGAGAACCGGCCGACACGGCCGGACATTCCACACTACTCGCGCATGGACTATGGCAATCGGGTAGGTTTTTGGCGCATGCTCGACGTTCTAAACAAGAACAATGTTCGCGCGTGCTGCTGTCTCAATCTTGAGCTTCTGGATCATTTCCCGGAAATAAAAGATGCAATGGGCGCTAGTAACTGGGACTACATGGCGCACGGTCTCTACAACAGCCGGCCGATCTACGACTATACCGAAGAGCAGGAGCGGGCATATTGGCAGGACTTCATCACGCATCTCAAGGAGATGACCGGCAAACGTCTGAAGGGACGCCTCGGCGGCGGTGCTGGATACACTATCAGGACAGACGATCTGATGGCTGAAGCTGGCTGCCTCTATCACACGTCATGGATCATCGATGATCAGCCCTGGCCGATCAACGTACGCGGCGGCCAGAAGTTCATCTACGTTCCCTATACCGGCCAGACCAATGATGCGGGCATGTTGAGCTGGAATCGTGAGGCGGATTACTTCCTGCAAATGATCAAAGATCAGTTCGACACGCTCTATCGGGAAGGTGCGGAAAACGGGCGCGTGATGTGTCTTTCGCTTCATCCGCACAATATCGGGCGTCCGAATGCGGCGAAGCATCTCGACCAGGCTCTTCGGTACATTCTCGGCCACGACGGCGTTTGGAACACCACCGCCGACGACATTGCCGAATATTACATCACCCACTGCTATGACCAGGTGTCGTCCTGGATTGCTGGACGCAGCGCTCAGGCGTAAGGCGCCGCTGTAGATTTGACGCTCCACTCTCGGGGCACCCGCCGCGGGACTAGCACGTGACACCCACGGTTTGCTACTATGCCGCATCTCTCGACGGTAGATTACAAAGGATACGCGAATGAACGACACGATGACGTTGGCCGAACGCGCCGATGCGCTCGAGCACAAGATGATGAGCGAGCTCGACGCGATCATAGTCAAGTCACGTCTGTTCAAACTTGCCGACGGCGATATGAGCACCGCGAACGGCGGGGCATTGCTTGCCCAAAACCCTGGCAAGCACATGCTGATGGGCGACGACCCGCGCCTGCCGAAAATGCCGACGCGGCCGACTCTGATGGACTTCTTCAAGTACCGGTTTGGTCCGGCTAACCACTTGCTGCAGAGCGCCCGGCATGCGGTTAAAGCCGGCATGGACGAGAAGGTCGTCATCGCTTGCCTGGTGCACGATATCGGCGTCATCGGCTTCATCCGCGCCGATCACGGCTATTGGGGCGCCCAGATGGTGGCGCCCTATGTCGACGAAGAGGTCTCCTGGGCGGTCCGCGCCCATCAGGCGTTGCGCTTCTACCCGGACGAGTCGGTCGGCTATGCTTACCCCGAGTCCTACGTCAAGAATTTTGGCGCTGAATACCAGCCGGATTCCTATATCGAAGAAGAATACAGGCGCGCTCGTGACCACAAATGGTACATGACGGCGCGCATGATCACCGTCCACGACATTTATTCGTTCGATCCCGACGTCGTGGTCGAGCTCGAGGAGTTCACCGACATCATCGGCCGCAACTTCCGGCAGCCGAGAGAGGGGCTCGGCTGGGACAGCAGCCCGTCGGCGCATGTGTGGCGCACATTGATCCGGCCGACCCGGTATCTCTGACCTGTCGAAGTACGGGACGAAAGCGCTACCCTGATGGCCGACATCCCAATGACCCTGACCTGCGCCGACTATGCGCGGGTGATGCCGCTCGTTGCGGGCGACGTCAAACCAAACGGGATCGCCTTGACGATGGTCCACGGAACGGCCGGCTCATGGGAGGAGCGCGCGGAGATGCTGCGCCGCGCGCTCTACGATCCAACGGTGCAGGGCGGGGAGGCGTCGATGGCCGGCCATCTCCGCCGCATTGACACGGGCGACCGAAGCCATGTCGGGCTGCCGGTCTTTCCGCTGCGCAACTTCACTGCGCGTGACCTCTATGTGCGAAAAGGGGGACGGGTCAAGTCACCAGCCGACCTCATCGGCAAACGTATCGGCATGTACGACTGGGTGGCGAGCGGCTCGATCTGGTACCGACACTTTTTGAGGTTTATCGAGGTGCCGCCGGAAAGCATCGAATGGTGGATCGGCGACATCGATACGTCGCGGGCGACGACCCATCTCTATACGCTGCCCGCGGGGGTGCGCCGCCCGCCGCAGGGGCGCTCTTTGTCGGAGATGCTGATCGCCGGCGAGATCGACGCGATCTATAGCCCGCCGCGGCCCCAGCGCTACGACCCGGTCAACGGCCCGATCGTCCGGCTCTTTTCCGACATCCGCGCAGTCGAGCGCGACTATTTCCGGCGGACCGGCTGCTTCCCGCCACAGCACCTCATGATCCTGCGCCGTGATGTCTGGGAGCGTGAGAAGTGGATCGCGCGCAGCCTGACCGAGGCATTCATTCGCTGCAACGACCAGTTCGCCGCCGCGCAGCGCCGGTTCCCTTACGTCTCCCCCTGGCTCGATGTCGAGCTCGAAGAGACCGAAGCGTTGATGGGCATCGATTTCCACCCCTACGGATTTGAGAAGAATCGAAATGCAGTCGAAATCTTCTGCCGTCAGGCACACGAGATCGGGATCGTCAACCGCCCGATCACCGCCGAAGAGTATTTTGCCGATTACCTTGCATCGTAAGCTAGCCGGGGGTTCGTGGAATGGCGATTAAACTTTATGGCTATTTCCGGTCCTCCGCCGCATTTCGGGTCCGAATCGCCCTCAACCTCAAAAAGCTCGAATACGAAACCGCCCCGATCCATTTGCGGCGCAATGACCAGACCAAGTCCGATTATCTCGCCGTCAATCCCCAAGGGCTGGTGCCAACGCTGGTGGATGGCGGCCGGACATTGATCCAGTCACTGGCGATCGTCGAGTATCTCGACGAGACTTATCCCGAGCCGCCTCTATTGCCTGAGCATCCCGCTGACCGGGCTCGGATCCGCGCGCTCGCCGAGATTGTCGCGTGCGACATCCATCCGATCAATAATCTGCGGGTGCTGCGTTACATTACCCATTCTCTCGGCCATGACGAGGCCGCGATTGCCAGCTGGTACAACCACTGGATTGCTGCCGGCTTCCAGGCGCTCGAAAAGCTGCTGGTTGAGGATTCGCGGACTGGCGGGTTCTGCCACCGCAACGCACCTGGTCTCGCCGATGTTACGCTCGTACCCCAAGTCGTCAATGCCGAGCGATACCGGCTCGACCTCGCCTCCTACCCGACGATCACCCGAATTTACCGAAGCTGCATCGAGCTCGAAGCTTTCGCGGCCGCGCATCCGGACAACCAGCCCGACCGCGAGGCGTAAGGGCCGCGCCGGGCCCTTAACCGCCGCTATCCCTTTCGGGCGTCAGCGACCAGGTTCTTCAAAGCCTCAAGATCGATCGCACCGGGGACGATGTGGTCGCCGATGATGAAACCCGGCGTGCCGCGAATTTCGAGTGCGCTCGCGAGAGCCAGATTGGCTTTCAGCGCCTGCTCGATCTCCGGCGCCGCCATGTCGCGCTTCAGCCGGTCGACATCGAGCCCGACCGAACCCGCGACTTGATACACCACCTCGTCGGTGATCTGACCTT
>Ga0306920_100002072_pt1 | contig 25159 bp, 24 predicted proteins | sample flu12Cox44000170_FD_204666 | JGI IMG/M metagenome (GOLD analysis project Ga0306920, IMG submission 204666) | Lab enrichment of tropical soil microbial communities from Luquillo Experimental Forest, Puerto Rico - flux4day.12C.oxic.44.000.170 (v2)... | ecosystem: Environmental > Terrestrial >...
ACACGGCGATCTCCGCGGGCAACACGGTCAACTATTACTCCAGCGTGCTCGCGAAGATGGGGCCGAAGCAGGACAATTTCGTTCGCCTGTTCATGGCGCCCGGGATGCAGCACTGCGGCAACGGGCCCGGGCCGAACCAAGTCAACTACATGGGCGCGCTCGAACGATGGCGAGAGGCCAACGTCGCGCCCGATCAGCTGATTGCGTCGCACGTCACGAACAATCGAGTTGACATGACCCGTCCGCTGTGCCCCTATCCGCAGCTCGCTCAGTACAAGGGAGCCGGGAGCACGAACGATGCCGCGAACTTCGTCTGCAAGGCGCCGGCGAAAGCGGCGGAGGCTCAGACCAGCGTCAGTCGCAAATGAGGTTGCCGGCTAAACGGCGCACGGGTTTTGCCGGTCAGCGTGCGCGTATCATTCTGTTCGCGTCGCTCGTCATCGCAAATTGTGTCGTTGGAGATGTCAGGCGATCTCGATCGAAAACGGCGCGCCGTGTGGCTCAAGCCCGAATGTCCCTCCCGTCGACACACCCAGATAGAAGCCGAGCCATACCCCGCCCAGTCCCAGGCCGACCTGCCCGACCACGTTCCAGAATGCCGCGACAGGGTCGCCGCCATGCCCCAGCGTGAACGTATCGAGACCGAAGCTGGAGAAGGTGGTGAAGCCGCCCAAGACGCCAACGAGCACAAACGTGCGTATTACGGGAGTCATATGCAGGCGTCCGCCGGCAATTCGACCGGCCAACGCGCCGATCGTCACGCAGCCGATGACGTTGACCACCAGCGTTGCGTACGGAACGGAGCGCTCCAACCGGTGAGCGAGCTGCAAATTCACCCAATGACGCGCTACTGAGCCGAGCGCGCCGCCGACGGCGACGGCGATCCATGTCATGGCCACGACCTGACGAAAGAGACTGAAACGTGAACAAGGACGGTCGTGAGGTGAGGCGCTCCTACGAAGTCCCGTAGGAGTCATTGGCCGTCCAGTCGAATCGGCGGTTACAGGGTGGACTCCACCACCGCGGAATCGCATCCATTTTACGGCGTTTTCCCGAGCTGCCCTAACAGCTTCGAAACTTTGGGCCTGGTATTCTGCGGCGATGGCCCGTCCGCTCGCGGTCGATCCGCGAGCCTATCGAAGCGGGGACTGCGGTCGAAGAGCGTGCCCGAAGGGGATGAAGTAAAATCGGGCATTCGATGTCGGGGCGTAGCGCAGCCTGGTAGCGCACCTGCCTTGGGTCAAGAGCCGGCCGAATCGTGGCCGGCCTTTTCGTGTGATCCCGCGAATTCCTCAGAGAATTCGAACACTTCGCAACAGGGGCTTCGCCACGAATCGCCCCACGGCACCGCCGCGCGCCACCAAAAGTGCCACGCAGAGTGCCACACGTCTTGCAGCAGTGGGAGGCACTCGTGCTCCGGACTTTCAAGGCATCAAGCCAGCATGGCTACAGGACGGTCCAACGTTCACATCCTGCCAGCATGAAGGCGTGGCGGCTGCGCGACATCGAACGCCTCGCGATTCAGCAGTGGGTCGCCGACAACTTCAGCAAGGCATCGGATGGCAGACGCATGGAACGCGTAGTGTTGCTCGCCAGCATTCTCGAAGGTTGGAATTGAGGCACCGCTCGGCTTTAAACCGGGGGTGGAGTTTTGCAGACGCGGCCGAAATCGCTAAAGTCGTTGACTCGTCTTGGTTGCTGGTCCGCCCTGACCCGTCGTCTTTCGCCTGCATTCGAGCGAAATTGTTCCCAAGGTGTTCCCAAGTTCGGGTCCGTTCGTCCGTTGCGTTCGCGCAAGGGAGCTCGCAACCAACATTATCTGCAGCTGTGGCGGCCGGCCGCCTGAGCTGCGCGCCGTGCTTGTGGAGCCTCTCAAGCGTGTCGTCGACCTCGTCCACGGCGAACATGACGCGTAGGTAGCCGTCGGATCGACAACGTCGGGATCGTCGTCGATGACCTCGCAACGAATTCAAGCGCCACGTGTCCAATCTTACAAAGTGGCACCTATGCTGCCAATAGGTCGACCAGCTCGCTTGCGGTCACGACGCCACTCGCGTAGTTCGGGATGTTCACATCGAGCGACGCATGCATCGCGTCATCCGAGTAGTCTGCAGTCGCGTCTCTGACCATTGTGACGTCGTAGCCAGCGATTTGGTTGAGGCGGTTTCTTCGCGCGACGGTGCCGTTCTTTTAGCTCTCGCTGACAAGGAAGAGCCACGCGTTGATCACACCGCCGAGGAGACTTGCCGCGACGGTCGGGAGCAACCAATAGAGACCACCGCCGCGCCGGGCGAGAAACGACCCGCCCGCGATCGCCAGCAAAACCGAGGTAATCGTGTTTGGTGAGAACCGCTCGACGTAACGAGCGGCCCGGTAGGTGGATCGGTTCCCGGCGCGCCGGTCCAGAATCACCATCAGCACAGCAGAAACCAGGGCCCAGGCGAGCAGTTCGAGTCCGAGCGCCATGTCGGGCTGCGGAGCGACGAGCACCAAGGCCGCTACTACTGAAGTCATGAACAATACGAGAGTCTCGGCTGCGCGCGAACTCAGGCTTCGCGATGCCGACACCGCGCTGGTTTTGACGGACACCGCGACGAAGAGCAGGCCGACGAGCGCACCTGCGACTCCCGCCAGAGCCAGACCGAAGTTCACCCAACTGGAGACGGTGTATGGAGCGGCCGTCGAGATCATGTCGCGAGGATGGAGCCCATCGACTCGACGGCTTCGCGTGCCGTGACGATGGCGTTCGCGTAGCTCGGGATGTTGACATCGAGCGCGGCATGCATGTGCCCGTCCGAGTAGTCCGCAGTCGCGTCTCTCACCATGGTGACCTCGTACCCGAGTTCAGCGGCAAAGCGAACCGTCGCTTCCACACACGTGTGGGCGATCATCCCCACGACGATGGGTCTGTGCACGCCGTGCCGCTTCAGCAGCAGGTCGAGGTCGGTGTTGGCGAAACCACTCGAGCACCAATGTTCCGATGCGATGGCGTCGCCTGGCTGCGGCTCGAACTCGTGGCGGATCTCGCCGCCCCATGTCCCGTACTCGAAAGCCTTCGACGTCAACGCGGATTTCTGTATCGGTGCGATGGACTTCCACGACTCGTAATCGCCAGGACGATACCGACGATGAAGCGCATAGAAGACACGCAGCCCAGCGTTTCGGGCCGCCTGCAAAACTTCCAGCATGTGCTGAACGCAGTGGTTGGCTTCCGCGACAGCGCTGATCCGGGACCAGATTTTGTCGCCCTCGGAAATGAAATCGTTGTACGGGTCGATTATCAGCAACGCCGTGGAGTCGGCGGGATATGTGGTGTCTCTCATGATGCAACCCCCAGTCCGGCTCTAGCCATGGCATGACGCTCGATGCTCCTGGCGAAGAAAGGCGTTTCCTGCCGGTTGTGAGCCTCGGACATCGGCTGACGCGCCGCGCGAAAGACGTTCAGCGGGATGCCCTGCCTGCCGAGAAAGTCCAGGAGTTCCGGGCCCGCGGAGCTGTGCACCGTGTTCGTGAACTCACAACTGTTGTCGTCGATCCTCTTGACCTGCAGTTCCCAGATCACATGGATCTTTGTGCGACCCGTTGGAGTGAAGACGTCGGAGTCGGACACGAGCCTGAGATGATCGCGGCGACCGATCTCCTCGACGTAGTGCTGCACCATCAGGCTGCCGCCGATGATCTCGACGTTGATAGACATCCGACGTCCGTCGGCTGCCGTCGTCGCACCCGCCGAGCAGTGCGCGGGCGAACACGCCTGATACTCAGCGTCAGGCAACGTGAAGCACCATGAAGGAATGTCGATCCTCTCTATTGGTGCATGGACTGTCGCGGACACGCTCGACTGAACCACAGTGTGCTCTTCCATGCGCGGACCTCCTTCAGCGATCGGCTCAAACATGCATCCAGAAAATGCTTTCGTCGGCGACTCAGCGCGCGAGCTCGATCGTCGCACGCATCGTTGAAGAGGGTGCGAATGCGTCGACTCCCGCGTCCACGACCCCGAGACGGATCATGCCGGATGCGACCGTGCGGCCGTCCTGACGATAGAACACCGCCACATGAGGGCCTGGCGGCCAGTACACGATATCGCCGACTGCGTAGGTGTGGGTTCGCTGTCCGTCTTCGAACAACGCGCGCGGCAGCTGGCCTGATTTCTCCCTTGCAAAAAGATCGTTCAGCTCGAGTTCGAGTGGCAACAGCGATGCGAAGTCTTTGGTTGTGCCGTTGTCGTCGAGCGTCGCCGCAACCGTTGTGTGTCCTGTGACGAATCGGATCTTCACTGTGGACGTCATCACCGCAAATCAAACCAGAAGCTCGAACCCAAATCTATTGAACGATCGGATCGATGCTTTGGTATCAGTCGGAGTGCTGCGTTCGTTCCGCAGCATTGCGATCGTTGAAGCGCGACGTGATTACCTGGCAAGACGAAGTCGTAATTCCTGGTAGGCGAAGCAAGTCTGGGCGAGTTCCGGCGCCGCTCGCTGCTGTGACTAAACGTGAGTCGAGCACTCGCCAGGAACGATCAATCAGGTCTTCTCTGCCGCGCTAGGCGTGCTCGTCGTTGTATGCTACCGCTGAGTCAGGACCGCTCCGCGCAGTTAGGGATCGAACGCGACGAGCCGATGCGCTAGTCTGACCTGAGGCACAGTCCTGCGACAGCACGAGGTCTGGCTGATGACGAAGAATTCCGGACCAGAGTCGGAAACGGGTCAGACGCTCGGTGAGCCGCTTCAGATCGCCACGCCTTTCGCTGGGCACGAAAGACACGCCGCCGATCCCGATCAGCGCGTCGTCTTGCGCACGAGCCAACTTCGTGACGCGCAGGTCGAAAAGGACGACGCCGAGCGTGGGCACACTCGAGGGCTTCTCGAAACAGAACAAGGGTCGCGGATCATCATCGACAACATTCCAGGCTTGGTCGCACTGTTGAGTCCTTTGGGCGAAGTCGAAGTGCTGAACCACCGGATGCTCGAGTACTTCGGTAAGACGCTGGCGGAGATGAAACGCTGGGACGAAAGCGACATCATTCATCCCGCGGACCGTCCGCACGTCATTGAAGTATTTGCGCAAGCGATCGGGTCGGGCACGCCGCTCGAATACGAGGCACGCCTCAAACGCTTCGACGGAGTTCACCGATGGTTTCAGGTACGCGGGTTTCCGGCTCGTGCTTCCGCGGGACGCGTCGCTCGTTGGTGTTTTCTCCTCACGGATATCGACGATCTGAAGCGTGCGGAGGCGTTGCTGGCCAGAGAGAAACGGCTACTCGAGATGGTCGCGTCGGGCTGCGCACTCCCGACGGTTCTTGAAGCCTTATGCAGCCTGGTCGAGGAGACCGCCGCGAACTGTCATTGCGGTGTGTACTTGATCGATCAGAAGAACCAAGTCTTTCAGACCTCCGCAGCACCAACGCTTCCCGCAACTTTTAACAATCCCATTGTGGGTCGGCCCGCGAGTCCGGAGACGGGACCCTGCGGGATGGCGGCGCGCCTGAAAACGCAGGTGATCACGGCGGACGTTGACACCGACCCTTTGTGGCAGGCATCCGCATTTCGGCCACTGGCTTTGACCCATGGCCTGCGGTCCTGTTGGTCCACGCCGATCTTCTCCCAAGCGGGAGAGGTTCTGGGCACCCTCGCGATCTATCAGCGTCAGGCGGCGACGCCGACACAGCCGCAACAGGGTCTGATCGCCCAAGTGACGCATCTGGCAAGCATCGCCATCGAACGGACGCAGGCCGAGACGGCACTCAGGCGCAGTGAGGCATTCCTGGCCCAGGCCCAAAGACTGACGCTCACGGGAAGCTTGTGGTGGAACGTCTCGACCGGCGAGATCACGTGGTCGGACGAGAGCTACCGTGTCATGGGGTACCCCAAAACCGCGACACCAACCGTCGCCCTGATTCTGGAGCGCGTTCACCCAGAAGATCTCTCACTCGTGCAGGGGACCATCGCCCAGTCTGCCCGAGAAGGGACGAATATCGACTTCGAGCATCGGCTGCTCATGCCCGACGGTTCGATCAAATGGGTCCATGTCGTCGTTCAGAACGTCACGGTGGAGATGGGTCCGGCGGAATTCGTGGGAGCCGTGACGGATATCACCGAGCGGAAGCGCGCCGAGGCGGAGCTTCGGCGAGCCTATGACCACCTCACGGAGGCGCAGCGCCTCAGTCAAACAGGCAGCTTCACTTCGGACCTCGAGCGAGACGAGCACTTCTGGTCCGACGAGTTTTATCGGATCTGTGAGTTCGAACCAGGGTCGCCGATATCGATTCAGAGACTTGGCGAGATTGTCCACCCTGAGGACGCCGCCCTATATCAGGGCGCGATTGGCCGGGCGATGGCCGGCACCGATCCGGATTTTTACTTTCGTATCGTGACGTCGACCGGCGTGGTGAAGCACTTGCGAGGCTTCGCCCACCGAATTGCTGATCGAGCGGTGTTTGTGGGTGCCGTGCAGGATGTGACGGCGAGCAAGATGGCCCAGGAAGCCCTGAACAAGGCCGGCGCCGAACTCGCCCACGTGTCGAGGGTGACGACGCTGAGCACACTCACCGCGTCGATCGCCCACGAGATCAACCAGCCACTCTCGGGCATGATCACCAATGCCGGCACGTGCCTGCTAGCGCTGGACGATATTCCTCCCGATGTCGACGGCGCACGCGAGATCGCGCGGCGCATGATTCGCGACGGCAATCGCGCTTCCGATGTCATTGCACGGCTTCGCGCGCTGTTCAGCAAGAAGGAGTTCACGCTCGAGCCGCTCGATTTGAACGAGGCCACGAGAGAGGTCATCGCGCTGTCAGCGAATGACCTTCAGAGACACCGCGCGATCCTTCAATCCGAGCTTGCCGACGATCTGCCGATTGTCGCCGGCGATCGCATTCAGCTTCAGCAGGTCATCCTGAACCTGCTCCGCAACGCTGCGGACGCGATGGTCGACGTGCACGATCGGCCACGAGAGTTGCTGATCCGGACTGGACACGACGAAGGTGATCGCCTCCGTTTCACCATCCGCGATGTTGGCGTGGGCTTGCCGCTACAAAGATCAAGTTCAGTCTTCGATGCTTTCTTCACCACGAAGAGCGGTGGGATGGGAATCGGCTTGTTTGTGAGCCGCTCGATTATCGAGAGGCATCAGGGTCGTCTGTGGGCTGAGTCGAACGATACGGGTCCTGGCGCCACGTTTTCATTCTCCATTCCCCGCTACGTCCAAGACCGACCCGATAGTTCGGCGGCAACGACGGCAGGTGGCGACGCGCATGTGGCGATCGATCCCAAAGGATCATAGACGTCTTCGGCGCCGTTGGGGCATCCTCTGCCTCTGAGGGGCAGACCTGATGACGACGCGGACACTCGTGTCGATCGTGGACGATGACGAGTCCGTTCGCGAGTCGCTGCCCGATCTGGTGCGTCGATTGGGTTTCGCCGCGAAGGCATTCCCGTCAGCCGAAGCATTCCTCGCGTCCGACCTCGTCGATCAGACGAGCTGTCTGCTCCTCGACATCGCGATGCCCGGGATGTCTGGTCCTGACCTGCAACGAGACCTGGCCAATCGGCAGCAGCTGATGCCGATTATCTTCATCACCGCCAGCGGAGATCCGGCGATCCGCTCGCGTTTGCTAGCCAAGGGTGCGGCAGAGTGTCTGTTCAAACCGTTAAGTGCGAAGGTCGTCCTCGACGCTCTTAATGCGGCGCTAGGGATGCGCTAGGGACGCGCTAGGAAGGAGTTAGCGATGCCAACGATCAGCGCCCGGTCCACGCCATGTACGGCATATACTGTCCCTTCGGCGATCACTTCTCGCTCGACTGCGGTGCTCACCATGGTGGATGTGACGTCCGTAGTGTTTGTTGTCGACGACGACATATCGATACGCGAGTCGTTGGAACTCCTCGTCAAGCGCCAGGGATGGGGATGCGAAACGTTCGCGTCGGCGCAGGAATTTCTCTCCCAGCCTCGAGCAACGGTGCCGTGCTGTCTCGTCCTCGATGTGACCCTCCCCGGACTCAACGGTCTCGAGCTGCAACAGCAGCTGGCGGACCGAGGTGACATGCCGATCATCTTCATCACGGGCCACGGCGACATCCCCATGACTGTGCAAGCGATGAAAGCCGGCGCCGTCGAATTCTTCACGAAACCGTTGGCGCAGGAGGTCCTCTCGGGCGCGATCCGAGCCGCCATCGAGCGGAGTCGTGCGGCCCTCCGTCAGGCTGCAGAGATGCACGTGCTTCGGGACGCCTACGCGTCGCTCACACCGCGAGAACGTGAGGTCATGGCCTTGGTCGTCACGGGGTTGCTCAACAAGCAAGTGGGCGGCGAACTCGGCATCAGTGAGATCACGGTCAAAGCGCATCGGAGTCACGTCATGCACAAGATGAACGCGGACTCGCTGGCTGACCTCGTGACGATGGCGGCGCGCCTCGGCGTACGCTCTGTGCCGCACCACTGAGAGCGCCCGGGCGCGGCGACCTTGATGGTCGCGGCGGTCGTTTCGTCCACTAACAGTTCCTTCCTCAGAATCGGCCCGCGACTCATCCCGCGATATTCGTGCAAGCGCCATGATTGCGGGGAGGCGCTACCTGGCAAACGCCACTACGCTGCCTGCTTGTCCAACTGCTTCTTTGGTATCGATCCCTTCGTGCAATGGATTTGCCCTCGTGCTTCTGGCTTAATCGCTCTCTGTGGATCGCAGCGCACTTTCCAGTCGCTCCACTGACCCGTCGGGACACCAACGAGCAGAAACGGGGAAAGCAATGTCCAGCAGCCCAACCCAACGAATGACGATCGGTGACTTCCTGCTTCGCCGCCTGAAGGAGGCTGGGCTCCGGCACCTGTTCGGCGTTCCAGGCGACTACAACCTCGAGCTGTTGCAGCAGCTTCAGGATACTGGCGCGCTCACATGGGTCGGCACCTGTAGCGAGCTGAACGCGTCCTATGCGGCGGACGGCTATGCGCGCCTGAACGGGCTTGGCGCCCTGCTCGTGACCAACGGCGTAGGCGCGTTGAGCGCGATCAACGGGATCGGCGGCTCCTACAGTGAGCACGTTCCCGTCATTTGCATCGCCGGATCGATCCCACTCAGGTCCATCGACCGTGGCCTTGGGATGCACCATACGATGGCCGACGGGAGCTTCGACCACTTCCTCAACGCCTACGCACACGTGACGGCCGCGCACGCGAGGCTCACCCCACGCAACGCCACCACCGAGATCGACCGGCTGATCCTCACCGCCTGGCGCGAGAAGCTCCCGGTGTACATGGAGCTGCCGTCCGACATTGCCTATCTCGAGATCGAGGTTCCGCCGAGTCCGCTCGCGCTCGCGGCCCCGCCGAGCGACCCGGAGCGGTTGCGTTCATGCATCGTCGCGATCGCTGAGCGGCTCTCTGCCGCCGCGTCGCCGGCGATCCTGGTGGACGCTGACGCGGACCGGTTCGGCGTCGCATCCGAGGTCATGGAGCTCGCGGAAAAGGTGCAGGCTCCAGTGGCCGTCATCAACGCGGCCAAAGCCGTGATCGACGAGACGTTTCAGCATTTCGCGGGCGTCTACAACGGCAAGGCCGGTGAACCGCACACACGCGCGGCGATCGAGAGCAGCGACTGCCTGCTCGCGATCGGCTACCGACCGATCGAGGTGACCACCGGCGACTTCACCGCCACGTTGCCGGCCAACACCGTCCACGCCCGTGGCTACTCAGTGGACGTCGGCGATGACAACTACCAGGCGGTGACGCTCAAAGAAGTGCTCAAGGGCGTGATCGGTGCCGTCACTCGCAGCACGAACCGCGCTCCACGCCGCGCTGCGGCAGCGGTCGCCTCGCACGCTCATGCCGACGGTTCCGCGAAGCTCACGCAGGCTGCCTACTGGCAGGCCATGCAGGGGTACCTCCGCGAGGGCGACGTCTTGTTCGTCGACAACGGGACGGCATTCACGCTCTTAGGCCTGAAGTTTCCACCAAAATGCACGTTCGTGGGATCCATCAACTGGGGATCGATCGGCTACTCGGTCGGCGCGCTGCTCGGCGCACTCACCGCAGCGCCCGAGCGCCGTCACATTCTGTTCGTAGGCGACGGCTCGTTCCAGGTCACGGCGCAGGAGCTGTCGACGATCCTGCACCTCGACCACAAGCCGGTCATCTTCCTGGTCAACAACGGCGGATACACAATCGAACGCGGCTATCTGGGCAAGGATGAGACGTACAACGACGTCGCGAACTGGGCCTATGCCGACCTGCCGAAGGTGTTTCGTCGCGACACTTCGGCGCAGTCGTTCGTCGTCAAGACGGTCGGGGACCTGCGAAAAGTCCTCAGCACGGCAAACGACACCATGATCTTCGTCGAATCCGTGATGGACTCGCACGACGCGCTTGCCCCGGTGACGAACAGCAGCAACAAGGGCGCCGATCTCGACTACGGGCCCCGCGGTCCGCAACACCGCGAAAACCTGCAGCTCAGGCCGGCCACGTACGGACACGCTGCCGGCAACCCAGAGACGGCCGCAGCAGTGAAGACGGCCATGGTGTAAGCACGAACGGACAAAGTGGAAGGAGGATCGTTATGAGACAAGTTGCATGGGTGGGGTTGGCAGCACTGGTCGGCACGATCGCCTTCATGGCGTCGGCATCCGGCCAGACGGATGGCGAGGCGACGCCGATCTACGGCGTAAGACTGCCGGCCGGCTATAGAGACTGGCCGTTGATCTCTGTCGCCACCGTGGGCGCGCCGGTCAGCGACATGCGCGCCAAGCTGGGCAACGATGTCGCAATGAAAGCGTTTCGTGCCGGCACCTTGCCGTTTCCCGACGGCACGATCATCGCCCGGTTGGCCTGGAAGCAGACCACCTCTGAGGAGAACAACCGGGCGCTCGGGCCGGCGGCGGAAAAGCAATTGGGGCCCGAGGGGGCTCAGAAACTGTTGTCGCAGTCGTTCGTCGCTGGGTCCGCACTTAATGTGCAGTTCATGGTGAAGGACTCGAAGAAATACGCGTCGACCGGCGGTTGGGGGTTTGCGCAGTTCGACGACGGCAAACCGGCCGACGAGGCGGTGCTCAAGACGTGCTTTGCATGTCACTCGCCTGCAAAAGATCGAGACTTCGTCTTTACCCGTTACTCGCGCTGATGACGGATTTATTAACGGGCGGAATTGAGGCCCGTGCAACGGACCGGCGTACTTTTTGGGGTTCTATCACCACGATGGCGGTGCGTTCGCTTTTGCCAGGGACAGCTCGTGGGCCAGACTGCACCCAAGGCCAAGAATGGCGTGCCGCTGCACGGACGGTCTTCACTGTTACTCATGGTGCGGCCAAGGGAACATTAGCGCGCAGACTGAGGAGGATGTATGACCTGGACGCACTTCACACTCGACCGCCGCAGCGCAAGCTATTGGCGTGTGACCTTCTGCCATCCTCCGATCAACACGATCACAGCAACGACGGTCAGCGAGCTTTCCGACCTCGCCACCCTGATCGAACGCGATACGCGATTGAACGTCGTCGTGTTCGACAGCGCGAACCCTGACTTCTTTCTCGCCCATTACGATATGGAGAATGACCCAAGCAAGACGGCGGCACTGGGAAACGGTCCAACCGGAATGCCGGCGTGGATCGATGTCCTTGTTCGTCTGTCCCGTGCACCGGTCGTCACGATCGCTTCGATACGCGGACGCGCCCGCGGTGCAGGCAGCGAATTCGTGCTGGCCTGTGACCTGCGGTTCGGGTCGCGCGAGAACACGCTGCTTGGCCAGTTCGAGGTTGGCATAGGAGTAGTCCCCGGCGGCGGTCCGATGGCGCGACTCGCCCGCCTGGTCGGTCGCGGCCGGGCGCTTGAGATCCTGCTCGTCGCCGACGATTTCGACGGCCCTCGCGCGGAGCAGTACGGATATGTCAACCGGGTGATCGTCGACGACCAGCTCGACGCCGAGGTCGAGGCCATCGCTTCACGACTCGCACGCTTCGATCACGACGCGATTGCGCGCACGAAGTCGTACGTCGACCAGGTAACGCTGCCGGCCGACCGCGAATTCCCACCCGCCTTAGATGATTTTCGCAAGTTGTTTGGGCGGCCGGCGCAGCAGGCGCACTGGGCCCAGCTCCAGACGCTCGGGCTTAACACCGACAGCGAGTTGGAGCGTCACCTTGGACGGCGCGTTGCCGAGAGGGGGCCAGATCCCGCAATCGCCCAGGCGTAGATCACTCGATCCAATTCCGCGGCGGATTCCGAGCCATGGCGCACGCGCTTACGACCCTCGCGCTGATGATTGCCGTCGGAGCTGCCGAGCCGTTCGCTGGCCAGAGCGCGAGGTCGTCCCGGATCTCGCCGTTCCTTATCGATCGAAGTCGTCACCGAGCCCTGGACTGTGGACTTCAGCGACATGGTCAGGCGGCGCCGGATACGCATCCTGACGCTCTATAACCGGACGCACCACTTCGTCGGACGAATCACGTATATCGCGCATCCTCAGGTCCGCTCCTGCTCATTGAGCGCGAACAGGCCTCCAACATCTTCGGCGCGCGACTCCAGATCGGCGAGAAGCCCTTCGTCCGAAAGGTCCATCGGGTGGGAATGTTTCCAGTCGTGGTGAGCGACCTTCTGTAGGCGATCGATGGCATCGGTGTCGTGGATCTCGATGCCGAGTTCTCGCCTCGAATCGAAGCTTCCCGGCGCCAGATTCATCGATCCGACGATGGCCGCCACATCGTCGGCAAGCAACATCTTCCCATGGAGCTTCAGGCCCTTGAGCTTCCGCACCTTGATCCCGCTGTCGTGAAGAATGCGGAGGCCACCGACGCCCTCGACGAGCTTGTCACGCTTGAGCGTATGTGGAGCTTTCGCCATAACGTGCACCTTGACTCCCCTCGCCGACCCACGCGCGCGAGCATATCTGCAGCTTCATCGAGTCGGCGAGAGAGCTCCTGGTCGTTCAGAACGAGCGATTCCAGGACATGGTGGTGATCGACTGCCTGCTTCGGGTCGCAGCGCCCACCGCGATTGGACGCTTACGCGTTACTGGCCGCGCGCGTGCCGATGCTTTCCTTCGATCTCACGTGACTACTGTTCGGAACACGTGAGGAAGCCAGAACGAGAACGTTGCGCCTGGGCCGTCGTGATTGGGGCTCGCCCACAGACGCCCGCCATGACTCTCGATGATCGAGCGGCTGACCGAAAGACCGATACCCATCCCCGTCTTCTTGGTCGTGAAGAACGGCTCGAAGAACTTGTCGATGTCTTCCTCGTTGAAGCCGACGCCGACATCCGAGACCGTCAACCGCACTCCCTTGCCGCTTTGTTCGGTCCTGACCAGCAGCTGGCGCGGGCGATCGTCGATGGCGATCATGGCCTCTGACGCATTGTGGAGGAGATTCACGATCACTTGCTGAAGCTGGATGCGATCAGCGCTCACTGCAGGTAGACCGTCGGCCAGCTCCGAGCGCAAGATCACGCCGTGTCGTTGCAGCTCGCTCATCGACAGCGCCAGGATCTCGCGCGTGGCTTCGCTGAGATCGACCGGTTCGGTGACAGGGTCCTTCTTGGCGAAGAGTGCTCGCAGACGCGCGATCACTTCGGCGGCGCGCTGGCCGTCGCGGATCGTACGTCGGACCGTCTCGAGTGCGAGCCCGAGGTCCGGCTGATCGTCGGTCAGGATCTCGAGGCACGTGCCCGCGTTGGTCATGATGCCCGACAGCGGCTGATTGACTTCATGTGCGATCGACGCCGTCAAGGTCCCCAGGCTTGCGACTTTCGCCATGTCGGCGAGCTCCGAGCGGAGCTTGTCGAGAGCCACTTCAGCAAGCTTGCGTTCGGTGATGTCCTGAACGGCGCCGACAAGCGGGCGGCCCGGGGCCCGCTCATCGCGATGAGCGATGCCCTGCAGGTACTTGAGCGTGCCGCTTTCAGTGATGATACGGAAGACGAAATCGTAAGCCGCGTCGCCGCCGAAGGCATGCTCAATCGCGTTCTGGTAGAGCTGCACATCCTCGGGGTGAACGATCGACCAGAACTGCTCAACGGAGACTTCGCTGCCGACCTCGAATCCGCAGATGCGATAGAGTTCCTCTGACCAGAAGTGCTCCTGCGGATCCAGGTACGACGTATAGCTCCCCGTCTTGCTCAATCGCTGTGCATCGGTCAGATGCTGGTGGCTTCGACGCAGCTGTTCCTCGATGCGTTTTAGGTCTTCAATATCCGTATTCAATCCGTACCATCTCGTGATCATGCCAGTTCTGTCGTGGAACGGGCTCGCTCTAAGCAGAAACCGCCGGTACTGGCCATCATGCCGACGAAAGCGAGCTTCGGCCTCACCTGCCTGTCCCGACGCAATAATTGCCCGCCAGGCGGCAGTCAGCATGTCGCGATCGTCGGGATGAACCGCGATCGTCCACGCCCATCCCTCCAGTTTGTCCAGTGGTAGACCTACGTAATCGACGTAGTGCTGGTTGACGAAGTCGGCCGAGCCATCAGGCCTCGCCGACCACGCCAGTGCCGGAATCGTATCGATGATCCGTTTGAGATCGAGCTCGGTCGCGCGAATCGTGTCCTCGGCACGCTTCTGATCATCGATATCGGTCAACAGCACGCACCAACGAGTGATGTTTCCGTTCGAGTCGCGAACAGGCCAGCCGCGATGCTTGAACCAACGGTAGGCACCGTCATGACGGCGCAGTCTCTGGACGATGTTGAATGGTTCGCCGACAACGATCGACCGCGTGAAGATCCGTCTCACGTGCGGCAGATCCTCATCGTGGACCGTATCGTTGGTGGCCCACTCTCGCAAATGTTCCAGTGGGCGGCCCGTGTACTCCAGCACCTCGCGGTTTATGACTTCGATTTCGCCCGCTGGATCCAGGAGCACGACCAACCCTGGAATGGCGTCGACGATGAGGCGCTCAATCTCGTCGGCGCGTCGTCTTTGCTCGTCGAGCAGCCGCGCCAGCAGCAGACAGACGGCGGTCTGGTTCACAGCGACGTCCGGTGGCATTCTCGCAGTTTGGGTCGGAGAGTACGGATGTCGATACCCGACGAAGGTAGTGCCGACCGCAGCGTCCTGCAGTCGAACCAACTAAGCTCGAAGAATGGATTGCGCTGGAGCCCGCCGACGAGGATTGGCAGCGTGCGAGCGCTTCGCGTCTCGGCGGGCCTAGACCCGGACAAGGACACCGGTCCGGAGTTGTTCGCCATCTTTGCTGACCTCAGCCTGTTGCAAAGTGGAGGGCGTCCGCAAAGGTTAGCGCATTCTGCGTCTTTGACGAATGTCGAGTCAGTCGGTCCATTTGGTCGCGGCCCACGAACCCCTCGCGCGGGAGGGACGCGCGATCCACCCCGGCTGCGGCGTGACGATGAGTGACAGACGCCTTCGGCAGCGGCACGAATCGGTCGGTGGGAGGCGCCAGGGCGGCCGGCGGCGGGTGCCTCCCTGTCGTCGGAGGAATGGCCCTACAATGACACCCTTCGGGCGAGGCGCTCGGCTGACGTCGCACCTGCCGGACCGACCAGCAATCCGGTTTCCCGAGTTGGCGTCGCGACGGACAGCGCAGTGAACCGGCAATATGACCCCGACACTTTACGAAATCCTGCGGTTCTCAATGACGCGCAGGTCCGAGGGCATGCGAACGAATCCACAGAATCAGGCTGTTGCCGCCCGACGGACGTCGCCTCGCATATCTCGACAGGGTTGCACGGAGGCCCGGGCTAACCCCATGGTGACGGCAGACGCCTGCTCCTGGGCCATGCCGATCTCAAGACCACGCAGCGTTATTTGAACGTAACCGACGAGGAACTGCGCAAGACGATGGCGGACAAGCTCTGGAACCGGGGCTCCGCCAGGTAAGTGGACGGGGCTGTCGCTCGAGACTCACCCCGCCATCACCATCGGACGGACCGACAAGATTTCATCTGCGCGCAACGGCTCGACGGCGTCTTCGGGCACCGTCACGACACCAATCGACTCACCGAGCGCGTTGAAGAGTTCCAGCACGCATCCTCGGGGACCGGATGAAGGGTGGTCGACAAAGTCGACCAACGTCGCCACATCGCCGGCGCGAAGCGCGTGCTCGGGGAAGGACGACCGAAGCACGATCATATAGTTGAAGAGACATTGTCGCTCCTTCCCGTCGACGGCTTCAGCGTCACAAAACGGAACTTGCCGTCGATGGCCTGCTTCATCCAGATACATGCGACTGGCAGATTCCCGGTCGGGCCTTCGAGCATTCCCTCGACACGATAGAACGTGCCGTATTCGTTCGAGCTGTCCTCAACGGCGTCGGCCGTGTCAGCCAGTCGCCTGATCGCGGCAGGTCGGGCCAGTTCTTCAGCCCGAATCCCGCACCCCGCAGATAGCCACTCTTGTCATCCCAAGGTCGCTGCACGAGAAGGTAGCCCGTGAACTTCGTTTCGTCGATCGTCGCGTCCGGCGGAATCCGCATCGCATTTGCGGCCAGCTCAAAGAGTGGCTGAGCGCGCTTGCTGACTCTCGCGCTCCAGCTCCTCGGCCGTCACTTGCACGACAGGGATGCGCCGATGCGCGAGCTCGTTGATGAATTCCGCGCGGCTCGTGCCGGCGACCTCCGCAGCTTTCGATTGCGAGAGTTCTCCCTGCGAGTACCGCTTGATTGGGAGTTCTGCTGGGCGGCGGCGTATATAGACGTGCCCACGCTTTCCAATCGTGTTCCTTCAACCACTCGGACATCTCAGTTTCGAGTGCGCCAGAAGGGACGACTTCGAGCACCACACGAACTCGTGGATCGAGCGCTGGACCAAGGACGACGAGATCGCCGGCACGTGCCGCTCGTCCTGACGACTTGGAGGAGCTTGGGCTCGCTTCCACCGCCGCTATCATTGCGAGAGCGCGCCAGATTCGCCTGCCCTCGCCGGAAGGCGCCGCAAGGCGCCACACAGAGTGCCACAAAGGCGCGGCGGCGGAGGGCTTCATGGCGTCGCGCGTCATTTTCAGAGTATTCTTGACGAGTCGGGGCGTAGCGCAGCCTGGTTAGCGCACCTGCCTTGGGTCAAGAGCCGGCCAATCGTGGCCGGCTTTTTCGTGTGATCCCGCGAATTCCACAGAGAATTCGAACACGCGCAACAGGTGATTCGCCACGAATCGCCCCACGGCACCGCTGCGCACCACCAAAAGTGCCACGCAGAGTGCCACGCGCCAGCACCGTGACTTACGGGGATACGCCGACGCTCATCGATGTTCCGAGAAGTCGTCGATCGGTGAAGTGCGTTGGTGGGATTTGGTGTGCGTCAGCACGCGCCGGCGGAGTTGATTTCCAAGCGTGCTCCTTCAACCACTCGGACATCTCTCGGCTGAGTGGAATCAACAGTTGGCAGCGACCGCTAAAACTGTCAAATCCGCACTGTGACGAAAGTCCCTCTTTTAGGCCCGACTGCAATCTGACGTGTCGCTTAAAGCGACCGCGCGATCTCCCCCAGGTGCTTACGAAACCACGCGTGCGCGGGTTCAGACGTGAGTCGAGCGTGCCAGGCCATAAAGTACGAGAATCCCTTGATCTCTCGCGGTGGCTCGACCACGCGCACCTCGGCCAACGGGGCCATGATCTTCGCCAACCGCCGAGGAAGCGTCAGGACCAAGTCCGTCCGGGCAATCGCGAGCGCAGTGGGCACGAAGAACGGCAGAGAGAGCACTGCGTGCCGTTTCACACCCAACTCCGCCAGGCGGCGATCGACGGGCGTCTGTTGCCGTTCCCAGGTCTCCACGATCGCGTGTGGAAGGTCCAAATACTGCTTGAGGGAGAAGCGACGCGTCTTTGTCCGGCAACGGGACCCGACCATGCAGACAAACGTCTCCTCGTAGAGCACCTCCGTCTCCAGGGAAGCGGGTACAGCCTCGGCACTCAGGGCCATGTCGAGTCGTCCTGCTACGACGTCGTCGTACATGCGGCTTTGCCACACCGAGACATCGAGCGCGATACCCGGCGCTTCAGCTCTGAGACGCCCCAGGAGCGCCGGCAACAGCACGGCCGAGGCGTGATCCGTTAAAGCCAGGCGTATTCGGTCCTGACTGCGACGCGGATCGAACGCCTCGCCCCGCACCAAGGCCTCAAGTCTTGGGATCAGCGATTCCAACTCGTGCAACAGGCGTTCGCCCCGAACAGTCCGCTGGTACCCGCGGCCGCTTCGAACGAGAAGCGGATCGCCAAACATGTCTCGAAGGCGTTCGAACGCTCGGCTCATGGCCGGCTGACTCAGATGGCAGCGTCGCGCCGCGCGCGTCACGTGCCGCTCTTCCAGTAACGCATACAGCGCCAGCAGGAGGTTGAGGTCGACGTTTTGAAGATGCACGTCGTGCATATCACAGATTATGACAATGCATTGGACACATACATAACCTCCCGGCTATACCTGCGTACGAAGACATTCGCCGGTCACGCGCAGTTCAGTGTCGTTCGCGCTGCGAGGAGGATCGATGCCAGTTGAGGGATCCAGAAACGCAATCGTTACCGGTGGCTCCGGCGGGATCGGGCGAGCCGTCGCCCAGCGCCTTGCGCAGGACGGGTTCGGTGTCGCCGTGAGCTACGCCGGCAATCCGGCCACCGCGGAGAAGACGGTCGCTGGCATCGCAGCCCGCGGTGGACGAGCGGTCGCACTGCAAGCGGACGTCGCGGCCCCCGAAGATGTCGAGCGCCTCTTCGACCACGCTGCGAAGGGACTCGGCGCCGTGGACGTGGTCGTGCACTGCGCCGGAATCATGCCGCTCGGCCCAATCGATGACAACGACGTTCAAATGTTCGATCGGGTCATCGCGACGAATCTTCGCGGAACATTTCTCGTGCTTGCGCGTGCCGCCCAACGCCTGACGACAGGCGGACGCATTATCGCGTTCTCGAGCAGTGTGCTCGCGAAGTCGTTCCCGGGCTATGGCGCCTACATCGCGTCAAAGGCAGGTGTGGAAGGACTCGTCCATGTGCTCGCGAACGAACTTCGCGGAAAGAACATCACGGTGAACGCAGTGGCGCCAGGCCCGGTCGCGACTGAGCTGTTTCTGAAAGGAAAAACCGACAAACAGATTCAGGAGCTGGGGACACTCGCACCGCTGGAGCGACTCGGTCAACCAGAAGACATCGCCAACGTGGTTTCGTTTCTCGCCGGTCCAGATGGCGCGTGGATCAACGCCCAGATCCTCCGTGCCAACGGGGGCTTCGCGTGAGAGGTACCGTCATGAGCAGCAAGAAGATCATTGTTGTCACAGGGGCCTCGAGTGGATTCGGCCGCCTCACCGCGAACGGGCTCGCACGATCCGGCCACACGGTGTATGCCTCGATGCGCGAAACCCAGGGCCGCAATGCACCGCAGGCTGCTGATGTCGAGACATTTGCCAAGGACAATCGCGTCGACCTGCACGCCCTCGAACTCGATGTCAACTCGCAAACATCGGTTGACGCCGGCATCGCACAGATCATTACGACGCACGGACGACTCGACGTGATCGTTCACAACGCGGGTCACATGGTGTTCGGACCCGCGGAGGCCTTCACCCCGGAACAGCTGGCGGAGTTGTATGACATCAACGTGCTGAGCACTCAGCGCGTCAATCGCGCCGCACTACCGCAGCTGCGAAACCAACGCGAAGGGCTGCTCGTGTGGGTGTCAAGCAGTAGCTCGGCTGGTGGCACGCCGCCGTATCTCTCGCCCTACTTCGCCGCAAAGGCCGGCATGGATGCGCTCGCCGTTCAATACGCGCGAGAGTTGAGCCGCTGGGGCATCGAAACGTCGATCGTCGTGCCGGGTGCGTTTACGCACGGGACGAACCATTTTGCGCATGCGGGACGGCCCCGCGATACGCAGCGAGTCGCCGAATATGAGGCCGGGCCCACAAAAGGTCTGGGCGAAGAAATACAACGGGCCTTTGCGGCAATCGTGCCACCCGACGCCGACGTCTCAGCTGTCGCAGACGCCATCGTTAACGTTGTGAATACACCATTCGGCAGACGGCCGTTTAGGGTACACGTCGATCCGACTGAGGATGGTGCGGCCGTGACCTTCGCCGTGATGGATAGGGTGCGAGCAGAAATGCTACGTCGAGTCGGGCTTCCTGATTTACTGACGCCGGCAACAGCGAAGTAACGCAGGCGCTTCGGGCGCTGCCTAGTTCCGCTTCTCTGCGCGCAGGTGCTGACGTCAGCGTCTTTGATCTTTTGGTGCCTCCGAGGGATTGGCATATCGCGTATCGGTGGGCCCGATGCCAGATATCTGGACCAGAACGGGCTCCGCACCCGTTCTGGCGAAGTGATTCATGCCGCCGGGCTCAGAGTACACGCTCCCAGCCGGCAGCGTTTTCAACGACTGTGCGTCGAATCGATCGCCGTAGCCGAACTGCCATGTACCCGACACGACGGCGGCCATCCGATCATCGCGGTGAGCATGCGCGGGGATCGAGGTGTGGGCGGGCACCGACAGGACGATCGTGTAAAACCCCGCCTTCGACGGATCGCCGAACAGGACCTTCGTGCTGACGCCCGCCAGGAAGGAGCTGCCGATCTGCTCGGAGCCTGTCTGATTGACGCGGACGTCGCCCGGGGTCAACCGTATCTGGGGCATCCCTGACGTCGACGTCGCCGCCGCCGGTGCGCCGATAAACCGCAGCAAGGCGTCCGTGGTCTCTTGCGGTCGTTCCTCGAGCACCCAGTGGCCGGTGTTGGGCAGGGTCACGGAGTCGGCGTTCGACGCCACCAGCTTCACCTGCTTGGCCAGCGCTTCGCCATTCGCCTTCTCGCCGCCGATCGACAGGACGGGCATCGTTAATTTCGTCTTCGAGAACTGTGCGAAGTCCCTCGCCGCGCCTTGAAACGACACGAAATACGACCAGGCGGCTCGCATCCGTCCAGGGCGCGCGTATGTTGCGGCGTAGGCTTGGCGGTCGGATTCAGGAATCGAGCGCATCTTGTCGGCAGCGAAGTCGTTCCAGAAATGTTCGAAGTACGTGCGCTCGCGCCCTTGAACGAGCGCTTCGGCGGTGGGTCCGTTGAAGCGGAAGTGCCAGATGCCAGGGTTGTTGTAAATCGCCTCCCAGCCTTCGACGCCTGGTAGAAAGGCATCCATCAGCACGAGTTTCTCGACCTCCGCGGGGAACTGCGCGGCGTACGCGTACGCGACCATCAATCCGATATCGTGCCCAACAACGACGGCTTTCGGAACGCCGAGACTCTTCACGAGCGTGTGCACGCGCATCGCTGCATGCGTCATGTCGAGTCCGTCCGTCGGGATTCCGGACCCGCCGATGCCCGGCAGGTCGGGAGCGATCACGCGGAAACGCGGAGCCAGCCTGGGGATGAGCGGACGCCACATCCGCGACGTCTCCGCGTAGCCGTGCAGCAGGACGACCGCCGGTCCGCTGCCCGCCGCGAGGTACTGCATTTTCAGTCCATCTGCATCCGCTGAACGGACGGCGATCGGTTCCGTGACGGACGGGACATCCTGCGTCGCCGTCGTTGGTTGGAACACCGCCCACACCGCCACCACGGACAATCCGACTACGTTTCGGGCGCGATGATTCATCGGATCGCTCCTACGCCTCGGCGAGATGAGCATCGATCCACGCGTTGATGTCGGCCATCACCTTCGGTTTGTCGACGTCGTTCAGCAGGTCATGGAATCCGCCGTCGTACAGCTTCAACGTCTTGTCGGTCGAGCCCGCAGTGTCGTAGAAGAATCGACTGCCAGCCGGCTTCGTCGCTTTGTCCTGTGTGCCGTGGAGAATGAGAACCGGCAACGTGATGTGCGAGAATTCTTTCTTGAGCCGTTCATCGGCGCGGACCATCTCGGCCAGCGTCAGCGTCGGTTGCGTCTCGTGGGCGATCAATGGATCCGCGTTCATGGTCGCGACCACCTGTGGATCGCGAGAGAAGTCCTCATTCTTGAGATGCAGGACGTGTGCGTGCGGCGCCACGTGGGCGAGCCCTTTGAACACCGCGAGGGCAAAGTCAGGTGCCGGCACCTGGAAGGCGAAACTCTCGCAGATTAAACCTGCGAGCTCCGCCTGGTGCTCGATGGTATAGAGGCACGCGACGACGCCGCCGGCGCTGTGACCGAGCACAAAGATCGGGCGGTTCGGCTCCTTCGATTTCGCCACGCTCACAGCAGCGGCCACGTCGCCGACGTAGTCCGCGAACGTGTTCACGTAGAAGCGCTCGCCGTCCGACTTCCCACGGCCCCGCAAGTCGAGAGCGTACGCTGCGCAGCCGGCAGCTGCGAAGTGCGTCCCGACCCACTCGTAATAGCCACTGTGGGAGTTGAAGCCGGGCACGATCACCACGACGGCGCGGGGCGTCTCGGCCGGTCGCCACGATCGAAAGAAGATGTTGAGGCCGTCAGTGCTCTTGATCGTGCCCTCGTTCACCGTGGCAGTCTGAGTGGATACCATGAAAATCTCCTCCCTTTCGATCCAGTCTTTGACGTAGGCCGGGCAGTTTCTGAACGTCGTCCCTAGCATCTCGCTACGAGCGAGCAACCGCACACCTGTTCGATCGATCAAGCCCAGATCCGTGAGGTCCAGAACCACGCGGCTTCCAGCCTCGGCATTGAGCAGGCCCTGCAGCTCCGACACGCACTCCCCGCCGATGTTGCCGCTCAGCGTCAAGACGACCACGTCGTGTTCAGCGGAACGCTGCATGCGAAACGTCATCGGAAGTCGCCAGTACGCCTGGCAAGCTGCAGGCCACCCGTAAATGGTTCTTTTGGTGGAAGCCAGACCGCGCTGATGGTGGTGAGAATCCGCCATTTGGCGAATTGTCGCCACCCGCAGTCGACGATCAGAAAGGCTTTGACTTGAAGCGGTGTTTGTCGAGGCGAAGTGCTCGGATCTTCGACTCGAGCGTCGATCGCGGGATGCCCAGCCTGGCCGCGGCGCCGGCTGGTCCGGACACGCGTCCACTGCTTTCAGCCAGGGCGGCTTCGATCCTGGTCTTTTCGTGCGTGACGAGCTCCTGGTCAAGGCGCGATTTCGCTTCTGTTTGCGTGGCCCGTGGTTTCAGCAACCAGCTCTCGTCGACGGACAGCGTGTCGCTATCGGAAACAATGACCGCGCGCTCGATCACATTCTGCAGTTCGCGAATGTTGCCCGGCCACTGGTAACGCTGCAGCAGATCGAGTGTCTTTCTGCTGATGTCCGTGATTGCCTTGCCGGCGTGCTTTGCGTACCGATGCGCGAAATACTCGACGAGCAGGGGGATATCTGCGCGGCGATCTCGCAGCGCTGGTACGTCGACGGGAAACACGTTGAGACGGTAGAACAGGTCGGAGCGGAAGAGTCTGTCCGAGACGGCAGCTTGAAGGTCGCGATTCGTCGCGGCAATCACGCGGACGTCCACGCGGATCGGCCGGCTGCCGCCGACCCGTTCGATCTCGCGCTCCTGCAGCACACGCAGCAGGGCGACCTGCGTGTCGGTTGGCAGTTCTCCAACTTCGTCAAGAAAGATGGTACCCCCGTCCGCGAGTTCGAACTTCCCCTGTCGCCGCTGAACGGCTCCCGTAAAAGCGCCCCGCTCATGGCCGAACAACTCCGACGCGATAAGCGACGAGGGGATGGCCGCGCAGTTGACCGTGACGAACGCTTTCGTCGAACGCGCCGACCGGCGATGGATCGCTCGCGCGATTAACTCCTTTCCCGTCCCGGTCTCGCCGGTGATGAGAACCGTCGAATCCGTCGGTGCAACTTGAGCCACCTGCTGCAGAACGTTCCGTACGGCCGTCGAGGTCCCCACGATCTCTTCGAACATCGATGCCCGATCGATCTCCTCGCGCAGTGCCAGATTTTCGTTCCGGACCTGTTCCTCTGCGCGCTTGCGATCGTGAATATCCGTGCCGGTTGCGTACCAGCGGACGAGTCGTCCCTCCGCGTCGACCATCGGCTTGTACTGGACGAGGAACCATCGATATTGGCGGTCCTTCAGTCTCGCGCGCATCTCCAGCTCGAACGGCACGCCTCGCTGCATGTGCTGCTCGCGATCGTTCCGGAGCTTCTCGAGGTCGTCCGGATGAAACAGCCACGAACGGAAGCTGTCTGCCATCACGTCCTGCAGGCTGAGGCCGGTCGATTGGAGCACGGCCTCGTTGGCATACAGGATTTGCCCCGTCGGGCTCATCGCCACGATCAGTTGGGGAATGGCATCGATCACCTGTCGGAGTTCTGTCTCCGCGCGCTTGCGATCTTCGATGTCGAAGCTGGTCACGTACCAGTGCACGATCTCGCCAGATTCGGTGCGCAAGGGCACGGCGCGGATCAGCAGCCACCTATACTGGCCGTCAGCTCGGGGGACGCGCGCCTCTCCCTCGAAAGGCTCACCGGAGGCCATCGCACGCCGCCACCCGTCGACAAATGGCCCGATGTCGTCGGGATGCGTGACGCTCGTCCAGCCCCAGTCTTGCACCCGTTCGAGGGGCAATCCCAGGAATTCGAGCCAACGATTGTTGATGAAATCGAGGGAGCCATCCGGCCGCGCGGTCGTGACCAGCACAGGGATGGTGTCGAGCACGAGCCGAAGGCGGTCCTCCGATTTCTTGAGTTCGTCGAGGTTCGCTTCGACCCGCTTCAGATCCTCAATGTCAGTGTTCGTGCCGTACCATCGTGTGATGGTGCCCTCGCAGTCACGCAGTGGCACGGCGCGGGCGAGAAACCAGCGGTACTCCCCGTCGAAGCGTCGCACGCGCACTTCCGCTTGTGCCGGTTGACCGGCGTCCAGCATCCGCCGCCACGTCGCGATGAGCTCCGACCGATCATCGGCGTGGATCAATCCCGTGTCCGACCACGCCCAACCGAGACTCTGCGCCGGCGAAAGACCCGTGTAGTCGATCCACTGTTGATTGACGAATTCCAGGCCGCCGTCCGGGCTTGCGATCCACACCTGCGCCGGGATCGTATCCACGACGATGCGGTGATCGGGATCTGGCAGAGTCATCCTATTGCGCTCAAAGCGGTCGGGGCCGGCAGCACGTCTCTGAGTGTAGTGCCTATTGCCTGAGTTGGGGGAAGGTCTGCCGCCAGCGATGGCGGAGTCGTTCGCCTAGGGCGCAGCGTCTACTGCGTCAGCTGGATCGAATCGCGCGGGCCAACACAGCACGTGACCGCATCCTCCGGATGCCTCGATGCCTCTACCAGACCAGCTCACCGCCGGCTTCCAAGAACTTTCCGCTCGGTCCATTCTCTCGGAGGGCC
>Ga0306920_100002074_pt1 | contig 25156 bp, 27 predicted proteins | sample flu12Cox44000170_FD_204666 | JGI IMG/M metagenome (GOLD analysis project Ga0306920, IMG submission 204666) | Lab enrichment of tropical soil microbial communities from Luquillo Experimental Forest, Puerto Rico - flux4day.12C.oxic.44.000.170 (v2)... | ecosystem: Environmental > Terrestrial >...
TCGAAAAGAAAGTTCTGCGGCAGCTCGGCGTCAACTGGAACACCCAGACGACCGGGGGCTTCAACGCTGCTGTCAACCTGACGGCGAAGACAAAGAACCCCCCCATGCCCGTTCCGCCCAACGGCGCATTGTTCGGGATCGCGGCGAATCTTGCGTCTGCGCTGGACGTCACCGAGGCGGCCGGGGAGAGCTGGACGCTCGCCGAGCCGACGGTGAGCTGCAAGAGCGGTGGTGAAGCCAAGTTCACCGTCGGCGGCGAAGTGCCGATCCCGGTCGCCAACGGCCCGGGGGTCGTGCAGGTCGTCTATAAGGAGTACGGCATCATCCTCGAGTTCAAGCCAATCGCGGACGATTTCGGCAACATAAGCTCGACCATCGTCGCCGAGGTAAGTGAGCCGGACAAGTCGCTTTCGAACCTCGGCAACAACGGCCTGGTCGCCTTCACCAAGACGCGCACCGAAACCGAGGTCTCTCTCAAGGAAAACCAGACGCTGGTGATCTCCGGACTCCTGAGCAACATCGGCGACAGGTCGTCTGCGGGAATCCCAGGAGCCAAGGACTTGCCCGTCCTGGGCCATCTCTTCAAGTCCAACGGGTACAACAACGATCGCACGGAGCTGGTAATTGTCGTGACGCCCCATGCGGTGAGCGCTGACGGCCAGCTCAACGCCGCGGCGGTGCATCGGGCCGATGAGATGCAGAGTCGCGTCGATCCGAGCGTCAACTGGATCAACGCCAGGCTGACGGAGTAACTGACGATGTGGACGGTCAGCATGCAAGGCTCAGGCGGCCCTCCCGCGCCGCCCTTCTTCACGGCCAAGGTGAAGATTGGCCGCGACTCCGGATGCGATTTGCAGTTGCCGGGATGGCGCGTCGGAGGAAAGCACGCGGAACTCTTCGTCTCGAATGACCAGGGCTTCCTGCGCGACCTCGGCAGTTCCGCCGGAACGCTGGTGAACGGCAAGCCGATCACGACTCACGGTCCGCTCACGCCGAATGACAAGATTCAGATCGGCGCGCATTCGTTCACGGCAATTTGGCAAAGCGGCCTGTCGAAGTCCGCCGCGGCTCCCCCAGCCGCCGGGAAGGACACCGCCAACGCCGCCGTCGCCCCGAATGCAGTGCCCGCCGCAGCCTCGCCAGCGGGCGCGACGGTGGAGCCGGTGGCGCGCCCGGCGGTTCAGGATGAGTCATTCGTCTGGCGCCGCGTACTGCACGACCGACTTCTCGAGGCGTTCGACGTGCGGCGCGTCGATGTGCACCGCATGGCGGACGCGGAGCTTCGCAGCCGCACGGAACAGCTGATCCGTGAGCTGATCGAGCGCACTCCGGAGATTCCGCCGTCCATCGACCGCACGGCGCTCATGGCAGCGGTGCGCGATGAGGCCATTGGACTCGGGCTGCTCGAGCCGCTGCTCGCCGATGCCTCGATCACTGAGATCATGGTCAACCGCTCCGATGAGGTATTCATCGAGCGTGCCGGCGTCCTCGAGCGCCATCCGCTGGCGTTCACCAGCGATCGCGCGGTCACCGGCATCATTGAGCGCATCGTTGCACCCATCGGCCGGCGCATCGACGAGAGCTCGCCCATGGTCGATGCGCGCCTCAAGGACGGCTCGCGGGTCAACGCCGTGATCCCGCCGCTCTCCCTCAAGGGTCCCTGCATCACCATCAGAAAGTTCTCCAAGCGCAAGCTCACGGCCGATGATCTGCTGCGCTTCGGCTCGGCCGACCGCGAGATGATCGAGTTCCTGCGCGTCATGGTCGAGCACCGCAAGAACGTCGTGATCTCCGGCGGCACCGGCTCCGGCAAGACCACGCTGCTCAACATTCTCTCGAACTTCATCCCGAAGGGGGAGCGCATCGTGACCATCGAGGATGCCGCCGAGCTGCAATTGCACCATCCCAACCTCGTGTCGCTCGAGTCCCGTCCGGCCAACATCGAGGGCAAGGGTCAGATCGCGATCCGCGATCTGGTGCGCAACTCTCTGCGCATGCGACCCGACCGCATTGTCGTCGGCGAGTGCCGCGGCGGCGAGGCTCTCGACATGCTGCAGGCCATGAACACCGGCCACGACGGCTCGCTCACTACCGCGCACGCCAACAACCCGCGCGACATGTTGGCGAGGCTCGAGACGATGGTGCTCATGGCGGGGTTCGATCTGCCGGTCACGGCGATCCGGGAGCAGATCGCTTCCGCCATCGACATCGTGGTGCAGCAGACGCGCTTTGGCTGCGGAACGCGCAAGGTCACCCACATCTGCGAAGTGACCGGCGTCGAGAGCGGGCGCATCCAGCTGCAGAACATCTTCGAATTTGTCCAGACCGGGACCGGCGCGGACGGCAAGACCCAAGGCCATTTCAGCGGTTGCGGTTTCGTGCCGGAGTTCTACGAGGAGCTGCGGCGTATCGGCATACCGCTCGACCTGTCGATATTCGCGCGCCGCGACGGCCGCGGGGGTGACGCGTGAACCAGACCGGGATGACGCTCGTCGTCGGTGCGGTCGCCTTCGCCGCCGCCTTGCTGTTGCTGTATGCCGCGGCCGCCGGCTATGCCGCCTATCAGCGGTATTTCACCCGCCACGCCCGCAGCCGCCTCGAGGAAGCCTTCCTCTTCATTGATCCCAACAAGGTGTTCGTGCTCTCGATCGTCGGTGTAGTGGTCATTCCGCCGCTCATCTGGCTGCTGACCGGCAATATCGCGCTCCCCGTCCTTGGCGGCGTCCTGACCATCGTTATGCCGCGCATCGCTTTCGCCGTAATCAACCTGCGGCGGCGCAAGAAGATGGTGTTGCAATTGCCCGATGCGTTGCTGATGCTCGGCAGCTCACTGCGCGCTGGCACCAGTCTGCAGATCGCGATGGATATCGCGATCCGCGAGACGCCGGCTCCGCTCTCGCAGGAGCTCGGAGTGGTGGCGCGCGAGCAGCGCCTTGGGCTGGCGCTCGAAGATGCGCTCGAGTCGATGGGCGCACGGCTGAAGCTCGAGGAAGTGGACCTGGTGGTAGCCGCGATGACCATCGCCCGTGATGTCGGCGGCAACCTTGCTGAAACGCTCGACCAGCTGGCGCGCACCCTGCGCTCCAAGGCGACCATGGAGGGCAAGATCCGCTCGCTCACCTCGCAGGGAAAGCTGCAGGGATTGATCGTCGGTCTCCTGCCGATATTCCTCATGCTGGTGCTTTCGCGTATGCAACACGACGCGATGCAGCCCCTGTTCCACAGCATCATCGGCTGGGGGGTGCTCGGCGTCATTGGCGTGCTGGAAATGATCGGGTTCTTCATGATCCGCAAGATCGTCACGATCGATGTCTAAGTTGCATCAGGGTCGAAGCCGCCGGAGATAAGGAGGACAACATGCTCGAACTCATGCTTGGTGCCATCATCGCCCTCGCGGTCACCCTCGCGCTGGTTTCCACACGGCAGATCGTGACCGAAGTGCCGCAGGAGGACCGCAGCTACATGGATCCACCGCCGCGCTTCTATCGCATCACCTGGCCGCTGGTGCGCCTGGTCGCTCATCATTGCGGCTGGGCGGTCACGAAGGCCGCGGCCGCACGCATCCAGGTCGCGTTGAAACGCGCTGGCCAAGACTACACGCTGACTCCGGTGCAGTTCTTTGCCGGCAAGCTGATTGCCTCGGCGATGTTTGCTGCGGGACTGAGCTGGCTCACGGCGAAAGTGGGCCCAGGCGCCCTGGTCGGTGCCATGGCCGGCTGCGTGTTCGGCTTTCACATGCCGGAGCTGTGGCTCAGGGATATGACCAAGACGCGCAACCTCAAGATCCTCAAGCGGCTGCCATTCTTCCTCGACATCGTGACGATGGCCGTCGAGGCGGGCATGAATCTCTCGTCGGCATTGCAGAAGTCGGTGGAGAAGATGCCTTCGGGCCCGCTGGTCGTCGAGATCAACCGGGTGCTGCGCGAGATCCGCGCCGGCAAGCCCCGTACCGATGCGCTGCGGGACATGGCGGCGCGGTTGGATTTTCCGGCGATGAACAGTCTGGTCAGCGCTCTGGTGCAGGGGGAGCTCATGGGTAGCAGCATCGGGCCGATCCTGCGTGCCCAATCGGAGCAACGCCGCACCGAGCGCTTTCAGCGCGCAGAGAAGCTCGCGCTCGAGGCCCCGGTGAAGATGCTCGGTCCGCTGACTCTATGTATCTTTCCCTGCACCTTCATCGTGATCGGCTTTCCGATCGTCACGCAGCTGTTGAAGTCGGGGCTGTGATGGCGAGGGTCGAGTGGTGCGTGACGCCCGCAGGCCTCCTGCAGGTGCGGATCGCCGAGCATTTCCTTGCCCGGGCGCTGGGGCTGCTCGTGGGAGCGCCGCTCGAGGCGACCGAGGGCCTGCTGATCGCCCCGTGCGCGAGTATTCACACCATCGGCATGCGCTATCTGATCGACGTGGTGTTCCTCGACCGCGAGGCCCGCGTGATGCGCGTCTGTCCCGAGGTAGCGGCCGGCCGGGCGCGCTTCGCCCCCGGCGCCCGCGGCGTGCTGGAGCTGCGTGGCGGGACCGCGGCACACTACGGACTTGCCCGCGGAGTTGAACTGCCCGAGTTGGTCGCCGCGCTCGGCTAATCGAGGGCGCTGCGAAAGCGTGCCCGCTCACCGTCGTCGCCGAGGTAGGCAGCGAGGGCGGCGATGAACTGCTCACGGCTGCAACCGGGCTTTGCGGCGCGCTTCGCCAGCACCGGCGCGATCGGCCCCATGCGCACGGCTAGCAGCCGCGCGGCGCGGCTGATGTCCTCAGCAGTCAGGGGCCTCGAGGCGCCGGCCGGACTGCCCGCGAGCCGACCGGCGATCGTTTCCTGCTCGGACGTCGGAACCGACCGTTTCGGCGTGGCTGGCGACGGGCCGAAGCCGGCGCTCTTCAGGAACGCCTCACGATCTTCGGGACCGCTGATCTTTTCGGCGAGCCACAGCGTCATGGAAACGATGTCGTTCGTGTTCGTTGCGGCCCGACGCACCATCACTTTCGCGACCGGGCCGACGAAACGTGCCAGACGCTTCTCGACCGACGCCAGCTCGTTCAGGTCCCAACCTCCAGCCGCTAGAGTGCCGGTGGACGGTGGCTGACTCGGCGGCTGGCTGGGTGGCTGGCTGGGTGGCTGGCTCGGCGCCTGGCTCGCTGACTGGTCGGGCAGCGGCTCCCTCGTGGCCGGACGCGAACTGCCGGGGACCGACGCGCGCGGCCGGATGATGGTCTGGTCCGCATCGCCCGCGCCGAGCACCTGCTGATGGGCCTGCTTCAGCGCCTCGAGAAAGTCCGCCGCCGTGGCAAAGCGATCCTCCGGGCGCTTGGCGAGCGCCCGCAGGACGATGGCGTCGAAGGGCTGCACGGCTGGCAGACGCCCCGCGACGGAAGGGGGCAACGGTGTCTCGTAACAGACCTTGAACATCACTTTTTCCGCCGTGCCCGTATAGGGCGGCACGCCAGCCAGCAGCTGATAGAGCACTACGCCTGCGGCAAACACATCGATCCGGCGGTCGAACGAGTCGTTCAAATACATCTCGGGCGCGATGAAGCCCGGGGTGCCCATGATCGCGCCCACCTGCGTCAGCATCGATGATTCGATGCGCGCGATGCCGAAGTCCGTCACCTTGATCCGACCATTGCTCATGATGAGGATGTTGGCCGGCTTGATGTCGCGATGCCACACACCGCGCTCGTGCGCATACTGCAGGGCCTCGAGCAGCTGCGACACCATGTCGACTACCTGCGCGACGTTGAACGCGACTCTCTGTTCGAAGCACTCCCGCAGGCTGCGCCCTTCCACGTACTCCATGGCGATGTAGGCATACGCATCGTCTTCGCCGTATTCGTAGACCGCGACTATGTTGGGGTGGGTCAGGCAGCCCGCGGCCTGCGCCTCGTTGCGAAAGCGCGCCGGGAAGTTCTCGGTGCCGTTGTCGTCCAGCAGGTCGCGACGGATGGTCTTGAGCGCCACCGGGCGTTTGATGTGCGGATCAAGCGTCTTGTAGAGGACACCCATCGAGCCTTTGCCGATGACACCCAGCAGCGGGTACTTTCCCAGGCGCTGGGGTGCGGCCCGCTCGGCGATTACTTTCGGGGGTAACTCCATGAGGGTTGTACGCTAGGCCTCGAGCATTTTCATCGCCTGAACGAGGCTCTTGCGCAGCCGCGCGAGCGATTCGGCGAGCGTGCGGATCTCGTCGCGACTGCGGACCCGTAGATCGGGAGCCTCCAGCTCGCCCAGACTGATACGGTCGGCCAGCGCCGATATGCGGGTAACCGGCCGGATGAACATCCACCACAGCAGCAGATTCAGGAATAGTCCGATCAGCACCAGCACACCGATCAGAGAGGTCATGAAAGTCACAAAAGCCTTCTTCGCCCGCGCGAGAGGCACATCGGTGGGCACCGTAACGATCTGCGCACCGACTGTCTCCATGAAGTTCCACCCAAAGCCGTTCGCCGGCCCGTACACCTCGACCATGGGCTTGGGCGCGACCTCCACGGTGCTATGACACTCGAGGCAGGCTTTGTCAGTGATGGTCAGCGGCCGTGCAAAGTAGAGCGAGGACCCTGCAGGGCTGTCGTGCACACCGAGGAGCTGCTTGCCCGAGCCGTTGCGGAACCGGTTGACGATGTCCGCTTCCCACTCGATCGCCCGGTCGCGGGGGTTGGTCGGATTGAGCAGGGCTTCCTTGTATCCGTAGCTGGGATACGCCCTGCGCAGCTCGTTGAGCACCTCGGTCGCCGAGTACGCCGGCACCGACTGCGGCAGAAAGCTGTAGACCATCTGCGTCTTGAGCAGCGGTTTGATCTGGGTATTCGTGTAGGAGCGCACGGCCAGCGCCACGGACATGATCAGGTGCGCATTTTCCGCGATCTCCTCCTGCGCGTTCTTCTGCAGCAATTGCCACGATACGTAGCCGCTCGCCGCAATCCCCAGCAGGAAGAGCACGATGAACACAAGATTGAACTTGACGAGCAGTTTCAATTTTTCTTCTCCCGGACGCCCTTGCGTCAATTGTGTTGCGGAGCGGGGGTCGGTTGCGATGCGGTAGTGGGATTCTCCACGCCAGGGCCAGGGTGCGGCGGTTCCGCGGGCTCGTACTTCTCCGGATGCAGTACCGGATCCCACTCGGGGTGCTTCTGCAGGTCACGATCCAGTGAGGCACGAAATGCGGCGTCATTCGCCTTGCGGCGCCACAGGGCCACGAACTGCCGCCGAACGGACGGCTCGCCGTTGAGCCAAGGCTCCACGTCGGCATACGAAAACTGCACCTGCCCCTTCGGGGCCACTGGATGGTCCTGGAACATACGGTAACGAAACGGCAACGTATCCCGGTAGGCGCGCGGCAGCGCGGCTGTGAACTCCGCCGGCGGCCGGACTTCCAGCCTTGGTGGCCGGTCCGGCGCGACGGTGACAAAGCCACCCTGCCTCAACGTGATCGGCTCAGCTGCGTGCTGGTTTTTGTCGATGCAGCGCGCCGTGCCCTGCTCGGCGAACAGCTCCCGGGAGGCGCTCGTCGCCCGCATAACCATGATGCCCGTCAGGTCGACGACATCCACGCCCACAGTCGCGAAAGCCGCCTTGACGCCGGAGTCTGCCTTGCCGGATCCAACCTTCAGCCAGCCCTCCAGCAGGTACAACGCCGGACGCGTGCCCCGTCTTCTCGAAGGATGGTTGACCTGCAGTTGCGTGTCCGGCCCGAGCTCGATCGATGTCTGATCCGGGTACTCGATGCGAAGGAACGTGTCCTTGTTGGTGCGAACGAGATCATCGGCGAGCAGGAGCATCCCCTCCGCTGCCTCGAACTGCGAGAGCGCGCGGATCACGGTAGCCCTGCCCTGCAGGATCGTAACGATAGGCGTGGGCTTGGCAGTACTCGCGGCTTGTGCACCCACCATCAGCGCGATGGGAATCATGCACTTTAAGACGCTTGACCCTCGCGGGAATGAGGGCGAACCAGCGGCGCGCAGTGACCGGAACATGGCCGGGCATTTATATGTATGATTCAGCGAGGCTACGAAATACAAATAGGTCAGTCAACCAGCCGCCGATCGCGCCGCGAGCAGTAGTAGCGCTCCGGCAAGCCAAAATGCTGCGGTGCACGGTGAGCGCCCGACGCATGCCATGAGCCCAGGTCCCGACACGCTCATCCAGAGTGCGCTCGAGCGACGCAACCTGCTGGCGCTCATGGCCGCCTTGCCGCTGTTGCGCGATCTCAGCGCAGCGCTCCTCGAGGAGATCGCCCGTGAGGTTGAGTGGTTCTCGCTGCCCGGGGGTACCACGCTGTTCAACGCAGGCGAGGCTGTCGATGGGGTGTATGTCGTCGTCAACGGGGCGCTCGGGGTCTACGTGGCCTCACCCGCCGGAGGCGCGCGGCTTGCGGGGCAGATCGTCGCCGGTGAGACCGCCGGCGAAATGGAAGTCATTTCCGGCAGCAAGAGAACCGCGACCCTCATCTCCCTACGCGACACCGAGGTTGCCCGACTGACGGTGACGACCTTCGAGAAGCTGGTCGCGAGCCATCCACAAACCCTGCGGCACATCGCCCACAACCTCATCCGGCGCATTGAATTCCTGCAGCGGGCAGACGTCGCGCCGCGCGCGAGGCCCAAGACGTTCGCGATCGTGCCCAACGGGCTGGATGTGGATGCCGCGGCCTTTGGTGTGCGCCTGGCCGGAGAACTGCGCCGGTTCGGTCGCGCCGAGCTCGTGCTCAGCAGTCAGGGTACCGACCGGACGAGTCATTGGTTTCACCGCCTCGAACGTGCCAACGACTTCGTCATGTACGTGTCCGATCCGCAGCCAAGCAATTGGAGCAAGCTGTGCGTGCGGCAGGCGGATGCACTGCTACTTTTGGCGCGGTGCGAGCGCGCACCTCGCCCCTGGTCGGCGCTGCAAACGATCCGCGATGATCCGGCCAGGGCCGCTACCGCAGAGGTTGTTCTGCTGCACGAGGGCACCAAGGAAGCCCCCGATCCACGCCGCTGGCTGGACCTGCAACCCTTCAAGCGCCACCACCACGTGCGCGGCCCGAGCGATATCGCGCGAATTGCGCGCCTGCTGACCGGGCATGCGCTGGGAGTGGTCCTCTCGGGTGGCGGAGCGCGCGGCTTCGCACACATCGGCGCGATGCGCGCGCTGGAGGTGGCGAAATTGCCGATCGACGCCATCGGAGCCACGAGCATCGGTGCCATCGTCGGGGCCGGCTGGGCGGCCGGTTGGAGCTATGAGGAGCTTGTCGAGCGCTTCCGCCGCTCATTCGTCGACTCCAATCCCCTGGGAGATTACACGCTGCCGCTGGTCTCTCTGGTCGCCGGCCGGCGCGTCGGCCGGCGGCTGCGCGCGGAGTTCGGCGACACTTATATCGAGGATCTGCCACTGCCGTACTTCTGCGTATCCGCCAACCTCACCGACGGCCAGGCGGCCATCCACCGACGCGGGAGGCTGTGGCTGTGGCTGCGAGCATCGGCGGCCATCCCCGGCGTTCTGCCGCCGGTGGTCACGCAGCAGCAGATCTATGTGGACGGCGCCACGATCAACAACCTTCCCGTGGACGTGATGCGCGAGACGCTCGACGGCACCATCATTGCCGTTGATGCAGGCGCAGACCGAATGCTCGAGACGGGCATTGAGATGACGGAGGTGCCGTCCGCTTGGCACTTGGCGGCCTGGCTGCGGCGCCGTCCCGCGTCGATCAACATTCTGCAGATACTGCTGCGCGCCAGCATGATCAACAGTGTCGCGACCACCGTGAGTCAGCGTGCCCTCGCTGACCTCGTGCTGAAGCCGCCACTCGAGGAAATCGATCTGCTCGACTGGCGCGCCTTCGACCGCACCATCGAACTCGGCTACCGCTACGCGAGCGAAATGCTGGATAAGAATGCCCATGTCTTTCTTCGAGGCTCGAGCCCCGTACCCGTCAACAAATAATTGACCTGAGCGGAGACACTCCGTCAGCGGGGTTCTCGCCCCGCGCTGTTGATCGAGCGACCATTCAGAATGGAGCCAATAGTCCAGGCAGCCCGCAGGTCTGCGATCTCCGTGAGGACCGTGGAAAAGTGGGGCCACGCCGCTAGTTAGATGCGCAAACTGGAGAAGGGGTCTGCCGACACCTTCCTGCTTGCCGCTGCTGAGACGGACGAAGAAGAAGCAAGAGCGAGCGCCGCATCAGACGGTTTCGACACGGAATTCGATATCCGAGCTGGTTCGATGCGTCAAGACGGATTCCTGAAAGTGGACACCAGGCCAGCGAGGAGTTTTCGCACCGGTTGCGCGTCATTTTCAATACCTCCGAGCGTGCGAGCGAATCGTCGGCGAATCGAGCCCAATCAACCAGTAACTAAAGTCAGAGACGACCTGCCGAGGCCGACGCAGGTCGTGCCCCACGGCGCTATTGCCCCTGGCGGTCGGCGGGACGCTGGGTATGCCAAAGTGACTTTCGGCACTCCCACCCAGGACTTCTAGCGCAGACCATGAGCGCCAACGGTTGTGGTCCCAGGGAGATCGTGAAATGAAACGGTATAAGCAGCAGTTTCCCGATGTCGCTGAGCGACTCCAGCTGCAGCTGCAGGAAGTGACTACTTCGTCGTGCGAATACGCCGCCAAGGCCACCGCTGCAGAACGCCGACTGTCAACCCTCCGTCGCGTACTCCTCGATCAACTTGCGGGCGATGTCAGGGACGAATCGAACGCAACGCTGCATTGACTCGCAGGGGTCGTCCGTTCCTTGATCGGCATGTGCTGTAGAGGGGTGGGGCCGAGCCGAGCGAAACCCTCTCGATAGGGTGAAATCCAGTGCATCAACCCGGGCGTAACCTTCGGCATGGAGTAAGGACTGGTTCAACCGCGAAGTGCGGCCATTTCTGACCGAGAATCGCACCGGTGCGCAGTGCGTCGCATTCGACCGGCTCGCGACGGTGACCGCGTGCTGCACGCTCAATCTCTTGCGTGCGCTCAACTCTTTAGCAAATCCATCATGTCTTCGACGACAGGGCCCGGCCGCCTCGCGGGCGCTTTGAAGTACGCCATGCCTGCGCTCAAGAAGCGGTATCGCGAAGCGGAATCCGCGAGATGCGCATAGTTGTCAAACACGGCTTCGCAATATTTGTAGTCGTGGACCTCATCGGCGTTGTACACAAGATGATGTCGAGCTGTTGCGATCAATGGCGCTGGGTCCCCACCGTTCTGCAGGTAGCCCAAAGATTTGCGAGCGGCTTGTAAGCGATGTCCGGCGGACAGGTCGGAGAAAATCTCCGTGAGCGCGTCGCCGCCCGTGTTGTCGAGCGGGAGCGGCTGCAGAGCGTCGAGGCTGAGGTCTGATTGAGCCGCGCCCACCAGCCTCCGGAACATTGCGATGAATGCCGCGCACTGTAGCAACATCAGCTGCTGCGTCGGTTCGTCGCCGCAGACCCTGTAGGCGTAGTGTAAGGCGTTGGCCGTGGTTTGTGCATGCAACAGCACGAAACTCGGTTGGCGCAGGAGCAGTTCCGCCGCCATGTCGAATAACGCTTGCCAGATTGTCTCGGGCGCGATTCCCTTCTGCAGCATAGCGACGACAATCGTGCCCGCTGCTGCCTCCGACACCTGATACAGAGCTGCACGCAGTTCTCGCCGCGCGCCAGGATCATCGCGCCCGCGCTTCCAGGACTGCGGGATCTCCTGCAAGCTTTTTTGGTTTTGCCGCCATGGTTCATCAGGTTGCAGATGATGACTGGCGGGATTAGGGTCCGCACCACTGTTCTGCAGCGCTGATACGGTGGAGCGCAGTATGGGTTCGGCCTGCGCGCCCCCGAGAAGCTCGATAAGGCTATGGGCGTTGCTCACGGTGATGGCCTTGTGGCCGATCGCTCGAAGGTCGCGCGCGCCATAGGGAAAAAGCACCGAGAAAATCTCGTCCGGGCTCGCGACCTGCGCGTACTTCACTATCGCCGCATCAGCGGCGTCCCGATCCCACTTGTCTAGCGCGCTGACCAACGCGCGCCGTGTCGCCTGTGAGTTGCTGGCTGAAGCGGCGAGGCTGGTCGGCAGACGCCAACCGCCAGCTGCCTGCTCCTGAGCTTGTGTGGCCTTGAAATAGTCCGCCGCCCAGACGATAGGGTACCACTTGTCCGCGCCCGATAGATGTTGAGTGGTCATATGGATCGATCGCAACACCATGACGGAATGATATTTGTAACCTACTTCAGGGTACGGCTGGACATTGCGCGCGGCAGCGAGGGACAAAACAGCTAGCAGGTCCTCGTAACGAAGACCTGTGCGAATCATTCGCACAACCTCGCGCGGGATGCGCTCTCGTTGTGCGTTTTCCAGCCATTTGAGCAGCACCGCGACGCGTCGATCCGTCTCGGTGAGGCCGAACCGGGTAGTAAGCCCTGAAATGGTCCCGGCGGCTGCTTGGATGAACGTTCGTCGGTTCATCGCGAGGACTATCGCCCTTGCCCCCCGTCACTGTAAGCCAAAACAGCGCCGCGACGCAGGTATTTGAATCAATTCGATGTCCCCCACAGCGGCTCCGCTCCTCATCCTCAGTCCGCAGAACCATGTGCCGGAATCGGCCGAGTGCGTACACGCGCGCGACCCGTCATTTCTAAAACTATGCACGGGAACGGCCTTTCGTGTTCGCGACGGAATAACTGCGCAAGTCCGCAAGTCTGGTAAGGCACATCAGTGCGATCAGGCACCACTCAGCGGAACTCAGGGAGAATCTGCGATGCAACAGATACTTGCTTTGATGGTCTGCACCATGTTCGCGACTGCTATTAGCAGTGGGGCGTTCGCGCAGGACAGTCCAGCCGTGCCTACGGCGAATCCGGTCGTTGATTGAACAAAGCTTTGCTGGTCATTGTCCGTACCAAGGGGGCGCAGCCCGCGACGGTTCATCCAACTCGTAGCTTCGCGATCATGCACGCGGCTATATACGACGCCGTGAACGCTATTGACAGGTCGCACGAGTCGTACCTCGTTGAGCTGGGCCGTGTACCGGCGACAGCCTCAAAAGAGGCGGCGGCGGCGGTGGCGGCGCATGACGTGTTGACCGCTCTATATCCCGAGTTCCAGGCGACACTCGACTCGCAATTGAGTTCCGAGCTTGCAGCGCTTCCAGCCGATCTCCACACGGCTGAGGGCGAAGATGTCGGCCATGCCGTGGCCGCTGCGATTCTAGATCTGCGAAGCCACGACGGCTCGGCGGCTCAACCCATCCCATTCGTATTCATCAATACTCCGGGCCGGTACCAGTCGACGCCACCGAATTTTCCGCCCCAGCCGCAGTTCACGCACTGGTCGCACGTCACACCGTTCGTCTTGACCCGTGCGGATCTATTCCGTCCGGGGCCTCCACCCGCGCTGACGAGCGACGTCTATGGTGACTCATTCAACTAGGTTAAGGCACTCGGAACTTGCGGCGCAGCCACCGGCGTAACCGCTCAGCGGTGTAGTTGTCGAGTGCCCGATACGCGGGACGGACGGTACCTACCTTAAAGTAGTTCGCCCAGCCGCGCAGCGTACGATTCAACTGTTCCACCAGCTCTGTGGTGTCTTGCCACGTCATCGAGTTGCTCGTGAGCGCATGGATCTTCTCGACCGTGCGCCGGATGCTCTTCTTGGACGGCCGCATGCCCAGATAGGCTTTGCCGGTCGTCGGCTGATACATCCGCCCGAACGCGGCGAGAGTGAGACTCGGGGGGATACTCCACTGCTTCGGTTGCTTGCCGGGCTGCTGCGCGAGTGAGATAGCTGACCGCCGTCGGCTCGGCTAGCGCAGTGCCTCAGGTTCGATGTGGCGCGACGCCCAGGCCGCGCGGAGTGCCTACCCTCAGTTAGCTACGCGCAAGGGTCATCGCGACGCGGCAAGCGGCTCAAACGTGCTGGAGAAGCTTGGCACCGTGGCGGCCCGGGACAGTTGCTCGGGCGTCACGCGGTACGTGTCGCACAGATGCTCGGCCGGGTAGCCTCGCGCGAGCAAAGTCGAGAGTCCGCGACACATGAGCAATGCAGCGCGCTCGACCGGAAGGCCCATCTCCGCTGCAAGGAGGCGAACAGAAGTAAAACCGAGCTCGCGACGGTGCAAGAGGCGAGCGGCCTGAGCCTCCGCTGTAAGGTCTCCGAACTTGTGGAACGTTGGTTCCATTTCCCCCTTCGGACGGCGAGCTTGAGACGAGACACTATGTCTCTTCACCCATGACAGAACGGTGACAGTACCACCTGCCCCTCGCAGCCGGTAGCCCCTCGCAGCCGGTAGGCTCACGCCGCCGTCGAATCACGAGAGAAGCAGGCGGCGGCGCGATTGAATCGCCGCGCAACACATCACTTCAACTTGTCGCTCGCCGCGGACACCGTTCATCCCCCGCGCAAACGAAAACGCCGCCCCATCGGCAGGCGGCGCTCTCATCTGTTATGCCCAAGTGAAGGCGGCGTTCAACCCCGCAACGACTGGGGCACTTTGCCGCCGCTCTCGGCGAGCTTGGTCATGACCTGTTTCTGAAGCCAGATGTTCATCGCCGCCGAGTCCGAGGTGTCACCAGTGTAACCCAGTTCCTTCGCCAGCGCAGTGCGGTTCTGTAGGCTCGAGTCGAGTCCTAGCAACTTCATCAGATCGACTATTGACTGCTGCCAGTTAAGCTTCTGTGGATTCTTGGCTGCAAATCCGCTCAGGATTGCTTCCACGTCTACCGGCTGTTGCACTGAAGGCTGAGCGGATGCTTGAGCCGCCGGCTGTGCAAAAGCTGTCGAAGGAGCTGAGGACGGCTGGGGCGAAGCGGTTGCCGCCGGGGCAGGTGCGGATGTGACCGAAGTGCTGCGGCCGAAGATTGCATTCTTAATGCTCTCAAAAACGCTCATGTGACCTCCTTTTCGCACGGACCGTCATTGCGAAGAACCGGAGGATACTCTCGTGCCAGGAGGGCGTGTCCGATTTGGATGTTCCACGTGGCCGCGCGTTAGAGCGTAGACGCGAACACAGACTGTGCAGCATTAGACGCCCACAATTGTGACCTTCACGCCCCTTTGACTCCGAGATCGCCGTCAACCGTAGATCGAGAGACCGTCGGCACCACGAACTCTGAGAGCGGCGCGAGTAGCTCCAGAACTTTGGCGGGATCTCTCGCGGCCTACGCGGTCAAAGGGCGCCTGCGCCTGGCCTGCATTCAGGGATTGAAGCTTGAGTCGCTCGATAATTTTTATCCCCACTGGGCGGAGCAAACGAGGAAGGCGATGCGATGAAACTGAGTGACCTAAGCGCCGGAGCTGCGCAACCCGATCAGTCAGAATGGCCCTACGCCGCCAGCTCGCTAGCCGATCCGCCTATCACCCTGGTCGAGGCGTTAGCGGTTGACCTCGGGCGCGTTACGACGCTCTGCTGGCTTCATCGTGGGCATCTCACTCACCTGAACGTGGACCGGAAGGTTTACTTCTGCCCCATCGGAGGCATGTACTGGCGCTACAGCAAGCGGCCGTCCGAATTCTTAAGACCACTGCGGTATCCCAAGGTCGGCTAACAGTCCGACGGCATTTCCAATAGACCGTATACTCATCGCCCTTGTCGTTGACCATCTCTGACAAGTGCTCGAATTTGTTCTCGCAGGATTTTCTCGCGGTGCTTGAGAAGCCAGGCGGCCAGACTAAAGGCCAGGATAGCCCCCGCCGCAGCGGCTATGCTGAACCCCACAATGCCAATTAAAAGTGCAGGCCAACTCAATCTAGGCGAATTTCGGGCCGTTGTAGATTGTCATTATGACGCGGGCGCTCTCTTATCAGTGCGATCCCGATCAGCTCTTGCGGTTGCGCCGTGCGAGCCCGATTCCCGCGAGGCCGAGACCGAGTAATGTGAGCGACGCCGGCTCGGGCGCCGAGTGCACCGGCCTGCAATCCGAACCTGCCGAGCCGATGTTGCCCTGGACGCCGGTGTCAACCTTGATGGAGCAGCTCGTGGCGCCATAGCCCTGGATGTGCCCACGGTAGTCGATCTGGTCCGACGAGACCGCGGTCGCGAAGGCGCTGTCCGCCGTGAACGTCAGCTCCAGGAACTGGCCGGGCGCGATCGCATTGTTGATGCCGTGCGTCGTGCTCTCGCACGCGCTCAACAGGTCCGTCGAGCCAGAGTTGAGGTTGAGGTCCGTGCAGCCACCGGCCTGCCACCCCGAGGGCGAATTGACAAGAGTCACGTTCGCGATGTCAAAGGCCGGCGCGGTCTTCCCAGCATTGTAGTAGGCACCGGTGGACGTCAGCAGGCCAGACGGGGACGAAACATAGTCCGTCACCAGAGTCCACAGGCCGGTGCCAATGTCATGGGAGAGCGTGAAGTTCACGCAGACGCTGAAGGTGTTCGCACAGGCGCCGTCCGAGTCCGTGATGTCCACCGCGGCCGTGGCGCCACCGGGGCTCAGTCCGATGGCCGCCACCGCGACGGCCAGCATCACAAGCTTCCTCATTCGCCAAACCAGGACTTTGCGCATTTGTTGTTCTCTCCGCGCACATTGGCGCAGTCTTTGCGTATATACAGCGTAATACTGCGGGGCCGCGGAAAGCGCCCAATTTGACAATGCAATGCGGTTCACTCATCTCAATGTTGACGGCAAGGTCTATTTTGCGCCGCAGCTGGGCAGTCACTCTCGGTACACCAAGCGGCCGAGCGAGTTTCTCAGGCCACTACTCTACCCCCAAGGCGTAGAATCGCGGCTATGGCGACCACTACACCTCGACATCTCCGGCATGCGGTGACGAACCGGAAAAATTGCGGTTGTGACAAGTCGGTTATACAGGGACCCTGAGTGCGAGAGGGCCGGGCCAGATATTTGCCCCTGGTGGGCATACCAGATGCATCGTCATAACTCGGGAGATTTCTCGAGACCCGAGTGGTGGGAATACCAGCTCGGGCTCAGGGATAGCTACTCCGATCAACTACCCGACCCGAGTGAATTCGATTCGGTTGCGCAGTGGAGTATCACGTGCAACTGACGCGGAAATCATCGCGGGAAGCCTCGCCCGCGAGGCCGCGGGATTGACATCGCGACCGCCTCGGCGCCTTCGCACCACATTTAGAGCAACGCATTCGCCTCCCGACCGCCTCGAGCGTTGTGGACGATCCGCACAGGCGAGCGAGCGCTTCGGGCTCTGTTGTCCGCTGAGCGCCGCACTTGCAGGTGCTCTGCACCAGGAAGTAGCCGAGGGCATCGTTTAGTTACTTGACGTGCGGCAACACTCCCATGCCGGCGGTCCTCGGCCTGGCCTGGACTTAGCTGCTGAGGGTGTCGGCAGCCACCTACGCGCGGCCCGTCGATTCACCGACTGCGCGCTGCACTCGTGAAGCATACGTTCGTGCTCACTTCGGCGGCGAGTTCGCGCAGTGCGTGAAGCGACAGAATCGTTTATCGGGTTGAGTTTCTGGACGCCATTCTTGTTCGGCGTTCTTGTCGGAAGCATTTTTGTCGTCGTTCTGACGGTTGTAATTCTGATGATAGCCGCTCACACGTGAACTCCAGGTTGCTCGCCATCAGCTTTAATCACACCACGGGAAACTCCTCCGCTCCTGCGCTGACACCTTGAGCACTAAGTCGAGCCGGATCTGGACCCGAGTCATCCGCCCGTTTCCAGGATTTCCCAACGGCGCTTCCCGGCCTGGCTTCTATGCTCGGATCGACCCACTCGCGAAACTTCGCTTTCTGAATAAGCGGCGGGCGCGCCTCGAGTGGTCTGGGATAGTCGTGCAAGAACGCCTCAAGCTCACCGAGAGACACATCAAACCAGCGCTCGCGGAGTGTGAAAGGGCTCGGCCATCAGTTGAGCGCAGGCAGGTTGACCCCGTCAGTCCATGCAGTACAGACAACCCCTCCTGTGCTGTATGAGCATTTGTCAACGATTCGCATCCAATTCTGGGTAGTCCAGTCGCTCACGTTCTGCGAAACTAACGATTGTGCTCAGCCACAAGAGGCGTCTCGTATGGATCAGACCGCCATCGAGGACTTGAACCGAAAGCTAGCTGAGCTGACTGCGTCTCTATGGTTCACGGCGACGGTACAGGAGATACCGCCCGATCAACAGGAAACACCGCCTGGCGAAGGGGAAATCCTGTTCCAAGCCGTGACGTGGCGCGGCAACGAGCGTTTAGAGCATACGGCAGCCTATCCGGTCGGCGACGTTGAGAGCTTCGGGTGCGACGTCGTTGCAAGCAGGTTCGTCGACACTGCGCGCCAGGCGTTGCCGCACGGCACTCGAAGTACCCTCTGACAAAGACGAGAGCTCACTCTCTCGCAGCGACGGACTGAGATCGCCACTTATAGGCTGCCGTCAGCTTGGCGTACACCCGCTTTAGTGCTTCCTGGTCAACGTGCTTTCGCCCCTCGTTTATCGCCGACTTGATGACACTCGCGGCGGCCAGCAATTCAATATCCGAGAATGCCTGCCCGATATATTCCTCATCGGGCAGGAGTTCCCTACGGCCCCCAGTGCCCAGCCAACCCGAATGCAGAGTTCAGCAGCGCAGCCCGCTTTACCGCCTTCACCAAAGTGACGGCTATCTGCACCTATCGGTGCACGTACACCTATCAGCCTGAGCTCGAGGCGCCTTGAGTGGAGACTGTTCAGCAATCATTCAGGTTTTGGCGTGAGGTGACAAGCTAACCCGAGATGTCAGCCGTCTCCGATAGCTTCGGCAGGAGGAAGGGTGTCTAGTCTGCCGCTGTGTAGCGAAAGGAGGTGTGTCATGAAACGAGCAGCATTGGTTTTAGCCGCGCTCGTGGCCTCAACACTCGCCCTCGGACAGCAGACGACCCCGCCGGCCCGGGCAGAGCCGCGAACAAGCACCGCTCCGCAGGAACAGACAACTCCGCGCATGAGCGAAACTGACAAGCTGAATTTGATGAACGACTGCACAAGGGAGGCGCAAGCCGCGCACCCTAGCGTGCCGGAGAAAGACATCAAGGCATATTGCGAAAAGAAGGTGAAGAGTTACTCATCCCCGCGGTAGCTGGCTGTAAGCTAAGCCTGGGCCGCGCTCACTTCGGCATCTAGGAATGGCCATCGGAAACCTCAACGCCGCCCGCCGATGGGGCGGCGTTTTCGCATCAGGGCGCCGAACTGCAGGCGCGAGTAAGTAGATCCCACGATGACGCGCCCCCATGCTCTAACCGGTTGTGTTAGTGCGGGTTCTTCGGCACGCCCCGCGGCCTTGGCCTCACGACCGCCACCACCTCGGCAGCGTTCTTACCGCACCTCGAGCAGTGCATCCGCAACGCGAGCTCTTTCAGCGTCACTGACCAGCCGACTAGGCGGGCGAGCGCTTCGGGTTCAATCTCACGGCAGGCGCCGCAGCCACAGATCACTCGCACCAAGAACTGGCCGAAGCAGTAGTCCAGTTTCTTGATGTAAGGCAGCACGCGCACGGGCGCATGGTGCTGATAGCGCGCGAGGGCGTCCATGCAGTACCGGATGGCTCCTCGACCTGTGTGCGCTCGGTCCAGGCGAGCCCCCGCTCGGGCGGTCGCAGCGCAGCACGGGAATACACAGGTTCCACACAGGCTCTCCACAGCTCATGCGTTGTCCGCCCGAGTGAAGTGGCGTATTCAGACTCGTCCGCATAACTGCGTGAAGAGCGACGCCTCTTGCTACTTCGAGGCGCGCCCTTGCGGGGAAATCACAAAGATCAGGGGGGTGTGCGCCAATGCTGGTTCTGACAAGGCGTCCGGGAGAGTCAGTAAAGATCGGCGATGACATTACTGTCACTGTACTCGCCATAAAGGGTAATCAACTGCGCCTCGGCTTCACGGCACCCCAGAGTATAGCCGTGCATCGCGAAGAGGTTTACCAGCGCATACAGGCCGAAAAGATAACAAACATCTCGCAAGCGAGAAGCGTCTTCAGTCGCGTCAAAGTCTCGCCACAAACGAGAAAGGAGTTGTTGAAGTGGTAGGGCGCGTCGAGCACGAAAACGCCGCCCGAACAGTCTGTGTCAGAACTGCTGGCCGACTGAAGCATGACGCCTTGCCTGCGGGGCGTAATGCTTAGAGGGTCATACTGGTGAGAGCCGGCTATCAGGTTTCCGTTGCCCAGAACCCGCAACGCTTGCTTCAGGTTGTAGACCTGAACCGCGATGCCCATCTCGGTACGGCGCGCCCCGCCGCCCTCGCATTATTATAGGAATCGCGGTTTCTAGAAGATCCGCCACTTAAGCTCTGCGAAGGGTCGCTCAACAGTCTCTCTCCGTAACCTCATGTGGGCGCTAGTCGTGCGCTCAGAGAGGCGCGTCAGGGCCTCTTCATGCGCCGTAGGGCGGCGATACATACCGGCTCCACAGTGGTGCGACAACAGCCCCAAAGAGTGCGGCCCGTCGGGTCTTGAGTTTCATAGCGCGCACTGCCCGGATATAGGCTACCGGACCGGCGCCAATCAGTCAGAGTTGCCCGTGGCAGTTCACCCCCTTTAGGCAGGGTACGGGCCAGAAGCAGTCACTTGTCGAGGGCTGGTCAATGGGTGACTGCACCGGCAGTGCGTTTTGGGAGTGTGTTAAGCGATCTGTATGCGCGACACGCCGGCCTCTCACTGGCAGGCTCACTTGGGCACAAACCCGTCAACGAGGACGGCGAAGCCTTCCGTTGCTTTGAGGCGAAGTGAGCAAACCGCCTGGTAATGAGTTGAGTTGTACCAGGCGATTGCATCGTCGCGTGAACGGAATCTGATTACGACCGTCCTGGGCAGGTTTGTACTCCCTTCGATCACTTCGGAATTCTCGTCGCAGACGAGCACTTCGGCATGGTACGGCGCCATCGTTTCAAGTGCTTTCGGTATGTATTCCTGCATCTTTTCCGCATCCTGAACGCGATTGTGGAACACAAAGTAAGCAGACATGACTTCCTCTCATTCAAGAAAGTCGCATACGGCACCCATTCGCCTGCCGTGCCCGGTCAAGCGGCGACACTCACCCCGTTCGCACTGAGCACCTTCAACAATAGGGGTATGTCTGGCGGGCCGGGAGACACCGTATTGCTAATGGCAGCAAACATCCTTGTGGCGCGGCCTCCCGGTCCCGAAAACTCCAGCATCTCACCGCCTCCGGCACCGTAGCGAAAGCCGTGCACTGTGTTTGCAGGCACGTGCACCAACGTACCGGGTGCGCATGACGAGGTCTTGTCGTCGCAACTGAACTCGACCATCCCCTTGAGGACGAAGAAGGATTCGTCCCAGTCGTGACTATGCAGCGGTGGGCCCGTTCCTTCGTCGCCCCGCTGCAGGGTGACCTCGTAGCTTTGCGTCTGCAAATTCGAGGCCAGCACGGTTACCCTGGTGCCGAGTACATCTAGTGCGGGACCGTAGGTGCTGGGCGTCACGACAAACCCTTGCATCTTTGTAGCGTGATTTCCTGGTGGTATGGGCATCCCTCATCTCCCGTGATCAGGATTAGGCTGCATTTCTTGTCGCACTGATGATGAGTGCGCTAAGCTCATGCGTCAAATGAATAGATTGCAACGTGGTATGAAGGAAATCGATTTACGCCGCCTGGACCTCAACCTCCTCGTCACTTTTGACGTGCTGATGGCCGAACGAAATGTCACGCGCGCTGCCGCGAGGTTGGCGCGTTCACAGTCCGCGATCAGCCACTCTTTGGCCCGGATGAGGGAGCAGGTCGGCGACCCGCTCATCGTCAGGATCGGTGGCCGGATGGTCGCGACCCCCTTTGCGGAACGACTCATCGAAGATGTGCAGCCAATACTGCGCAGCATCCAGCGTGTCCTCGCTCCGCCCCAGCCGTTTGATCCCGCAAGCAGCACGCGGACCTTCCGACTGGCAATTTCAGATTTCGCGCCGTCTTTGTTTCCGCGGGTGATGGCCCGCGTTCAGCGGGAGGCGCCCAGCGTAGTAGTTGATTGGGTAGGCGAACAGGCTAATACGCCGCTGGCGGTGGCCGATGGTCAGGTGGACGTGGCACTTCTTGTGTCCAGTGTCGCATTGCCTGAAGGTGTGGAATGGACAGAAACCGCAAAGGTCGGTTGGGCGACGTTCGCCAAAAAGGATCACCCCGCCATCGCGTCCTGGGGTGCCGCAGCGTGGGCACGCTGGCCGCACGTCATCGTTCAAGTTGGGAACACCTTACAAAGCCCCGTCAATGAAGGAGTCACCCGAGCAACTCGTAAACGCAAGATTGCGGTGCGGCTCTTAAACTTTTCCGCCGTAGCGCCGCTGCTAGAACGCACACACCTACTTGCCACGCTGCCTTACACCGTGATGCATGAAGCGCTTGAGCGATATGGACTGCGCGCATTGCCGACCCCTTTTCCGGTGGAGCCGCTTCCGCACCGTATCATCTGGAGCAGACGCATGGACGGCGATCCAGGCAACCGCTGGATTCGAAATATCTTGGCGCAATGCTTTGCTGAGATTGCGCAACGCTCTGAACAGCGTCTGTAAGCGGAGCGTTCGGACACGTGCGGCAGCTGTCGGGAAAACTGAAGGATCGCGCGGGTCGATAGCGGCATCCGGCTCAAGACGGCCCAACAGCGGTCATTAACGGTTTGGGTGCGACTCCCCCGATACCAGGCATTCGCTCCACGTGACGTGGCGCCTAATTGCCTACCCGACACGGGGCGGAAGATTTAGCCGTTGTTGCACCAGATCAGCCGTCGATAGCGCCCCTTCGACCCATGTTTGCATGGTCGAGTAGGCCTCCCCGCACACGTAGCAGGGTAAGTCGTCGATCGGTTGCGTCATCTGGTGGGTGACTTGCCAACTCCGAAAGCCCGGATTCCAGAAATGCCATGCGCCAGCGAATGGATCATCTGCCCAGTTGACCGAGATGGCCTCGAGCGGCTCGGGTGCGGACTGTACGCTGTGCAACGCTAATATCTGGCGATGCATTTCCGCAACCAGCTCCGCTGGCGCTCGATGAGTGCGCCAGTTTTCGCGTAGGTCGGATCGCGCCACTCGCGATAGTTCCCCTTCTGACCGAGCGGTGGACGCGCCTCGAGGGGCCGCGGGTAGTCGCGCAAGAACGCCTCGAACTCGAGCGCCGAGACATCAGACCAGCGCTCGCGGAGTATGACGGGTTCAGCGATTAGCCGAGCGTAGGGAGACAGCGCCGGTGGGTCCATGCAGTACAGAAAACCCTCCCGGGCTGTATGCGGCATTTGTCAACGATCACACGCGATTAAGCAGTAATGACGCAGCTCCCGGACTGTATGACGCTCTCGCGCACGAACACGGTCATAACAAGCTGACTTAATCGGTATCCGTTTTCCTGGGAGTATCGCGATCACAATTTTATGGGATTGCCGCAAGTCGCGAGTTTGGTGTGTGACTCGGCTCGCGGAGCATTCTCGAGTTGCACGCTGCAATCGTGGCACTGCTCTGCCGAGGATGCGCCGTGAGCTTGCGTAAATGCCCTGACTGCTACAAGGACGTCTCTTCGTCAGCGTCGTCCTGCCCGCACTGTGGTCGTCCCAGCAAGAAATCACATTTGCCCAGCGAAATCTTGGGAGGCCTCAGCATCGCCTTTATCTGCGTGGTTGCCTTGGCATGGCATTCCGGCTCGGGAGATGACGAGGCCAGCGGCACTGTAACGTCCAGTACTCCTCCGGAGACGGCGATCGCTCGACCGTATCAGCTGGAGCAGAGTCTTTCCGCATTTATTGGCTACAACCGCACGCTCCACATTTTCCGGGTGGAGAATCGCGATACGTTCCCCTGGACTAATTGCCAGTTCAGTCTCAATTCCCACGGCATCTCGGGTTACGACTTGCAGGTCGAGTCGATCAAGCCCGGGCTCACAGACGCAGCCCTGCTACAAAGCGCCGAATTCGCCGACCCCGACGGTAAGAAGTTCGACCCGTCCACCGACAAAGTGGCTACGCTGGACTTGGACTGCGAAACCACACACGGGCGTCTTTACTACAGAGGTAAGTTTGGCCTAGAGAGCTCCGCGAACCGCGCGAGCTCGGCAGAAAGAAACGCCGCTCCATCAGCAGACGGCGCAATCGCTTACGCGGTGAACCTAATTAGTCACAATTGGGGCTCAGTTCGCCGTTTAGCCTTTGGGCGAACAATCTCGCTCCCAAATGCCCGCTTTAAGTCAATTCAGCGGCAGTTCAGTGCAGTCGCCGAAGACTGTCCACAGACTTGTAGGAGGCTAAGGTGGCTACCATGAGCACGGTAACTTCCCTGACCACAGCAATCGCAATCGGCGCAGCGGCTGCTTGCTTCGCAACGGCGACGCACGCGGGCGACTGGTCCATTGGTGTCGGCGTTACAGTGCCGGGCGTGGTCGTGACCGCACCGCCCCCGGTCTACGTTTCGCCCCCGCCGCGCTACTACGCCCCGCCTGCTGCTGTGCCCGGATACTACTATCCCCCGGGATACTATCCACCGCCCGGGTACTACGGTCCGGCCGTGGCTTGTCATGACGGATATGTTGACGCTTACGGGCGCTACTACTGCCGGCATCGGCACGAAGACGATAACGATGACAATGACTGACAGATGCCACGCAACGGGGACCGAGAGCGCCGCGCATTTCTGAGTCCGCAGTCAAGTCACCGAAGACAATAAAGCCGGCAGCACCCGCAAAGGCACCGGCAACAGCGAAACCGGCACGTTCACGCTGATCGAGTCGTACGGATGCAGCGCCGCCCTGCCGATGGGGCGGCGTTTTGTTTGTGACGGAGATCACACCAGGCACTGATGACAACCGCCGAATGCGCAATGTACCTTGATTGCGTGGCGGCACTCTTAGAAGCAATTGTCGGTGCCCTAACTCCGGCGCGGGTCAGCGGACGCTCTTACCTTCGCACGCTGCTCAAGGAGGGCGGTGTACTGCAACTCGTGCCCGATGCCTGCGTGGCCGACCTGGTTGAACAAGCGATCAAGCTGGCGCGGATGGCTCGCCGGGCGAACAAAGCGAGCCTGAAGTCAGAAATGGTGCAGACGTTGGATGGCACCGCGGTGGTCATCACCCTGTGGACCCGCGGAGGAGACTTGCCCGTCAAAGAAGACGGAAATGTGCCGCGAACGCTGCTCAAGTACGGCGTCCAGCGCGGTGTCCGCAAGGCGAAAGGCGGGCCGCCACGCCGCCACCACGTCTTCCAGAGCTATAGCGACTTTCGGAACGCGAACGTCACATGCGCTATGTGCGGCTGGTCCGGCCAGGGCCGGCAGATGAAGGTCGGCGAAGTCCATGAAGAGGCCCAGGTCCGT
>Ga0306920_100002075_pt1 | contig 25156 bp, 22 predicted proteins | sample flu12Cox44000170_FD_204666 | JGI IMG/M metagenome (GOLD analysis project Ga0306920, IMG submission 204666) | Lab enrichment of tropical soil microbial communities from Luquillo Experimental Forest, Puerto Rico - flux4day.12C.oxic.44.000.170 (v2)... | ecosystem: Environmental > Terrestrial >...
TATCGCTATCCGCAGATGGACGGTTCCGAGAATGTCTGCGTCACGGTCGGTTCGCAAGAGGCGATGTACGTGGCCCTCAAAACGCTGCTCGATCCATCGCGCGATGAGCTTGTCGTGGTGGAGCCGGCGTTTCCGTCGTACGCTAAGATGGCGACGCTCGAGGGCGCGGCGGTTCGCTCGGTCGCGATGCGGGAGGAAGACGACTTCGCGTTCGACGGCGAGCGAATCGCCGCCGCGATCGGCGAACGCACGCGAGCGATCGTCTTTTGCTCGCCTTGCAATCCAACGGCGCGGGTTGTCTCGCGGGAGGCCGCAGATCGCTTGGTGCGAGCGCTCGAACGACGGATCGGAGAACCGATCTGGCTCATCCATGACGAGATCTACCGCGAGCAGACCTTCGTCGATGACGCCGCATATTTTGGGCAACGCTATCCGCACACGATCGTCACGAACTCGCTGAGTAAGAGCAATGCGCTAACCGGATTGCGCCTCGGATGGATTCTCGGTCCAAGAGACTTTGTAGCGCAGGCGATTAAGGTGCACGCCTGGGTCACTTCATGCGCCGACACTTTCGCCCAGCAAGTAGCGCTGGACGTCTTCCGAACACCGGGGGCCTTGGAAGAGCACGCACCTTGGTACCGCGAGCGGCGTGAAGAGCTGCTGGCCATATTGCGCTCAAGCGGCGTGCCTTACGTTTCGCCGGAAGGGAGTTTCTACGCTTGCGTCCGGCTGCCGAAAGGCTTTTGTTCAATCGACGCCGCCCACGAGCTGATCGAGCGATACGACGTGGTCGCGATTCCCGGCGCCGCTTTTGGTCCGTCGATGGATGGCTGGCTACGATTAAGCTGGGTCGCGCCGCCCAACCAAGTTCGCAAAGGCATCCTTCGCATCGCCGACTACTGCGCAGCGGCTGCCGTCTCGCACTGACTCCGCCTCCAGCAGCGGGCGACCATACCCGTGCGTTTTGGTACGCCGGCCTCGTTAGGCTAAGGCCAATCACCAAGCCTTCAAGGAGTCATGTATGTTCGCATCCCCCTGCCAACGCTGGGCGCCGGCCGTTGCCCTCATCGCCGGTCTGGCGGGCTGCGCCGGGCAACAATCAGCCCCCAGCGGGCCGCTGCCTCAGACCGCGGGCTCAGCCCTTTCGCGATTCGCCACGAGACCCGCCAAGCTCGACCACCATGCGTCGTGGATGAAGCCCAACCTACTCACAACGAGTCTGCTCTACGTTTCGGATACATTTCCTAAGGTAGTCAACGTCTACACCTACCCGACCCTGAAGTACGTCGGCCGACTGACCGGCTTTCAGTATCCTTTGGGAGAATGCGCCGACAGAGTCGGAAACGTTTGGATTACCGACGGGGGCGGCTACGTTTATAAGTACGCGCACGGAGGCACCAACCCGATCGAGACTTTATACAGTGATATGGACCTGCCTACCGGCTGCGCCGTCGACCCTCGAACCGGCGATCTCGCCGTCGCGAACGGAAATGCTCAAGTTCTTGTCTTTCACACCGGCTCGAGCTCACCGACGGTCTATACCGATTCCAATTTCTCTCAGACATCGTCCCTCAGTTACGACAATCGTGACGACCTGTTCGTGGACGGCACCGACTCCAGCAACATGTTCCACTATGCAGAGCTGCCTTTCGGCAGCCAGACCTTCACCGACATCAACCTGAACTACGGCAACTTTCCGATGATTCAGAGTCCAGGCGGCGTCAAGTGGGATGGCACGCATATGGCGGTTGGCGATTCACAATGGACGATCTACCAAATCCAGGGTTCGAACGTCGTAAGCACGACCACGCTATCGGCGACGTGTGTGTTCACGTTCGATATCGTCCGGTCGAGGAGAGCACCACTCGTCGCGCCGGATCAGTGCAGCGGTAACCTCGTCGGCACGTACGCCTATCCCGCCGGCGGTTCGCCGATCAAGGTGATCACGAGCGGCCTGACGACCCCCTATGGAGCGGCGGTGAGCCGCTAACAGCGGCTTGCAGTCCCGCCTGCGGCTTCCGATCGGGAGACCGCGGGCGGGTGCCGTGGGGTGGGTAGACTCAAGCAGAGAGGACGACTCCCTAGGGGAGAGGACGATGCAGATTGAGGATTTTTCGTTCGGACGCATTCAAATCGACGGTAAGACCTACGAGCATGACGTAGTGATCGATCGCGGAAAGATCGGCAAACGCGATAAGAAACCCTCGAAGCGACTGAACGAGCAACACGGACATACGCCGTTATCCGCCGCTGAAGATATTCCATGGAAGTGCCGGCGACTCGTCATCGGCACCGGCGCATATGGATCGCTGCCGGTGATGGACGATGTGAGGCGTGAAGCAGCAAAACGAAAGGTCGAACTCCTGCTCTTGCCGACGTCAGAAGCGATCGTCAGAGTAAACGAGGCCGATCCGAAAACCAACGCCGTGCTTCACGTAACCTGTTAAGACGACGCACCGATCCAAACCGTCTGGATGTTGACGAACTCGTGGATGCCGAACGTGGAGAGTTCGCGGCCGTAGCCACTCTTCTTAATGCCTCCGAACGGTAGACGCGGATCGCTTGCGACCATACCGTTGATGAAGACCGCGCCGGCCTCAAAGCGCGCACCGTACTTTTCCGCGGCCTCGACGTCGCTCGTCCAGAGGCTCGCGCCGAGTCCAAATGAAGACGCATTAGCCAGCGCCAGCGCGTGCTTGCGATCCTTGGCGCGAACGACGGCGGCTGCGGGCCCGAAGACCTCTTCGTCAAACATCCGCATGCCCGGAGTGACCTCCGCGACGACGGTCGGCTCGTAGAAGAAGCCGTTGCGGGCAAGCGGCTTGCCGCCGAGTACGAGCTTTGCGCCGCTTTCAAGCGTCGCACGCACCTGTTCGTCCACCGCCGTGCGCAAGTCGGCCCGAGCACACGGCCCGAGTTGCACGCGCTCTTCCATCGGGTTGCCAACGACTTGTTCTTTCGTGCGTTCGGCGAAGCGCGTCAAGAACTCATCGTAGACGGCGTTATCCACGATGAAGCGTTTTGCGGCGATGCAACTCTCGCCGTTGTTCTGAAAGCGCGACCTTACCGCCGTGACCGTAGCGTGCTCGAGATCTGCGTCGGGGAAGACGACGAACGGGTCGGAACCGCCCAACTCGAGCACGCACTTTTTCAAGCTCTCGCCGGCGGCGCGCGCAACGGCCGCACCGGCGCGCTCGCTCCCGGTTAGCGTTACCGCCGCGATGCGCGGATCGCCGACAAGGCGATCGATCTCTTCCCCGCGGGCGATCAATACGCCGAGAACGCCTTCCGGTGCCTCGGCCTCCCGAAAGATGCGCTCGATCTCGAGGGCGCAGCGCGTCGTGTTGGCAGCATGTTTTAGTAGGATCACGTTACCGGCCATTAGGGCCGGTGCCGCCGCGCGAAAGACCTGCCAATATGGAAAATTCCAGGGCATGATCGCCAGCACCACACCGAGCGGCCGAAACGCAACGTAACTGCGGGCTGCGTTCGACGGTGCGGCTTGGGGTGCGAGCATTCGCACAGCGTGCTCGGCAAAGTACTCCATGCCCCACGCGCATTTCTCGACCTCGGCGCGTGCCTGCACGATCGGCTTGCCCATCTCGCGCACCGCCGTCGCGGCGAGCGAATCGCGCTCCGCGCGCAGACGCGCCGCGATTGCGCGCACGACCGATGCGCGCTCGTCGAGCGGCGTGGTAGCCCACTCGCGCGCGCCGCGCGCTGCGGCGTCGAGTTTGCGGTCGATTTGCGCAGCATCCATCAGAGGAAAGCGCTCCAGCACCGCTGCGGTCGCCGGGTCGATCGTCGTGATCAAAGTGCTTGTTGCGCCCATGGGCCAGCGGGCCCGGCGTAGACTTCTACGAGGCGACTTGGGCGCAAATACTCGCGGGCGACGCGCTGAACGTCGGCCGGCGAAATCTGCGCGAAGCGCTCGCTGAGCGTTCGATAATAGTCGAGGGACAAGTTATTTGCGGCGATATCGAGCAGCTGCTTAGCTTGTCCCGTGGAAGAGGCTTCGTCAAGCAGCGCGTTGCCGACCAGACGGATCTTGGCTTCTTGCAGCTCCGTCGTCGAAACGGGCTCGTCTTGGAAGCGTTGAAGCTCGCGTCGCACGAACTCGACGGCTTCGACGACGCGCTGCGGCGAAGCATTCAACTCGACGCGAAAATCGCCACGATCGGCGTCGGCTTCAAGCGAACTGTTAACGCTGTACACCAACCCGCGCTTCTGACGCAGTTCCTGCCAGAGGCGCGATTCGAATGCGCCGCTGCCGCCGAGGATTTGATTGAGAACCAAGAACGTGTCGTAGTCGCGGTTCGACCGTGAAATCGCCGGTTGCCCAAGTCGAATGTAAACTTGAGTCGCAGCAGTCCCGATGTAGTCGTGGCCGCTCGAAGCCGGCGGGATCGGCATCAAGCGAGGATCGGGTCGCGCGCCGGGGGCGTGCCACGACCCGAACGCTGACTCGAGTGCGCTGCGCACTCGGGTCGGCGAAACATTGCCGACAACCGCAATCGTCGTGAGGTCCGGCCGCCAATATGCCGACGTGAACGCGAGCAAATCCTCGCGTGTGATTCCTCGCACGCTTGGAGGCGTCGGTAAGCGCAGCGTGGGGTCATCGCTGGCAAGCAGCAGTCGATTGTAGGCGCGATCGATCATAACGCCGGAGATGTTTGCCTCCGATTGCAGGCTGTTGGCGAGCTGCGATCGTTCGATCTGCAACCACGGGTCCGCAAACGTTGGATGCGCCTCTCCGTCGGCGAGGATCTCGACGATGCGCTCGAAGTCACGCGCCTCGCCCTGGGCCGAGAATTCCTGGCCCGTCGAGATGAACGCGCCCATTTCGTCGGTGGCCTCGCGGCGCTGCGCGAAAGGATAGCGTACGCTTCCGTAATCGGCAACCGAAGAGGCGAGCCGCACGATGCCTTCTCTACCGGGCGGTTCGAACGCGGGCGATGAATCAATCTTTCCGCGCAGCACAAAGGTCGGTCGATCGTTCTTGGCTTGAACGATAACGTGCAAGCCGTTCGGCAGCGTAAACGCCACCGGTTGCAATGCGCTACGCACGCTCGTCGGCGTGCGCACCGCCTTAGCGACCCAACGCGGCTGAACGATTGGGCCATTCGGCACGCGCTTTGAGAAATCGTCGCTCGCCTCTGCGGTGCTCTTCTGAGAGTTGCCGCGCGGGGGACTGGTATTCGGACTCAAGTGTCCGACGACGGTTGGGCTACTCATATACGTGCGCATGGCGGCTACGAGATCGGGTCCCGTCAGCGCTGCAAGGCGGGAATCTTCGTCGGCGATCTTTTCGCCGACGATGCCGTAAGTGTAACCGGCTAGGTCGCCGATACCGCTAATCGAATCGGCTGCATAGAGCCGCTCCGCGATGGTTAAACGCTTAGCCGCGAACACGAGAGCCGGGTCGAAGCCGTTTTGCAGCACTGAGTTGAGCGTCGATTGAAAGACCGTTTGTGCTTCACCGCTGCTCCGTCCGGGATTGAGCACGATGAAGACGTGGAGCAATCCCCCGCGCAGCTGCGTGTCGGCATTGGCCTCGATCGCGAGTGCGATATTGCTTTCCACGAGCGCCCGATAGAATGGGGAGCGCTGATTCTCGAGCAGCGTCGCTAGCGTGCTGACCGCGGGCTCGCCGGACTCGGTGTCGCCCGGAATCGAGTAGGCGAGATCGAGAATTTCAAATGGAAAAGGAAACTGTGCCTCGACCGTCTGGCCGTGCGCAGGAACGGGGTTCGCATTTGGGCGAGGGGGCAGCCGCTTAGAGGGAATCGCGCCAAAGTAATGTTGCGCCTTCGCAAAGACCGTGGTGTGGTTAACGTCGCCGGCGACAACCAGCGTCGCATTATTCGGCGCGTACCACTCGTGATAGTATCGCGCGATATCGGCAACGCTTGCCGCCGCAACGTCCTCGCGGCTGCCTAAGGGCGTGCGTCCGCTGGGCTGATTTGCGAAGGCCGCCGCGCGAACGCGTGCGAGCAAGTTGAAAAACGGGGAGCTGTCGTCGCCGTCGATCTCATTGAGCACCGCGTTGCGTTCGATTGCCCAGTCGGAGGCACGCAACGCCGCGTGAGCCATTCGATCGGCATCAACGTAGAGCGCGACGTCGAGCTTATCGGCGGGCATCTCGAAGTAGAACTGCGTGTAATCGTAGTTGGTCTCGCCGTTCATGCGTGCGCCAAGGCGAGCGATGATGTCGTCCAGTCCGCCTGCCGAGACTTGCGGCGTGCCGCGAAACATCATGTGTTCCAGCGCGTGTGCAAGGCCTGTCTTGCCCGGCGTCTCCTGCAGCGATCCGAAGCCGTACCACACGGCGGTTTGGATGACCGGGGCGGCGCGGTCCTCAACCACGACGACCCGCAAGCCGTTGTGCAATGTGGTGCTGAATATGCCACCGTCGCCGGGGCCACTCTGTGCGCGCGCAATCTGAGGTACGAGCAGCGCCAATGCGAGTACGCTTAGCGCTGTCGCCCTGAGCCCCGTCATCCTGAACTGATTGAAGGTTGAAGGGTGACGAGAAAGCAGACGAATCAAAGACTTGAGACTCCCAAATAGTATGCAGCGCTCGCTTCGACCGCCGCCCAAGGAAGGCAACCTACGAGCTCGCAGCCGAGTAATTGAATGCCTCGTTGCGCGGCAAGGTTCCGAACCAGCTCGACGACACGATAGAGCGGGGTTGCAGCATAATCCGTAATGTTGAGCGAGACCTGTACGCATTCTTTTCCACGCGCAAAGCCCAGCGCCCGGAGCGTCAACAGCCCGCCGTCGCGTTCGCGAATCATGCGCGCAATCTCCTTCGCCGCGACGAGATCGTTGCTCGCCAGCTCGATATTGAATGCAATTAAGATTTCGCGGGCTCCGATCGCGATCGCCCCGGCGGTAACGTGGCGAGCCAGGTCGCCTTCGTCGGGAAGCCAGCCGGCGTTTTGCCTAATGGCTGGAAGCGGCCGGCGCTCGGCTCGCCGCGCAGCCGCGCCATAATAAAAGGAGGGAATGGCGTAGCGTTTCCAGATCTCCGCGCCGGCTCGATGGGCCAGAGCCACCGCATCGTCCAGGCCGGCAGCACGCAGGGGGACGAAGGGCAAGACGTCGAGCGCCCCGATGCGAGGGTGCGCTCCGCGATGTACTCTCAAATCGATGCGCTCGAGTGCGACGCCCGCAAGGGAAATTGCAGCATCGAGCACCTGCGTGGCGTTTCCAACGATGGTCAGTACGCTGCGATGGTGCACGACATCGCTGCTGCGATCGAGCAGATGCGCACCCGTGCGCTCTACCACGTCAACCGCGGCATCAAGCGTCGCGGCGTCGCGCCCTTCCGAAAGGTTCGGCACGATCTCAAAGAGCGGCGCCACAACCTTACCCAACCGTTTTTTCGATCGCCTCAACAATATCGTTAACCGTTGCGGGCGAAATCACGTGGGTGTAGCCGAGTTTGCGCGCTTCCGTCTCGCGCCGTTCCGCCGAGTTCACTGCGCGAACCTCTCCCGCGAGCCCGAGCTCACCAAAGACTGCGGTGTGCGCCGGTATCGCGATGTTGCGGAAGGATGAGGCGATGGCCAACGCAATTCCTAGATCGGCTGCCGGCTCGCCGACGCGCAGGCCTCCGGCGACCGACGCATATACGTCGTGCGTGCCCAGAGCAAAGCCGGCACGGCGCTCCAACACGGCAAGGATCATGGCGAGGCGCTGCTGGTCGAGATTATTGGCCAGCCGTCGCGGCATGCCGTAGCTCGTCTCACCGACCAGCGCCTGCACCTCGATCAACAGCGGACGGGAGCCGACGATCGATGCGACGACACAAGAGCCGCTGGGACGCTGGGTTCGCGTGCCGGCAAAGAGTTCCGACGGATTGGCAACCTCGCGCAATCCGGCATCGTGCATCTCTAGAACGCAGATTTCGTCGATGGAGCCGAAACGATTCTTATGCCCGCGCAGAATTCGGTGCTCGCCGCTCGACTCGCCCTCGAAATAGAGCACCGTATCGACCAGATGCTCGAGCAGCCGAGGTCCGGCGATCGCGCCATCTTTGGTGACGTGGCCTACGAGGAAGACTGCGCAGCCGGTTCGTTTTGCAAACTCCATCAGCGCCTGCGTGCAATCCCGAATTTGCGTGACGCTCCCTGCGTAGGCGTCCGATTCGGGAAGCCAAACCGTCTGGATCGAATCGACGATCAACGCCAGCGGCGGCCGGCGTTCTAAGTGATCGAGGATTGTGCGTAAGTTGGTCTCGGGAAAAATTGTCATCCTGAGCCTGTCGAAGGAGGACTGCGAGATGGTTCTGTCGGCGCGAAGCTTCACTTGCCCGGCCGACTCTTCACCGCATACGTAAACGACCTCATCGTGACGGGCGAGGCGTGCCCCGACCTGCAAGACCAGCGTTGACTTTCCAGCGCCGGGCGGACCTCCGATAAGTGTCACACTGCCACGAACGATGCCGCCGCCCAGCACCGCATCGAACTCCGGCATCTCCAACCGCAGCCGCTGGACACCGGCAGATTCGATCTCGTGTAATGCCACGGGCGCTGGGGATTGTGCAGACTGCCGGCGATCGCGCGTGGCACGCGCCGCGACCGCAAACGGACGTTCGTCGAACGAATTCCAAGCCTCGCATTGCGGGCAGCGCCCCAGCCAACGTGTCGACTCGTATCCACACGCGGAGCAAAAAAAGACCGAACGTGCTTTTGCCACGGTGAATGGAGTTTCGCCTGGAGGGCAACGCCGCCATGCCGAAGCAACGACCGACGAGCGCCGTGCAAGACTTACAGATTGCGATCGATGGGCCGGTCGCGGCAGGAAAGACGACCGTTGCGCGCGCGACGGCGCGACGGCTTGGCGTGCTCTATTTGGACACAGGCGCAATGTACCGCGCGCTCGCCTATCTTGCGCTGCGTACGGGCACCGACGTTGACAATGGTGCGGCGCTCGCGCGCTTGATGGCCGCCGCGCCGATCGAAGTGGAGCTCGATGAGTCGGCGCAGCTCGGTTTTCGAATCAGCGCCGGCGGCCGGGACCTTGATGAGGCGGCGCTGCTGAGCAAGGATGTTACCGCAATCGTATCGGCTGTCTCGGCACACGCGCAAGTTCGCTCTGAGATGGTCTCTGCTCAGCGGCGCATCGCGCGTAAAAAACCCGTCGTAATGGCGGGCCGCGACATCGGTACGATCGTACTTCCGGATGCGCCGGTGAAGATCTATCTGACCGCGTCCGCTCCAGCGCGCATCGAGCGGCGCAGAAACCAGCTCGAACAAGCCGGCGTCGACGTCGACGTCCACCGCTTGGCAGAAGAGATCGAGGAACGCGATCGTCTCGACCAAACTCGAGCGGTCTCTCCGCTGACGATCGCGACTGACGCCCACATCATCGATTCCAGCAATATCGACGCCGAGCGCGTCGTCGACGAAATCTGCCTGATCGTGGAACGGGCTTGTCATCCTGCGACAGGCTCAGGATGACAGTGGGAGCATGAACGTTGCGTTTTACGATTTTGCGAAAAGCATCGTACGCTTTATGGTGCGCGTGGTTTGGCGCGGTCGTATCGTCGGAACGGAGAACGTGCCGGCCGAGGGCCCGCTCATCGTTGCGTGCAATCATCTTTCGTATCTGGATCCGCCGGCACTGGGGTCTGTCTGCCCGCGACGCATCAGCTATATGGCTAAGAAGGAGCTCTTTCAAATCCCGGTACTTGGCACGGTCATCCGCGCTCTTGGTGCCTATTCCGTTGACCGGCATGGAAGTGCAACGGCGGCGATTAAGCGGTCACTGGAGATCCTGCGAGCCGGAGGGGCGATAGGCATTTTTCCCGAGGGCACTCGCAACCCAACGGGCATGATCGAGCCGCAGACAGGGGTCGCGCTCTTGGCGTCGCTCGCCGGCGCTCGTGTCGTTCCCGCTTGCATTCGCGGCACCGACCGAGCGCTGCAGCTGGGCCGGATCGGGGTCGCGTTCGGCGCACCGCTCTCGCTGGATGGCGGCCGGAAAGCAACCCGCGATGACTTGGCGAAGTTCACGCGTGAGATCATGAACGCGATCGATGCGCTGGCGGAGAGCACTGATGGAAATACGTAAGGCGTCCGTCCAAGGCTTCTGCTTTGGCGTGGCAATCACAGTTAAGAAGGCCGAGGAAGCGATTGCCTCTCGCGGTGACGTGACCACGCTCGGACACGTCGTACACAACCCGCAGATGGTCGAGTCGCTCCAGGCGCGGGGACTCAAGAATGCAGCCACGGTCGATGAAGTGGATGCCGGCGCACTTTTCGTTCGTGCCCACGGCTTACCGGTCGAAGTCTTCGAAAAAGCCAAGGAGCGGCAGCTCGAGGTCATCGACGCTACCTGCCCGATGGTGACGAAGATTCACGTGCAGGCCGAAAAGTTGAAGACTGATGGTTACAAGATCATCGTGATCGGCGATCCGAATCACCCCGAGGTCAAGGGCACGCTCAGTCACGTGCCCGGCGCGTGGTGCATTCAAAGCCCTTCCGACGTCGAAAACCTACCGCGCTCGAGCCGCGTCGGCGTTGTCGTACAGTCGACGTGGTCAGGTGAAGGCTTCACCGAGATCGTGCGAGCGCTCTCTGCAAAGTATTACGAGGTCAGAGCGGTCAATACGATCTGCACCGATACGCACAACCGTCAGAACGAAGCCTTGCGACTGGCCAAAGACGTGGAAGTGATGGTCGTCGTCGGCGGCAAATCGTCGGCCAACACAAAGCATCTGGCCGACTTATCGGAATCGCACGGCGCCCGGGCGTACCACATCGAAGGCCCGGATGAGCTGCAGGCAGAGTGGTTCGACGGCGTGCTCGTGGCCGGCTTGATGTCAGGCGCATCGACCCCCGGATGGCTTGTCGACCAGGTCGAGGCTCGGATGGAGGAACTCGCAGCTTCTGCTTAACCTCGTTAACCTGGCCGAGCGCTTCGAAAGCGCCCTCGAAGAACGGATTACCGGATATCGGGGATCGGATGAGATCTCCGATATGCTTTTGCGCCATTTCGGCTATGCGCCGTACGGACCGGCACGGCGAGGCAAACGCCTACGTCCGCAAATGGTGATGCGCGCCGCCGTCGGTGAAGGAGCGCCGATCGAACACGCGCTCGATGCAGCCGTCGCCGTAGAAATCTTTCATAACTATTCGCTGGTTCACGATGATATCGAAGATCGCGACGAGCTTCGCCATGGGCGGCGCACGCTTTGGAGCGCGTACGGCATCCCGCAAGCGATCAACGCCGGCGATGCAATGTGTGCGTTGAGCTTCCTGAGCTTGGAACACGCGTCCGCGCATCTTGACGCGGGGCGCGTCCTGCAGATGCTCGCGCTGCTGCACGAAGCCCACGCGGTGATGTGCGAGGGACAATCGCTCGACCTCCACTTTGAATCGAAGCGATCGGTCGATCTTTCGGATTATTATCGAATGATCGAGTGCAAAACGGCCCAGCTGTTCGACGCTTCTTGCCGCTTAGGAGCCTACGCGGCCGGGTGCAGCGACGCGGTCATCGCATCGTACGGTGCCGTCGGGCGCTCCTACGGCATGGCGTTCCAAATTCGTGACGACGTTGCCGGCATTTGGTCGACGGTGGGCGAGACGGGAAAAATCGCTGCTAGCGATATCTTCCGCCGAAAATGGACGTTCCCGGTCGTTTGGGCGATTACCCAAGAGCCATCGGCAGCGCGCAGGGTGATCGCGGATGCCTATGCGCTAGGCAATCCGCTCGATGCTGCAACCGTCGGCCGCATCGTCGAAGCGCTCGACGATTTGGGCGCCAAAGAAGCGGCGCAGTCGGCGGCCGCCGAGCATCTTTCGGTGATCGAGGCTTGCGCCAACGACGAGTTGCGCGAGTTTCTCCTCGCCACGCTCGGCCTCGCTGCGGCTCGTTGAGTCCGAGGGTAAGCTCTTGAACGGTTCGGTGCGAGCACCGGCACGACAAGCCGCTCTCGCGTGGGCTCTGCCTTCGCTGCTCTTGCTGGGATTCGTCGTGCGGCTTCTTTTTATCCACAACGAGGGCTTCAAAACCGATATCTCAACCTACGCTGCGTGGGCGATTGGGTTGAGCGAACACGGTTTCTCGACGTTCTATTCGACGATTGGATTCGCCGACTACCCGCCGGGCTATTTCTATATCCTCGCAGCAGTCGGCCATTTCTGGCATCTCTTTTTTGCCACGCACGATCGCGGCTATGGCGTCTTGCGTGCACTGGTCAAGCTGCCCGCAATCTTAGCCGACCTTGGCGCCGGCGCGCTGATTTATTTAACGGTACGCCGCTTCGCAAGCTTCGGATGGGCCATCGGCGCAGCAGCGCTCTATCTGCTGAATCCTGCGACGATTTACGTCTCAGCGCTTTGGGGTCAGGTCGACTCGATCTCGGGCCTTTTGGCGCTGCTGGCGATTTACGCACTGCTGCGCAGCGAAGATGAGGACGCCGCGTCGTGGGCGCACACAGCCTGGATCGTAGGTGCGTGGCTCGCGTTCGGTTACTCGCTGCTGATCAAGCCGCAGGCGGCGGTTCTCTTGCCGTTGCTGGTAGCGTTCGCCTTTGTCGATCCGCAGCGTCGTCGTGCGCGCCTCATCGCGACCACTCTCGGCATCGTGGCGGCGTTCGTCCTGGCGTTGTTGCTTGCCGAGCCGTTCCATCCCGCTAATCCGGCTGCCACCTTGAGCTGGCTGGTCGAACGCTACGCGTACGGCTCCAACGTCTATGCCTACAATAGCGTCAACGCCTTTAATTTATGGGCACTCCGCGGCACGCTCTGGGTGCCCGACAGTCAGTATATTCTGCTGCTGCCTCAGTACACGTGGGGTATCGTACTCGTTCTTGCCGCCCTCGCGCTGATCGTCTGGCGCTACGTTCAGGAGCGAACCTCGCAGTCATTGCTCGAAGGATGTGCGATCGCAACGCTTGCTTTCTTCATTCTCGCGACGCGCATGCACGAGAGATATCTCTTCAACGGACTGCTCTTTACTATTGTTTGCGTGCCGTTCGCGCGCCGCTACCTGTGGGGCGCGATTGTGCTATCGCTCGTGCTCTTTGCGAATCTCGCGTATAGCCTCCAATATCTGCACGTCGTGACCGAGAACGTGCCCGGCGTAAACTCGCAAAATCTCTGGGGAGTGTGGACGCAGGCACTGTCGCTCCTCGCGGTCGGAACGTTCTTTTGGCTTGGCTATCAGTATTTGGGAAGCGCCGACGACGCGATCGCAAGCGAACGGCCCAAGCCGGCCGCAGAAGCGCTTACGTGGACGTCTGCGGTGCGGCATTGGTTCGACCCACGTGAAGGATTAGCGGCGCTGCGGCTACCGCTCGACTACGCGATCATCGCGGTCCTGGGTGTCGGCAACTTCATCCTCTCGTTTATCGGCTATTGGTATCCGCCCGACAAGGTCTTTGACGAGATCTACTTCGCGCGCGCCGGTGAAGAGTATTTGCAGAATCTGCGCATTTACGAAAATACGCATCCACCGCTGAGCAAGTTGTTGATTACACTCTCGATGATGCTCTTCGGCGGCATGCCCGCAGGTCACGGACTGGGAGGCTGGACGGCGCTCAACGCTTTGATCGGCCATGCAAGCAGCGGCGACAACTCCTACGGGTGGCGCTTTCTCGACGTCGTCTTTGGCGCGCTCGTCGTGATGCTGCTCTACGTCTTTGCCAAGCGGATTACCGGTTCAACGCTCTTCGCCACGATTGCCGCGCTGCTGTTAACCTTCGATGGGATGCACTTCGTACAGTCGCGGATTGCGACTCCGGAAGGATTCGTCGTCTTCTTTGCCACGCTGGCCGTCTATGCGTTCTACCGCTTTTGGATCAGCTCGCAGGTCGGCGAGCGCGCGCACGTCGAGCTCCCAGCCTGGGGATTCGCGGCCGGTGCCTGCGCCGCACTCGTCATCGGCCTCGTCGCCGCTTTGATCGGCCGCGCGATCTGGAGCCTGGACACGGCCTCGATGATCATCGTCACGCTGTATGTCGGCTGCGTACTCTATCTGCTCGTGCGGTACATCGCGTTCGTGCGGTTCTTCGGCGATGGGCGGCGCGAACTCACCTACGGCGAAGGCTCGCGTGCCCTGCGCGACTCGGCGACGACGGTCGTTTACGCAGCTGACGGCGGCACGATCGACAGTCGCGGCAAGATTGCGCGTGGTGCCCTCTCACAGGCCCGAAGCGGCAGTCTCGTCTACGACGACGATCCGCTGACCATCGAATACCGCCGCGATGCCAGCGTGGCGTATCAAACGCCCGACGGCTCGGCTACCTATGCCGAGGACGAGATTCGCGCCGATGCGGTTCCTTCGGTTGAAAAGGGGCGCTCCTCTAAGCTCTGGCTGGTGCTCTTCACGGTCGCGTTGGGGCTACTGGTCAGTTCAAAATGGTACGGCGTCATGGGCTTCGGCGTAAGCTTCGTAGTTCTGACGCTGGTGTGGCTGCAGCGCTACCTATTCAACCGCACTCCTGCGCTGTGGGGAAATCCGCGTGGTTTTCGGCTCGATGGAGCGCTTGCAACGATTCTGTTCGTGAGTGCCACGGTCTACACGCTCGCGTGGGTACCGGATCTTGTACGGCATTCACCCGATTCCGGTGAAATCCATAATCTCAACGATCTCGTCTATCGGCAGTACACGATGTACGAGTATCATCACAACCTGGTTGCAACCCACCCCTATTCCTCAAAGATGTGGGAGTGGCCGATTGACTATCTTCCGATAGCCTATTATTACCAAGACCGACGCAAGGACAACTCGAATCCTAAAGGCTGTTGCATCTACGAGATCACCTCGCTGCCGAATCCGATCATCCTGTGGTTCGGTTTGCTTTGTGTCCCGTGGGTTGCGGTACTGGCGTGGCGAGAACGCAACAAAGGTTACGCCCTGATCGTCATCACCTATTTGCTCCAATGGCTGCCGTGGCTCGGCTCGCCGCGTCTTACCTTTGCTTACCATTTTTACGTCGACGTTCCGCTGATCTGTTTGTGCAACGTTATCGTGTTACAGCGGCTCCTGCGGTGGTCGCAGAGCCGCGACAGGATGCGCTGGCTAGGAGCAGCCGGCGTCGCCGCCTACGTTTCGGCGGCGGCATTGAGCTTCGTTTACTTCTATCCGATCCTCGCGGCACGTGGAATTCCCTGGACCGCGTGGCATCAACGGATGTGGTTCCCCACGTGGATTATCGGGCCGGGTTAGCGAAGGACCGCATCAAGGAGCGCTCGGAACCCCCCGAGGAAGTCAATGTGCCGATCGTTTGAACTACGAAGCCACGAGATGCGAGGAGCGGGCGAGGAAGCATACTCGAAGCAGTATGTGACTGAGCCCACGACGACGCAGGTCGCGGCTTCGCAGTCAAACCCTTCGGGCAGCGGCGGTTTTGCCGCACGTCGTTGTTGCGCCCTCAGTCACTCTTCGACGGAGCCTGTCCTGAGCGAAGTCGAAGGGCTCAGCGTAAACTACGCGCGCACTATGCTCCCTCGGGCGCGCCTAGAGCTGCGGCAAAACTGCTCGCTGCGATCGGCGCAGTGACTTCCTCAGAGGTTTCCTAATGTCGGGGCATTCGAAGTGGCATAATATCAAGCTGAAGAAGGGCAAGGTCGACGCCCAGCGCGGCGCGCTCTTCACGAAGCTTAGCAAAGAGATCATTCTCGCGGCGAAGGGCGGCTCGCCCGATCCGGAAGCCAACTATCGGCTTAAGATGGCCGTCGAGAAAGCGCGCGAGTTTAACATGCCGCAGGAAAACATCAAGCGCGCGATTGCGCGCGCCGGCGGACAGAGCGGCGAGCGTGAAATCGAAGAGATTCGGTACGAAGGCTATGGTCCGCACGGGGTCGCGGTCATTGTCGATGCCGCAACCGATAACCGCAACCGGACTGCGGGAGAGCTGCGCTTTCTGTTTAGCCGGCACGAGGGCACGCTTGGGGAAAGCGGCGGCGTTGCGTGGATGTTCGATCCGGTCGGCGTCATCGAGGTGGATCCGGTTGGGAAATCCGAGGACGCATTCATGGAAGAGACGTTGATCGACGGCGTCGAGGACATTGAATACGATCTCGATCTCGCCGTAGTCTATACTCAGCCGTCGCAACTGGCCGGCGTCCGCGACGCGCTCCGCGAGCGTGGCGCCAAAGTCTCGGATGCGTATCTCGGAATGCGCGCCAAGACCAAAATCGAGTTGCAGAATAATGAGCTGCAGAATACCTTAGTCTTGCTCGAGGCGCTCGAAGAGCACGAAGACACGCAGCGTCTCTTCAGTAATCTCGATCTCAGTCGCGTGTCGGCGGAGGCGCTGGCCTGAGAACCTCGCTCCAACCGTATCTCCCGCGCGAATGGCTCTTCCCAATCGTGCTGGTGATCTTCGTCACGGTCGTGGTCTGGTTCGGCCGTCAAATCTACGATTTTCTGTTGCCGTCGTCATCGGCAGTGACCCTGCCGTCGTTTATCGGCCAGACGTTGACCGACGCCAATGCCGAAATCGAACGGCTGAAGCTCACCTCTGCCGTCGTCGAACACACGACGAGCGACCGTTATCCGAAGGACGTGGTCATCATGCAACGGCCGGACGCCGGCGAGCAGGTGCGTCAGGGCCGGCAAGTATCCTTTGTGATCAGCGATGGAATTGTTGCGCGGTTGATGCCGGACCTGCGCTATCAATCGATGCGCGAAGTACAGCTCGATCTCTCGCGTGCCCACCTACAGCTCGGAAAGGTCTCTTACGCTCGCAGCGATCTGATCCCCGAGGGGCACGTGATTTCGCAGAATCCCGCGCCATTGATAAGCGTACACGAAGGCGACACCGTCTCGCTTCTCGTCAGCCGGGGCTCGCGCCTCGACGTGATCGTGCCACACTTCGTCGGTCTGAGCATCGATCAGGCTCGTGACCTAGCGGCAAAGTCCGGCCTCAAGCTGGGACAGATCGTCTGGACGCCGCTGGGGAAGAACGGTCCACGGCACGGCATCGTTGCTCGCCAAATGCCGCCACCCAACTCACGGATCGCATCGTTCGATCCCGTGTCACTGCAAGTGAGTGCCGGGCCGAATGAGTCGGGTTATATCCTTCGCCAAGTGCACGTGCTGGTCTCAGTCCCCGAACCTGACAATATCCAGAATGGTGAGCAGCTCGATGTTCGGCTTTCGCTCACCGACGCGACCGGGCGCTACGATCTCTACCATGGATTTGCCGAACCCGGGCAAAAACTCGACTTCACCGTTACGGCGATCGGAACGGCGCTCCTCGATATGTGGGTGAACAATACGCTCGTTGGCGAAACGCGTCTCGGTACCGAACCACCTCGCGTCTATAATAGCGCCAGCCCCTCGCCAATCCCGAGCGCCGCATTTTGATCATCTCCCAGTGTCATCCTGAGCCCTTCGGCTCCGCTCAGGACAGGCTTTGTCGAAGGATGACTCAGCGGTGACGATTCTAGCTCCCTCGATTCTAGCGGCGGACTTTAGCCGGATCGGCGAGGAAATCGCCTCGGTGCAAGACGGCGGCGCGGAGTATCTCCATCTCGACGTGATGGATGGCCGGTTTGTTCCCAATATTACTTGGGGACCGAAAATAATCGGCGATCTCCGGCGACTCTCGCCGCTGATTTTTGACGCGCATCTAATGATCGCGGAGCCGGAGCGCTACGCTGACGAGTTTCGGGCGGCAGGCTGCGATCGCATCACATTTCACTTGGAAGCGACGCCGCACGCCCAGCGGCTCCTGGTGCATCTCCGGGAGATCGGCGCGAGACCGGGACTGGCGATCTGCCCGCAGACGCCGGTCGAATTTTTGCAAGATGTGATCGAAGATTGCGATACGGTGCTCGTTATGAGCGTGAACCCCGGGTTTTCAGGGCAGAAGTTCATTCCGCGGTCGATCGAAAAAGTTCGTGAAGCTAGAGCGCTCGTCAACCTGCGCAATCCGCGGTGTTTGATCGAAGTAGACGGGGGGGTCGGGCCCGAGAACGCGCGCGAGCTTGTCGAGGCGGGAGCCGACGCCTTGGTGATGGGCGCATCGGTATTTGGCGGCAATGATCCGGCGGCGGCATTGCGTCGCGTTCGCTCGTTGCTCGCGTGACCGAAGACGAGCTGATCGACTCGATCAAAAGACTCTGCCATGCTTCGACTCGGCCGAGCATGACAAGCGTGAAATTGGGCATCGGCGACGACGCGGCACTCTGGCAGCCGTCGCGGTCGCATCGCAGCGCAATTTCGAGCGACATGTTGGTCGAAGGCGTCCATTTCACGCTCACGGCAATGTCACTCGAAGACGTTGGCTGGCGCGCGATGGCGGCCAACGTAAGCGATTTGGCGGCGATTGGAGCGCGCCCGGTTCTCGCGACGGTCGCGTTGGGAATCCCTCCGAGGATGGCTCCTGAAAATGTTCTGCGGCTCTACCGCGGGCTCGCGAACTGCGCTGCGTGCTCGAAAATTGCAATAGTCGGCGGCGATCTCTCGCGCGACGATACATTCACGATTGCGATTACAGTCGTCGGCGAAGTCAGCGCGTCGAGCGCGAAGTTACGCTCTGGCGGAAAACCGGGGAATGTATTGGCAGTAACTGGTCCGCTAGGCGCGTCCCGCGCGGGCCTCGCATTATCGCGCCACGCCGAACGGCTTGGTGAGGAACTTGAAACGACCGCCTTGGAAGCGTTTCGCCGACCCCGGCCGCGCGATGGCGAAGGCCGCTTTTTCGCCGCGAGCCGTAACGTGACGGCGATGATCGACTGCTCCGACGGTCTCTCTACCGACGTCCATCGGTTAGCCGAGGCGAGTGGCTGTGGCGCGGAGCTCGATGATATCCCGGTCGCAGCGGCGGCGAAGGCTTTCGCGCAGCAGCATGGCTACGATCCCTATCGCTTTGCGCTGGCGGGAGGAGAAGATTTTGAATTAGTGGTGGCGGTGCGCCCGCGCGCCTTTCAGCATCTCGCCTTGCGTTACGCGAAGCGCTTCGGGCGGCCGCTCTATCGCATCGGTGTTTTACGCGAAGGGTCAGGCGTGACGTGGAACGGAGCGCCGCTCGAGCGCTCCGGTTGGGATCACTTCGCCAAAGAAGCTCTTTAGGCTCGGCGCGTTACGCGGTTCGAGCGCATGCAGCTGGTGCAGACGCGTGCCGTGCGATGAACACCTCGATCGTCGATGCGGACGGATTGAAGATTCGGCAGCCAGCGCCGCTTCGTCTTATTCATAGCGTGGCTGACGTTGTTGCCCGCCTTGGGACCCTTACCGCAAATTTCACAGCGCTTGGCCATAGCCGGCCGATAATACCATGGGGTCCGGCTCCGCGACAAGCACCAAAAGTTGACGATAGGCAAGGATTCGTGGGGTCGTTCCGAAAGACGGGCGGCCGTGGACGTTGTGAGGGCACGCATCGCGGTAGATGCGATGGGCGGCGACCACGCGCCGGAAGAGGTCGTTGCCGGGGCATTGCTGGCGGCGTCGGCGTTCGACGCCGAAATTCTGCTGGTGGGAGACGAAGCGCGCGTACGCCCGCTTCTTAATGGGCGCGCCGCTCAGCGCGTCCGTATCGTTCACGCGCCCGACTCGGTTGCAATGGATCTCCCACCATCAACGGCGGTGCGCTCGTGCGAACGAACCTCGTTGGGCGTCGCGGTCAATCTGGTCAAACAAGATCAAGCCGACGCGGTCGTGTCGGCCGGCAATAGCGGCGCCTTCTTGGCGATTTCGCTGATCAAGCTGCGCACGATCGAAGGCATCTCGCGACCTGCGATCGCTACGATCTGGCCGGCGCTGAATGGGCCGACCGTGCTGCTCGATTCCGGCGCCAACGTCGACTGCCGTCCGGAGTGGCTCGAGCAGTTCGGCATCATGGGATCTGCTTACGCAAAGGCGGTACTTAACGTCGCGGAGCCGCGCGTCGCAGTGCTCTCCGTGGGCGAAGAGCGTAGCAAGGGGAATCAGCTCGTGCTCGAGGCTGCGCGACTGCTCGAAGCGGCGCCGGTGAAGTTCATCGGCAACGTGGAAGGACGCGATCTTTTTCACAATGTCGCCGACGTGATCGTGACCGATGGCTTCGTAGGTAACGTGGTGCTCAAGACCGGCGAAGGCATGATCGCGGACCTCGCTCATGTCATGCGCGATGCCTTGCTCGGCGGGAATTTGGCTACCAAGCTCGGCACGGCGATGCTCGCGCCGGCTCTACGCCGATTGGGCAAGCGATTCGACTATGAGACGTACGGAGGAGCGCCACTGCTCGGCTTACGCGGCAACTGCATCTTCACGCACGGGCGCGCCAGCCGGCGCGCGATCAAACATGCAATCAAAGCAGCCCTTCAAGAGGTCAATCACGATGTCGTCGGCAAGATTACGGAGCTGATCGCACCACATCTCGCCGCAACGTGAGCTCAGGGAACCCCCTGAAGAAGTCTACGTACCGATCGTTTGAACCGCAAAGCCGCCAGATGCCAGGAGAAGGCGAGGGAGCATACTCGAAGCAGTCTGTGACTGAGCCTTCGACGCAGCAGATGGCAGCTTTGCGGTCTAACCCTTCGGGCAGCGGCAGTTTTGCCGCATCTCATTGTTGCGCCCTCCGTCATAGAGCGCCTTGCTATGCTCCCTCAGGCGCGCCTCGATCTGCGGCAAAACTGCTCGCTGCGATCGGTGCGGCGACTTCTTCAGAGGTTCCCTAGTGCTGGGCGTCTACGTTCATCTTCCATTCTGCCCGTATCTCTGTCCGTATTGCGATTTTGCCAAATGGCCTGCGCGCGAATCGGCGGCGCAGCGGTATTTGGCCGCACTCTACGCCGAAATTGAACGCGAACCGCCCGCATCTGCGGCGACTATGTACCTCGGAGGCGGCACGCCCAACTCTTACGATCAGGAACGGATAACCGATCTGCTGACGCGCTTGCGCAGACGTTTCTCCGGCGCGAAGGAAATTTCGATCGAAGTCAACCCAGAACTTGTGCGCGAGGGAGACCTCGCAAAATATTGCGACGTGGGAATCACACGTCTCTCCATAGGAGTGCAATCTTTCGAGCCGAGCGAGATTCAGATACTCGGCCGCAAGCACAACGTCGTGCAGATCGAGAACGTCGTTGCGGCCGCCCGGGCGGCGCAGTTAAGCTCGGTTTCGGTGGATTTGATCTTTGCAGTGCCGGGACAGACCCCTGCGAGCTGGCGACGATCGCTGCGCGCCGCGATCGCGCTTGACGTGGATCACGTTTCGGCTTACGGCTTGACCGTCGAGGAGGGAACGCCATATGCGGCCTGGCGTGCGCGCGAGCCGCAGGCCTTCCATGACGATGTCAGTGAGGCCGAACTCTATGCGATCGCAATCGAAACGCTACAGGATGCCGGTTACGAGCAGTACGAGATCAGTAACTTCGCTCGCCCGGGACATCAATGCGCTCACAACCTCAACTACTGGGCGAACGGCGAGTACGCCGGACTCGGCGTCGGCGCGGCCTCCTATCGCGGCGGGGTTCGCTCGGTTCATACACGCTCGTTGGAAGAGTACATCAACTCAGCGCTCTCGGGCTGCGCGATTCCCATGCAAGCCGAGCGGTTGTCAGGTCGCAAGCGCGCCGGAGAGGCGATGATGCTTGCGCTTCGGACCGCGCAAGGGGTTCGGCTGAGCGACTTCAAAAAGCAATATGGAGTCGACGTGATTGCCGAGTACGCTCCGGTCGTCACTCAGTTTTCGCGTACAGGCTTGCTCGAGCGCACGGGCGACACCATGCGTTTGACGCGGCAAGGCCGGTTCTTTGCCAACGATGTTTGCGGGGCATTCCTAACATTCGAGTAGCACCAACTCTCTCCGAAACCGTACTGCGCGCCGCCTTCATCATTGTTTTCGGCGTGACCGGTTTTTTGCTGGGGCGGGAGGCATATTTCAGCCTCTTTTCGCCGCACTTTGCCAACGAAGCGCTCCAGCTGAGTTTTCTGATCTTATCGCCAGTTGTCGGGGCGATCATTGGCGCACTGCTCGCGCCGCTCGCGCAAGCGCTGTTTGAGGGCCAACTCCAACAGGCCGAAGGTGCGATGGAACGGCTGAGTCCGGCGGAGATCGCAGGTGGAGCCGTCGGCCTGGTCGTCGGCCTGTTGATCGCGTTTCTGATCAAAGGGATCGTCTTCGAGTTTCTCTCCGACATCGGAAGAGCGGGAACTTATATGGCGATCGTCCTCTATTTGATCGTCGCCATCTTTGCAGCATACCTCGGCGCGCGCATCGGTGCGAAGATTCGAATCGTTCCGGTCCCACGCGGCGCCGCTGCCAACAGTCAAGGCGGCATGCCAAAGATTGTCGATACTTCCACGATCGTCGATGGCCGAATCGTCGAAATCGTCGAGAGTGGTTTCGTGGAAGGCGTGCTGGTCGTGCCGCGATTCGTCTTGCGGGAGCTGCAGGCGATCTCGGACTCGGTCGATCCGCTCAAGCGCACACGCGGCCGTCGCGGCTTCGACGTGCTCAGCCGGCTGCAGGAGCTCGCTGCCTTTGAAATCAGCGAGCGAGATTACGATGACATGGCACCGGGCAACGTCGATGCGCGCTTAGTGCGCCTCGCACAAGAGCTCGGAGCAAAGCTCGTGACAAATGACTATAACCTGAACCGGATCGCTCAAGTCGAAGGCGTGGCGGTCCTCAACGTCAACGAGCTCGCCAACGCGGTCAAACCCGTCGTGTTGCCGGGCGAAGAGCTGCGCGTTGCCGTAATCCGCGAAGGCAAAGAGTTTCATCAAGGCGTCGGCTATCTCGAAGACGGCACCATGATAGTAGTGGAGCACGGCCGGCGCCTGATCGGCGAAGAGACGGATGTGATTGTGACCAGCGTGCTGCAGACGGTGGCGGGGCGCATGATCTTTGCGCGCCCGAAACGCGAGGGTGTCGCATCGTGAAATGGGCCACCGTCATCGTCGCAGCGGGGCGCGGCGCGCGGCTCGGACGCCCGAAGCAGTTTCTTGAAATCGCCGGCTTGCCAATGGTTGGATGGTCGATACAGACGTTCGCTGCAATGAACGAGATCGCCGAGATTGTCATCGCGACCGAACCTGAATTAATTGAAGCGATGCGCGAGCTTGCGCGCCGGCTGGCGGCCGAGTGCCCCGTCCGCTTGGTAGGGGGCGGCGCCCTTCGACAAGACAGCGTCTTCGCAGGCTTGCGTGAAGTCTCGTCTGACTGCGATGCCGTGCTCGTCCACGATGGTGCCCGTCCGCTCGTGTGCGCCACGGACGTTCGCGCAGGAATGCGCCAGGTGCGCACCGGCCGCGCAGCGTTGCTGGCGGCGCCGGTTATCGATACGATCAAGAGCGTCGAACCACAATCACGGCGCGTCACCGCCACGCTCGACCGGCGCTCACTTTGGGCCGCGCAGACGCCGCAGTTCGCTTTGACGGGAGAGCTGCGCGTTGCGCACGAGCGCGCGAGGCGCGATGGCTGGACCGTTACGGACGACGCGGCATTGCTGGAGCGTGCCGGCGTCGAAGTTGTTGTGGTCCCGCCGACCAGCGAGAATTTTAAAGTCACCTTCCCGGCGGACATCGCCCGCGCCGAGGCCATCCTCGAAACACGCCGTGCCAGCCCAAGCGATGACATCTTGAGCCCTTCGACTCCGCTTCGACCAGCTCAGCGTCGCTAAGGAAAGGGCGAAGGGTGATACGCATCGGCTATGGCTTCGACGCGCATCGTTTGGTCGAAGGTCGGCCGTTGATTCTCGGCGGGGTGCGTATTCCGTTTGAGCGTGGCCCCCTCGGTCACTCCGATGGCGACGTACTAGCACACGCGCTTGCCGATGCGCTGCTGGGAGCGGCGGCACTCGGCGATCTAGGCTCGCGCTTTCCCGATTCCGACCCGCGATGGAAAGATGCCGATTCGATGGAGTTGCTGGCACAATGCGTCGAAGCCATTCGCGAGGAAGGATTTGCAATCGTAAACGTGGATGCAACGATCGTCGTTGATCGTCCAAAACTAGCACCGTACATCGACGCGATGCGTGAGAACATCGGAGCGCGACTTGACGTAGAGGCCCCATTCGTCGGGGTCAAAGCAAAATCGAGTGAAGGCATGGGCTACGCCGGTGACGGCACCGGTCTCGCCGTCCACGCCGTCGTGCTCGTCTCCAGCGCTCTTATCTTGAGCTAAGCGTCCCACAATCTTACGCTTCACATCACCGCACCCATTAGCTGACCGGGCGGGTTAGACTGTTCAAGATGGGGAACCCGTTCGTCAATGTTTTGGCTGATCTGCGAGCGCCGCTCGAGCGCGATCCTGCGGCACGCGGTTGGTTGGATGTCGTGCTTTCCTATCCGGGTTTCCACGCACTCGTTTCCCACCGGCTGATCCATCCGCTCTATCGCCTCGGCATCCCGATTCTGCCGCGCTATTTATCACAGATCGCCCGATTTTTCACGGGCATCGAGATCCATCCGGGAGTGAAGATCGGTAAGGGCATCTTCATCGATCACGGAATGGGCGTCGTTTTCGGCGAGACCGCCGAGATTGGAGATGGTTGCACGATCTATCAAGGCGTGACGCTTGGCGGAACGAGCCTTTCGCACGGCAAGCGTCATCCCACACTTGGTCAGAACGTCACCGTCGGCGTGAACTCGAGCGTGCTGGGTGCCATCACAGTCGGTGACAACGCCAAGATCGGCGGCGGGTCGGTCGTCGTCAAGGACGTGCCGGCAAATGCAACGCTGGTCGGCGTCCCGGCGCGGATCGTTGCACAAGACGGTAAACCAATCCACGCGGTTTCGGATCGACCGCGAGTCGAGATGCCCGATCCCACTTCGGATGCGATTGTTCGGTTGCAGCGCAGACTCGATCAGCTCGAAAAGCGGCTGGCCGAGCTGGAACAAGGCGGCGCACCGGAAGAAGAAGCCTGGAGCTGGGTGATTTAATCCTTCGATGAAGCCTGTCCTGGGCGACACTGAGCTTGCCGAAGTGGAGTCGAAGGGCTCAGGATGACATTTTTGATTGTTAAGACTCTATAACACGCGCACGCGCAGCGTAGAGACGCTTGTGCCTTTGCGCGACCAGCAGGTGCGCATCTACGTCTGCGGATTAACTCCCTCGGCGCAGGCGCATTTGGGTCACGCGCGCTCGTTTCTTTTCTTCGACGTATTGCGGCGCTACTTGATGCACCTCGGTTACGGCGTGCAATACGTGCAGAACGTCACCGATATTGACGACCGCAGCATCAATGCGGCAAGAGAGAGCGGT
>Ga0306920_100002076_pt1 | contig 25153 bp, 26 predicted proteins | sample flu12Cox44000170_FD_204666 | JGI IMG/M metagenome (GOLD analysis project Ga0306920, IMG submission 204666) | Lab enrichment of tropical soil microbial communities from Luquillo Experimental Forest, Puerto Rico - flux4day.12C.oxic.44.000.170 (v2)... | ecosystem: Environmental > Terrestrial >...
CGAAGGATATCATGCCAGCGTTCAATCGTACTTGAACAAAGGACTGCGGCAAGGCGAGCTGCGGCTACTACTAAGGCGAGATGGTAATCGATTTCGCGCTGCACCACCTCTTGTGAGGTTCATCGCGGATCAACATCTCAGGTCATCGCCGCGCTGTCGATATCGAGCTCCCCGGAGAATTGGAAATGCGCCCGTTGCAGCCGGTCCGCGGCACCCAAGACCTTCTTCCGGAGGCGGCTCGACGCCACCGACGAGTAGGCGAGACGGCGCGCGTCTTCGCCGAACTCTATGGCTTTCTTGAGATCGCGACGCCGATCTTCGAGTTCAAAGATGTCTTCGCGCGGCCGATCGGGGAGCACACCGACATTGTTGCCAAGGAAATGTACACGTTTACCGATCGAGGTGGCGAAGAGGTGACACTACGGCCCGAGAACACCGCCGGTGTGGTTCGTGCGGTGCTCTCGAACGGTCTCGTTCAGAGCCTTCCGCTTAAGTTCTTCTACGAGGGCCCGATGTTCCGATACGAGCGGCCGCAAAAGGGCCGTTTTCGTCAATTCCACCAGATCGGCATCGAACTGATCGGCGTGGCCCAGCCCCAAGCCGACATCGAGGTCCTCGCACTGGGCCGCCGAATTCTCGACGCGCTCGGGATGGGCGAGCGCACTGTGCTCGAACTCAATACGCTTGGTGATGCGGAGAGCCGCGCTGCTTACCGGCAGGCCCTGGTGTCTTATCTCTCAGTGCGAACCTCGGAATTGTCCGAAGACAGCCGGCGGCGGCTCAAGCGCAACCCGCTGCGCGTTCTCGATTCAAAAGAAGAGCCCGACCAGCACGTCATTCGTGATGCTCCGGTTTTTGCCGATTATCAAAATGCTGAGTCCCGGCGCTTCTTCGATCAGGTCCGCACGGGGCTCGATCGGCTCGGCATAGCTTATCGGCTCAACCCCAGGCTCGTACGCGGGCTCGATTACTACACCCACACCGCGTTCGAGTTCGTGACGACCGATCTGGGCACGCAAGGGACGGTGATGGGTGGTGGCCGATATGACGGCTTGATCGAGATGATGGGCGGGCCGGCTGTGCCTGGAGTCGGATGGGCGGCCGGCGTCGAGCGGCTCGCAATGCTGATGCCCGAACCGCTGCCGCTGCGGAGCCCGGTGGCGATGGTACCGATCGGCGAAGCCGGAGAAATGGCGGCGTCCAAGCTTGCCGAAGAGCTCCGCGACCACGGCTTGGCCGTGGATCTCGGATATTCTGGCAATCTCGCGCGGCGCATGCGCCGGGCCAACAGGATCGGGGCGTTCGCCGCCATTTTGCTGGGCGAGGACGAGCTGGCGCGCGGCGTCGCAACATTGCGTGATCTGGATACCGGGGTGCAGTGCGAAGTGTCTTTGATCGACTTGCCTGCGCGGCTCCGATCGCTAGCCGACGAGCGAGCGGTTCGCTGAGGCTCGCACCGTGGAAGCCTCTCTCGAAGCGCATTTGGATCAGCTGCTCCGCCGCCATGAGGAGCTGCGCGATGCGCTCACCGGCAGCGGCCTTGCGGGTGCGGATGTCGCGAAATTGTCCAAGGAATACAGCGAGCTGACCCCGATTGTTGCGGGGATCGAGAATTTGCGGCTCGCTCGCGACGAGCTTTCCTCTCTCGCGGATATTGCCGAATCCAGCGACGACAAAGATTTGCGACAGCTCGCCGAAGACGAGTTGCGGGCTTTGCGCGAGCGTCTGCCGGGTCTCGAGCAACAGGTAAAGCTGGCGCTGCTTCCAAAGGATGTCGACGACCAGCGCAACGCGATACTCGAAGTCCGCGCCGGCACTGGCGGAGACGAGGCGGCGCTCTTCGCCGCGGAACTCTTTCGCATGTACCACAGGTACGCCGTACTTCGGGGATGGCGCTTCGAACTCCTTGATCTTTCCGAGACTGGCCTCGGGGGGGTCAAGGAGGCCAGTGCTTTGATCAGCGGTCGGGATGTGTTCGCCAGGCTCAAATTTGAATCGGGCGTTCACCGGGTCCAGCGTGTGCCGGAGACCGAAGCGAGCGGTCGCATCCATACCTCCGCGGCAACGGTGGCGGTTCTTCCCGAGGCCGAGGACGTGGATGTTCGCATCGACGAAAAGGACCTGCGCATCGATGTCTTCCGCGCGAGCGGACCCGGCGGTCAGTCGGTAAATACGACCGACAGCGCGGTGCGCATCACCCACATCCCGACAGGCCTGGTGGTGATCCAGCAGGATGAGAAGTCGCAACACAAGAACAAGGCGAAGGCGTTAAAGGTCCTCCGCTCGCGCCTGTATGATCTCGAACGCCAGGCACGCGACAGCGCGCGCGCCGCCGAGCGGAAAAGCCAGGTCGGTACCGGCGACCGATCGGAGCGAATCCGCACCTACAATTTCCCGCAGGGGCGGGTCACCGACCACCGCATCAATCTTACGCTCTACAAGATAGATAAGGTGATGAGCGGGGAGGCACTGGACGAGATCATTGACGCAATTCTGGCCGAGGATCAAGCCGCGAGGCTGGCCGCTGTCGAAACAGGCTGATAAGACGCTTGGCTGGCTGGTTGCTGAAGCGGCCGTCGCATTATCGGCGGCCGGATTTGCGGAACCGCGGCGGCACGCCCGCCGCTTGGTTTCCGCGGTGCTCGCCATCTCGCCAGCCGATCCCTTCGCCCACCCAAATTTGGCGGTAGACGCACGACAGGCCGGTCGCGTGCAAGCGCTGTTGAAGCGGATGGTCGCCGGCGAGCCTTTGAGCCGTATTTTTGGAAGACGCGAGTTCTGGGGGCTGGAGTTTCGCCTCTCAGGCGACACCCTGGATCCGCGGCCCGAGACCGAAACGGTGGTCGAGGGCGTGTTGAGACGGATCCCGGATCGAAACTCGCCTCTTCGGTTGCTCGATTTGGGTACCGGAACGGGGTGCCTCTTGCTCGCGCTCCTCTCCGAGCTTCCGGCGGCGAGCGGTGTCGGCGTCGACATTGCCGACGGTGCGGTGAAAATGGCTGTCGAAAATGCTGGCCGTCTAGGACTTGGGCGCCGCACGCGCTTTTTTGTCGGTGATTGGGCGGCCGCATTGTCAGGAAAGTTCGACGCCATCCTCGCAAATCCTCCCTACATCCCGAGCAGAGCAATAGCGCTGCTTCCTCGTGAGGTCGCCTGCCACGACCCGCGGCGAGCTCTCGATGGTGGTGAGGATGGTTTGCGGTCGTATCGGAGAATTGCCGAAGCTGCGCCGGCGCTCCTTGTCCCGCGCGGAATTTTGGCCGCCGAAATCGGTGCCGGTCAGGCGGCGCATGTAACCGCGATAATGAAAGACAACGGTCTGGTCGTGGACGGTCTCGAGAAAGACCTTGCCGGGATTGCTCGATGCTTGGTCGCGCGTCCGGCACCGTATAGCAGGCTAGGACAGAAAAAGGTTGGAATGCGCTGCGGTCCCGTCTAGGCTGGCCTTGTTCGGGAGTTCGGTGGTTCGCGATTTCGAGCGGCAATGCCCACCTGCAACTGGCCCGACAGGGACTAGGGGAACGCTCCCGCCGGACAAGGTCCGATAATGTCCACCGCGATTAGACAGGTGTCATGAGACCAGGACCAAACAAACGCTCGCGCGGTCGCAACAACGGCAACAACCCGCACCATAACCGGCCGCGGATGCCTCATCGGATCCAGACTTTTGACAGCAATGGTCCGAACATAAAGATCCGCGGGAATGCGTACCAGGTGTTTGAACGCTATGTTGCGCTCGCGCGAGAGGCGGCGGCGAGCGGCGATCGGATTGCGGCGGAAAATCTTTATCAGCACGCGGAGCACTATTTCCGCGTCATGAACGCAAATGGCGAGGCCAATTCCCACGGTGGCGGGCCGCCTCGTCCGACGACACCGGCCGATCTCGAATTGGGCGGCGCGGAGCGAGAGCGCCAGGAGACAGATGAGAATCTGGTCCAGCCCCCGCCTCAGCCCGTCCCGGATGATCAGCCGCCCGGGTTCTGAGCAAACAAACGGGCGCTGACAGATAAGTTAAGTAGGAGAAGGGCGGCGGCGCAGCGCACCGGGTCCGGAGCTCACCCTTCCTGATCGGAGCCGACGACAAGATGGCACTCTCGGACCTGGTCTCGGGGAATTCGCAGGGTAGCCTGGGGGTTTAGCTGCCGCAGGACGAGCGTGTCTCCTTCCCAACCCACGAACTGTTTTATCAAGACGGCTTGTCCTTGCTTATATACGACTACGTCTCGACCTCGGATCGGTGGCTTGAACGGGTTGACATGCAATAACCAGCCCGGTTCGTAGCGGGGTTCCATGCTGTCGCCGACCATGTAGAGCGCATAAGCCGAGCGCACGCCGTTCAAGTTGGCCGGGCGCGGCGTATACCCTATCGGGCCATCTTCAAGGAACATCTCCTGGTCGGTCCCGCCCCGCGCGCCACTGCGGATTGGTATCCTATCCGGCTCCTGGAGGGCGCGCGCTGGTGAACCGGCTGTCGTGGTCCCGACAGAAGGCGGGCGACCTCGCCCAGGCCGCCGCGCATCGCTTGCCGGTGGATTGCTCGAGGTGTCGACGGCGTGCCTCAAGACCTCGTCTTCAGGCACCCGCAGAAAACCGGCGATGTGGACAACCTCCAGTGGCTTCATCTGACGGTCTCCCTTGAGCATGCGGGATACGGCGGAAGGAGCAAGGCGGAGATGGCGAGCGAGATCCGCCTGAGAGGCACCGACCCGCGTTAAGGCTTGGTTAAACCAGGAAGCGTCCATAATGCGTCCTTGACAATTTGCTATTGTTGACACAGCAACAGAGAGTCCTTAACATAACGGTGCATTAACGACAAGCTAAAATGATGAACAATTGCATAGATGGGATTAGGGATTTATCAGATTCGCCGATCGTGGCTACAGAGGACGATATTGGTTGCGCTTATGTGGTCGACGAATCGGACGGCTGGCGTTCTTGCGGAGCGCCGCGCAAGGTCGCCTCGTCTTATTGTCCAGAGCATCACGCTCTTTGCCATATAGCTTGCGGTACCAAAGCCGAAACCGACCGACTCCGGGAAGTCGAGGCTCTTGCCAGTGCTGTGGGTGGCCGGCGCGCGCGACAGCGGACCGAGCCCAGTCGCCAGTTCCTGAACCGTCTCGAGCAGGCAGTTCGGGAAGTTTGTTGACCAGAATGTTCATGTTTCGTTTAGGGCAATCGGATGGTGCGAAATAATATTCGGCGTAAAACCTTCAACCCGGCAAGCGCCGACTTGATCCCAACACCTGAACGGAGCAAGCACGGCCCTATTGAGCGCATAGAGGAGGCAATCACCGATACTTCCGGCCGCCCGGGCCGGCCCTATCGTTTTGTCGACACACTCGCGGTGATGGAAAGACGCGGCTCGATCACAGCAGGAATGCGACAAGCCGGTGAGGATTTTCGAAATCGTTTTGCCATCGCGCAACTCGACCCGTTGAGGGCCTTCGACATATCGCGGCCTCGGATCGGCGATCGGGCCGGCTTTAGATCTACGGGCGGGCCCGGTTCGCGAATCGAGGACGCGCGTAAGATTGTTTGGAATGCGGTTGTTGCCGTCGGCGGCCTTGGTTCCGCCGGCGGTTCTTGCATATGGCATGTGGTCGGATGGCAACAGTCTCTGAAGGAATGGGCCCTAGAGCAGGGTTGGAATGGCCGGCGAGTGAGTCAAGAGGCAGCCTCCGGGATCCTGATCGCTTCTTTGGGAACGCTCGAAGCGCATTTCAATCAATCAAGTCGTTGCTAATTTGGTATTTTGCTAATTGACAATCCCGGATTGAGATGATATAGTCTGTTCACGCTGAGAAAAATGGGTCACGGGAGCCGCGTCGACCTTGAGTAGGGAACACTCCCGGGTCCCATAGGCGGGGCTTATGCGCTTCCGCTATTCCTGGGAATAGGACGCAGCGTCAAGGCTGCCGGATAGGTCCGGCGCCGGAACGGGGTGTGGCCCGTGACGGTCGCATGAGCAGTCGGTTCCCAAAGCGATAGCCGACGGCCCGGTGTTCGCGCTCCGGCCTCCGCCGTAAGTGCGACGTGATAGAGGCGGAGCACTAAGGGGTTGTTGAAGGATGCGCGCGAGGCGCTTGCAGGCTACTTCGCTTAGTTTGAGAGCGGAGTTGCATAGGGATCGGCCGTTCGCTGCCCTGACATCCGCAGAAGCCCGTGCACTCCTTTATGATTGGGCATTTTGGGCCCGGGCCAATCAGTTGCCACCGGATGGAGAGTGGCGGGTCTGGCTCGTGCTTGCGGGCCGCGGCTTCGGCAAGACGCGAACGGGCGCGGAAATGATCCGCGCCCGGGTGGCTGCGCGAACGGCGCATCGCCTTGCGCTAGTCGCGCCGACGGCCGGGGATGCCCGCGACATCATGGTCGAAGGGGAAAGCGGTATCCTGGCTGTCTCGCCGCCTTGGGAACGGCCACGGTATGAGCCTTCGAAGCGCCGCCTGACCTGGCCCAATGGGGCTCTTGCGACACTCTTCAGTGCCGACGAGCCGGAGCGTCTTCGCGGGCCACAGCACGACGCGGCGTGGTGTGACGAGCTTGCCAGTTGGCGTAACCCCGAGGCGTGGGACATGCTGATGTTCGGTCTGCGCTTGGGAACCGATCCGCGTGTTGTCGTGACGACGACACCGCGGGCGACATCGCTGCTTCGCGGATTGATCGTCGATCCGACGGTCATGGTGACGCAAGCAAGCACCTACGAGAATCGCGCTAATCTCGCCCCGGCTTTTTTTGGCCAGATAATCTCTAAGTATCGGGGCACTCGCCTTGGCCGCCAGGAACTCGAGGCAGAACTCCTCGAGGATGTACCCGGGGCTCTGTGGACGCGTCCAATGCTAGAGGCTTCGCGGGTCCGTGCCGTTCCGCCCCTAATCCGCGTGGTCGTCGCGATCGACCCGGCCGTGAGCTCAACTGAACGGGCCGATGAAACCGGCATCATAGTCGCCGGCAAAGATGCCGCCGGGCAGGGTTGGGTACTCGCCGATGCCTCCGGCCGCTACCAGCCCGCGGAATGGGCCAAGACAGCTGTCTCGGTTTATCGCGCGCATAAGGCCGATCGGATCGTCGCGGAGGTGAACAATGGCGGCGATATGGTCGAGGCGACACTGCGAATGATCGAGCCGAACATATCCTTTGCCGCGGTACGCGCGTCCCGTGGAAAGGTCACCCGCGCAGAACCGGTTGCAGCACTCTACGAGCAGGGCCGGGTACGCCATCTGGGTGTGTTCCCGGGTCTTGAGGATCAGATGTGCGCCTTCACTGCCGACGCGCATTGCAGCCCTTCGACCCGCTCGGCAGGCTACTCGCCGGATCGGGTCGATGCATTGGTCTGGGCCTTGACCGACCTTCTGGTCGAACCGATGCCTGGAGAGGGAATTTACGAAATGTATCGCCACTGGAGTGGTCGGCTGGTCAGCAGCCCGACGCGCGATTGTTAAAGTCGTTCGCCGATCATTACGCGGAAGGAGCCGATCATTGATGATGCTCGTCAACGACGACGACCGTAATGCCAAATGGGTTCTGACGCAGACTGATATCGCAAGCCGTCTAGTGCCTCCATACGGGCTGTCGGCAGTCGCCGGATGCGCCACGATGCCGGTCGGGGCAACGACGCATATGTACCGGACTTGGCAATGAAAATCCCACTAGTATTTGCCTGCGCTTTCGGAGTTTGGTTCGTCGTCGCGACCGCCGTATTGGTCGCGGAAGCGGGACTGCCATCCCGTATCGTTAACTTTCGATTGCTCAGTCCATCGCGAGCGGCCCTCAGGCAGACGCAAGCAGCCAGACTGGTTCGCAGGCAGCCGGAGATTTACCTCCAGATCACGCGCAGCCTGTTGCGAATTGCAGCGTTTGCTTTCGGTCTCGGCGTGGCGCTCCCCACTTTGGCGCAGACGATCAATGGCTCCTCGCTCAACATCTCGGGCCAGTCGACACTGCAAGGTGATGTGATCGTGTGCTCCGGGCACCCGTGGATCGATGTTCGGTGCAATGGTGCCGCAGGCGATGATGGTCACGATGACACCGCCGCAATAAGCAGCACGATTTCGACCGCTATCGCCAATAACTGGCCGGTGAGATTATCGGCCGGCACCTATAAGGTGACCTCGCCGGTGACCATCGATTACGCCACGCAAGCAGGCAAGGGGTTTCGTCTCATCTCCGACGGGGCGGTTATCGATGGAAGAACCATTGCATCCGGCCCGGTGCTGCAGATCCGATGCGGTGGCGGTACCAGCAGTAGCCCAACGGGATGCTTCTACTTCAAAGAAGAGGGCACCTTATTCGTCAATGGCAACACCCCCGCCTATGTGGTCGTGCTCGGTCAGCCCGACTTCTCGGATGCGCACAACTCGGCGAAAATAGACCACCTGATCGTCAACAACGCCAATAACTTGCCGGCCGCTGGTGGATGTCAGTTTAATTACCTGCTCGACAGCGATGTTTATGCGGTTTGCGTGGCGTCCGGCGGGGCCGCCGGTCTCGCATTCGAGCAAACCCAGTTTTCCCGTATCTCCGGTGCGGGCACGGCAGAGGGCACCGGCGGCCGCGGGGTCGTTCTGGAGAACGGCTACAATTTCAGCAACACATTCTTGGCCCTCGATCTCGAGGTCTCTCCGACCTGCCTGTCGATCACCTTCAATCACAATGGTCTCAACACTTTCGTGTCGCCTTATTTTGACTGTGTCACAGCGGTGGCTGCGACGGCCAGCGTCGGCAACGTGCTGATCAACCCCAATTACGGCGGTGCAACCGTCAATTACGGACCTCTATCGACAGGAATATCGGTAATCGGTACGGGGTCGAGAGACAATTGGCTGTTTCCGGTCGCGGGGTCATATGTCGCCAAACCGATCGACGACGGACTGAGCGTCTCGAACTACAACACTCCGGGCGCGTCCATGTCGGTGACCCTGCCGGCAATTGCCAGCGTCAATATGGGCTGGAGCATGGGATTTGCGTCGGACAACGGCAAAGGCATGACGATCACGGCTACAACCGGTTCGATCATCTCGGGCGGCAGAAGCCTCGGGTCGATCACGCTGGGTCCGGGAAATTATGAATATGTCCGGCTGCAGTCGGATGGCAGCAACTTTCGCATTACCTCGTCGACCCGCAACACCCGCTTGGCGAATGGTTTTGAAGCACCGCCCTGGCCGAGCAACTGGTTGTTCCCCGCTAGTTCCGGTTATGCTGCCGGACTCGGCGACAATGGGAACGTGCTGTCGAGTTACAACAGCACGAATGGATTAGCTGTCACACTTCCGCCGACCAACGGGCTTCCGGACGGCTGGTCGATGGGCTTTGCGACGGACAACAATAAAAGCCTCACGGTACAGGTAAACAACACCGCGGGCGGTCACATCGTGTGGCCAGGTTCGGGTGGCTCGCAGACATACTTGGAGTTGGCGAATACCAGCCAGGGGGCGTACGAGTTCCTGGTCCTGCAATACGACGGTAACGGCAATTTCCGGGTTCTCGACGCGACGCCGGCGTCGGCGCAGACGATCGGCATGATTGGCGCGACCGGGATCAGTCGCTGGAATTACCCTGCGGTCAGTTCCTATTCCGCGACGGTCGCCGACAATGGCAGCGCCGTATCGAGCCTCAACAGCCCGGCCGCCTATTTGGCTGTTACGTTGCCTTCGACGACGGCCGTGCCTATGGGATGGACGATCGGGATCGTGACAGACGGCAACAAAACAGCCGCGGTTCAGGTCAACTCTGTCTCCGGCGGCCACATTCTGTTCCCCGGTAGCGGAGCGACTACGAACTCGGCTTCGCTTGCCACCTCTAACTATGAGGTTCTCGTCCTCCAATTCGACGGTGGCAATTTTCGGGTTGTCCAGGCGACGCCAGCAACGGCTACGTTGATGGGGATTACGGGCAATGCACCGGGGATCAATCGTTGGAGCTTTCCAGCGGTTAGCACTTATGCGGCCTCGCGAAGCGACAGCGGAAATTCGTTGTCCAGTTACAACACTCCGACCGGTTCCCTGGCTGCGACGCTGCCGCCGACAACTGCGATCAGTGCGGGGTGGACAATGGGTTTCGCAACCGACAATGGCAAGACGATGACCGTTCAGGTCAATGCTGCCTCCGGCGGACACATCCTTTATCCGGCGGGAGCGACCGGCACTGCCGGAAACTCGATAACGCTGGCCGCCGTCAACTATGAATTTCTCGCGTTGCAATTCGATGGCAGCAATTTTCGCATAACGTCGATTAGCCCACGCAGCGCCGAGGCGCTTGGCATGTTCGGGCATCAGATTACGACAGGGGCAACCCCTGCGGTCGGCTCGGGATCGACCGACTGCGGAACCTCGCCCTCGATCGGCGGCAACGACAGCGCTGGGCGCATCACCGTTGGCGCCACCAATGGTGGCCGATGCACGATAACGTTTGTAACGCCGTGGCCTAACCCTCCGGTCTGCTCGGTTTTTGACGAAACGGCGCCGACGCTGGTAAGACCAACAGCCGCCTCCACCACCAGCGTCGTGCTCGCCGGAAGTTTCGCAGGTGGTGACTCCCTCGTCTACAACTGTGCCGGCTTCCAATGATCCACTCAGCTACAACCGGCGCCTTTGGAAGAGAAGCATCGATGGAGCGCGCCAATCGTGATCTGACGGAGGCGCTCTGATGCCCGCTCCCGATGGCAAGCGCACGTCCTTAGCGTCATACACGTGGGGCGGATGGGGGAGTCAGAACGACGTCACCCAATTTCGTAATGTCTTTGAGCCTGATCCGGGAATTTTTTCACCCGGCTACCCATTGGTTCCGCCAGAGCCCGAGAAGGTACGGCTTTGGGATTTCCCGGTCGGCTACAATGCGATCTACACGCCGCGTTCGTACGAATCGATCGGCTTCGACGAACTGAGGGCGCTAGCCGAATGCCACGACATCACTCGACTGGCGATCGAAACACGCAAGGATCAGATCGAAAAACTCGATTGGGCAATCAAGTCACGCAACGAGAAATCTCCTAGGCCAGACGCCGGTTCGCGGATTGACCGGCTAACCGAGTTCTGGGAAAGCCCTGATAACGAGCACCCGTTCGCGACTTGGCTACGCGAAGCACTCGAAGACGTCCTTGTGCTCGACGCGGCCGCATTTGAGGTAAGGCGCAACCGCGGCGGCGATATCGTCGGACTGGATATCGTTGATGGCTCGACAATCAAAGTCTTGCTCGACGGTACGGGTCGGCGGCCACGGCCACCCGTCCCGGCCTATGAACAGATCATCCACGGACGTCCGTGGCGTCTTCTGACGAGTGACGAGTTGCTCTACCTCCCACGGAACCGACGGCCGCATAAGGCATATGGTTTCAGCCCCGTCGAGCAGATCGTGACGACGGTCAATATTGGGCTGCGCCGACAGGCGATGCAGCTGCAACATTTCACGGAAGGCAATGTTCCACCTGGTCTGCTGAACGCACCCGACGGGTGGAGCCCCGAGCAGATCCGCCAATTCCAGGAGTGGTTCGACTCAGTTCTGGCCGGCAATACGGGTAATCGAAGTCGCCTCCTATGGGGCCCGGGTGGCACCAAATACCAGGCGTTCAAAGAAGCGCCTTACAAGGACGATTTTGACGAGTGGCTGGCGCGCATTGTCTGTTACGCGTTCTCCTTGCCGCCCACCGCCTTTACCCCGCAGGTAAATCGAGCGACGGCGCAAACCGCGCAGGAAGCAGCTTTGGAAGAGGGGCTCGCGCCGTTGCTCGGTTGGGTCAAACGGCTAGTCGATGGGGTCATCCAGACCAGCATGGGTCATGTCGATCTCGAGTTCGCCTGGTCGAATACCCGGCCCACCGATCCGAAAGACCAGGCGAGGATTCTCGAAAGTTATGTAAGGGGCGGGATCTACGCACTCAACGAGGCGCGCGACATTTTGGGAATGCCCCCAGTCGCCGGTGGGGACGAACCGATGTTCTTTACCGCGCAAGGCCCCGTGCTACTCGCCGAGGCCGGCAGAGAAACCTGAACCGGCAATCGAGCGCTTAAGGTCGCCCGCCGTGCGGCGGGCGACGGCATTGCGGTGATTTGTTCTGCCAAATTGCCGTGAGCTTCCGTTGATTTCGCCCAATCGTGATCAAGCCGCAGTGCAAACCGCTGCAATCGTCCATCGCTAGCCCGACGGATCAGTCGTTGAAGCACGATGATAGGCACAGTAGGAGCCGTAAATGAGTGTTCTGCCCTCCGACATAGTCGTCTATGGTTCGGCCAATATGCCCGAGGCAGATAGTGTGACCAACGGCGGCGCGGTTGATTTCACTCGTCGCGTCGCGTTCTACGACATCGCGTCGGCGGGCAGCGTTGACGTAGTATCGAGCTCAGCCAGCGACACGGCGACCAAGATCACGTATTATGGCCGCGATCCGACTGGTGTCGTCCAAAGCCAGACGCTGACCTTGAATGGTCAGACCTGGGTGAGCGGCTCGCAGACCCTGGAACGGCTGCTCTACGCAGCCTTGTCGGGCGCCACCGCCAATGGCCCTGTCGCCAATCCGGGAGGAACGGTGGCCGTCGGCGACGTAGTTTTGGCGGCGCACAACTGCGTGCTGCCGTCGGGCGCGGTCACTACTGACACGAGCCTGCGCACCGCGCAGACCGGCTCAGCCAACCACAGTGGCACAACACCCGCGCTGTTCAAATTGCAATCGGGAGACGGCAATAGCGTTTCCGTCGGACAAATTGTCTGGACCAAGGGCGGCACCGGGCCGAACCAAGTGCGTCAGATCATTGCTACTTCGGGCTACGGTACGGATGTGGTCGCCGTCAATCGCGATTGGGGGGCGATCCCCGATAATACGACGACGTACAAAATCCTGCAAGGCATGCTCTTTGAGATTTTGCCGAATGCCGTGACGGCCGTCATCCGCATGTTCTCCAACACGGCAGCCGATGGACCCACCGGGGCGCAGCGCACCTATTACGAAAAGGTCTTTGTTGTGAATAACAACGCCGGCACTGCGCTAACCGGAGCGCAGGTCGAAGTCGCAAGCGAAACGCCGGGTCTTCCTTCCGGTGCTCTGCTGGACGTTGCGCTGACGACGGCTCTGAACGACACTGGCACTGCGGCTAATCGTCAATCCGCGCCTTCTACGGGCATCGGCTCCTTCATTTCGCAGCCCGCCTTCGTCAATGTAACCGGGGCGGGAAACCTACCATCGGGATCGGCGGCCAATTCGGCAGGCGCGCAGGGAGTGTGGCTCCGGCTCACCTTGCCGGCGGGCGCCGCTTCCTACAAGGGTTCGGCCGATCTGCGCACACAGGGAACCACAGTTTAACCGGCTGCCGCAACGGGTGCCGACTAGCGGATTTCAGGATCCTTTGCCAAGCCAGCATGAGACCTCGTCATGAAACGGGCTAGCAGGCTCGCCGTCTTTTATCGGAGGGACAGCAAGATTCTCCGGCACAAGGTCATCCCCGAGTTTGACGCTGAGCTTGAGAGGCTTCATGCTTCGCCAGGCGAAAGCATGCTGTTGCTGCCGCTCAGTCGCCCGCACGATGACACTGAGTGCCGGGCAGCCATTGCTGTCGCTACTGGCGTATCGCCACCGAGCGGCCGATGCTGCATCGTCGACGGTTGGGGGGATGTAATTGCCGTGTGCAATGCCGATCCCACTATCGATACTCACTCCGATGGGCTGGTCGTCGCGAGCGACAATGCAGGACCTGGCGGTGCGGTCCACGACCATTGAGTGCCCTGGTGCAGACTTGTGACTCAAATTTTCATTATCTCGGGCACGTCGTGGACGGTACCGGTCGACTGGAATGCCGCTGACAACAGTGTCGAGACTATCGGGGCCGGAGGCGGCGGACAAACGGCCAACGCCTCCTTTGCCGGTTCCGGTGGTGGGGGAGGCGGATACTCCAAGATCACTAACCTTTCGCTGATCGGCGGCAATACGATCGCTATCCAGATCGGTGCCGGTGGTCTCCCCGGCGCTGCCGGCGGCGATACATGGTTCAACGGTGCTACGCTTGCTACTAGCTCGGTTGGTGCTAAGGGCGGTGGAGGCGGGTCCAATAATTCTGGTGGAGCTGGTGGCGCTGCCTCTAGCGGCGTAGGTACAACAAAAAAATCTGGTGGGTCGGGCGGCGCCCCAGGCGGCGGTAACCCATCCTGCGGCTCCGGCGGCGGTGGCGCGGGCGGTCCAAATGGTGATGGCGGCACAGGAGCCGGTTGTAGCAACACGGCGGGAATCGGCGCGGGCGGCGGCGGCGGCAATGGTGGGGGCGGCAATGGCGGCGCCGGCAATGCTACTGGCAGTCCGGGAGGCACCGGCGGCGATGGATTTGGAAATACCGGATCTGGTGGATCCGGTGGTACTACGAGTACCCCTCCGGGCAATGGCACTTCCGGAAGCGGCGCAGGTGGTGGCGGCACCGCCAGTGCGACCAGCAGCACGAATACCGGAGGTGCTGGCGCTATTGGCCAGGAATGGGACAGTGCGCACGGCACTGGCGGCGGCGGCGGCGGCTCGGGCGCCACCAATCCAGGCGGCAATGGCGGGGCCGGCGCGAACTACGGCGGTGGAGGTGGCGGCGGCGGCTATTCAAGTGGCTTTGGCAGAGGCGGGGCCGGCGGCGCCGGGCTCATCGTCGTCACGTATACGCCCACGACAAGTGCCACGATAACGGTAGACTCGCCGGATGCAATGGAATACCAAACGACCGCGTACGCAGATAGCTTTGACCCGATAGAGTTTCGGGGCTTTGTCTCGAGCGACGGTGGACACCCGATCGAAGAACGCCGGCAAATTCGGGGCGACGGCGGCATGCCGATCGAACTTTGTTGTGTTGCCCTTCGGGTTTCCGGCCTTCCGGCGCAATGGGCGGGCTCCTTAGCAGTCGCTACGGAAGCGGTTCTACCTCTCGAATTCACCGCTATTCAATTGGCAAAGGCCAGGAGTTGCACCGAGTGGATGACAATCCAGTCGCTCGACGCGGGAATTGAGGTCGAACATCTTTGGAAACTGCTGGTGGATCCCAAATTTTGCGCTGAATTCGGCAACCTTCGCGCCACTGACCTGCAACTCGGCCTCGAACTCCTCGCCGCTTCAGGAGGCGAAACAACTCTGGTTTTGGAATCGATGACGAGCGGTGCGCGGATTACGACTGACGAGCCGCTCTACTTGGAGTGGACCGATCCCCCAGCCCCTGTTCCCGTCGTCGCGTATAACCGGCTGCTGCGCTCACCCGGCAGGGTCCGCATCCTCGCGGGACCCGGCAGCGTTCACCCGCTCAGAGGTTCGTGAGATGACGAATGCGGATTGACACACCTTTCGCCCCGATTGAGGTCGGCGAAACCGATTGGTTTGTTTTCGATTTCACGCCGGACGTGGGTGCAGCTACGATTCAGTCAACGAGCTGGACTTGCGTACTGGGCTCTTACGAGACAGTAATCGATCCGGCGCCGCAGGCACGAGTGCTCTCGGCATTCCCCCAAACTGCGATCCAGGTGCGTTCGCCAACGGACGGTTCGCTGCTGACACGCCCCGGCGCGTTCTCCGTCGGCTTCATTGGGGGAATGCCGGTCTCAGCAGCCGGCGGCACCTACATCCTAGAGGCTACAGCCAATCTGAGCGACGGGCGCGTGTTAAAACTCAATGCGACGGTTCAATGCAAGGCGCCGGGCTCATAACTGCGGCGCGGCCTCGCTGTTTGGTGAATAGCTAATTCCGCTATCTTACTGGGATTTCGAATGATGCGGCTTTACGGCGCAATCCAGAAGGTCGAGCCTCAGGATGACGGTACCGTGCGGGTGCACGGAATCGCCACATCCGAGGCTGTGGACGAGCAGGGAGAGATTGTTCGGGCGGATGCCATCCGCGCCGCGATCCCGGACTACATGCGTTTCCCGGCCCTGCGGGAAATGCATCAACTGTCTGCCGCAGGAACGACGCTCGAAGTCGAGGTTTGCGAGGACGGTATTACCCGCATTGTCGCCCATGTCGTCGACCCGGTCGCGGTGGCCAAGGTAAGAAACCAAGTCTATCGAGGTTTCTCCATTGGCGGGCGCGTCACACAGCGCGAGTCGGGCAACCCGAAGACGATCACCGGCCTCGTCTTGAACGAGATTTCTTTGGTCGATCGGCCGGCTAATCCGGAGGCGATTTTCGACTGCTGGAAGGCAGCGATGGCGTCGGATTCTACCCCCGGCTTTGCAGAGGTGTTCATCGCTGAGGCCGACCCAACCGATCCGCAGCAGGTTCCATTCAACGCCCCGATCCAGATCTGGGCCTGCGGCGTTCAAGGTCACCGTCACCTGGCCAAAGCAGCGGCGCTAAGATGCCTAAAGGGTGATGCCGGAGTGGTGGAGGGACGCAACGCGGAGAGAAGCGAGGCGTCCAGGGAACAAATGGACGAGAGCGCAGCGGTCTCGTCTGCCGAAGCCGACGATGCCGCGTCGTCCGCCTCTTTGGCGGAACGTCTGCGCGATGTCGGTCAGAGTGCTGCTCGCCTAATGACCGACCTCGACTGGTTGAGGAGCGCTCTCGAGCCGGAAGCAACGAGCAAGGATGAGCCGCCGCAAGAGCAGGTTCAGTTGCAGATAATCGTTACTGAACTTTGCGATTTCTTGAGTTCCTACGCAAACCAAGTGGTTGAGGAATCTCCATTCGAAACGCAGACCGAGGACTCGGCATCTGCATCGGCAATGTCAGAAACTCCGGATGCAGGGTCATCAGATCTTAAGAGCGTGGCCATGAAGGGCGAGCAATCGCGGCCTGATCAGGGGTTGCTGGATATCGCCAATACCGCAGATGCGCTCGCCGATGACCGCATTGAGAAGATAGCGCTGGCGAAGGTTTTGGCGGAAGTCGTTCCGATGATCGAGAAGCTGGCGAAGCGCGTCGATGAAATTGCTCGGACCCCGTTGCCGCCCATGACGATGGCCAAAGGCACTGTTTCGGTATCGAAGCAAGAGGATCGTGGAAGCAACGTGGGGAATGGCGACACCGAACTGTCACCGGAAGCGATTGCCGCCGCGCTTGCCAAGATGAGCAAGGAAGAACAAACGCTGACCCTGATAAAGGCCAGCTACGCGACCCCTATTCGGATCCCCGGCTCAGCAGCGGATCAGCGCTGAAAATCAATCTTCGACCAGCCTCTGGGACTAACTGACCCGTGTTGAAGCTTACACGCAGACCTACCATCGGCCCAGACGGGCCGTCACCGAGCCCGGTGCTTGCCGGGCTTTTTGTTGCCCCCCTTCTTCGGGAGGAAATTTGATGAACCCAATCACTCAAGAGTCACTGGAGCTCATGAAAGGGGCTCTGGCAAAGCCAAATTTTCAGCTGGCTAAATCGATTTCGACCGCGACTGGATTGTTGGCCTATGACCTCCAGGCACCAGCCAAAAACCTCTATCCGTTTGTCACGCCGCTGAGGAACATCGTTCCGCGCGTGGGCGGCGGCGTCGGCTCCGCAACCAACTGGCGGCAAGTGAACGCCATCATTGGTTCCGGTTTCGACGCGATGGGATGGGTGCCCGAAGGTCAGCGTTCTGGCCAGATGTCGTATTCGACATCCAACAAAACCTCGCCTTTCGTCACAATTGGCGAGGAAGACGCCGCCACCTTCGAGGCGATTTCTGCCGGTCGCCAGTTCGAGGACATTCAGGCGCAAATGGCTTTTCGCCTTCTGCAGAAGATGATGCTGAAGGAGGAGATGGCGATCCTCGCTGGCAATGCCTCGTTGACGCTCGGTAGCCCTTCAACCCCCACATTGTCGGCATCGGGCGCAGGCGCATCGCTGCCGGCCGCAACCTATTTTGTCAAGGTCGTCGCGCTGACCCTCGAAGGCTACCAGAATTCCAGCGTGCTGGGCGGTGTCGCGACCACGAAGGCGGTCACCGGTGCTGACGGCAAGAACTTCACATTGTCCGGCGGTTCTTCGAATATCAGCGCCGAAGCAAGTCAAGCGGTAACTCTCGGGCAGACGCTGTTCTGCTCTGTCAATCCTGTCCAGGGCGCGGCCGCCTATGCTTGGTACATCTCGACCGCAAGCGGCACCGAGACCCTTCAAGCGATCACGACGATCAACAGCCTGGCTGTGGCCGCGCCTCTCAGCACAGGTACCCAAGCGCAAAGCGCTGTTACAGCCGACAACTCGGCCAATCCGAGTTATGCCTATGATGGGCTGTTGACGACGGCGCTGAAGGCCGGCTCGAACGCTTACGTCAATATCATGCCGACCGGGACCGTAGGGACTGGTACGCCTTTGACCGCATCCGGGCGAGGGTCGGTCGTCGAGATTGACACAATGTTCCAGAAGATGTGGGACAACTTCCAGGTGTCGCCGACGGTTCTCTTTGTAAACTCGCAAGAACTCAAAAACATCACCACCAAGGTGCTGTCCAACGCTTCCGGTCCGTTGCTGAAATACGAGAGCCCCGCTGACGGCAGCGCCGGGGAATATCAGCTGACCGCGTCGGGTGTGGTTCAGTTTTACTACAACCCGTTTGCGCTGAACGGGGGCCTTCGCATCCCGATCCGCATCCATCCGAAGGTACCACCCGGGACGGTCATCGGCTGGGCCGAGAACCTGCCGATTCAATACCAGTCGAACGAGGTACCGAATGTTGCCGAGATCAAGACACGGCAAGACTACTACCAGATCGACTGGCCAATTGTAACTCGCCAGCGCCAGGTCGGCGTCTACGCCGAGGAGGTATTGGCGGTCTATGCTCCCTTTGCAATGGGTGTCATCTGCAATATCGCAAACGGGTAACACCGATGTCCGACATTCCGGTGCCTGCTTCGCAGGCGCCTGTCACGGCAGCCCCCGGGTCGATCCCGGGGGTCCCTCTCGCCGAACGGTTGATAACCCTGCGGGCCGCTTTTGGCCAAGACGAAGCCGATCACGGGACAGCGCGATTTTTGGTCAATGACGACGGTTTGATAGAGGTGCCTGTGGAGGCTGTCTTCCCGCTGACTACCACCGGCGGGTTTGTATTTGCGCCGACCGGCGGGTGCGCGATTTCTGTGGGCGTTATCAAACTGCACCATGACGCTGCGGGGGGCTGCTCTTATGCCGGATGTCGATGTCTCGCCGATCTGAACGGAGATGTCCTGGTGCCTGCCGAAGCCGTTTCCGAGTTGTCGGCGCATGGCTTTGTCTCCGTTCTTGAGCAAGCCATGGTAGTGGCTGCGGCCCGAGCCAAATCCTCGCCGAGCAATCGTTCCAAAAAGGGTTGATGCCGTGGCTTTTGGCGATTTGACGACCCTCGCCGATGTCAGGGCGTGGCTGCAAACCGGACAAGCCGCGTTTCCGGCCAGCGACGACGCATTGCTCACCCGCCTCATCACTGCGTCGAGCCAATATATCCAGACTTGGCTCAACCGACAGATCGCGTCCGCTGATTACCTCGAGACGCGCGACGGTACTGGCGGCCACCGGCTGCAACTCGCGTGCTTTCCGGTCACCGCGGTGCTCTCTTTGACGATAGACGGACAGGTCGTCCCTGCCGCGACATCGAGCGGCGCGGCCGGCTATAGCTTCAGTGCGACCCAGCTGGCGCTCTACGGCTATTGCTTCAGCCGCGGGGCTCAGAATGTTGTTGTTTCCTATACAGCCGGGTATTCGATTACCCCGCCCGAGGTCGCGCAGGCGTGCATCGAGCTGGTGGCGCTGCGCTACCGGGAGCGGACCCGCATCGGTGAAGTCTCGAGATCCCTCGGTGGTGCCGAGACTGTCGCCTATGCGCAGAAAGACATGAGCGATGCGATCAAGACCTTGCTGCTGCAATACCGGCTGGTAGCACCGATCGCTGCGATCCAGCCAGTGCCAGGAACAGCCGGTGGTGGCGCCGCGCCGGTATCTAGCGTCCTATGATCACTGGCCGTGTTGTCGGCGACGATGCCGTAATCGCTTGGCTCCGCGCCGTTACTGACGGAGCCGCTTCCGGGCTTGCCCGGGCAATCAGCGAGCTCTGCCTCGATCTGCAGCGCAAGGCGCTCAGGCCGAATGTCGATCCGCAGGTCGAGGAAAGCGAGGACCGCATCGCGGGGACTGTGTTCGGCGACGACAATCTTGGCGGGACTCGCAAGCCGTCCGCCATTGGTGCTGGCGATGCGAGAGCGCACTTGCGCCGGGCAAAAGAGACGTCAAGGCGGCAGATTACAGGGAATACGATCAACCTGCAGTCTTATCGTCGCCGGATCGAGGCTCCAGAGCCGTCATTTTTGCGCTCAGCGCTCGACGATATGGATCCAGAGATCCGCGATCGAGTGGAAGAGGCGTTGCGCGAAGCAGTAGTGCAACGATTTTTCGATCTCCCGTAACGTTCCTCTGCCACCAGCAGGATCCCCGGCAGCGGCAGTTCGGTGTCGCTCCCGCCAATCATATAATATCGGCCGATGATAATTCGTGAATTGATATACTCCACACTTTGGGAGCTTGGCGCCAGCGCGGCCTGGTTCACCACGGCTAACCGGCGTTTGCGGCATTGGGCCGATGTTGCCCCCGCCGAGCAGCCGGCATTGTTCATGAGCGAAAGGGGCGGCCACGCGACGGTGAAAAAGCTTGGCGCACCGGTCGTATGGACGCTTCATGCCGATTTCTACATTTACGCGCATTCGAGCGACCCTTATTTGGCGCCGACAGCGATTTTGAACCCGCTGCTCGATGCGCTCGAAGCTGCGCTATCGCCTTCGCCGGTGACGGGGATCCAGAACTTGGGACTGCCTCAAATGGTCCAGCACGCTTACATAACAGGCAAGGTTCAGACAGATGAAGGGGTTCTCGGCGATCAGGCCATAGCGATCGTACCGGTTGAAATCCTCTGCGTTTGACGCCTCCAAAATTTCGTTCTGTGCGACTTGATTCGCAGGAGTGGCCAATGGCCGAAGAAGATTACAACACTGACCGAGCCGCTACTGTTGACGCGGTCGAACAGCTGATTGAGCGGTGGTGGGCGGACCATTTCCCGGGTTCGGCCGTCGCCCGCGATACGCAGGCTTGGAATATCGCCCACGCCGCGAAGGAGGGGCTGAAGTGGCTCTTGAGAGGGAGTATTTGACATGCAATTGAGCTTCGGCTCCGGCGCAGTCTGGGGCGAACGCACCGATGTGGTCGGTTCGGGCATCGGCCCGCGCCAGTTCGGCGTCCTGCAGGACATCCAGATCGATTTCGACTGGTCCGACAAGGAGCTTTACGGCCAGCTGCAGTTTCCCGTAGCTATCGCGCGCGGACAAGGAAAGATCACCGGCAAGGCAAAATTCGCGCAGATATTGGGCTTGCTGTATTCGGATATTTTCTTCGGAGTTACGCCGGCCACGGGGCAGTTTGCGGTGTCGCAGCTCGAAGCCGCGACGGTCCCGGCAACGACGCCCTACATCGTCACCCCGGCCAACGCTGCGAACTACAATGACGATCTTGGTGTCAGCTATGCCGGGAGCGGAAAACGCTTCAACCGGGTGACCACGCCGTCGGGTGCCGGCCAGTATTCGGTCAATTTTGCCACTGGGCTATATACTTTCTCGTCTGCCGATGCCAGTGCTGCGGTCTTGATCTCGTATACTTACAACATCGCGACGAGCGGCAACAAGCTGGCCCTCTCGAATCAGCCAATGGGTATTACCCCCACTTTCAAGGCGACCTTCTATAGCGCCTACAACGGCAGCGGCACCGCCCTCCGGCTCAACGCCTGCACGGCAAATAAGCTGTCGCTGCCGACCAAGCTCGATAATTGGACGATCAGCGAGCTCGACTTCACCGCTTTTGCCGACGCCTCCGGAGCGATCGGCTATTTGAGCACCGTCGAGTGATGATCCCCGGCGTCTCGGTCGCCATGGGAGGTGAGGAGTGGGTAGTGCCGCCGCTCACTCTCGGGCAGCTTCGCCGGCTGATGCCGCAGGTAAGGCAACTGACCGAAATCGGCGCCTCTATGGGCGAGCAGCAGATCGCGGTGCTGGTAGACATCGTCACGGCAGCGCTGCAGCGCAACTATCCCGAGATGACTCCGGGGAAAGTCGAAAATCTGCTCGATCTCGGTAATGCGAGTGCGGTGCTGAATGCCGTGCTCACCGGCTCAGGCCTGAAGCCAGGAGGAGCTCCCGCGGGGGAGCCGCCTGCCCCCGGGATCGGGTCGGGGGCGAACAGCGCAGCTTCGGCCACGATATCAGGGGTGGTGACTACTGGCGAGAAATTTACGGCATCCTTGCCACCGCCTGTGGCTATAGCTACCCCGTAATCGACGAGATGACGCTCTTCCAGGTCGAAGAGCTGACATCTTACTGGGCAAGGCATCCGCCGCTTCATCTGCTCGTCGCTGCCTATCTCGGGGTCGGTAAAGACAGACGCGCGCAGATGCCGCCAGCGTCGTTCGAACGAGAGCAGCGGCCCCATCCAGATGCCGTCTCCGTGCTGGCCCGACTTGGTCCAGGGTTCGGCGCTGGGGATGTCCATGCCGGTCTGACTCCCGCCGTTTTGGATTTCGCCGAACTGCGCCGGCGGTCTGGATTCATCGCCGAAAGGTCCGGCAAAGGCTCGCCTCGCCCTAAGCAAAACAGCGGCGGTTTGTAACCCCGGAGGCTATCATGGCCGATATTGAAACCAGCGTCGTTATCAGCGCTCAGATAGACGGTCTCCGATCGGGAATGGAGGCCGCGGCGAATTCGGTTCAAGCCGCAACCGATGCGATGCGTGCCCAGCTCGCCGGGCTCGGTGACATCGCGCAGCAAGCGCAGTCGCAGCTTACTGCCGCAACCGGACAGATCGGCAGTGGGGTTGGGGCATTGCAAAGCCAAGCGGCAAGCCTCGCGGGCTCGATGGGTGGAGGTGCGCTGCCCGGCGGCAATATGCAAGACAGCGCGGCAGATGAACGGGTATGGGAAGAGGAGCTGCTCGCCTACCAGAAATTCCAGGACGACAAGCAGAGGTTGGATCTTCAAGCAGTACAAGCCAGTCAAAGAAACTGGCAGAGTCTCATGCAACCGATCCAGCGAGCCTTCGACACGTCGATCACTGGCATGATATTGGGCACGACGACATTGCAAAAGGCGGTGGGAAACATCGCGCAGTCGATCCTCGCTGAATTTGTCAACCTTGGCGTCAAGATGGTGACCAACTGGCTGGCCAGCGAACTCGCGATGACGACCGCGAGCGAAGCGGGAGCCGCGGCGCGCACCGCAGCCGAAGGCGAGGGAATGGCGGCCGGGCTTGCGATCAAGGCGGCCAATGCGGTCAAGAGCATCATGACGGATTCCGCTCAGGCCTTCTCGGGCATTTTTGCGTTCATGGCTCCGATAATGGGACCGGCTGCAGCTGGACCGGCCGCGGCCGGGGAAGCGACCGTGATGGCCGCCGCCAGCGGGATTGCGTCTGCGGCCGGCGGTTGGGTGGTGCCATCCGATCAGCTCGCCATGGTGCACCAGAACGAGATGATATTGCCGGCGGGTATCAGCCAGGGTCTCCAGAACATGATTTCCGGTAATGGCGGGGGCGGGGCGGGTGCCACTCCGGTAGTAATCAACGTCTCGGCAATTGACAGTCAAGATGTGAGGCGATTTTTCCAAAGCAATGGCGGCCTCCTGGTCGGCGCACTCAACAAGGCCATGCGCAACGGTTCAATGCTGCGGACCTCGTGATGCCTCTGATTTTCCCAGCGTTGCCTGGACTCGCTTGGAGCGTCACCAAAACGCCGACCTTTCAAACACGCATTCAACGCGCGGTCTCGGGGCGGGAATTGCGGGCGCTCGACTACCCTTATCCGCTTTGGCAATTCGCATTGGTCTACGATTTTTTGCGCGACAACCCGACGGCGGGGTATGACGAGCTGCGGACCTTGCTCGGCTTCTTTATGCAATGCCAGGGCGCCTTCGGTACATTCCTGTTCCAGGACCCTAGTGACTGGAAGGTGGCGGGCCAGCCGATCGGCGCCGGTGATGCTAGCACGACGGCCTTCCAACTTCAGCGCACAATGGGAACAGCTCTGTCCGGTGGCGGCTTTCTGGAGCCGATCACAGCGCCGAACCTCGTGAGTACGATCTATTTCAACGGGATCACCCAAAACCCGGCGAGCTACAGTGTCGATCCGGCGACGGGCCTCGTGACATTCGAGACGGCTCCTGGCAGCGGCCTGAGCATTACTGCCGATTTCACCTATTACTTTCGCTGTCGCTTCACAGAGGATAGATACGATTTCGAGAATTTCATGTTCCGACTGTGGCAGCTGAAGAAGCTGACGTTTATTTCGGTGCGTTCATGAAGGCGGCGAGCCCGGAGCTGATCGCGCTGCTTTCCGGCGCCGGCCAGTTCGTCATGGCGGACCTCTATACGATCACTCTCGTCGGAGGGTCGGTACTGCGGTATTCGGCGGCGCCGACGGCGCTCTCCGCCAATGGGTACACGTTTCCTCTGGGTCCCAAATTCGAACGCTCGAAGACCAAAGTGGTCATCGGCACGCAGGTCGATGAGCTCGAGGTCAGGATCTATACTGAGCCAACCGACCTGGTCGGCGGCGTGCCGTTTCTGCAAGCGGCATGGCAAGGTCAGCTCGACGGCGCGCTGCTGCAGCTCGAGCGAGCCTTCATGCCGAGTTACGGCGATACGAGCCCGGGAACGGTCGTCCTTTTCACCGGACGAATCTCCGATATCGAATGCACCCGTACTGGTGTGGACCTTAAGTGCCGCTCCCATCTCGAGCTGCTGAACATTCAGATGCCGCGGCGCCTGTGGCAAGCGTCGTGTACTCACGCATTCGGCGATGCGATGTGCCAGTTCGACCGATCGAGCATGCAAGCGATGTTTCCGGCGGGGTCGGGCTCGACCCCGGTGCAAATCGCCACTTCGGTCACCCCGTCCCCGCCGAGTCTCTATATCCAAGGAAGCCTTATCGGCGTAACTGGTGCAAACACCGGATCGAGCCGCAGTGTTGCCAATATGGTTGGCGGCTGGATTTATGTGAAGCTGGCGTTCCTGTCACCAGTATCGCCGGGCGACCAATTCCAACTCCTGCCGGGTTGCGACCGCACACTCTCGACCTGCACGAATGTGTTCAATAATGCCATCCATTTTGGTGGCTTTCCCAATATCCCGACGCCCGAGACGGCGGTATGAACCAGCGCCAGAGCGTGGTCGCCGAGGCTGAAACCTGGCTGCGCACACCTTACCACCATATGGGCCGGGTCAAGGGCGTCGGCACCG
>Ga0306920_100002078_pt1 | contig 25139 bp, 19 predicted proteins | sample flu12Cox44000170_FD_204666 | JGI IMG/M metagenome (GOLD analysis project Ga0306920, IMG submission 204666) | Lab enrichment of tropical soil microbial communities from Luquillo Experimental Forest, Puerto Rico - flux4day.12C.oxic.44.000.170 (v2)... | ecosystem: Environmental > Terrestrial >...
TCTGGAGCGCCGGGTTCGAGGTCACGACCGATGGCGGCGATGTCTTGAGCGACCACTTGACCTCGTCGTCGTGGGCTGTGATCCCCTCCTGGGCCGCGATCTTCCCGACCAGGTGCTGGGCGATCAGCCCGCGCCACGCCTGGAGCTCGACCATGCGCAGGTCGCGGTCGGACGGATTGGCGCCGTACTGGCGGCGGTAGTTGTCGCTCTGGTCGGCGAGCGCGGACTGGTATTCGGCGTTGCTGATCTCGCGCCCGTTGACCACCCCCACCGCGCCGCGGCGCGCGGTGTTCCGGCTGTCGAAGCCGGTGCCGAAGGCGTTGAACATGAGCGCGAAGGAGCCGGCGGTGGCAATGGTGATGATCCACCAGATCATCTTGGTGTGGCGGCTGCCACTGCGCAGGAATCGAAGCATGCGTGGGCTCCAGGCGGCGTCGGGGTGAGGCGGGGAGGGAAAGCGACCAGGGAGTCTAGCAGCGGCCGCGGCGTGGCACAACCGCCGGCGACCCCGCGCGCCCCCTCGGCGCGTGCGCCGGGTCGCGTGCTAGACTGAGGCGCGGCGCCGCCCAGCGGGCGGCGCGAGGAGGATGGATGACCGACCATGCGCAGTGAGGCGCCGGGGCGGCCGGGCGAGCCCGAGGGCCCGCCGCGCGTCTTCCAGTGGCCCGCCCAGGTGCTCGATGCCCTGGAGCAGGCGGTGGTGGCGCTCGATCGCGAGCGGCGCATCATCTACAACAACCGGCGCATCGAGGAACTGCTGGGGGTCGAGCCGGGGGCGCTGAGCGGGCAACCCGGGGCGCGGCTGTTTCCGGGCGCCGACGCGCGCTGGCTCAAGGGCGCATCGCGCGAGCCGCGCGACTTCCGCCTCGAGGCCGAAGGGCGCCAGGTGACGCTCAAGGCCGAGGCCCTGCCGCTGCGCGACGAGGACGGCGACCTGGTGGGCTCGGTGGTGATCGCCGAGACGATCTCGGAGACCGAAGAGGGCGAGTTCCAGAAGAAGATCGACCGGCTGGTATCGCTGGGCGAGCTCTCGGCCTACGTCGCCCACGAGATCCGGAACCCCCTGACCGGCATCCGCACCACGGTCCAGTTCGTGGGCTCCAAGTTCAAGCCCAGCGATCCGCGCCGCGAGGATCTGGACGACGTCATCAAGGAGCTCGACCGCATCGAGCAGATCATCACCGGGCTCCTGATGTTCGCGCGCCCGCCGGCGGCGAGGCCCCAGGCCTGCGACCTGCGCCAGGTGCTCGACAAGACCCTCGACATGCTGGAGCTCCAGCTCGGCGACGCCCGCGTGCAGCTGTTCCGCGACTACGGCGACGAGGTGCCGATGGTTTACGCCGATCCCGATCTCACCCAGCAGGTGTTCCTCAACCTGTGCCTCAACGCGGTCCAGGCGATGCCCGAGGGCGGCGAGCTCCACGTCACCCTGGGGGTGCGTCGCTACCGCACCCGGCGCTCGATGGTCGACGTGTCGTTCAGCGACACCGGGGTCGGGATCCCCAAGGAGCTGATGGAGAAGATCTTCGACCCGTTCTTCACCACCCGCTCGATGGGCACCGGCCTCGGGCTGCCGATCTCGGTCCAGATCGTGCGCGAGGTGGGCGGCGTGGTCACCGCCAAGAACAACCCCGGCGGCGGGGCCACGATGCGCGTGTCGTTCCCGGTCCCCGCCGAGCCGCCCGGCAAGGCCGAGGACTAGCGATGAAGCTGTCGGTGCTGGTGGTCGACGACGAGGCGCTGATCCGCAAGTCGCTCTCCAAGGTGCTGCGCGCCAAGGGCTACGCGGTCGAGACCGCGAGCACCGGGGAGGAGGGACTCGAGAAGGTGGCGAGCGTGCGGCCCCAGGTCCTGATCCTCGACATGCGGCTGCCCGACACCGACGGGCTCTCGGTGCTGCGCCGGGCGCGGCGGGTCGACCCCTTGCTCCAGGTCATCATGATCACCGCCTACGGCGAGATCCCGATCGCCTTCGAGGCCGGCAAGCTCGACGCGGTGAGCTTCCTGCGCAAGCCCTACGAGATGGAGGACATCGAGCTCGCGGTCGAGGCCGCGGGGCGCTACTTCCAGCAGGCCTCGGAGCTCGACCTCTACCGCCGCCAGGCGTGGCAGAACTACTCGGGCGAGGAGATCATCGGGCAGTCTCCGCTCATGAAGGAGGTCCGCGAGCTGATCGAGAAGGTGGTCAAGAGCAAGGCCACCTCGGTGCTGATCACGGGCGAGAGCGGCACCGGCAAGGAGCTGGTGGCGCGGGCCATCCACTATCGCAGCGACCGTGCCCACGCCCCGCTCATGGAGGTCAACTGCTCGTCGTTCCAGGAGAGCCTGCTCGAGAACGAGCTGTTCGGCCACGAGAAGGGCGCCTTCACCGACGCCAACGAGACCAAAAAGGGGCTGGTCGAGCTGTGCGATGGCGGCACCCTGTTCCTCGACGAGGTCGCCGACATGTCGCTTCCCACCCAGGCCAAGCTGCTGCGCTTCATCGACTACCGGAGCTTCAAGCGGGTGGGCGGGGCGCAGGACATCGCCGTCGACATCCGTATCGTGGCGGCGACCAACAAGAACCTGGAGGAGGAAGTGCGGGCCGGGCGCTTCCGCAGCGACCTCTACTTCCGGCTCAAGGTGGTCAGCATCCACTTGCCGCCGCTGCACGACCGCGGCGACGACATCCTGCTGCTCGCCCGCCATTTCCTGCTCGAGTTCTCACGCCAGTTCAAGAAGGACTTCAAGGAGATCGCGGCCGAGGCCCGGCCGCTGCTCACTTCCTACCGCTGGCCCGGCAACGTGCGGGAGCTGCGCAACGTGCTCGAGCGCGCGGTGCTGCTCGAGGACGGCACCGAGCTCGAAGTCGATCACCTGCCGCGCGAGCTGTCGGGCCGGCGCCTGGCGAGCGATCACGACATCGCATCGCCGACGCTGGCGCAGATCGAGGCCGATCACATCGCCGAGGTGCTGCGCCTCACCGGCGGCAACAAGAGTCGCGCCGCGCGCATCCTCGGCATCTCACGCCAGGGGCTGATCGAGAAGCTGCGCCGCCTGCGCGTCGATGAGCGCAGCGGTCGTCAAGTCTCTTGACACCTCCCAAGGAAGTGGACATCGGCGCGCAAGAAACCAATTGGCAATCGATTGCCGATGTCGTGCGGTGTATTCCCACACTATTTTGACAGTTAGGCTGGTTGTCCCGAGCGATATCGACACCCGCACATCGCGCCCTCCCCGTGTGGTTCGAATTCTAAACGACGTTCCGATAATCGATTGAAGTGCACGGAAGGACCTCGCTCAAGCGTCTGGCACGGCGGCTGCTTCGAGCAGTGACGGGGCCACGCGATCCCTCGGGGGACCGCGTTCGGGCCGGGCCGGCGTTGTCTGGCGGCCATGACGATGACGTCCCAGCGAGGCAGTCGGGACTCGATCCAGGTGCCAAAGTCCAAGGAGGTGATCGAGCGATGGCGAAGAAGAAGGGTGGAAAGAAGAAGGCCGCGAAGAAGGGCGGATCCAAGAAGAAGAAGTAACTCTCTTCTGGACCTGGCACGTCCTCGGGGGATTGGTCGGCAGCACACGTCGGCCAATCCCCGATTTCGCTTCCCGTCCGTGGAACCCGATCCGGAGTCGAAAGAAGAACCATGCGCGCTCAGCTGAAAACGATGGTGAAGCCGTCCGAACCTGAGCCCACGGTCGAGCTCGGGTTCGGGCCGCATCTCGTGTTCGACGGTCACCACTGCCCGACCGGCCGTCTCTCCGACCTCGACGGCCTCTACGCGCTGCTCGACCGGCTGCCGGACCGGATCGGAATGACGAAGATCATGCCGCCCTATGTGTTCCGGCACGGCCGGCCGGGCCAGCCCGCCGCCGGCCTGTCCGGCTTCGTGCTGATCGCCGAGAGCCACATCAGCGTTCACACCTTCCCGGATCAGGGCTTCGCGAACGCCGACGTGTTCTCGTGCGAGCCCTTCGACGCCGGCACCGTGCTGAGCGCGCTCCGCAAGGCGTTTGCCCCCGGGCGCGTCGAGTGGAAGCTCTTCGACCGCGGGCGGGAGTTCCCCAAGAACATCGGGCTGTCGCGCGCCACCGTGCTCGAGGACCGCTGGCAGGTCGCACGGAATCTCGGACTGGAGGTATCGCGCTAGGGTTGGCGTCTGCCTCCAGTTCTGTGGGGCGGCCCGTTCATGGATGGACGGGCCGCTCGTGTCTTCGGCGCCGCGGGACCGCGCGCCGCGGCGTGATATAGTCGCCGCCCGCTCGCCACCCGAGGTCCGACTTGGCTCACCGGCTCCCCGAGGGTGCGCCGGCCATCCGGATCCGGGGCGCCCGCCAGCACAACCTGAAGCAGCTCGACCTCGACCTGCCACGCGGTCGCCTGACCGTCGTCACCGGCGTGTCGGGATCGGGCAAGTCGTCGCTCGCCTTCGACACCCTGTACGCCGAGGGCCAGCGGCGCTATGTCGAGTCGGTATCGAGCTACGCGCGCCAGTTCCTCGAGCGCCTGCCGCGCCCCGACGTCGACTCGATCGCCGGGCTCACCCCGGCGGTCGCGATCCGGCAGGTGGCGCAGGCGCGCAGCGCCCGCTCGACCGTCGGCACCGCGACCGAGGTCACCGACTACCTGCGGCTGCTGTTCGCGCGCCTCGGCGTCCAGTCGTGCGGCAACTGCGGCAACCCGGTGACCGCGCACAGCCCGGAGTCGATCGTGCGCGAGGCGGCGGCCTGGCCCGAGGTCGAGACGCTCCTCATCCTGGCGCCGGTCCGGCTCGGCGCCGGCGCCGACTGGACCGAGCAGGCCGGGCACCTGGTGCGGGCCGGCTATACCCGCATCCTGCTCGGTGACGAGATCGTCCCGCTCGACGGCGCGGACGGCCCGCCGCGGCTCGCCCGGGGCGCGCGCGAGGTCGAGGTGGTGGCCGACCGCTTCACCTGGCGCGCCTCGGAGACCGCGCGCCTCGCCGATTCGGCCGCCCAGGCGTTCCGCCGCGGCGAGGGCCGGCTGGCGCTCAAGCGCGGCGAGCGGCCTCTCGAGCGGCGCAGCGAGCGCTGGGAATGCGCGGCGTGCGGCACCCCCGGGTTCAGCCCCGAGCCGATCCTGTTCTCGTTCAACAGCCCGCTCGGTGCCTGCCCGACCTGCCGCGGGTTCGGCAACGTCCTCACCTTCACCGCCGACCTCATCGTCCCCGACCACTCGCTGACGCTGCGCGAGGGGGCCCTGCGCCCCTGGGCGCGCTCGTGGCGCAGGGTCGCCTGGCCCAGGCTCGAGAAGCTGGCGCGCGAGCGCGGCGTGCCGCTCGACACGCCGTGGAGCCGGATGAGCGCCGCGCACCGCCAGCTGCTGCTCGCGGGGGGCGAGGGCTTCCGCGGCGTCATCCCGTTCCTGGAGCGGCTGCAGCAGAAGTCCTACGACGTCGGCAACCGCTTCGTGGTGAAGAAGTTCCAGACCGCGTTGCCGTGCAGCGCCTGTGGCGGGGCACGGCTCCGCCCCGAGGCGCTGCGGGTGCGGCTCGGCGGTCGGACCATCGCCGAGCTCAGCGCCATGACCATCGCCGAGGCGGCGCGCTTCATCGCCGCACTCGAGTTCGGCGCGGCCGGGCAGGCGATCGCCGGGCCGGTGCTGGCCGAGATCACCTCGCGGCTCGCGTTCCTCGAGCGCGTCGACGTCGGCTACCTGACGCTCGATCGGCTCACCCGCACGCTGTCGGGCGGCGAGGCGCAGCGGATCGAGCTCGCCAATGCCTTGGGCGCCAACCTGGCGGAAACGCTCTACGTGCTCGACGAGCCGACGGTCGGCCTCCATCCGCGCGACACCGCGCGCATGATCGCGATCCTCGAGGAGCTGGCGGCGCGCGGCAACACCCTGGTGGTGGTCGAGCATGAGCCGCTGGTGATGCGCGCCGCCGACGCGGTGGTCGACCTCGGCCCCGGCGCGGGAGAGCAGGGCGGGCAGGTGCTGTACGCCGGCCCCGGCGGCGCCGCGCTCGAATCGGTCGCCACCGAGACCGCACGCTACCTGCGCGGCGAGAAGCAGGTGTCGCGGACGCGGAGACCGCCGGCGGATGGCGCCCCCGCGCGCCGCCGCGGCGCGGCGGTCGTGCGCGAGCCGGCCGGCGGCTGGCTTTCGATCGAGGGCGCCGCTCATCACAACCTCAAGAACGTCGACGTGCGCTTCCCGCTCGGGCGGCTGAGCGCGGTGACCGGCGTTTCGGGCTCGGGGAAGAGCAGCCTGATCGAGGAGGTGCTGTATCGGGCGGCGCGCAGGGCGCTCGAGGCCAGCGAGGACGAGCCGGCCGGCGCCCACCGGGCGATCCGCGGGCTCGAGTCGCTCCAGCGTGTGGCGATGGTCGATCAGTCGCCGATCGGCAAGACCCCGCGCTCCTGTCCGGTCACCTATATGGGCGCCTACGCGGCGCTGCGCGAGGTCTACGCGCGACAGCCGGCGGCGCTGGCGCGGGGACTCAAGGACGGGGCGTTCTCGTTCAACACCGCGGGCGGCCGCTGCGAGGCCTGCCAGGGCGCGGGCTGGGTGACGGTCGAGATGGTGTTCCTCGCCGACATCCTGGTGCCCTGCGAGACCTGCGGCGGCGACCGCTTCCGCCGCGAAGTGCTCGAGGTGACCTATCGGGGGGTCAACATCCGCCGGGCGCTCGACCTCACGGTCGATCAGGCGTTCGAGCACTTCGCGAGCGAGCCGCGCTTCACCCGCGGGCTCCACATCCTGCGCCGCGTCGGGCTCGGCTACCTGAGGCTCGGGCAGCCCGCCAACCAGCTCTCGGGCGGCGAGGCCCAGCGGCTCAAGATCGCGCGCGAGCTGTCGGGAACCACCGGCGGCCCCACCCTGTACCTGCTCGACGAGCCCACGGTCGGGCTCCACTTCGCCGACGTCCAGCGCCTGCTCGAGGTGCTCGACGACCTGACCGCGCGCGGCGACACCGTGATCGTGGTGGAGCACAACCTCGACGTGGTGCGAAACTGCGACTGGGTCGTGGACCTGGGGCCCGAGGGCGGCGAGCGCGGAGGCACCGTGGTCGCCGCCGGCCCGCCCGAGGCGATCGCCGCCTGCGAGACGTCATGGACGGGGCGGTTCCTGCAGGAAGCGGGGAGGGTGCGGGTATGAAGAGGCGGTGGAATCGAGCGCGTCGTTTCGGCCCATGAGCGTGACCGCCGCATCGGGCGTCGTGCAGCTCGACGAGTTCCGCTGGATGCTGCCCCGGCAGGGCGGCATGCGGGTGCCGGGGATCCTGTTCGCGGATCGCCCGCTGCTCGAGAAGATGCTCTCCGACCGCACCTTGGACCAGGTGCGGAACGCCGCCCATCTACCCGGCATCCTCGAGGCCTCGATCGCCATGCCCGACGCCCACTGGGGCTACGGCCTGCCGGTCGGCGGCGTGGTGGCGACCGATGAGCACGAGGGCGTGGTCTCGCCGGGCGCGGTGGGCTACGACATCGGCTGCGGGGTGCGCCTGCTGCGCAGCCCGCTCACCCGCGCCGAGCTGGAGCCGCATCTCGACGCGCTCGCCGACGCGCTGTACCGCGAGGTGCCGTGCGGCGTGGGCTCGACCGGCGCGGTGCGGGTGCACGGCGCCGAGCTCGATCGCGTGCTGCGTGACGGGGCGAAGTGGGCGGTGGCGAGCGGGCGCGGCGTCCCGGGCGACCTCGACCACTGCGAGGAGCGCGGCACCCTGGCCGACGCCGATCCCGGGGCGGTGAGCGCCGCCGCCAAGGAGCGCGGCCGCGGCCAGCTCGGCACGCTGGGCTCGGGCAACCACTTCCTCGAGGTGCAGGAGGTCGAGCGCATCGTCGACCACGACGCGGCGCGCGCGCTGGGGCTCGCGGCGGGCGACGTCACCGTCATGATCCACTGCGGCTCACGCGGGCTCGGGCACCAGGTGTGCACCGATCACGTGCGCGACGTGTCGCGCCGGCTCGCCGGCTGGGGGATCGCGCTGCCCGACCGCCAGCTGGCCTGCGCGCCGCTCGGCTCGGACGAGGCCAGCGCCTACCTGGGAGCGATGCGCGCCGCCGCCAACTTCGCGTGGGCGAACCGCCAGTGCATCGCCGACGAGGTGCGGCGGGCGTTCGAGAGCGTGCTGGGACGCCCGGCCGAGACGCTCGGCCTGTCGCTGGTCTACGACGTGGCGCACAACATCGCCAAGTTCGAGCGCCACGCGATCAGCGGCGGGACGCGGCGCTGCCTGGTCCATCGCAAGGGGGCGACGCGCTCGTTCCCGCCCGGTCACTCGGAGGTGCCCGAAGCCTACCGCGCCACCGGCCAGCCGGTGCTGGTGCCCGGGGACATGGGGCGCTGCTCGTTCGTGCTGGTCGGGCGGCCCGGCTCGATGGCGCGCGCGTTCGGCTCCACCTGCCACGGCGCCGGGCGCCAGATGAGCCGCACCCAGGCGGTGCGCGAGACGCGCGGCCGCGACCTGGTCGCCGAGCTGCGCGAGCAGGGGATCCGCGTGCGCTACGAGGGGCGTGACACGCTGCGCGAGGAGACCAGCGAGGCGTACAAGGACGTCGAGCAGGTGGTCCGGGTGTGCGAGGGCGCCGACCTGTGCCGCATCGTCGCGCGCCTCCGGCCGTTCGTGGTGGTCAAGGGATAGGTGGCGATGGGCTTCTACCTGCGCCGGGGATTCCGCCTCGGACCGCTGCGCCTCAACCTGTCCGGCTCGGGACTGGGTGCCTCGGTGGGCGTCAAGGGAGCGCGGATCGGGATCGGGCCGCGCGGGCGCTACATCCACGTCGGCCGCCACGGGCTCTACTACCGCAAGTCTCTGGGCCGCGGCGTGGCGCCGCTGCCGGCGAGCGCGGCGTCGGCGGTGATGGGGGCGGAGCCGGGGGAGCGCTCCCCATCCGGCCGAGAGAGGCAACCATCGGCCGGATGGGGACACTCCCCCGGCCCCGCGTCGCGGGCCGCGGCGGCCCCCGCCGGGCCGCCGCTCGACCTGTCGCAGCTCGCGGACTCCTCGTCCGCGGAGCTGCTCGCCGAGCTCAGGCGCTCGCGGCGGGCGATCGCGTGGCTCGTGCCGGCGCTGGTCGCGGCGGCGCTCGTCGTCGTCGCCCTGATGGCGCGCGTGCCCGAGCGCTGGGTCGCGGCGGTCGCGGCGCTGGCGCTCATCGCGCCGCTCGGCTTCATCGCCCGCGCCGACGCGCGGCGCCGCGTCACCGAGGTGCACTACCATCTCGATCCGCCGGTCGCCCGGGCCTGGGAGGCCCTGCTCGCCGCGTTCGCGAGGCTCGGACGCTGCGGCGGGCGCTGGCACGCTGGCCCGGCCGGCACGGTGGGCGACCCGCGCGCCCTGGCCGGGGCCACGCTCGCGCTCGATCCCGAGGCCATCGCGGCGGCGCCCGAGTTGCCCGGGCGCGTGCGTTGCGACCTGGTGCCGCCCGCGCTGCGTGCCGGCGGGCGCACGCTCTATCTCTTTCCGGACCGCATCCTGGTCTTCCAGGGCCGCGAGGTGGGGGCGGCGAGCTGGAGCGAGGCGCGGATCACCGCCGGGCCGGCGCGCATGATCGAGCAGCGCACGCCGCCCGCCGACGCGCGCATCGTCGACCACCGGTGGCTCCATCCCAACCGCGACGGTGGCCCGGACCGGCGCTTCAGCGTCAATCCGCAGCTGCCGGTGGTCGAGTACGGTGAGCTGCGCATCGCGGCGCCCGGCGGGCTCGACGAGCGCTTCCTGTTCTCGCAGGTCGAGCCGGTCGCCGGGTTCGCCGCCGCGGTCCGGGCGCTGGTCGAGACCCACCCCGAGACCGACCGGCCGGCGATCGGTGCGGTGGAGGAGACGGCCGCACCGTCGTGACCGGGTTGGCCGCCGGACGCGCAGGGCTTAGGCTGGCGCGCCCTCGCCACCGCAGTCGACGGGCAGGAGGTGACATGGAACCACCGCGTGCGCTGGCCCGGATCGGCGGCGTGCTCTATCTCGTCATCATCGTGCTGGGGTTCTGGCAGGAGGCATTCGTGCGCGACCGGCTGGTGGTCTCGGGCGACGCGGCGGCCACCGCCGTGAACCTCCACGCGATGGAGCCGCTGTGGCGTCTCGGCATCGCCGCCGAGTTCGTGCTGCTGATCTGCGCGATCCTGGTGCTGTGGATCCTCTACCTCCTGCTGCGTCCGGTGAGCCGCGACCTCGCGCTGCTCGCGGTGTTCCTCAACGTGGTGTCGATCGCCATCGAAGGGGCGGTGGCGATGTCGCTGATCGAGGCGCTGTTTCCGCTCGGCAACGCCCACTACCTCGAGGCGTTCACGCCCGGTCAGCTCCAGGCGCTGGCGAGCCTGGCGATCCGGTCGCATGCCTATGGCTTCGGCGCGAGCCTGATCTTCTTCGGCTGTTTCTGCCTCGTCATCGGTGCCCTGATCTCGAGGTCGGGCTACATCCCGCGGCTGATCGGGGTGCTGATGCAGATCGCGGGCTCGTGCTACCTGATCAACAGCTTCGCGCTGCTGGTGGCGCCGGGCGTCGCCAATCGGATCTTCCCCGCCATCCTGCTGCCCGCCCTGGTCGGCGAGTCGTCGCTGTGCCTGTGGCTCATCGTCCGGGGCGTGGACGCGGACAAGTGGAGAGCGCTGACCCATGCACCGCGGCCCGCCGCCACCTAGAGCGGGCCGCGCTGGCATGCGCGGCGCGGCGGCGACGCTGATGCTGCTCTCGCTCGGGGCCATCGCCGGCCCCGCGGCCGCGGACCTGGTCTACAACCGCAGCTTCGAGGTCGACCACGTGTGGATCGTGGTGTCGCCGGGAGCGCCGCAGCGCGCGGCCTTCGAGCAACTGGGGCTCAAGGCCGCGCCAGGCGTCAACCAGCACGCGGGCCAGGGCACGGCCTCGATCACGTTCGAGTTCAAGAACGCGTTCCTCGAGCTGCTGTGGGTGGACGCGGCGGTTCCGGTCGCCCCCGGCAACGAGGCCGCAGTGCGCAAGTTCACGCGCCGCCAGCGGTGGGCGACCTCGGGCGGCTGCCCGTTCGGCATCGCGCTCCACCGCACCGCCAGCGCTGCGGACTCGCTGCCGTTCGAGAGCTGGCCGCTCCATCAGCCGTGGATGCCGCCGGGCGTCTCCTACGCCATGCTGACGCCGCGCGCCGACTCGCTGAGCCCGGCGCTGTGGGTGGTGCCGCGCTCGAGCGCGGTCAAAGATCTCGACGACCCGGCCGCGACGCCGGTCGATTCGATCCGCGCCACGGCCCTCCGCCAGCCCGGCTACATGCGGAAGCTCACCCGCGTGCGGCTGGTGTGCCCGCCCGGCTACCAGCCCACCGACGCGATGAGCAGGCTGGCGCGCGAGGGGGTGTTCGAGCTGCGGCAGGAGCGCGGCTGGCTGCTGATCCTGACCTTCAACGGCGGCGTGCGGCGACGAACGCGCGACCTGAGGCCCGAGCTTCCGGTGCTGGTGCGCTACTGAGCGGTGGCTCGCTCAGGCGGACGACAGCTCCGGGTGCCGCACCAGCTCGGTGCGCCCCGCGACGAACATGCGCCGCCATAGCTCGACCGTGAGCGCCATGCCCAGCTCGGCGCTCAGATCGGCATCGCCGCCCGCGTGCCGGCGCACGATCTCCTCGAGGTAGCGCGGCTCGAAATAGCCGTCGGCGCGGGTCTCGTCGGCGAGCAGGATGCCGCGCAGCCAGGGCTGGAGCGTGGTGCGCAGCGCCGCGCCGAGCTCGAGCGCCGGCCGCGGGCGCGACAGCACGCCGAGGCGGATGCCGGCGCGGCCGAGCGCCAGCAGCGGCCAGGGCCAGCGCGGCGCCAGGCCGGTGCGCCCCCAGCGCTCGCGCATCAACGCGGGGGAGAGGCGGGCGAGCGCCGCGCGGTAGGCGCGGCACATGAAGCGCAGCTCGAGCGGCAGCCCCGCCGCGCCCGCGATCCAGTCGGGATCCGCGAGCGGCCCCCAGTGCTCGGCGAACGGGGTCTCGAGCACCAGCCCCATCACCGTGGTGCGCGGCACGTACCAGCGCAGCCAGTAGGCCAGCATCGTGTTGCCGAGGCGCTCGTGAAGGCCGCGGCCCAGCAGCTCGCGCACGCGGTCCTCGGGCGTGGCGTCGCCGGCGCGCGCCAGGATCTCGGGCTTGAAGATGTCCCGCGGCGCGCGGTCATGGAAGCGCCGGGTCGCGAGCAGCAGGCGCGCGGCGCGATCGACGCCCCCGGTGGGCCCGAGGTGGGCGGGGCGCAGGAATGAGCCCATCACCACGTCGCCGCACATGCCGTTCAGCAGGTCGTGGGCGACGCGCGTGTGCTCGATCACCGCGTCCATGCCCTGGGCGTGGAAGCCGCTCAGCATCCCGTCCATGCGCCACACCGCGTAGGCCATCCAGTCGGGCAGGAAACGCTCGCCGGCCCGGTACTCGCGGTGCCGGACGCCGGCGCGCGCGGCGAGCCGGCGCGCCGTGAGCACGTCCTGGCTGTCGGGCGCGCCGAAGGTGAAGGCGTCGAGGTCGCCCCAGTGCGGGCGGGCCGCCGCCAGCACGTAGCGCGAATCGAGGCCGCCGGAGAGCGCCACGGACACGCGCGGCGCCGCGCGCCGGTAGGCGCGGAGCACGCCCGCTGCCCGGGCGTCGAGGGCCGCCGCCCACACGGCCGCGCTCCCTCTGCGCCCTTCGTTGAAACGCGGAACGTGGTAGCTGGCGCGGCGCTCGGCGCCCCCGGCGCCGAACAGGCTCGCGGTTCCGGCTTCTGCGCAGCGCACCTGCTCGAACAAGGTGCGTCCGTCGAGGCAATGCGCCACCCCGTAGAGATCGAGCAGGGTGTTCACGTCGAGGGTGAGGTATCCGGCCGCAACCGACCAGATCCCTTTGACTTCGGTCGAGAGCACCGTCAGATCGGTGGTGTCGAGCACGTAGACCGACTCGAGCCCGTGCGGCTCGGCGACCAGCAGGAGCTGTCGCTCCACCGGCCACCAGGTGACGAAGCTGCGCCGGCCCGCCGGCCCGGCGGGGAGCGCCGGCATGGGGGCGCCGGGCTCGCCGCGCTCGAGCGCGCCGCGACAGCCGCGCAGGAACTCCGCGCGCTCGTCGCACGAGACGCCGTAGCCGCCGGCGAGCGCGACCGATCCGTCGGCCCACTCGCGCGGCGGCTCGTCACGATGGGAGAGCGTGAGCGCCGCGAACGGCGCGCGCTCGAGCTCGAAGGCGCGCTCGTGGCTGCCGCCCAGCGTCATCACCGCGCGCGCGCGGCCGAGCGTGGCGGCGAGGTCGAGGCGCCCCGACCAGTCGACGACGACGACGAAGCGCGACACGGAGGCTAGCCGGCCCGCAGCTCGGCGGGGAGCGGGCGCTCCTTGGCGAGGGTCGCGGCCTCGGTGACGCCGAGGACCGCGTCCTCGACCACCACGCCGCGCACCAGCGGGAGCGGCACCACCTCGAAGTACACGTTGCGCGGCCGCACCCCGGGCGCCGGTTCGTCCCACACCTCGGCGGGCGCCATCTCGGCGATGCGGAGCGCCCCGGTCGCGGCGGGCAGGAACTTGCGGCGCTGGGCCAGGGCGTAAACCGGCACCGAGTGCTCGCGCGCGGCGAGGGCGAGGGCGAAGGAGCCGACCTTGTTGACCACGCCCTGCTCGGTCACGGCGTCGGCGCCGATCCACACCATGCGCGCCTGCGAGAGCAGGAGCGGCAGGGCGGCGTCCACCACCAGCCACACCGGGAGCCCCGCGGCGCCGAGAGCCGCGGCCATCGCCCGGCCCTCGAGCAGCGGCCGGCCCTCGCCCACCAGCACCCGCGGCTCGCGTCCGGCGCCCTGAACCTCGAGCAGCGCGGCGCGCACCGCCGCGCTCGCGGACAGGGTCGCGAACCACGCCCCGCGCTCGGTCACGAGCCGCGCCGCGAGCCGCGCCGCGCCGGCCTCGGCGGCGGCCAGGTCGTCGCGCTCGGCCGCGCACGAGCGCGCCAGATGGGCGCGCAGGTCGGGGGGCGGATCGCCGCGCGCCACCGCGGTGTCGGCGATCTCGAGCGCGCGCGCCGCCAGCTGGTGGATCAGCGCCATCGAGGGCTGCTCGGCCTGAGCGGCGCGCAGGCGCGCGAGCAGCGCCGCGCGCAGGGCCGGCGCCGACGTCGAGGTGTCGAGCGCCGCCCAGCGCTCGAGCTCGTCGAGCAGCCCGAGCGCGATGCGGCTCGAGCCCGAGGTGCGGTCGGCGGCCGGCGGGCTCACCGGAGCGGCCCCGGCGGGGCGATCGCGACCACGTCGGCGTGGCGCGCGAACGCGGCGAGGCTCGCGACCCCGACCACCGCGAGCACGATCGAGAGCGCGAGCCCGAGCCGGGAGACCGCCCGCTCGGCGGCCGCGCCCCGCGCCAGGCCCCAGCGCACCGCGAAGGAGCGCAGGCCGTGGCCGAGATGGTAGGAGGCGAGCGCCACGCCCAGGGCGTGGAAGACGAAGCCCGGCGCGCTCGCCACCTGCTTCGCCATGATGGTGACGAGGTCGGCGCCGCCCTTCAGGACCTCGGGCGAGAGGCGGGTGGCCCACACGTGGTAGATGAGGTAGGGCAGGAGCAGCACGCCGGTCAGGCGCTGGATGGCGGCGCGGGGGTCGGACCGATCGGGGCGGCCGCGCGCGTCGACCTCGGTCGCGAGCAGCACGCCAATCCCGGTGTGGATCGCGAGCGGCACGGCGATCAGGCCGATCTCGAGCAGGCCGCGAATCGGGGTGCGGTCGAGCCACCTGACCAGGCCATGGAATCGGGCCGCGCCGCCGAGGACCGTGGCGTTCACCGCCAGGTGCTCGAGCAGGAAGAAGGCGAGCGGGACCACTCCGGTGAGCGAGTGGATCCGGCGCAGGCCTTCGGGTGTGCGCTCCGGGATCCTCATCCGCGCAACCGCCGCATTTTGAGACAGTAACGCAGCGCCGGGGGGATTCAAACCGGCGTGGCGGTCAGGACCCGGAAGCGCGGCGCGACCCCCAACCCGGCCCCGGCACTGCCATTCCATCGGTTGGCAGCCCGGCGCCGGTGTGTTAACTTACCCCGCGACGTATTCCATTGCCCTGTCGGGCCCAAGCGGGGCAGTGCCGCCAGCCGCCCTCCGTGCCCTGCCGCCCTCGCCTGGCCCTACTTCCAGCATTTACCCGAGGAGTCGTCCCGGGACCCCATGACCACCGCGGTTGCGGAGCTCATCCAGCACCAGCTGTTGCCGCGCATCTCCAAGCCCAATCGATATCTGGGAAGCGCCCTTCACGTTCCGCGCAAGCCCGTGGATCGGGCCGCGGTGTCGCTGCTGCTGGCGTTCCCCGATGCCTACGAGATCGGGCTCTCGAACCTCGGCATCCGCATCATCCACCACATCGTGAACCAGCGCCCCGACGCGGCGGCGGAGTTGACCTTCGCGCCCTGGCCGGACGCCGAGGCCGAGATGCGGCGGCTCGGGATCCCCCTGTTCTCGCTCGACTCGCACACCCCGGCCGGCGATTTCGACGTGCTGGGCTTCTCGCTCCAGTACGAGCTCCAGTACACCAACGTGCTGGCGATGCTCGACCTCGCGGGGCTGCCGCTGCGCACCCGCGAGCGCGACGCCCGCCATCCGCTGGTGATCGCCGGCGGCGCCCAGGCCTTCAGCCCCGAGCCGATGGCCGAGTTCATCGACGCGTTCGTGATCGGGGACGGCGAGGAGATCATCCACGCCGTGCTCGACCTCGAGCGCGACGCGAAGCGCGAGGGGTGGAGCCGCCCGGCGCTGCTGCGCCGGCTCGCCCAGGTGCGCGGGGTCTACGTGCCGTCGGGCTACACGCTCGCCACCACCGCCGAGGGCTGGCTTACGCCCGAGCCGCTGCCGGGGTTCCCGGCGCGGGTGCGCTCGGTGTGGGTCGAGTCGCTCAAGCCCGACTACTACCCGGCGCTGCCGCTGCTCCCGGTCGGCGAGATCACCCACGACCGCCTGTCGGTCGAGATCATGCGCGGCTGCACGCGTGGCTGCCGCTTCTGCCAGGCCGGCATGATCAACCGCCCGGTGCGCGAGAAGCCGGGCCAGCAGATCGTCGCGGAGGTGCTGAGCGGGCTCCAGGCCACCGGCATGGAGGAAGTGTCGCTGATCTCGCTCTCGACCACCGACCACACCCAGATCGTCGAGCAGGTGAACGCGCTGGCCGACGAGCTGTGCCCGACCCGGGTCCAGCTCTCGCTCCCCTCGACCCGCCCCGACAACGTGCCGCTCGAGGTGGCGCGGCGCATCGCGGGGCAGAAGAAGGGCTCGATCACGCTCGCACCCGAGGCCGGCAGCCAGCGCATGCGCGACATCATCAACAAGAATCACAGCGAGGAGGAGCTGCTGGTCTCGGTGGGCACCGCGGCCCGCGAGGGCTACACCGGGGCCAAGCTCTACTTCATGTGCGGGCTGCCGGGCGAGAACGATGACGACCTGAGGGCGATCCTCGACCTGGGCCACAAGGCCTGGCAGCGGGCGCGCGCCGAGGGCCACAAGAGCTTCCGCATCACGGTCAGCGTCTCGCCGCACATCCCCAAGCCGCACACGCCGTTCGCGTGGGCGGAACAGGTGTCGACCACCGAGCTCAACCGCCGGCTCGCGGTGCTGCGCGAGGCGGCGAAGGGGAAGCCGGTGACGCTCAAGTACCGCGACGCCGAGACCTCGCTGCTCGAGGGCGCCTTCACACGCGGCGATCGGCGGCTGGGGCTGGTGGTCGAGGAGGCGTTCCGGCGCGGCTGCCGCTTCGACGCCTGGACCGAGCACCTGCGCTTCGGCACCTGGCTCGAGGTGTTCCGCGACCTCGGCATCGATCCCGAGCGCCAGCTGGTCGAGCGCTCGACGGCGCTGGATCAGCCGTGGGACGTGGTGCAGTCCCCGGTGACCCGGAAGTTCCTGGTGCGCGAGAAGCTGCGCGCCGACCGGGCCGCGATCACGGACGATTGCCGGCTCGAGGACATCTGCTTCTCCTGCGGCGTGGACGCCTGCCCCCAGCGTCCGTGGGTCAAGACGCCGCATCCGCCGCTCGATCTGTCGCGGGCGCGCGCCGCGTTGCCGGCGCCCGCCTTCGGCCGCCAGCGCCGCGCCACCGCGAACGGGAGCGGCATGCGCAACGGCCACGGCCGCACGTTGCCGGCCGCGGCGCGCCGTGCCGCCACGCCCTCGGGAGTGGCGACCAGCACGAGATTCCGGATTCTGTTCGAGAAGGGGCTGGGGCTGCGATTCACCTCGCACCTCGATCTCATGCGCACCTGGGAGCGGGCATTGCGCCGCTCCGGGCTGCCGCTCGCTTTCACCCAGGGACATCACCCGCATCTCAAGATGTCGTTCGGGCCGCCGTTGCCCCTGGGCTTTCGTTCCCGGGCGGAAGTCTTCGACCTGGAGCTCACCCGGCCGCCCGCGGTCGACCTCAAGGAGAGGCTGAACGCGGTGCTGCCCGATGCGCTCGAGGTGCTGGATTTCCGTCCCATCCTGTTCAAGACGCCTTCGCTCATGAGCCAGCTCGAAGGCGCTTCGTACCGGGTCCGCTTCCCGCGGCCGTTCCTCGACGAGGCCGGCCTCACGCCGGAGGCGTTGCCCGGAGTCCTCGAAGCGCGCATCGTGACGCTGCTCGCCCGCGACCACATCGTGGTGCGGCGGGAGAGCGAGGCCCAGACCCGTGAGTTTGACGCCCGACCTTCCATCGTCGCGCTCGAGCCCGCCGCCGGGGAGCACCCGGCGGCGCTGGACGCGCACGTGCGCTTCACGCCGCGCGCCCAGGTTCGCCCCGACGAGGTCGTCGAGCTGCTCATCCCCGACGGCGACGCCCGCACCATCGATATCGAGCGGGTCATGCTGTGGGCGGACGCGAGCGGCCGGCGCCTCGATCCGCTGGCGTTGCTGAGCGCCGAGTTCTAGGGAGGGCGTCACAACGGGGGCTCCCGAAGGAGACCCTGTGAACAAGAAGATCATCATCAACGCCGACGCCTACGAAACCCGCATCGCGATCCTCGAGGACGGCGACCTCGCCGAGCTGCTGGTCGAGCGCGCCGACCAGCGGCGCCACGTGGGCGACATCTACAAGGCGCGCGTCAACGCCGTGCTGCCCGGCATGCAGTCCGCGTTCGTCGACATGGGGCTGCCCAAGACCGGGTTCCTCCACGCCTCGGACCTGGCCGAGAACCTGTCGGAACTCGAGGACCTGTCGGACGTCGAGGAGAACGGCGACCGCGGCCGGCGCCGCCGCGCCCCGGTCCCCAAGATCGAGGACCACCTCAAGAAGGGCCAGGAGGTGCTGGTCCAGATCACCAAGGAGTCGATCGGCACCAAGGGGCCGCGCGTCACCCAGCAGGTGAGCCTGCCGGGCCGGTTCTGCGTGCTGATGCCCGGGGTCGATCACATCGGCGTGTCGCGCCGCATCGAGGACCGTGGGGAGCGCCAGCGTATCAAGGCGATCATCCACGACCTGAAGCCCAAGGGCGTGGGGCTGATCGCCCGCACCGCCGGGGAGGGCAAGGGGGACCCCGACTTCGCCGCCGACGTCAAGCACCTGACCAGGCTGTGGCAGAAGATCGACCGCAAGGCCTCGTCGGTGCGGGCGCCGGCGCTGGTCCACCGCGAGCTCGAGATGACCGCCGGGCTGATCCGCGACCTGTTCACGGACGACATCGAAGAGGTGGTGATCGACGACAAGGAGTCGTACACCGAGATCCAGAACTACCTCAAGGCGGTGTCGCCCGAGCTGCGCGACCGCGTCAAGCTGTACAAGGAGCGGGAGCCGATCTTCGACTTCTACGCCATCGAGCCCCAGATCGAGAAGACCTTCGAGCGCAAGGTGTGGCTCAAGAAGGGCGGCTACATCTGCATCGACCACGCCGAGGCGCTGGTGGCGATCGACGTCAACACCGGCCGTTTCACCGGCAAGAAGAACCAGGAAGAGACCATCTTCCGCACCAACATGGAGGCCGCCAAGGAGGTGGCGCGGCAGCTCCGGCTGCGCGACATCGGCGGCATCATCGTGGTCGACTTCATCGACATGGAGAGCGAGGGCAACAAGCGCTCGGTGCTCGACGAGCTGCGCGCCGAGCTGAGCAAGGACCGCGCGCGCACCAAGGCCTTCGCGGTCTCGGACCTCGGCCTGATCGAGATGACGCGCCAGCGCGAGCGCTCGAGCCTGCTCCACTACTACACCGAGGACTGCCCGCACTGCGGCGGGCTCGGCAAGGTGCCGAGCCTCGAGACCATGCTGGTCAAGCTGGAGCGCGCGATGCGGCGGGTGGCGGCGATGGGGGGCGAGAAGCGCCTGACCGTCAAGGTGGCGCCCGAGGTGGCGCTCTACTTCGTGGAGCAGGAGGCGCGGCGCTTCAACGAGCTCGAGAAGCGCTTCCGGCTGCGCATCGACCTCAAGGACGACCCGCAGCTCAAGCGCGGCGAGATGCGGGTGTTCTCCACCGCCCGCAAGGCCGAGTTGACCAAGCAGGTGGTGGGCGCGGTGCCGGGGACGTAGGGCAAGGCGCCCGACGGAGCGCGGCGCCGGTCACCGGATGAGGACGAACCGCCCGACCTGATGGCCGGCGCGGGAATCGACCGTGAACAGGTAGATTCCCGACTCCACGTCCTGCCCGTTGCGCGAGATCAGGTCCCAGCGGACCTGCCCGTCCCCGCTGCCGCCGTCGTGGTCCAGCTGCGCGACCAGATCGCCGGCGAGCGTCCAGATCTTGATCGTACAGCGGTCCCGGGGCAGCCCCATGAAGTCGACGTGCCGGCCGAAGGGGTCGCCCGGCACCGGCGGCCGGTCCCATGCCGCGCTTCCCCGGTAGGGGTTCGGCACCACCCATACGTGGGTCCCCGGCACCGTGCTGCTCACGTGCGGCGTCACCAGCGAGTCGATGGTCGCGACGGCCGGGCTCTCGATGCGGTCGACGACGGTGCCGGCGCCGACCACCACCATGCGCTGCGCCAGGGTCGTGACGATGTAGACGTAATCGAAGCCGTTCAGCACCTTGCGATCGACGAAGCGGTAGCGGCCGATGGGAAAGTGTCTCTGACCGTACTCGATGCGGTCGAGGTCCAGGGTGGTGTCGGTCACCGATTGGATCGGTGTCTGACCGTTCAGGGTATCGGGCCCGAACGCGGCGACCTGCTCCCAGCGCTGAGGCGGCGGGAGAAGCGACTGGCGATCGTGCCAGTCCGAGACGCGGTACACCCGGTAGCCCGAGAAGGAATACCCGCCTGCCCCGACGATGCCGGCGTTGAGCAGGATCTCGGGCTGGTTGTCCGAGGCCACGGTCACAAGGTGGTCGCCGGGGGTGACGTGGCGCGCCGGAACGGGCGGGATCGACGCCAGGTCGAGCCACGGGATGATGGTCTCGTTGCCGTTGAGGCCGGTGCAGCCGTCGCAGTCGGCATCGGTCCAGATGCAATGTCCGTGCGCGTAATGCTCGAGCGTCGTCGGGATCGACGACACGAAGCTCGCGCCCAGCTTCTGCGGACAATGCGGGTCGTAATCGAAGCTCACCCCCGGGGGCGGCTCGAGGCACACCTCGTGTCCGTTGAGCCCGGTCTCGCCCAGGTTCCATTCGTGCGTGTCGAGCGAATCGGGCAGCAGATTCCGGCGCACACCGTGGTAGAGGAACGCGGCGTTGCCCATCGCGGTCGCGACGCTGTCGGGGTCGATCCCGGCCACCAGAGCCACTGCGAAATCGATGGACTGGCCGGGCGCCAGCGAGGGAAACGGGCCGCACGACACCAGCACGATGGGATCGCCGACCAGCCCGGGCGGGCTGCCCGGGTCGAGGCCCTCGAGCGCCGCGTAACGACCATCGTCGAGCACCGGCGCGCCACCCTGGCCGGGCGGCAGGACCTGATTGAAAATCGTGAACCGGAACGTGTCCCTGCCGGGGGCCCGCGCCGCGGCGTTGGCGACCGGGTTCTCGAGCTGCGCCAGCGGATCGATGGTATGGGCGAGCGGCACCACCGCGACCGCGGGCAATCCCGAACCAGGCTTGGAGTCCATCACCACCGGGATGGTGCGTTGGATCACCGTGTTGCAGAAGCCCGGGTAGGGCGGAAAACCGCTGATCCCGCTGACCAGGATGTTGCTGTAGCCCTCGGGGATGACGCGGGTGAAGCTGCGCATGACGACCACGTCGTCGAGATGTCCGCCCGCTTCGTCGCTGCGGCGCGAATCGAGATCGGCCAGCAGGCCGATGTACACCTGACGCATCGTCTTGCCGCTGTGGTTGGTGATGGTGTACTGGATGCCGGCGATCGCGTCGTAGCCGGGCACCGCCCAGGCGTAGGCCTCCTGGTGCACGGAGAGCCCCAAGGGGTGGTGCGCCTCCCCGTTCGGGTAGCCGTAGTTCACCGCCGCCGGCTGATCGTCGGTGTAGTCCGCCGCCAGCACCTCGTCGGACGGAAAGCCCAGGTCCTCGTCCACCTCCCCGTCCCCGTCGTCGTCCTTGCCGTTGAAAATCTCCTCGTCGATCTTGCCGTCGCCGTCGTCGTCGATGCCGCGCCGGCTGCCGGGCCGCCCGCGCCAGCCCACCAGCACGTGATCCGCGGGATCGAGTGTCGGCCGCCACTCCAGCAGCGGGCCGCCCGACACGCGGCCGTGGCCGGTCTCATCGAGGGCGCCGACCCACAGATCGGCATGCCTGAGGCACTCGTGTCCCGAGCCGCGCGGGTACTCGAAGCTGGGATCGAAGCAGAGCCCGACGTCGAAGAACGCGTTGCCGAGGATCCCGACGTTGGTCACCCGCATGGCGAAGTTGCCGGCATTGAGCACCGGCCCGCGATCGTTGATGTCCATCACCGCGAGCGAGAGGCGCGCCCGGGCGCACAGGACCATCGAGGACAGGATCAGCCGGCGGAGGAGCGCCGCGCCCGCGCGGGACGGTGATCGCCCCGGGCCTTGGAGCCTTCGGTCGTCGATAGCGACGGTGCCCGTCACGTGACCCCGAAATGCAACAGTGGAGCCCGGTCACACCGATGCGGGGGGCAGGATACTACTACGGCGGGGCTATTCCATGATCCTCCGGAAGCTCAGCGGGCGCTGCAGGCGCTCGAAGCCGGAGCGCGACGGCTCGTCCATCTGCGCCACGACGCGCTCGAGGTAGCGCATCGCGTTGAGGTCGTTGGCGACCGTCGAGTTGGGCGGCGGGCCGGGGACCACCACCACCAGCCGCAGCCGCGCGTTGACGTAGTTCCACGCCTCGGCGGCCTCGCGGCTGGGCGGGTAGCCGGGCAGCACCGCGATCAGGTCGCACTGCTCGGGCAGCTGGGTCAGGGACTGGAGCGGCTCGAACGTGGCCGGCCACGCCGGCAGCGACACCACAATGTGAGTCACCGAGGGAAAGCGCTGGATGTCGTTGAGATCGGCGGTGGTCGGGATGCGGCCGAACTGAACCGTGGTGCCCAGCCTGAGGTCGGCGCGGTCGATGACCAGCGGCAGCGAGAAGCCGCTGTCGGGCACGTGGCGGTCGGAGAACGGGCTTCCGATCGGCCCCGACGGCGGCGGCCCCGTGGACTGGGCGGTGGTCTTGGGGCTCCCCGCCGCGCAGCCGACGGCGACGCCGGCCGCGAACAGCGCGCCGATCTTCCAGGCTCTCATGTGCGCCTCCTCATCGATGGCTCGGCCGGGGCAGGTGCCCGGTCGGGACCAGGTTCGCGCTCCACCTTATAACGAACGCGGCCGCGGGCCCGGCACGCGTCGCGGCCGGCGGGCACCTGCCGTGGCCATGCTGGCCCCGCCCGCTTGACCCACGCGCGCGGTCCGTGGTACAAAATCACGCTTTGCGCGCCCCGTTGGGGGCGATCGCGAGACTCGAAGCCGCGCCGCGGGCTCCCGCGGGCGCCAGGCGGCAAAGGAAGAAGGGCCAGCGATGTACGCCATCGTCAAGATCAACGGCATCCAGACCCGGGTCAGCCCCGACGAGGTCATCGAGGTGCCGCACCTGGCCGGCGAGCCGGGCGCCAAGCTCAGCTTCGGCGAGGTGCTCATGTTCGCCGACGGCGACCGGATCACGGTCGGGCGGCCGTTCGTCAAGGGCGCGGGGGTGAGCGCCGAGGTGGTCGATCAGGCGCGCGGACCCAAGCTGCGCATCTTCAAGTTCAAGCGCCGGAACGACTACCGCAAGCGCCGCGGCCACCGCGACCTGCTGACCCGCATCCGCATCACCGGCATCAAGGCCTAGGAGAAGGCATGGCTCATAAGAAAGGGCAGTCGTCGTCCAAGAACAACCGCGAGTCGAACGCCCAGCGCCTCGGCGTCAAGCGCTTCGGCGGCGAGCACGTGCGCGCCGGCAACATCCTGGTCCGCCAGCGCGGCACGCGCTTCTTTCCCGGCCTGAACGTCGGGATCGGCAAGGACGACACCCTGTTCGCGATGATCGACGGGGACGTCAAGTTCACCCGTTTCCAGGGCACGCGCCGCAAGGTGCACGTGCTGCCGCCCGCGTCGGCCGGGACCCACTAGCCCAGCTCGTCCGACGCACGCCGCCGCGCCACTTTGGGGACACGCGCCCGAAGGTGGCGCGGCGTTCGGTTGAAGGGGAGCGATCCCGAGGAGGAGTGACGTGAAGCAGAAGGTCGCAGTGATTGGCGCAGGAAACGTCGGCGCGAGCGCCGCGCTGTACGCGGCGGAACGCGGGCTGGGCGACGTGACCCTCATCGACATCGTCGAGGGCATGCCGCAGGGCAAGGCGCTCGACATGGCGCAGACCGCCCCGCTGTGGCGCAAGGGCGGGCGCATCGAGGGGGCCAACGACCTGGGGGCGGTCGCCGGGGCCGACGTGGTCATCATGACCGCCGGCTTCCCGCGCAAGCCCGGCATGTCGCGCACCGATCTGCTCAAGGCCAACGCCGACATCGTGCGCCCGGCCGCCGAGGCGGTGCGCAAGCACGCACCCCAGGCCTACGTGGTGGTGGTCACCAACCCGCTCGACGTGATGGCCTACATGTTCTGGAAGGTGTCGGGCTTCCCGGCCGCGCGCGTCATGGGCATGGCCGGGATCCTGGATTCGGCGCGCCTCCGCGCCTTCATCGCCATGGAGCTGGGGATCTCGGGCGCCGACATCCAGGCCATGGTGCTGGGCGGGCACGGTGACTCGATGGTGCCGCTGCCGCGCTTCACCACCGTGGCGGGGATCCCGATCACCGAGCTGATCCCGGCCGCGCGCATCGCCGAGATCGCGCAGCGCACCCGCGACGGCGGCGCCGAGATCGTGAAGCTCCTGAAGACCGGCTCGGCCTACTACGCGCCGGCGATGTCGGCGGTCGAGATGGCCGAGGCGATCCTCACCGACCAGAAGCGCCTGGCCCCCTGCTCGGTCCTGCTCGACGGGCAGTACGGGATGCGCGACCTGTTCATCGGCGTGCCGGTGGTGGTCGGCGCCCGGGGGGTGGAGAAGATCATCGAGCTCAAGCTGGCGGCCGAGGAGCTGGCCGCGCTTCAGAAATCGGGCAAGGATGTCGCGTCCTCGATCGCCGAGCTGCAAGTCGGGGTCTGAGCACCGCGAGATCGTGGCGCGCGCGCGCGCCGCTTCGGGGCCAAGGCGGCCCCGGGGCGGCGCGTCGCTGCTGGTGGCGCTGTGCCTGGGCCTGCCCGCGGGCTGCGGTCATCCACACGCCGCGGCGCCGGCGCCGCCGGCGGGCGCCGCGGCCTCGGCACCGCGCCTCGCGGTGATGGCGGCGCCGGGAGCGCCGGGCCGGGTGATGCCGGCGGTCCCCGAGGCGATGGCGGACTCGGTCTCGGCCACCGCCTACGCCTCGCTCGAGGCGCTGCGCGACACGCTCGAGCGCGTGGTGCGCGCCTCGGTCAACCTCACCGACAAGGCGGTCCACGTCACACGCGACACCGTCACCTTCCAGTACATCTATGCCCGGACGTTCGTGCGCGGGTACGTGGTGCGCGTCGTGATCGACGACGCATCGCCGTGCCCGGCCGAGCTGATCGAGAGCGCCCTGTGGGCGCGCGGCTGGGTGGCGCACCACGGCTACGACGCCGACGGGCCCGACGGCACCGCGTTCGGGCTGCTGGCCCACGACTACTTCTGCCTGGTTGAGGGCTCGTGGGATGGCGGCGACGACAGTGATTCGACCTACGTGCCGCGGCCGGGCTGCACCGTGACCGCGACCGTGGTGCCGAAGCGCGCGGACGATCGCTATCGATGAGCGTGCTGGCCGTGATCCCGGCGCGTTACGGCGCCACCCGCTTCCCCGGCAAGCCGCTGGCGCCGCTGTGGGGCCGCCCGCTGCTCCAGCACGTGTGGGAGCGCGCG
>Ga0306920_100002079_pt1 | contig 25137 bp, 27 predicted proteins | sample flu12Cox44000170_FD_204666 | JGI IMG/M metagenome (GOLD analysis project Ga0306920, IMG submission 204666) | Lab enrichment of tropical soil microbial communities from Luquillo Experimental Forest, Puerto Rico - flux4day.12C.oxic.44.000.170 (v2)... | ecosystem: Environmental > Terrestrial >...
CCGCAGCATCTTGGCGCTCTCCGCGATTTTGTCGAAGTCCTCCAGTGCTAACGCGTCCAGGATTTTATGTGTATGCGCGAGCTTATCACGCATAAACGCCTGGCCGGTAGTTGGCGGAGGCTCTTTCTTCGCATCTTTGACCTCCGGCTGATGCTTCGTTTGGCTGTGCCCGATCAGAAGTGGACCACCCAATGGGATAAACGTCATTAATACCAGATTGAGCCATACTTTCCCGCTTAATTTCATCACGGAATCCCCGTTGGAAACTACCAGAGACCAGGCCGTTTTTCGATGCTTAAGTCACTTCAATCTCATTCGCCAAGATCGGCATTGATGTCACATTCATGACAGCGTGTTGCGCGATTTGTTTGGCGTAGTAGGAACGGGCACAACCTTTCAATATCACCCCGCCCTCATGGCACAACAGCCGGAGCTCCCGAATCCGTCCGTTCAACAGGCATCGCACGCGGCCTTCCAGGCCGTCTAGTTCCCCAGCTTTGCTGACCCGTACAATTGGTTGACAGGTTTGTAGATTCATGGTTGCCTCTTAGACGCTTATTCAATTTCCTACAGAGCCAATGAAAGCCGATGACGCACCGATCGGTTCGGGCTTCTTTCGCGGGTCCGGCTCAAGCGTCTCGCTGTTCAGCCCCAGGGCATCGTACAGCTTCTGCAATTCAGACGAGACGATGCGCCTGGGTGTCCGATTTGCCTTTCGGGCTTCGAGGATTTCGGCAAGCATGTCCTTCTGGGGTGCTGTGACGAACTGATGACAGGTCATACACACGCTCGCGGCCGGGATTCCTGCATGGGCACTGGTCTCGGCTCCGAAATGACAATAGAGGCAGGAAATCTGCACGTCTCCCGCGTGCTGACGATGCGAAAACGCGATTGGTTGTACAGGCTCGTACCCTTGCTGGTTGCCGGGCAAATTGTAGCTTCTCAATCGCCCTACCAGAATCAGGATGCCCAGGGTCAGGCCCAACAGCAACACCAAAGTTAGTATGCGGTGTGCCAACTCTTGCTCTCCGACCACGACTTGGGGGCGTAGGCATCCTCAGATGATTCGCTGTGACGAGTAGCAAAATCCAGTGAGTCAACACTCAGCGTATCGCCGTTTTTCACTTCGTTGTGCGAATTCGCTTCATGCACCGGCAAGTTCCGCAAACCGGGTGCCGGGCATGATGTGGATTCAAGTTTTCGCCGATAATGATTCCTGGGGCTGCAAAAGCGTGCTCTGTTCGAAAAGAGTGGGCAACAGAATCGAATCGGCCCAGAGTAAGCCATGTGCGATTATGCACACCGGGTGCTTCTTCCGCACACGATGGCGACACCGCGGTTAATCCTCGTGAATTGTTTCAACCACAATTGGACACTTCGGCAGTACGGCACTGATTCAAAGTTGCATCTTGAAATAAACTCGCGCCGGATGATCAGCCGAGTGCATGCCCGTGGCCAGACTGGAAACGAGTACCATATCCGGCAGATCCTGTTATCTCCTCAAGCTGAAACTACCCGAGCAGTGACGACTGCAAAGCAAAAAGCGGCGGAATCAATTCCTGCCGCCGTATGATACTGCAACACTATCCGCGAAATCCGCGCTTCGCGTCGCTGATGAAATCGGGCGTTAGCGACGAGTAGACTTGGTCAAGTGAAAATGAGAAAACGCGACTTGCCTTTTGGGAAGATGTCTGTGCCAAAATCGCTCAACCTCGCCGTCACGGCTTTCCGACAACTTCTTCGACAATGAGGAGCAGGTAGGGCCAATTGACCGGATTGGGAATAATGGGAGTCAGCGCAGCTCGCCCGCCGGCAGGAACAACTCGTTCACCTTGTCCGGGACGACGTCCGGCGCAGCCCCGGCGTCCCATGCCGGGATGCCCGACTTCCCCGGCGGGTAGAGCGTCTCCATCGGCCCCCACACCTCGTCCACCGTGTCCGTGAACAGGTCGCCGATGAGCAGGTCGGTGATCTTGCCGCGGAGGTGCGGGTATTCCTTGATGAACCGGCCGAAGCTGAACCCGTCGTAGTACTCGCATACCAGCCGCCGCATCCGGTCAACGCCCTTGTTGAACGCGTCGCCCCAGCGGCCGAGCTGAGCGGCCGACGTGTCCCCCTTGGCCAGCCCGTCGGCGATCGCGTCGGCGGCCAACTCGCCCGACTTGAGGGCGAGCAGCACGCCGGACGAGTACAGCGGGTCGAGGAATCCGAACGCGTCGCCGACCAGCACCCACCCGTCGCCGGCCACCTGCTTCGACCGGTACGAGTAGTCTTTGGTGGCGAAGTACCCTGTCAAGCGCTCGGCCCCGGCGATCCGCTTCTGTACCGCCGGGCAGGCGGCGACCTCCTCCTGGTACACCTGCTCGTGCCCGCCGCGGCCCTTGAACAGGTCGTCAAACGGCGCCACCACGCCGAGGCTGACCGTGTCGTCGTGCTGTGGGATGTACCACCACCAGCCGTTCTTGTTCGTCGTCTGGATGACGAGCGTGGCCCCCTCGTCCTTGCCGCGGTCCCGGTACGCCCCCCGCCAGTAGGTCCAGATGGCGCCCTTGTTCAGCACCGGGTCCCATAGCCGCAGCTTGAACCGGTTCTGGAGCATGGTGCTCTGGCCGCTCGCGTCCACAACCACCCGGGCGTGGACGGTCTGCTGACTCCCGTCGTCCATCTGGACGCGGACGCCGACCGCCCGGTCGCCGTCGAACAGGACCTCCATCACGCGGGCCGGCTGGATCACCCCGACTCCGTGATCGCGGGCGTTCTCGAGCATCATCTGGTCGAACCGGCTGCGGATCACCTGCCAGGTCTGCGAGCACTCGTGCGGCTTGTTGTCCCAGAAGTAGAAGGGAGCTGACTCCTTGCCCGCCGCGTTGATGAACTGGACGCTGAACTTCTTGACGAACGGGCTGGCCCTCATTTTCTCCAGCATGTTCAGCCGGCGGAACACCCAGTAGGTCTCGGGGATGAGCGACTCGCCGATGTGGAACCGGGGGAACTTCTCGCGCTCGTACAGCCTGACCTTCAGGCCGCGCTGCGAGGCGAGGGTGGACACGGTACTGCCGGCCGGGCCGCCGCCGACCACCACCACATCCGCCGTCTGCTTCTCCATGGTCTGTCTCCGTGCATCCACCGTTTGTTGGCCACAGCCGCAGTACAAGCCTACGTGCGCTCTATGGGGTCTTTATAGCGGATACCTTTGGGTCAGGCGAAAGCCGATTCGTGTCGGCCCCGTTGTGCTGGTTCGGGTCAGCAAGATGTGCGGTTTCTGCACGCGAAAATGAGAAAGAATTTTGGCGTGAAGATGACAGAAAAGCTGAGGATATTGTCAACGAGGTGCACAGGCGGCCAAGTGAGATTGGCCGACCGCCTGTGCCTTTGATTGTCGCGGATGGAGTTTGAATGTTACCCACGTGTCATCGAAAAATCCATTTCATGATGAGGAGTTCGTTTCACGGAGGGGGTGACAGCAACCTCGAATGAAATACAAAAAAGGCCCTGATTCTGCCGGGTCAAACGGGGTTGAGCGATACGTTGTGTGTTCGGAGTGACTGTATCGCGATGACTCGCAGCTCCCGCATGGCCACATTGTCAGGCTTCCGGCACAGTTCTTGCTCCTAGCAATCTCGGAACAGCAAGAAGCGTAAGCGCTTAGGTCCGCCACTTGGTTGCGACGCGAGGAGATCCGTTTAATGGTGTGGCTATACGTTGAGGTGGCCTTGGTTGTGGCTGTGTTCGCAGCCCGGGTTGTCTTGCGGCGGTCGCCCCAATGAACCTCAGCAAATGAACGGGAGGTGAATCATGAGAACACTGATAAGCAATACGACAGCGAAGGCGGCAGTGTCGCAGGAGACACTCACAGCGGGCTGGGAATACAAAACCCTCATCTACTCCATTCAGGGGAAGGTCATCTATTCGCTACGGTTCTGGGCCGACTCCGCCGGTAAGGCGTACGGGCCGCGCGAGCGCTCAACACTCATCGGTGGAATAGCCCGGCAAATGCGCCAACTCGAGGAAGCTCTCAAGGTGTTGGACCGGGAAGGCTGGGAACTTGTGTCGATGTCCATCTGGCTGGCCTTTGCATGCGTGAGACACGGATGCGCTGTGTTGCGGAGGCGATCGGCTGCGTCGTAACTAGAGGGGGCCAGCGTCACAGCGTCAGCGGTATTCTGCGTGGCAGCAGCCTTCGGTACTGCACTTTGTGCGCTTCGGAGATCGTTTCATGAAGGTTCTCGTGGCAGGTGGAACTGGCGGTTGTGGGCGGTTGGTGGTGCGCCGCCTGAGCGAATTGGGCACCGCCGCACGGGTTCTCACGCGCGATGCTCGCCGGGCTGCTTCACTTGGCTCTGTCGAAGTCCTCGAAGGCAATGCATTATCACCGTAGGATTGCCGACGAGCGATCGAGGGATGCCAGGCGTTGATCTGTACCCTGGGAGAAGGTTGGGTCCCAGCTGATGCTCGCATCGTCGATGGCGATGGAGTCATCAACCTGGCCAAGGCCGCCGAGGAGGCGGGGGCGCGACGGTTCATCCTGGTATCGAGTGTAGGGGTCGGGGATAGTTGGACTCCGTTTTTCATGTACTGGATCTTCCGGATGCTGGGGGGCATGCCGATCCTCCACGAGAAGACGCGGTCGGAAGACTATGTGCGCTCCTCGGGGCTCCAATGGACCATCCTCCGGCCCGGAGGTCTGACCAATTTCCGCATGCGTGGGGAGCCGGTACTGTTGCCGGCCAGAGCACGGGTTCCCGAACTGACCACCCGGCAGGCGGTGGCGGACGTGGCCGTCCGTTGTTTGCAATCGGAGAACGCCATCAGCCAGGCATTGACGGTCGTGGACCACTGGGTGGGGTGGGTCGCCTGCGGAGGCACGCCGTTCCACCTGGATGTTCCCTGGGCTGCGTGGACTCGCCACGTGCCGACCGAACTTTGTCGATCTTCTGCGCAAAATAGATGGAACAAAAGCAATTCCTCCGACCAATGCAAAGTAGGAACACGCGTCGGAGGACAGGAGTAAGGCAATTATCGCAAGCCGGGCGAACAAGGTTTTCGACTGTATCCGCACCCTCGCTGCGCACGAGCACAACGGGGCGACGGATGGCAGGCTCCTCGACCAGTATGTCCGGCAGAAGGACGAGGCGGCGTTCGAGTCGCTGGTGCGGCGGCATGGCCCCATGGTCATGGGTGTGTGCCGCCGCATTCTTGGCAACAGCCACGATGCCGAGGACGCCTTCCAGGCCACGTTCCTGGTTCTGGTCCGAAAGGCTGCCAGCATTCGACCGGCAGGGATGGTCGGGAACTGGCTGTACGGCGTGGCGCAGCGCACGGCGCTGGAGGCCAGGAGGTCCGCCGCCAAGCGCCGGGCGAAGGAGGCACAAGTGGCACCTCGAACAGAGACGCCGGACGATTCTCTGGCGCACCTGCGGCGCATTCTTGACCAGGAATTGACCCGGCTGCCCGACAAGTACCGGTCAGTTCTTGTCCTTTGCGATCTGGAGGGGAGTACACGCAAGGAAGCAGCCCGGCAGCTCAGCCTGCCGGAGGGCACCATTGCCAGCCGCCAGGCGAGGGCGAGAAACATCCTGGCGAAGCGATTGACCCGTCATGGAGTGACAATATCCGGTGGAGCCCTGGCGGCGGCATTGGCACAGGAGACCGCGTCGGCATCTACGCCGCTCGCGCTGGTCTTTGCCACGGTCAAGGCTTCCACAGCATTTGCGGCAGGACCAGCCACGGCTGCGGCAGCGGTTTCGGCGCAGGTCTTCGCATTGACACAAGGAGTGCTGAGAACCATGTTACTGAGCAAACTGAAGATCACCGTCGTGTTGTTGGTGGTTGGTCTTGGCGGAATCGGGTGGGGGAATTACGGCGCGTTGGCGGGTGCCCAGCGGCCTGTGCAGCCAGAACAACTACAGATCGCCCAAGCCGGCGCGAAACAGTCTGAGGCGGAGAAGCCCAGGAAGGATGATGGAAAGAAAGTACCCGACGAGAAGAAATCGCAGGATCCGGACCAGACCAGACAGGTTCTGGACATGGTACGGGAGGGATTTCGAGGATACCATGCTTCCAGGGATCAGAAGTTATCAGAGCAAGAGCTGGCGAAGTTCCTGTGGTACATGATGGAGAAATCTTACAGGCCCCCAGAGGGCAAGGAACCCAACGCAGCCGACAGAGAAGCCCTGAAAATGGCCGAGCAAGTTTTCATCAAGGTGCTGTCGGAGTACTTGGGAAAATCCGATAGGCCTCCCTACGGCAAAGAAGCCAAACAACCTGACAAAGAAGCCCTGGACCTTTATGGGGAAGCCTTTCTCAAGGCGTTCCAGCTTTCCAGTGAGATTGCGAAGGCGATGACAAAAGGTCAGTCGAAGATCGGGCCGGAAAATGAAGCCGTCTTCGATGCTTACGGACCAGCCTTCGTGCAAGCCTTCGAACGAGCCAAGACATTGAAGAAAGCCCTGGAAGAACAAAAGGCCTCGGACCTCACGGGAAGCGAAAAGGCGATCGAGGCGCTTGACGGATTCCTCCAGGTGGGAAAGTTGTTTGAGCACTCGATCAAGCTGCATGCGAAGCACCAGGCCGTCGAACAGGCAAAGAAGCAGATCGAGAACGCTTTGAGCAGGATGGAAAAAACAGCGCACGACAGGCAGTCGTCGCTTGAAGCCCTGGATGAGATCGAGAGGGCGATCCAGGACATGAAAAAGAGAGTCCAGGAGCGGAAAGAAGGGAAATAGACCTCTGCCCTGTGGAGCGACCCTCGCTAACGATCATGGGGTTGAGCACCGGATCATTTCGCCGTGAATTGCGACAGCTCGTAAATGCCTAACTGCTTCTCAATCGCGGCGACCTGATCCACTGTCTTCTCAAGGCCCACTTCGCCGAACAGACGGTCCTCTTCCTTCTCGAATTGCTCGCCAAGCTCCTGCAAACGCTTGGCGCTCAGGACCGTGTGCAGCGCCGGGAACAGCACCGTATTAGTGATTGGTCATTTGGGGTCATTTAAGACTGGGGTTCGTGGTCGAGGAGTAGGAGCTGAGCGTGTCAAGCAAATGCAAAAGGAGAAATTTAAAGTGAAAATGCAAAATTCAAAGAGAAGAATACGTCCATGACGGGTCGAATACGTCGCAGCGGAGAGGCGGTTTTTGGGGAGTCATAAGTAGAGGTCAGATTGAGGTTTCGGGAATACGTCGCAAGGGAGGTCGATACGTCCAGGGTTTGCAATTGCGTCCACGGGGGCCGGGGGGGTGGTGGACGAAACGTATTTTTTTCAGAAGCGATTGTAACAGGTTGGCGTGCGTTATGGGAAGAGCGAGCAGCGGCCGTTTCTTTGCGCTGGTTTTATTTCGGCGCCGGTTCCTCTAAATGATGCTTCTCGATCAAGCGATACAAGGCTCTGCGGCTAATGCCCAGCGTCTTGGCGGCATGCACTTTGTTCCATTTTTCGCGTTTGAGGACTTCGTGCACTTGACGCCGCTCTACCTCGCGCAAATGCTGTGGATCCCCTGCGGTTGGTGATGAAGTCGCCGGAACGGAAACCAATACTTCGGGGAGATCATCCAATGTAATAAGATTTTCTTCCGCCAGGATCTGGGCTCGCTCGACCACATTCGCCAGTTCCCGGACGTTCCCCGGCCAATCGTATTGGACCAGCGCTGCCATCGCGTCCGGATGAACCCGGAACTTCATTGGACCGATCTGCCGGTTGATCAGAAAATGGTCCACCAGATCCGGAATGTCCTCGCGGCGGTCCCGGAGGAGGGGAAGGGGAATAGTAAGGACATTCAGGCGATAATAAAGGTCCTCGCGGAACCGGTTTGCCTTGATTTCTTCCTCCAGGGATTTGTTGGTAGCAGCTATCAGGCGGACATCCGCGTGATCTTCCCGAGTGCTGCCCACGCGGCGATAATGGCCATCTTCCAGAACCCGCAACAACTTCGACTGCAAACCGACCGCCATTTCCCCGATTTCATCGATAAACAGTGTCCCGCCCTCTGCCACTTCGACCAGGCCGGGCTTGGATTGCACAGCCCCGGTGAAGGCCCCTTTTTCATGGCCAAAAAGTTCGCTTTCCAACAGCGTTTCTTGAAGAGCGGCACAATTGATGGTGACCAGGGGACGTTCCCGGCGGCTGCTATTGGAATGAATCGCCCGCGCTACTAATTCTTTGCCCGTTCCACTGGCTCCCCGGATCAACACGGTCGACTCTGTGCCGGCAACTTTTTCGATCAATTGCACGACTTTTTGCATACCGGGGCTGCTACCGACAATCCGGTAGCGAGGCGATTCGTATTGCAATTGCTGGATCCATTGCCGTTCCCGCCGAGCCAGTTGCGCCTTTTCATAAGCTTTCTGCAGATGAATTTCCAAGTCGGGCAAGTGAAAGGGCTTTGTCAGGTAGTCGTAGGCTCCCTCTTTCATGGCCTGGATGGCCGTCTCAATACTGCCGTGAGCGGTCAAAAGAATTGCTTCCAAAGCCGGTTGGCGCTCTTTGAGAAGTCGGAGCAGTTCTACGCCGTTGATGCCGGGAAGATGTAGATCGAGCAAAGCGACATCGAAGCGTTTTTGGTCGGTTTTTTTCAACGCTTCATCCGGGTTGCCGGCCTGGGTGACGGCGAATCCTTGCCGCTGAAACCGGCCGGCAAGCGTTTGCCGCAGCTGCTCGTCATCATCGACGATTAACAAATCTATTGGGGTTGGGTTTGTTGGCGTCATGGGTCAATAATTCCGGGCATGACAATAACTTTACCGTCGGTTTGAGCAGCGCACAAGCCCTTACTGGCACCCACGCACAACGATCCAAGCCAGCCAGGCCAGATTCCCCAGGCCAATTCCAAGAAAGAGAAGCGGCAACGAGAATCATGTTACTTGACCAGTAAAACCGGGCACCGCGCCAGAATGGCAACCTTGAAACTGAGGCTGCCCCAACCCACTCCGGGTTGTTTGGGGTTGATGATCGGGGATGTCAAGAGCAACAAGTCAAAGCGCTTTTCTTCGGCATAGAGGGCGATTTGTCCGGCGCGATTGCCGTAAAGAATCTCGATTCGGCATGGAACTTTGCGCTTTTTTAGGCGCCGGCTCAAGCGTTCGAGATGGGATCGGGCGGAGCGCTCCAACCGGCCGTAAAAATCCCGGCCTTCTTCCAGGGACAGGCTGGGAATGATTTCGATAACATGAAGCAATGTCACTTCATCGCCGCCTTGTTGTGCCAACTCTGCCGCCGCTTGTAGGACAACCTTGTGTTTGTCGGTGAGATCCAGGGGGAGAAGAATTTTTTTGAACATGGTTAGGAAGCTTTTTCGGGAGGTTGGATGGCCTCTTCACCGACCAGGATCATCTGGGCAATTTCGATGAGTTTGCGATTCTTATCGCTGGCCAATCTTTGCAGGCGGCGAAACGCCTCTTGTTCGTCCAGCCTGGCCCGTTTCATGAGAACACCTTTGGCTCGTTCAATGACCTTGCGGTCTTGCAGGGCTTGCCGCAAGTCCGCGGCCTCTTGCCGCAGGGCTTGAAATTGTTCAAATCGGCGCATTGCCAGGCCGATGGCGGGCTCCAGGTCGGGGTGCTTGATCGGTTTGACCAGGTAGGCCAAGATGTGATCTGCTCCCGCGCGGTTGATCAATTCCGGATCGTGATACGCGGAGACCAGGATGACCGGAAGAGGTCGATGCCTGTAGATTTGTATCGCGGCATCAATGCCATCCATGTCCGGCATCTTGATGTCGGTAATTACCAGGTCCGGTTTCAGATTAGCGCACTGATTCACGAGCTCCCGGCCGGTTTTGGCGACCGCAACGACCTGGTGACCCAGCCGGGGGAGGAGCCTTTGAAAATATTCCCGCATGTCGGGCTCATCGTCCGCGACGGCAATGCGCAACGATTGATTCATAGCCGCTCAAACTTTCTTACCTGCCGGATGAACCGGCAGGGCGTGGTTAGGGACTCTCTCGCGGCAAAGTGATCACAATTTCCGCTCCCTGGCCAGAACCCGGTCCGACAGCAATCCAACCGCCGTGGGCTTCCAGAATGCGTTTAGCAATTGCCATGCCCAAACCGGTACCTTTGGTTTTGGTGGTAAAAAACGGATCAAAGATCCGCTGCTTCTGTTCCGGCGTGAGCCCCGGTCCGTTATCACGAACGGCAATCTGCAGGAACGACTTCCGGTCCAAATGCGTCTCGGAACAGCGGATTTCAATGCGAACAGGATTGGGACAAGCTGCAAGCGCATTTTCCAAGATGTTGCGAAATACCTGTTCAATTCGGAATTGGTCGACGTAGCAGCGCAAATCGACATTCCCGGTGTTTTCCAGCAAATAGGTTTCTTTGCCCTGGCGGAGGAGTTCCAGATTGGTCCACGCCTGCCGCCAGATGCCGGACAGATTCCACACCTCGCGTTCCAGCTTCAGGGGGGCAGCATAGCCACGCACTTCCTCATAAAGTTGTTGCAAATGATCCTGGGCCTGGCGAATGCGCTGAATGAGATCCATGGCCTCCGGGCGATCTTCGACTTCCCAGGAGAGCATGTCGAGGCAAGCCCGGCTGCGGGCCAGCGCGTTGCCGCTTTCATGCGCCAGTCCGGTCACCATCTGACCGATGGCCGCCAGCCGCTCCGACTGCAGCGCCTTTTCCTGAGCCAGCTTGGCCTGGGTGATGTCCTGACCTACTTTGAGAATGGCCGGTTGCTTTTCGTTATCCAGCGCAGACGGCACAAAGACTGTGGCGGCTACATAGTCGTCCAACCTTTGAGCATTCCAGACGATCCAGCGGTGCGAGCCATCCTTGCACAAAACGGGGTTTTCATAGCCGCGCAAAGGAGTGCCCTCAAGGACGTGCTGGAATTCGCCGGCCAGGAGAGGCTTATAAGCATCGGGCAAAAAAATGGAAAAATAGTTCTTGCCAAGGACCTTCTCCGCAGCATAACCGGTCAATTCCTCGGCAAAAGGGCTAAAGTAAGCCACCGAATAATCCGGCCGGAGAATGATTATCATGCAGGGGGCAGCTTCCACCAGTGAGCGAAACGCGGCTTCGCTGCGCTCTTTGGCCCAGCGGAGCCGCTGCCGCTCGGCAATTCGCGCGAGGCTGGCCCGCAGGGCGCCGGCATCAATCGGCTTCAAGATGAAGTCGGCGGCACCATAGCGCAGCGCAAGGATGGCCCCGCTCAGGCCAACAGTGCCCGTGGCAATGATAATGCCTGCATCGGGGGCCAACTGAGACAGCCTGGGCAGCAGGTCCTCGGCATTGCCATCGGGCAGGCGGTAATCCAGGATGATGGCGGCGTAGCGCGACCAATCAGCGCGCTCGAGGGCCTCCGCCATGGTTCCCGCTGTTTCGACCTGGAACCCATCGAGTTCCAGGATGTCCGTCAAATTGGCGCGAGTGTCGGCATCATCCTCAATGATCAGCACGCGAAGGGGTGGTTGAACCGGCATTGTCACGCATCACCCGTATGATTTTTCGTCAACGTTTTTAGAGTTTCCAGGAGCTTGGGCATATCAAATGGTTTGTAGCAAACTGCATCGGCCCCTTCGTCCAAAACCCGCTGGACAAGTTGCTCCATTTCGGAACGGAAACCGGTAATGACTACCGTTCGAGCCTTAGGATTGGCCTTGCGCACCAATTGATAGACCTGGTTGCCGTCACCTTCCGGGAATTTCATGTCGATCAAAACCACGCCAAAGGCAGATTCCTTGAGCCTTTGGGCAGCTTGTTTTTCATCGTGGGCCAGCGTTACACGAAAGCCCCGCTCGCGCAAAATGTCCCAGAGATTCGCGCACAAATCATGGTCGTCATCGATCACCAAGACCAGAGGTTGATCCAACGCTTTTTCCACCATACTCAACAGTTTGGGGAAATCGGTGGGCTTGGGCAACACTTGCCAAGCCCCGGCGGCAAGCGCTTCCTCGGCCTGGTTGCTGCCGGCATACGCGGTGACAATAAGCGCCACGGTCCCGGACCGCAACTTCTTGATCTCGCGATACAGGGTCAAGCCGTCCATGCCGGGCATTTTCAAGTCCAGGAGCGCCACCTCGTACGGATTTTTCCGCACCAGTTCCAATGCGGAAAGGCCATCGTGGGCAATATCGACGCGGTAACCGAGATCGGTCAAGATGTCGGACAAGTTTTTGCAGGTGTCGACTTCATCGTCCACAACAAGAATAGAAGAATCGTGGGGCGATTCTGGCGACGGTCCACGGTTCATAGTTGTCGGTTCTCCTCTTCGACAAAAGCCAGCAATCGGACGAAAAAGGTGCTGCCTTTACCCAGTTCACTGTGCACGCGCAAACTTCCCTTATTTTTATCCAGGATTGCGCGGGCGATTGCAAGGCCCAGCCCGAGGCCGCGCGCCTTGGTCGAATACAACGGTTCCATAATATGGTGGAGATGATCCGGAGCGATGCCGGTCCCGGTATCGGCAACCGCCAGTTCGACGCCATCATTGATCCGATTGCCGGTAATTGCCAGTCGCCCGCCCTGCGGCATGGCTTCCCGCCCGTTGCGAATCAAATTCCCCAACACGATCCGGATCTGGTCCCCGTCCGCCAGAGCAAGGGGAAGAGAAGAAGGGATGTCGACGGTCAACTGAACATTGTCGGGCAAGGGATTCATTTCCAGCGCCTCGCGAACACACGGTTCAAGCGGAAACGGGGACAAATTCGGCACGGGCATTTTGGCAAAACTAGAAAGGGCGGTAATCACGTTGTCGGCCAGGGTCACGTGCCGTTCGACGCGTTGCAAATGCTCCAGTTTTTTCTCCGCGGAGGCATTGCGCGCGTTGAGGAGAAAATAGACCGAAGTTTTCACGACATTCAGGGGATTGCGCAGTTCGTGAGCCACTCCGCCGGCCACCTGGCCGATAGCAGCGAGCCGTTCGACGCGCTGGCTGCGGGACAGGTATTCCGTCTGATAAGCGTCCTCGATAATCGCCAGGTCCAGATCCAGCAGAGCATTGAGAGACATGCGCGCTTCCAGCAATGGTCGCCGATCTCCTTGCCAGGATTCTTCCAAAGCGCGAAACAAACCCCTCCGCAGTCGGGAAAGAGCGACGTTCGTATATACCTGGTCCAGGCCGATATCGACATGGCGCCAGCCAACGCGCCAGCGCCGGGCCACGTATGCACTGTCATAAGGACCGCTTAGCAATTCTTTCAACCAGGCCTGCAACGTTACCTTGAGCCGATCGATTTGTTGTTGACCGCCGGTAATAACCTTGAGAGCCCCCGGATGTCGCTGAATTTCGGCATAAAAATCTTCGATGAGCGGAAACAGATGCGGCTCCAGCACGGGGGCAATGGTACGTATACGTTCGGCGTCCTGCTCGGTCCAGCCAACATAACGCTGCAATTCCTGATAGCGCTGAAATAATTGTTCCGGATTCACTACTGCCTCGGGAGATTCTTTAGGAATATCACCAGTGTAAAACTGAATACCCAACAAAAAAAGGAAAAAAGCATTGACAACTGAATTTTTTATGGATACCTTAGTAGTCCTTGCTGGCCACGACGGTCAGAAATACGATTGGGCTAAGGTAGCCCCTGCTTTGGAATATTAATTCAAGCAGGGGCTTTTTTTTCTGCCCCTTCTCGACGGATCGGGTATCGGGTAGCGATCTCTGAGCGGCCATTCCTTGGACTTCTGGACGACCACAGGCCTAAGGATTATCGGTGATAGGTTACCTCGCAAGTTCCGGGCCGGATAGCGTATGTCCCCAAAATCGGGGATGAAAAAGTGTTAATTTAAACCGGTCCGGTGAGACTTCAACAACGTCAAGGAGGGTCCCATGTTGGTAATCACGCGTAAGTTAGGTGAAGAGATTATCATCGCCGACAGGATTCGAGTTCAAGTTGTGGCCGTCAAGGGGGACAAGGTCCGTATTGGTGTGGACGCACCCAGATCCATTCCGGTGGACCGGCTGGAAATTCATCTGCGTAGGGCCGAATTTGCAGAAGAAATATCCGATTACCCGGAAATAGTCCTGGGATGATCTGATGCCCACTGGAAAGAGTGGGCGTTTTGGTCCAGGACTGGTACACTTCCGCGCACCCGGGAAAATACACGCCTTATTTCAAAGGCGATTTTCGCCATGTGAGCGCTAGGGTCAATAATGAGGAGTCAAGGCGTCTTCAAGGTCAACACCGGACAAGGCGCCTTGCGTACGACCTGCTCGGCCACACTGCCCATCAACAGATGCCGCAGCCCTGTTCGCCCATGGGTTCCCATAACAATCAAGCTCGCCTGATTTTCGCCGGCTACATTCAGTATGACGTCGGCGGTGTCTCCTTCTTCGAGCCGGTGTTCGACACGCACATTTTGATCCGGAGCCTGGATTTTGTGGAGCGCATTCCTTGGTACGCCGTAGTATTCCTCGGGGCGTTGTCGGGCCTCGAGTTGCTCGTGTCCCAGAGGCGGCGGCATGACGTAGAGGACGATAATGCGGGCGCCACAATCGCGTGCCAGCGAACAGGCGAAGGAAAAAGCGTGTTGCGCGTTCTCTGAGAAGTCAGTCGGAAACAGAATGGTGTGAATCGGTAACATCGCAATCTCCCGGTGCTGTAGCTGCTTCATCCTTCGGCCTCGCGGGTCACGGAATGAGCGAGCCTCAAGCGGCACATGCTTCCTTTCGCAAACCATGTGCCAGGTCAGGATTCGACCGGCGACGATCGCATGCCGGCGTTCTTCCTGCGAATTGGCCACGGCTAAACAGCCACTTCATCGTTGCACGTCGCCCAAGATAACCTTGCCGACTTTTACTTTTGTGGGCGTTTTCGCACAGTATTGCCGGGCAAGTTGCTCTGCCCTCGCGGGCGATCTGCTCAGTTTCCTGGGCACAGGCTTTGCATAAGACAACCTGGTGCTTCGGGCCGAGGTCGTATTTCGATGAAAGTCGATATCCCCATGGAGAAAAAAGTATGGGGTTGCTCCAATCAATCTTGTTTGCCACGGATTTTCAACCTGTAACGCAGGACGTGGCGCGTGTGGCCGTTCAATTAGCTTCGGTTTTCGACACGCATGTCACGTTGCTTAACGTTCTGGAGCCAACGTTGACCGACCCAGCCGGCCTGCGAAAGCAGCGCGAACATGCCACAATAAACATGCGCGAACTGGTGGAACAACTCGCACTGGACAAGGTGGTCGTGGATGAATCTACCATTGGCGTCGGCTCGCCGGTCGCCACAATTGTGCGTAAAGCCGAGGAGATGGCCGCCGACCTCATTCTTATCGGCACCGGGGAAACATCGCGCTACGGGCGGCCGGCCGGTCCCACCGCCGAGGCAATATTACAGCATGCCTTCCAGCCCGTTCTGGCAGTCCGGCCAGGCGAACCCGCGGTGGGATTCCACCAAATCCTCTGCCCCGTCGATCATTCCAATGTTTCGCGCCGTGGCTTGCAAAACGCGATTCGACTGGCGCGGGCATTTCAAGGAAATGTCGTGGTGCTCAGCGTGGCGCCTGGTTGGCTGGTCGGGGCAACCCGCGAGCAGGAACAAAAATGGCGTGATGAGCTGGACCGGTTCCTTCAAGGCCTCGACCTGGACAAAGTCTCGTGGCAGAGGGAAATCCGTACCGGAGTACCGCACAAGGAGATCATTGCCGCTGCCAGGAGTTTCCAGGCGGATGTGATTGTGATGGGTTCGACGGGCCGAACCGGCATGGCGCGCATTTTGATGGGAAGCGTTACCCGTCGCGTCCTCCAGCGCCTGCCCTGCTCAATCCTGACGGTCAAAACCGAAGACGTAGTCGACGAACTGTTTGAGGAGGATGTCCGCGCGATCAACCTGTTTTTGGCGGAAGGGCGCGAGTTGCTGGGCGCGGGCCGTCACGCCGAAGCGGCGGCCAAGTTCCGCCAGGTTTTGCTGCAAAACCCGTTCCAGGTCGCGGCGCTGGAAAACTTGGCCGATGCCTACACCCAACTCGGCCGCGCCGAGGACGCGGCACGATATCGCCGCCGCGCCAAGGCTTTGCACACGTGACGCGAGATTATTTCTTTACATCGCGGACGATTTTATGGCAATTCACGCAGCTGGCAGTTAAATGGTAGTAGGCCAGAGTCGCGCCATCCAGGTTTTTTTCCCGCGCCTCCCGAAGCAAATCTTTATTAGCAACCTCGAAGTAGAACATCTGCTCTTTGTAGTCCGGCCTATCTGCCCGGGTCCATTTCTCGAGATGACCCAGGAAGCTCATAGCCTTTGCGTTCGTATCGATCTTCTGAAAATCGGCCTCGGTCAAGCCGGCCAAAACGTTTTGCGAAAACTCCAGCTTCTTTTTCATCCAGATGCTGGCCTTTTCCTTGTCGGCCGATTTTTTCTCCTGCCCGTTGGACAAACCGACAAATAAAGCCGCGAGCGTAATGACCACTGCAGTTAATGCAAACAGTTTGCTTTTCATCGTATTTCCATCCTTTCGTCCGAATGCTTTTTGAAGTTTCGGTTCCCAGAATTTTCGGGCAACTTGATGGTCACGACCGGGCAATTCGCCTTGCGTACGACCTGCTCGGCTACGCTCCCCATCAGCAGGTGGTTCAACCCGGCCCGGCCGTGCGTCCCGATGACAATCAAGTCGCAGGAATTATCCGCGGCCAGCCGAAGGATCTCCGTCGCGGGGTTCCCGTGCGCGACACAGTAGTCCACAGGAACGCCGCATTCCGGGGGCAACAGGCGCCGTAATTGGTTTTCCAACTTTTGCTGATAACCATCGGCCGCATGATATGCTTTTTGGTCTTCATGCTCCACGATATGCACGACGAGCAACTCGGCTCCGTAGTCCCAGGCGAGAGCGCAGGCCAGCCGGAATGCATATTCTGCGCATTCCGAAAAATCGGTGGGAAACAAGATCTTGCGTACCGGTACCATGGTGTCTCCTCCATTGCGCAAGGCAATCGCTATGCCGGAATCTCCCGAGAATGAAACACGCCGGAACACGGGCGCGATTCGGCAGGGTCATGGGATAGGTTTTTAACCTGTCCGGTCAGGCTGGAAACCTAACCCACAGCCGAATCGCGAACAGTCATATGGCGGCCACCGGGAAAAAAGTGGGCGGTCTGGTCCAGCCCTGATCCACTTCCGCACACCGGGGCATAAACCCAATGCAGAATTTCACATCCATCACCAATCGGCCCCATTTTTGCTCCTGAGGCTGATCAGAGAATTTGTTCCGGGCGCGAATTGAATCGGAAGAGCAGAAACACATGACGAATTACCGCGTAACGATCATGCGAGTGGCGGGGATACCCATTCGCCTCGATGCGAGTTGGTTTGTCATCGCACTCGTTCTGACCTGGGCCATGGCCATTCGATTTGCCGCGCTCTTTCCGCGGGAGACCCACCCTGACTTTACCGCGGCAACATATTGGAGCATGGCGTTCGGCATGATGATTGGCCTGTTCACATGCTTGATCTTGCATGAGATGGGCCACTGCTTAATGGGGAAGCGTTTTGGCATGCGCTTTCGATCGATCACCTTGTTTATTTTCGGAGGTGTGGCGGAGCTGGAATCCGACCCGCGTTCCGCTCTTGCAGAATTCTGGATGGCGCTGGCAGGACCGGCCGTGAGTTTGGCGTTGGCCGGCAGCTTTTGGGTTTTGGCGATAGTCGGAGAGTTTGTGAATTGGTTTCTTCCATTGCAGGTAATTGCCGCCGAGTTGGCATTCTTAAACCTGATTCTGGTCGGATTCAACATGTTGCCGGCTTTTCCGCTGGATGGGGGGCGCGTGCTTAGGGCAGCGATGTGGAAATTAACGGGTAATTACCAGCGGGCGACGGTTTTCGCCGCGCGGATGGGCCGCGGGATCGCCCGCGCCGTCATGATTCTGGGTCTAGTGGCCATTTTGGCCGGAAATCCTTTTGGCGGGTTGTGGTTCCTCTTTATCGGCTGGTTTCTGGATTCCGCTGCCCGAAGTAGCCTGGCTGATGTTCAAGTTCGGACGGTCCTGCAAGGACTGCCGATTCGGCGTTTCATGACCACCAATGTCACCAGCGTTCCACCGGAACTGAACGTGGATCAGTTGGTTCAAGATTACCTCTACCGCCAGCACCACCGCATGTACCCCGTGCGGACGAACGGCCGGCTCCTGGGATATGTTACGCCGCGAGAAATCAGCAATCTGCCCCGGGACGAATGGTCCCGGCATCGCGTGGACGAAATCATGACCTCGGATCTGGATGCCGTGCAGGTTTCTCCCGACACTGATGCGGTGGATGCCCTGGCGCGCATGCAACGTACCGGGCAAAGCCGATTGCTGGTGGTCGACGACGGAACGCTGGTCGGGATTCTCTCCCTGAAGGACCTACTCGATTACCTGGATCTCAAAATTGAGTTGGAAAAACCCGCAAGCGGCTCTTGAAGCGGGCTGATTTCGGAGAGGCAAATATGGCAATGCACCGATTTTGGAACCGCAAAGAAGCGGCGTTATTGTTGGCGCAGAAACTGCTGGGGCGAGATTTCCGCGATCCCCTGGTACTGGCCATTCCGCGAGGAGGGGTCGCGGTTGGGGCGGTTTTGGCCCAGGAGCTGGGAGCCGACCTGGATGTGGTCCTTTCCCGGAAATTGCGAGTGCCGGGGCAGCCCGAACTGGCAATCGGCGCGATTTCCGAGGCCGGCGAAGTTTATCTTGATCATTACGAAGAGGAGGCTGCCGGAGCCTGGGCGGATTATTTGGCGGAAGAGCGCCGTTTGCAATTGGCCCTGATTACGAAGCGGCAACAGCTGTATCGCCGCGTTCGCCCCCGGGCATTTGTAAGCGGTCGAACGGTGATTGTGACGGACGATGGCATTGCTACCGGCTCCACAATGATTTCGGCGCTGAAAACGGTCCAGGCACAAACGCCTTTTGAGCTCATCGTGGCCGTTCCTGTCGCCGCCCCGGATCGACTCGAGGAAATCCGGCGCTGGTGCGATGAAGTGATTTGCCTGATCCGGCCCGAGAGGCTTTATTCCATTGGGCGGTTTTATGTCGATTTCTCCCAGGTTGATGATAGAGAGGTATTGGAATTACTGCGCCCCTTTGCCAATGCCTCGCCCGCCGATTCGGAGAGGATGGCAAACTCGGATGCATGATCGGAAAAACGAAAAAGGGAAGAATTCATTAGCATGGATACCCTGACCAAATTGGACCTGCATCGGCTGCTGACCAAATCCGGGGCTCCCTGTGTATCCCTGTTGATGCCCACGCACCCGGGCGGGGGAGAACAAGACCGTACGCGCTGGAAGAAACTTCTATCCCAGACGCAGGAGCAATTGCTGCGCCGGGGACTTGGCGGTTCCGAAACCAAGGCGTTATTGCGCCAAGCCAGGAACATGCTGGAAGATTCCATCTTTTGGAAAAACCAGGCCCAGGGATTGGCCTATTTTCTTTCGCCGCAATTGAATCGGGTTTACCGACTGCCGCGATCCATCGCCGAAGCGGTCATTGTAGGAGATCACTTTCAGGTCAAATCTTTATTCCCATTTCTTACCGATAACGGCCAATTTTTTGTTTTGGCCATCAGCCAAAAGAATGTCCGTCTGTTTCAGGGAAACTCCGCCGGCCTCCAGGAAGTCGAACTTCACAACGTTCCGCACAGTTTGGCAGAAGCGATGCGGTTTCATGACACCGATGAGCCGCTCTTGTACCACACGCAGCAGGCCGGAGGAACGGGTTCCTGGGTGGCGGTGTTTCATGGACACGGAGTTGGGATTGATGATGCGAAAGATGATTTCCTGCGCTATTTTCAACAAATCAACAAAGGTTTGCATGACCTTTTGCAGAACGAGAAAGCCCCGCTGCTGCTGGCGTCGGTGGCTTACCTCTGGCCGATTTATCGAGAAGCGAACACGTATTCGCACCTCCTGCAAGAGGGCATTGCGGGCAACCCAGACCAATCAAGCTCCCAGGAACTGCACCGGAAAGCCCGGGACATCGTCCAGCCTCGCATCGCACAACCGCAAAAAAGGGCTGCGGCCCTGTACCGGCGACTGGCCGGAACGGGACGAACCAGCGCTTCGCCAGATGTGATTGTTCGGTCCGCTTATCACGGACAACTCGAGTTGTTGTTTGTTTCACTGGACGATCGTTGCTGGGGATTATGGGATACCGCTTCCGCTAAGGCCGCCATTCACACGGAGCTTCAGCCCGGGGACGAAGATTTGTGCAACCTGGCAGCCATTCACACTTTCTTGCACGGCGGCACAGTGTACGCCGTACCGCAGGAGGAAATGCCGGCCGAGACACCGGCAGCAGGAATTTTCTGGTTACCAGAACGAAGGAGGAAATAATCATGCGGCAATTGTTGATTTGTGGGGGAGTGAACGGTAGACCCAAAAGCCTGGAATGGCTTCGCCAGGCAGTGGACACGCGCCGTCCGGACGGGATCCTATTTAACGGCGGCGTTGTCGACTCCGCACGCCATCATGGAAAGAGACCCAATGTCGGATCGAACCTGGCGCGGGAGGATGCCTACTTCCTGGAGCATTTCCTTGAAACCGTGGGCAACCTGAAACTTTTCACGGCGATCATTCCCGGGCCATTTGATGCCCCGCTGATGGATTTCCTGCGGATCGGGATGCACGCCGAAATAGAATTCCCATCGATCCATTTGGTTCACGGCACAATTGTCGAAAAGGAGGACGTTGCCATTTGCGGAATGGGGGGTTCGGGCTGCGTGGAAACAGCTTGCGATGACCACTTGTTTTCTCGGACTTTCGTCGAATATTCCTTGCGGTCGCTGGGAATGTCGAATCGGCCGCGGAAGATCCTCTTGTTGGCGACGCCGCCAAAAGGCTCCCTGGGAGGCGAAGAAGGAAGCTCGTTCTCCGGGGACTTGATCGACAGCCTTCATCCCAGCCTCTGCGTGGTGGGGGGCCCAATGAAAGGCGAGGCACCGAGCGAACGGCGAGTACCCTGGTCATCAATCCCGGCCATCTGGCGGAAGGTTGGGCCGTTTGGCTCGACTGGCAGCGAACCGGCGACGAGCCGGCGGATTTCTGGAACCTTCGCGACTTGAGTTTGGAAAATGTGGGCATCGAAACGGGCGTGTGCGATTGACGGGTTCGATCTAAGTTTTCATCACCGCGCGATGGGGCGCCGCGGCGGCAACGGCTGCCAGTATGTCGGTACTCGAGACAATTCCCGTGGGACGGCCGTTTTCATCCGCGACAATGAGACGATGAATATGGGCATCGACCATCATTTGCGCCAATTCGGTGATGGGAGTTTTTGGAGAAACAACTACGGGGTCCGCCGTCATGTGCTGGTAAACCTGATCTTGCGGCAGGGCATCGATGTCCATAATTTGCCAGGGAGAATGATAGTCGCAATCACAGCCGGCGGTCTTATTGGCGGCTCTTTCTCCCTTTTCCGCCCAGGCGACAAAATCTGTGGAGGATAGAACGCCGACGCAGCGCCCTTCCAAGTTCACTACCGGCGCCCCAGTGATTCCCGATCGGGACAGTAACCGGGCGGCTCCTTGCAGCGACATGGCTTGAGGAATGCATACCACGGCCCGGCTCATCACATCGGCGGCGGTCAAGTTCACGAACGATTGTGTCGCGGTTTTCATTTTTGATTTCCTTTCGTCGAATGTTCACGGCATCCCGGAATCGACTTACCTGTTTCGAGGCCGTCATTTAATGGGCAAACAGCATGCCAGTCTCGCGGCAACCACAAAACCTTATCGAATCGGTTTTTTTCCGAGCACGGGCGCCCTCCCGCCTGGCAAAGTTGCCCCTTTCAAGTTCGTACTATGTCATTTTCGCACGATGGGTGTGCGGTTCCGGCAACTGACAAAATGGCATATGGGCAGAGGAGAAGTGCCGCTTGGCTGCCAACGTAGAGTCATGGGCAACTTGGCTTTGCGACGCGACGAAGCAACAGTCCAAAATCCGGCACGGAGTTTGCAACTTTGTGAAGTAAAAGCGATAGCAAAGAATTGGAGGCAGGTTTTTTAACGGGTAGACAACCTGGACTCCGCATCTGGGTATCTTTTGAAAAGGAGGCGTTTCATGAAAGGTTTGGTTCCCTGGCGGCAACGGAACGGAGGCATACTCGAAGGATTCCGGCAAGAAATGGAAGACATGTTTCAGCGATTTTTCGATGTGCCGTACTTTGACAAGACCTCGACTCACGAATGGGCGCCGCGGGTCGACGTCGAGGAGACGGAAAAAGAAATCGTGATCAAGGCGGACCTGCCGGGCGTCGATCCGAAGAACCTGGACATTTCCGTGGTGGGGGGTTCCCTGATTTTGAAAGGGGAGAAGAAAGAGGAACGCGAAGACAAAAAGAAGAACTACCACCGCGTGGAAAGGTTCATCGGCCAGTTTTATCGGGAGATTCCCCTGCCTTCGGGAACGGATACCGAGAAGATTTCGGCAAGCAGCGGCAAGGGAGTGGTGACCATCACGATTCCGAAGAAGCCGGAAATTCAGCCCAAGAAGATAACTGTGAAGGCCGGCGATTGATAGGCGTCCATTCATTGCAGATCTGATTGGGGCCAGGTGAGTTTTTTGCCTGCCGGGCCACGCTTTTTTTAATTGTCATTGGTCATGCGTCTTTGGCATTGGTCCTTCATGGACCGGCTTGATCCGCAATGCCAGCATAGAGAACATGTCGCGTAAAGCGTCCCCTTGAGGCCTACATGTACCACCTCGGGGATGGGCAGGTGGTCGAACTGGAACGGCAGCCGGTCCGCCAGGAGCTCATACAGAATCAGACCCAAGGAGTATACATCCGAGCAAGCGTCGATTCCGCGCGGGTCGCCCATCATCTGTTCGGGGCTCATGTAGCCCAGCGTGCCGATAATCTGGCCGGTGCGCGTCTGGGCAGCGGTGCCGAGCCCGCCAGCGGCATCCCTTTGAAGCATCAGCAGGATCGGCCATTGAAGAGCCGACATTGCCCCCCTATTATCAAGCTATTCTTTTTAGAGAATCACAAGTTACGCCGCATAATCTGAGCCCGGCAAGGGAGGACTAGGCTCATGAGACACACGCACATCATCGTCACGCACTACGGCGGGCCAGATGAGCTTCAGGTGGTCGAGGAAGAGTGCCCTGAGCCGAAGGACGGTGAAGTGCGCGTGAGAGTGCTGGCCGCGGGTGTCTCCCTGCCCGACCTGATGATGCGCGAGGGCATTCATCCCGAGACGCCCCGGCTGCCCTTCACGCCGGGGTGGGATCTGGTTGGCGTGGTGGATCGGCTTGGCGACGGTGTCTCCGGAATCGAACCAGGCCAGATAGTTGCCGCGCTGCCGATCAGCGGCGCGTACGCGGAGTTTGTCTGCCTGCCGCAACGCGAGCTGGTTCCAGTGCCGTCTGCGTTGGACGCCGCCGAGGCTGTCAGCCTCGTGCTGAACTACGTCACGGCCTACCAGATGCTGCATCGCTCCGCTAAGGTCAAACCGGGCCAGCGCGTGTTGATTCACGGCGCGGCAGGCGGTGTCGGCTCGGCACTATTGCAGCTTGGGCGCCTCGCCGGACTGGAGACGTACGGTACCTGTTCATCGCGAGGGGCGTCGGCCGTTTCCAACCTTGGCGCTATCCCGATTGATTACCAGCATCTCGACTTCGTGAAAGAAATTCACCACCTCACGCGCGGGGGCGTAGATGTTGTCTTTGACGGCATCGGCGGCACTCATATCTGGCGTTCCCGCAAGGCTCTCCGTCCTGGCGGGAGGGTGGTGGCCTATGGCCAAACTGCCATGCTACATGGCGGACGATTGGCTTCAGGTCGTCCAGGTCGTCGTCGTCGCTTTCGTGGAATCGCCATCTTCGGGTTGTACATTGCTGGCGGCTGGCTTCTCCCTGGCCGGAAACGGGTGGTCCCCTACAGCATCCAGTGGCTCAAACGGCTGAGACCGGTATGGTTTCGACAGGATTTGATCGCTCTGTTCGACCTCCTTCAACAGCAAAAGATCAAGCCACTCATCGCAGAGCGATTTCCTCTTGTTGCGGCAAGACAAGCACACGAGTTGCTCGGGATGGGAGGCGTGACGGGCAAGATCGTGCTCGTGCTCACAGGTGATAGCGGCGCATGCGCGCGTGCGAATCAACGCTAACTCCATTGTCGCAAAATTTCGCTCCATATCAACTACGTCCCCGAAAGGGACTCCAAACGTCCCCCAGCAGTTAAACCGCCTCACTCTTCGGCGCCAACGAGGGTTTGACTCACCCCGTGCGCGCGGCCAAAGCGCGGAGAAAATGGCATCAACTCCGTCAGAGTCGTTGATTCTGCTTATCCAGTTCTGGATTGGCGGTTTCGCCGTAATCTTATCACTACCGACATGCCGATGATCGTGGAGGTGGTGTATGCTCGTCCCAATGGACAACACCAAGATCAAGCTCTGGCAGGCGAAGCTGATGTATGCGACGTTGCGGCCAGCCTTGGGTTGTTTGTGCCGGCTTCGGGAACGCATGGAGAGGCGGGGATTTCCACAAAACGACAAGCTATTGAAACTGACCGTAGCGGCCTACAACGCAATTCATTTGCTTACCGTCGAGCTGCATTACATGTCATGCGCGAGTGGGCTTGGTCGGGAAACGAAACGGTAGCCGGCGCACGCGCATTTCCTGTGACTTCGGGGCCATTTGGCTGACACTATGATGCTAACTGGGGTGCGCGGCCGTGGGAGGATGAGGGCCTCCTGACCGACAAGAAAAGAGGATGGGCACGTTTATTTCGTCGTCTTTCGAGGCCGACCGCGGGGCCGCAGAGTAGACCGCAGTCCCAAACGCTTCGCCGTCTTTTCCACCCAATCGGCGCTGCCGAACGGCGCGCCACGGTTCACGCATTGCCGGACCGCCTCCAACTCGGCCGACGTCAAGGCTTGATTGACCCAATCGAGCCAAGGACGCGGCCGCTTGACCGGCCCCGCTGCCAGGTAACTGGCACGCGCTGTTTCGGCTTGCCATAATCGGGCGCTGGACCAAGGCCATTGTTCCGCGCGACGTACCAGGTTAGCGCGCACCGGGTTTCTCTCGGCATAACGCAGGACTGTCAGCAAGTGCTCGTCTTCTTCGATGGGGAACGCCTCAAAACGGCCCTCCCAGATGTGGCCCTTGGTGTGATAATGCTGGTGGTAATGGCGCACATGGGTATTGAGCACCCCGTGCATCCAGCGGCTCAGATCCCCGTCTTCTTTCGGCCAGACCACCAGATGAAAGTGATTGGGCAGCAGGCGAAACCCG
>Ga0306920_100002080_pt1 | contig 25126 bp, 18 predicted proteins | sample flu12Cox44000170_FD_204666 | JGI IMG/M metagenome (GOLD analysis project Ga0306920, IMG submission 204666) | Lab enrichment of tropical soil microbial communities from Luquillo Experimental Forest, Puerto Rico - flux4day.12C.oxic.44.000.170 (v2)... | ecosystem: Environmental > Terrestrial >...
AGCAGCTCGTACTCCATGTAGGTCAGGTCGAGGACGCGACTCGCCACCGCGGCCTGGTAGGTCTCGAGGTTCAGCACCAGCGGCCCGTACTCGATGATGTCGGGCCGCATGCTCTGCCCGGCCCGCCAGAAGAGGTGCTGCAGGCGCGCCACCAACTCCTCGGGCCGCGCCGGGAGCACGCAGAAGTCGTCGTAGAGGTCGTCGCGCAGGAGCAGGTCGCCGACCTGCTCGGCGGCGATGGCGAGGAGCAGTGGGCTGAGCGGCACCTCGCGCAGGCGCAGGTGCCGACAGAAGGCGACCGCGGCGGTCATGTCGCCGGCGGCGACGACCAGCGCCCCCGAGTAGCTCTCGGCTCGGGGGCCGCCGGCGGCCGGTGGCGCCGCCAGCTCCTCGGGGCCGGCCACGCTGCGGTGGCCGAGGCCAACACCCTGCAGCGCGAGGGTCACCTCGGCGGGCAGGTCGGCGGGGAAGCAGAGCAGTGGGTCCATCGGATCGCGGGTGCGGTCAGAGCAGGGGCAGGTAGCGGTCGAGCTCGAACTGGGTCACCTGAGCCTGGTAGGCGTCCCACTCCTCGCGCTTGTTGCGGATGAACCACTCGAAGACGTGGTCGCCGAGCGTGTCCGCCAGCAGTTCGGAGCCCTCCATCTCGTTGACGGCATCGTGGAGGCTCGAGGGCAGCGGCTCGATGCCCTTCTTCGCAAGCTCCTTGGCTGTGAGCGTGAAGAGGTTGTCGTCCGCCTCGGGCGGCAGCGGATAGGCCTCCTCGATGCCGCGCAGGCCGGCGGCCAGGATCACCGAAAAGGCGAGGTACGGGTTGCAGGCGCTGTCCGGGGCGCGGTACTCGATGCGGGTCGACTCGGTCTTGCCCATCTTGACGACCGGCACGCGCACGAGTGCCGAGCGGTTGTTGCGGGCCCAGCTCACGTGGACGGGTGCCTCGTACCCGCCGATGAGCCGCTTGTACGAGTTGACCCACTGGTTGGTCACGGCCGTGATCTCGCGGGCGTGGTAGAGCAGGCCGGCGATGAAGCGCCGGGCGATCTCCGACAGCCCGTAGCGGTCGCTGTCGTCGACGAACGCGTTGCGCTCGCCCTCCCAGAGCGAGAGGTGGGTGTGCATGCCCGAGCCCTGGACGCCACCGAGGGGCTTGGGCATGAAACTGGCGAAGACACCCTCGCGCCGGGCCATCTCCTTGATCACCATGCGCGCCGTCATGACGGTGTCGGCCATGGTGAGGGCGTCGGTGTAGCGCAGGTCGATCTCGTGCTGGCTGCGCGCATCCTCGTGCTGGGTGTGCTCGACGGGGATGCCCATCTCCTCGAGCATGAGCACCGAGCGACGACGCAGGTCGCTGGTCAGGTCGGCCACCGTCAGGTCGAAGTACGACCCGGAGTCGAGCACGACCGGCCCCCGCGACGGGTCGGCGTCGGCGAAGTAGAAGTACTCCACCTCGGGCGAGGCGAAGAACGTGTACCCCGCGTCGCGAGCCCGCTCGAGGGTGCGGCGCAGCGCGTGGCGAGGGTCGCCCTCGAAGGGTGTGCCGTCGAGGTCGGCGATGTCGCAGAAGACCCGGGCCACCTGCGCGTCGTCGTCGTGCCAGGGCAGCAGCTGGAAGGTCGTCGGGTCAGGGCGGGCTAGTACGTCGGCCTCCTGCACACGGCTGAAGCCGTCGATGGCCGAGCCGTCGAAGGTCATCCCCTCGTCGAGCGCGTTCTCGAGCTCCGCCGAGGTGATGTTGAACCCCTTCGGTGTCCCGAGCACGTCGGTGAACCACAGCTGGACGAAGCGGATGCCCCGCTCCTCCACGGTCCGCAGCACGTAGTCCCGCTGGCTTTGCACCGGGCAAGCTTCCCATGCCGGACGGCGGTCCCGGCAAAGCCGACGCGTGCGCTGCGCCGGCGCCGACCCCCTCGGGACCGCACGGACCGGCCGGTAATCTGGGCCGATGCCGAACCTGCGCCTGGCTGCCGCGCAGCTCAACACCGTCGTCGGCGACCTCGCGGGCAACGTGGAGAAGGTGCTGGCGGCGCTGGCGGCGGCGGAGCAGGCGGGTGCGGACCTCTGCATCGTGCCCGAGCTGGCCATCACGGGGTACCCGCCCGAGGACCTGCTGCTCAAGCCGGGATTCGTGGCCGACAACCTCGCCGCCTTGGAGAAGGTGGCGGCCGCGACGGGCCAGTGCACCGCGGTGGTGGGCTTCGTGGGTGCGTCGGCCGACGGGACGGGCCTGGCCAACGCCGCCGCCGTGTGCGCCCGCGGCCGGGTCGCCGGCATCTACCGCAAGCGGTTCCTCCCCAACTACGGCGTCTTCGACGAGCAGCGCTGGTTCGTGCCCGGCGATGAGCCGGTCGCGCTGTTCGGGATCGCGGGTGCGTGGGTGGGCGTGTCCATCTGCGAGGACGTGTGGTTCGACGACGGACCGGTCGCCCACGCCGGCCGAGCCGGCGCGGACGTCGTGGTGAACCTGAACGCGTCGCCCTACAACCGCGGCCGGAGGTCCGAACGCCTGGCGGTGCTCGAGAGCCGCGTCGCCGAGGCGGGGTGTGCCATCGCCTACGTGAACCAAGTCGGCGGCCAGGACGAGCTCGTCTTCGACGGCGACTCGCTCGTGGTCGGCGCCGACGGCCGGCTCCTCGCGTCCGGCCGGCAGTTCGAGCCGGACCTCGTCCTGGTCGACCTGCCCATCGGACAGCACCGGGCCCACCTGGTGACCGAGCTCGTGCCGCGTGTGGTCGTGACTGATCCCGGGCCCGAGCGCGCGGCGCTCCCGGCCACGGGGCCCCGGCCCCCGCTCGAGGACCACGCCGAGGTGTACGCGGCGCTGGTGCTCGGGACGCAGGACTATGTGAACAAGAACGGGTTCAGCGAGGCGGTGGTGGGACTCTCGGGCGGGATCGATTCCTCGCTCGTGGCCACCGTGGCGGCCGACGCGCTCGGACCCGGGCGCGTGCACGGCTTGTCCATGCCCTCGCGTTATTCGAGCGAGGGCTCGCGGCACGACGCGGAGGCACTTGCCGAGCGACTGGGTATCGACCTCAAGGTGGTGCCGATCGAGGAGGCGCACGTGGCCTTCGCGTCGATGCTGGCGCCGGTGCTCGGCCGCGAGCCCTCGGGGCTGACCGACGAGAATCTGCAGTCGCGGCTGCGCGGCGTGCTGTTGATGGCCGTGTCGAACGCGAAGGGCTGGATCGTGCTGACGACCGGCAACAAGAGCGAGATGGCGACGGGCTACTCGACGCTCTACGGCGACTCCGCCGGCGGCTTCGCCGTGATCAAGGACGTGCCCAAGACGCTGGTCTACGACCTGTGCCGCTACCGCAACACGCAGGCGGTGCTCGAGGGCCTGACCCCGCCCATCCCCGACAGCGTCTTGGACAAGCCGCCCTCCGCCGAATTGCGGCCGGACCAGCGCGACGACCAGTCGCTGCCTCCCTACGAGGAGCTCGACCCCGTCCTGCAGGGTTACGTCGAGGGCGACCGGACGGCGGCCGATCTGGTCGCCGAGGGCTACGACCCCGCGCTGGTGGACCAGGTCGTGCGGCTCGTCGACGGTGCCGAGTACAAGCGGCGCCAGATGCCACCCGGTGTGCGCATCACCACCAAGGCCTTCGGCAAGGACCGGCGCATGCCAATCACCAACCGCTACCGCTCCTCGGCCCTCGAGGAGTCGGGCGGTGCCTGACCCGCTTTTGCCGGACGCGCCGCCGATCGTCTGGCGCACGATCGACGACCTGGCGCATGCCGTCGGGCACTACTCCTGGATCGAGCACCGGGTGTTCGAGGTCGCCGGGGCCTGGGCCGGCGTCCCCGGCGGGGACGGCCCCGCCGCCGAGGTGCGGGTGTGGTGCGCAGCCGTGAGCCGGCGGCACGGCGAGCTGGCCCGGGCCTGGGCCGAACGGCTGCCCGTGCGGGCCGGTGCCGACCCGGCCGCTCTGGTCGTCGCCCCGCCCGGCCGGCTGGCCGAGGCCTTCGAGACCCTCGGCGCTCTCGCGGACCCGGTGGCCGGCGCCGCCGTGCTGGCCGGGAACGTCCTGGCCGGCCTCGACAACCTCTACGCCCGCCTGCTCGAGACGGCCTCGCCCGTCAGCGAGGCGTCCGTGGCCGAGGTGCTGGTCGCCGCCCGGCACGCGCTGGCCGGGGAGCGGGCGAGCGCGGCCGCTCTGCCACGGGGGATGCGCCCAGCGGCGGGCGCACAGCAGTCGCCCGGCGACGCCTTCGAACAGGCGTTTGACGAAATGGGCATTTTTCCTGCTGTACGGCCATCTTGACAGCCCCATTACACTGTCTCAGCAGCCGAGGAGCGCCAGCTTCTGGTGGCGGCTGCGTTTTTAGTGAGCGCAAGCCCGGCAGACCCTGCCGAGGCAACGAGGAAAGGGTTTGGCGACAATCTTGGCCAAGGAACGTATTGAGCGCGATGACGAAGACCTCGTTCGGCTCTACTTGACAGACATCGGTCAGTACCCCCTGCTGACCAAGGACGACGAGGTCCGCCTGGCGCAGGCCATCGAGGCGGGACGGGCGGCCGAGGCCGAAGTGGCGAAGGCGCCCAAGGGCCTGACCACGGCAAAGAAGCGCGAGCTGCGCCGCTCGGTCATGGAGGGCGAGCAGGCCCAGCAGACGTTCGTCCAGTCCAACCTGCGGCTGGTCGTCTCGATCGCCAAGAAGTACCAGGCCTCGGGCCTGCCGTTGCTGGACCTGATCCAAGAGGGCAACCTCGGCCTCATGCACGCCGTCGAGAAGTTCGACTGGCGCAAGGGCTTCAAGTTCTCGACCTACGCGACCTGGTGGATCCGCCAGGCCATCACCCGCGGCATCGCCAACACGGGCCGCACCATCCGGCTGCCCGTCCACGCGGGTGACACCTTGGCCCGGGTCCAGAAGGCCCAGGCCCGCCTCGAGCTCAAGCTCGGGCGCCCGGCCACCCTGGCCGAGCTCGGCATCGAGGTCGAGATGCCCGAGGACAAGCTGGTCGAGGCGCTGCGCTTCCGGGCCGAGCCGCTCTCGCTGTCCGAGCCGCTGCGCGAGGACGGGGACGCCGAGCTCGGTGACGTGGTCGAGGACCGCTCCGCCGAGTCGCCCTTCGAGGTGGCCGCCGTGTCCCTGCTCCCCGACGAGATCGGCCGGCTGCTCTCCCCGCTCGACGAGCGCGAGCGCGAGATCCTGCGCCTGCGCTTCGGTCTCGACCGGGGCGAGCCGCGGACGCTCGAGGAGGTGGGCGAGCACTTCAACCTCACCCGCGAGCGAATCCGGCAAATCGAAGCGCGGGCCATGTCGAAGCTGCGCCACCCGTCCTCGGACACGGGCGCCCGCGACCTGCTGACCGTCTAGACGCGGGACGCCTAGGCTGCGCGCATGAAGAAGCTGCTCATCCTCGCCATCCTGGTCGCCCTCGGCGTCCTCGCCGCCCGCCGCCTGCGCGAGGTCTGACCCCGCCGCGAGGCCCTCAGGCCGCCCGGCCAGCCGGCCTGGGCGTGTGACGCCCGCGTAGGCCCCGTCGCCACAGGATCAGCGCCGCCCCCGCCACGGCCAGGCTCGTGGTGAGCACCGGCGTCGTCCGGCCGACACGGTCGCGCAGTCGGATCGGCTTGGTGAAGTTGCGCACCTCCCAGCCACGCTCGCGCGCCACCTTGGCCAGCGCGCGGTCCGGGTTCACCGCGACCGGGCGCCCGACCGCCTCGAGCATCGGCAGGTCCGTCGCGGAGTCCGAGTAGGCGCTGCTGGCGGACAAGTCGAGTCCGGTGCGCTCCGCCAGCTCGCGCATGGCCGCCGCCTTGGCGTCGCCGTATGCGTAGAAGGCCATGTGTCCGGTGTAGCGGCCTTGCTCGTCGACCTCGCCGCGGGAGCAGATGGCCCCGTCGACGCCGAGCAGGTCGGCCAGTGGCAGGACGATCTCCTCCGGCGAGGCGGACACGAGATAGACGCGGTGGCCGGCGGCGCGGTGCAGCTCCATCAGCTCGAGCGCCTCGGCGTACATGATCGGCTCCATCGTCTCGAGCATGGTCTCGCGCACGATCTGCCGGACCTGGGCGCGGTCCCATCCCTTCGTCACGGCCAGCATGGACTCGCGCACGCGGGCGAGCCGGTCTTCGTCCGCACCGAAGTAGAGGTAGATCAGCTGGGAGATGGCAGCCCGGGCCACCAGGCGCCGGTTGATGAGGCCACCCCTGAGGAACGGGCGCCCGAACGCCGCGATGGAGGCACGGTCGATGACCGTCTTGTCCAAGTCGAAGAACGCGGCCTCCATATATCCAATGGTACGGGCGGTTCGGCCCTCGGCTTGAGCCACCGTGACATTTCGAGGACCGTGTCGCGAACAACGCGTGCCTGGCGCGGTTGCAACCGGGTTGCCGGCGAGTGGATCGATGCGGTCAGTCGGCGGGTGCGTGGTCGGCGATGAACAGCCGGTGCACGGCGTCCTCCGCCTCGGCGGCGACGAGGACGAGCACCTCGTCACCCGAACGGAAGATGGTCTCGCCGCGCGGCCAGATCAAGTTGTCCATGCGCACCACCGCCACGACGGTGGCGTCGCGGGGGAAGTTCAAGTCGGCGATCGCCGTGTCGTTGGCCGGTGAGTCCACGTCGAGGGTGATCTCCACCAGGTGCGCGGCACCACCTTGGAACTGCAGGAGACGCACGAGCGATCCGACCGACACCGCCTCCTCCACCAGTGCCGTCAGCAGCTGCGGGGTCGACACCGACACGTCGACGCCCCAGCTCTCGTTGAAGAGCCACTGATTCTTGGGATGGTTCACCCGCGCCACGACGCGCGGCACGGCGAACTCCTGCTTGGCGAGCAGCGAGATGACGAGGTTGTCCTCGTCGTCACCGGTCGCCGCGACGACGACGTCGACGGTCGCCAGGCCCGCCGCGTCGAGTGATGCCACTTCGCAGGCGTCTGCCGCCACCCAGGTGACGTCGATCGTCGGGCGCAGCCGTTCGACGAGGTCGGGGTCCTGTTCGAGCACGAGCACGTCGTGACCGTTGTCGTGGAGATCGGCCGCAATGGCCGTGCCCACGCTCCCGGCACCGGCGATGGCGACCCTCACTTGCCGGCCACCTGGCCGTCGCTGGCGCGCGACCCGTCATCCGACAACTTGTCGTCGAGCGCCCGTCGCGCGTCATCGAGCACCGCGAGGTGCAGCACGTCGCCCTCTTGACCGACGAGGTCGCGCGCGTCGAGCCGGGGGACCCCGCCACGGGTCACCGCCACCAGACTGACGCGGCCGGCCTCTTCCATGTCGGACAGCGCGCGACCGGCCCAGGCGTCGGGCAGCGAGCGATCGAGCAGGGTCAGCCGCCCGCTCGGGTCCGACCAGTCGCCCACGTCCTCTTCGGGCAAGAGGCGCCGGCGCACCTGGTCGATGGTCCACGTCACCGTGGCAACCGTCGGAATGCCCAGGCGCTGGTAGATCTCGGCCCGCCTCGGGTCGTAGATGCGGGCGACGACGTTGGGGATCTTGTAGTTCTCCCGGGCAATACGCACCGTCAAGATGTTGGTGTTGTCGCCACTGGTGACCGCGGCGAGGGCATCCGCTTCGAGAGCGCCCGCCTTCTCGAGGTCGTCGCGGTCGAAGCCGGACCCCACGATGCACGGGCCGTCCCACTCCTTGAGGCGCCGGAACGCCCGGGGGTTCTTGTCGAGGACCGCGACCGAGTGGCCCTCCGCGCTGAGCGAGACGGCGAGGCCGGAGCCGACACGCCCGCACCCAACGACGATCACGTGCACGCCACAGTGCAACACGCCAGATCGGCGCGCGCAAAGGCACCCAGCCGGAACCCGTGCCTGGCGCCGGCACCCCGTACTGTGTGCCCGTGGCCACCTCCACCACGCCCCGGGCCGCTGCACCCGCTCCGGGCGTCGCTGGCGAGAACATCCCCGAGACCCGGCGCTATCGACTGAAGAACAAGCTGCTCGGCCCCCCGCTCGTCACCGAGCAGCTGGCCACCGAGCGCCTGAGCAAGCCGATCGCCCTCGGCGTGCTGTCGCCGGACTGCATCTCGTCCTCGGCCTACGGCACCGAGGAGATGCTGACGCAGCTGGTGCCCTACGTGGGCCTGGCCGCCTTTACCCTGGTGGTGCCGATCACCCTTGCCATCCTCGGCGTCCTCTTCTTCGTCACGCTGTCGTACCTCGAAGTCATCGCGTATTACACGAAGGCGGGCGGCTCCTACGTCGTAGCCCGCGACAACTTCGGGCCCAAGGTGGCGCAGATCGCCGCCGTCGCGTTGTTGATCGACTACACGGTCACCGTGGCGGTGCAGACCTCCGCGGGCACGGCCGCGCTGACCAGTGCGGTCCCCAGCCTGGCCAACACCACCGCCACCGTCTCCATCACGGTCGCCGTCGTGCTGGTCCTGCTCTACGGCAACCTGCGCGGGATCCGCGAGGCGGGGAGCTACTTCGCCATCCCGACCTACTTCTTCATCTTCTCGCTGGCGGCGGTCATCATCGTCGGCGTCGTCAAGGAGGTGCTCGGGGTCTTGCACCCGATCCCGCTCCCGCCGGCGGACCAGGCCTTCGGCGGCAAGATCGGCACGCCGGGGTCGGGCTGGTTGATGGGCCTCGCGTTCATCTCGCTGCTGCGCTCGTTCGCCAACGGCGGCTCCTCTCTCACCGGTCTCGAGGCCATCTCCAACGGAGTGAGCAGCTTCCGTCCACCCGAGTCGCGGAACGCACGCCAGACCCTGGTGATCATGAGCACGACGCTCGGCTCCCTTGTGCTGGGCGTGACCCTGCTGGCGCGCTGGACCCACGCCGTCCCCTATGCGCAGGGCTCGCCCACTGTGGTCTCCCAAGAGGTCAAGGCGGTCTTCGGCACGAGCCCGCTCGGGCACTTCGGCTTCTACATGGTCCAGCTGGCCACGATGTTGATCCTCTACACCGGCGGCAATACCAGCTTCAATGGCTTTCCCTACCTCGCCAGCTTCGTCGCGGGCGACCGCTTCCTCCCCCGCCAGCTGACGCGCCGGGGGCACCGGTTGGCCTTCTCCAACGGGGTCATCGTGCTGGCCGGCGTCGCGCTGGCGCTCATCCTCGTCTACCGGGCCCAGGTCAACGGGCTGGTGGCGCTCTACGCCATCGGCGTCTTCACCGGGTTCACCATGGCCGGCACCGGAATGGTCAAGCACCACCTCACCACTCGCTCGGGTCACTGGCGGCGCAGCATCGTGATCAACGGGTTCTCGGCCTTCCTCTCCTTCACGGTGGTGCTGATCTTCGCCGTCGCCAAATTCAAGGAGGGCGCCTGGCTCATCTTCGTGGTGGCTCCGCTCCTCTACATCGGACTCATCCGCCTGCACGCTCGATACGCCCGCGAGGACGAGCTGCTCGAGACCGGTGTGCTCGACGCGGCCGAGGCGCCCATCCTGCGGCGCCACGTCGTCGTGGTGCTGGTCGACCGCCTCGACATGGCGACCGCCCGGGCCATCCAGTACGCCCGCAGCCTGCGGCCGGACGACCTGCGGGCGGTGCATTTCGATATCGACACCAAAGAGGCGCGCGAGCTCGAGGAGGAGTGGAGCCGAATCGGACTGGCCCGGCTGCCGCTCGACATCGTGGAGTGCCGGGACCGCCGCCTGGGGCGGGCGGCCATTGAGCTGGTGGCCGACGCCACGCTCGACGGCGACACCGAGTGCACGGTGTTGCTGCCTCGCCGCGGCTTCGCCCGGGTGTGGCAGCGCTTCCTGCACGACCGGACCGCCGACAAGATCGCGGCCGTCGTCGGCCAGGTCCCCCACGTGAGCGCCACCATCATCCCCTACGACGTGTACGACCGCTTCGGCGAGCGGGTTCGTTCGTACGGACGCTCGATTCAGCGCGCGCTCGCCGGCCAGGCCGCCGGCAACGGTGCGGGCGCACTCAGCGCCGACGGTCCGATTGCGGGTGAGCGCCTCGGGCGCCGTGAGGGTGCGAAGCGCGGCGCGATACTGGCCGCCGACCAGACGCTGGCCCGGCGGGCGGGGGCCACGACGCCGATCGCAGCGGTGTCACCGCGCCAACGAGTGCGCGTCGCCGGACGAGTGAAATCCGTCCGGGTGCAGCCGCGGGCCGGGAGCCCCAACCTCGAGTGCGTCCTGACCGACGGCTCCGGCGGCTTGCTCCTCGTGTTCCAGGGGCGCCCCAAGATCGCCGGCATCGAGCCCGGGGCACGCCTCGTGGCCGAGGGGATGGTGGGCACCTGGGGCAGGCGGCCGGCCATGCTCAATCCGTCGTTCGAGCTCGTGCAGGGCGCGCCGACCGATCCGACCGAGTAGGGCTGAGCGAGGCGGGCGCGGCGAGCTCGCTCGGATCGATGTGTCCTCGAGAGGACGAGGGATGGGCTCGCGTCTGTATTCGCGCTCGTGCTTGTGGGTTCGCCGGCAAACGACAAGGAATCCCGCGTCGTCTCGGAGTCGGCCGACAAGGCAGGCCTTGTTGGTTGATCGGCAACCGACAAGGGGAGGGCCATAGGCAGGCCAACAGCCCCTGCCCCCACCCCGTCGACCGGACGCCCGGCGACGGCCCAGACCGGGGGCGCCACGCCTCGGCGGGCCAGGTGCCGATCTTGCCGCTCCGTGCGCCAGTCGCTAACGTCCCCCCCGGCCCGGCGTCGGGTGCGCCCTCCCTGGCGCGCCCTCGGCCCGGGATCACGAGATCGACCGCCGTGGTGCTGAGCGCTTTCGCACCCGTGGGACCAGGGCACCCGCCCACTCCCCACCGGGCGGAGGAACGAGAAAGGGCGCACCGGGAATGATCAATCTGCTCGCAGCCGAGGGTGGCTACCAGGCCTTCCACCTCAGCGGGGCTGACCGAACCTGGCTCTATATCTGCCTCATCGCCGGCATCGTGGGTATCGGCGCCGGCCTCCTGCTCGCCCGCAACGTGCTGTCGTTCGACCAGGGCACCGTGAAGATGAAGGAGATCGCCCAGGCCGTCCAGGAGGGGGCGCAGGCGTTCTTGGCCCGTCAGTTCCGGGCCATCGTGATGATCATCATCCCGCTGGCGATCCTCATCTTCTTCACGGCCACCAAGGTGGTGAAGCCCGACGGCGGCATCGCCCTCACGTTCCAGCAGGACGGCCTCTACCGGGTCATCTGCTTCCTCTTCGGCGCCGCTTTCTCAGGCCTGACCGGCTTCATCGGCATGAGCATCGCCGTGCGGGGCAACGTCCGCACTGCCGCGGCGGCGGCCAAGGGCGGCGGCATGGCCAGGGCACTCGACGTCGCGTTCCGCACCGGCGCAGTCACCGGCATGCTCTGCGTCGGTCTGGGGCTGGCCGGTGCCACCGCCATCGTCCTCATCTTCCAGAACTCGGCCACCGCCGTGCTCATCGGCTTCGCCTTCGGCGCCTCTCTGCTCGCCCTCTTCATGCGTGTCGGCGGCGGCATCTTCACCAAGGCGGCCGACGTTGGCGCCGACCTCGTCGGCAAGGTGGAGGCGGGCATCCCCGAGGACGACCCGCGCAACGCCGCCACCATCGCCGACAACGTGGGCGACAACGTGGGCGACTGTGCCGGCATGGCAGCCGACCTCTTCGAGTCCTACGAGATCACCATCATCTCGTCGCTCATCCTCGGCTACTCCGCCTTCACCTCCATCCACAAGAACCCCACGCCCGCGGTGCTCTTCCCGCTCATCGTGCCTGCGATCGGCATCTTCGCCTCCATCATCGGCGTGCTCGTGGTGCGGGCCCGCAAGAGCGACCGCAATGCGCTGCCCGCCATCAACCGCGGCTTCTGGCTGGCGGCGGGCCTGACCGTGATCGGTGCGTTGCTCGTCGCGCAGTACTACGTGCACGACCTGAAGGTCTTCTGGGCGGTGTTGACGGGGGTGGTGCTCTCGCTCGCGGCGAGCCAGATCACCGAGCAGTTCACCTCCACCGAGCGCGGGCCGGTGAGGGAGATCGCCCAATCGGCGCGCACCGGACCGGCGACCACAGTGCTCTCGGGCATCTACATCGGGCTGGAGTCCTCGGTATGGGCGATCATCGCCATCGCCATCGCCCTCGGTGTGGCGATCGGGCTGGGCGGGGGCAACATCGAGTTCACCTTCTATCTGATCGCGCTGATCGGCATCGGACTGCTCGCCACTACGGGCATGGTGGTCTCGGAGGACAGTTTCGGTCCGGTGTCGGACAACGCGGCCGGTATCGCCGAGATGTCGGGCGAGTTCACGGGCGAAGCCGAGCGGGTGATGGTGAGCCTCGACGCCGTGGGCAACACGACCAAGGCCATCACCAAGGGCGTGGCCATCGGCTCCGCCGTCATTGCGGCCGTCGCACTCTTCTCCGCGTTCATCGAGACGATCAACTCGCAGCTCAACCTGCACTTGCGCGGCAACGCGCTGCTGTATGCGCCCAAGACCGCGATCAACGTGGCCTATCCGAAGACCTTCATCGGCCTGTTGATCGGGGGGTCGATCGGGTTCCTCTTCTCCTCGCTGGCCATCCGTGCCGTGGGCCGATCTGCCGGCACGGTGGTGCTCGAAGTGCGCCGCCAGTTCCGCGAGCACCCCGGCATCATGAATTACACGGAGAAGCCCGAATACGGACGGGTCATCGGCATCTGCACGGCGGCGGCGCAGCGGGAGCTGGCCACGCCGGCGCTCCTGGCCATCCTGGCCCCGGTGATCATCGGCTTCGGCATCAATTACCTCGCCCTGGGCGCGTTCCTCGCCGGCACCATCCTGACCGGCCAGCTGCTGGCCAACACGCTGTCCAACTCCGGCGGGGCGTGGGACAACGCCAAGAAGTACATCGAGGACGGGAACGAAGGGGGCAAAGGCTCCGAGGCCCACAAGGCCGCCGTCATCGGTGACACGGTGGGGGACCCTTTCAAGGACACGGCGGGCCCGGCGCTGAACCCGATGATCAAGGTCATGAACCTGGTGTCACTCCTCATCCTCCCGGCCGTGATCACGTTGCGGAACAACAACGGCGCGCGCTACGCCATCGCCGGCATCGCGCTGGTCGTACTCCTCGGGGCGCTCGCCTACTCGAAGCGGGCGCCGCAGGCGATGGACGCCGAGGCGGAGTCGATCCGTGAGGCTGAGGCACCGGCGGTGGCGTCCGCCGATTGACCTGGTCACAGGCAGAGAAAGCCGTTCGGTGGCCAGTCGGCGCGCCCACCCCGCTCTTGACAGGCGGGTCGGCGGACCCTCACTCTGACACGACCATGCTCCCCCACTTTCTCGTCCGTGTGATGCCCCGCGGGGTGCGCCATGGGTAAGGCACTCGTCATCGTCGAGTCGCCCGCCAAGGCGCGCACCATCAGCGGCATGCTCGGCCCCGACTTCATCGTCGAGTCCTCGGTCGGCCACGTCCGTGACCTGCCCCGCGGCGCGGACGAGGTGCCGGCGGCGTACAAGGGCGAGTCGTGGGCGCGCCTCGGCGTCGACGTCGACAACGGCTTTAAGCCGCTCTACGTCGTGTCGTCCCCGAAGAAGTCCGTCGTGGCCAACCTCAAGAAGCTGCTGAAGACGGCCGACGAGCTCTACCTCGCGACGGACGAGGACCGCGAGGGCGAGTCGATCGCATGGCACCTCTCCGAGGTGCTCTCGCCGACCGTGCCGGTGAAGCGCATGGTCTTCCACGAGATCACCCCGGCCGCGATTGCTCGGGCCGTCGACGAGTGGCGCGAGCTCGACCGCCGGCTGGTCGACGCGCAAGAGGCGCGCCGCATCCTCGACCGCCTCTACGGCTACGAGGTGTCGCCGGTGCTGTGGCGCAAGGTCATGCCGCGGCTCTCCGCCGGACGCGTGCAGAGCGTGGCCACCCGCATGGTCGTCGAGCGGGAGCGTTCCCGCATGCGGTTCCGTTCGGCCACGTGGTGGGACATCGAAGGCATTTTCACCAACGCCGCCGCGCCCGCAGGCTTCGCTGCGACCCTCGTCGCGCTGGGCGGGACCACGATCGCCACCGGCAAGGACTTCGACGAGCAGGGCGAGCAGTCCTCGCGGGCGGCGGTGCGGGTGCTGGGCGGCGAGGAGGCCACCTCGGTGGCGACCGCCCTGGCCGGGCGCAGCTTCACCGTCACCTCTGTCACCGAACGGCCCTTCCGGCGTTCGCCGGCGGCGCCCTTCATGACCTCCACCCTGCAGCAGGAGGCCGGCCGCAAGCTCCGCTTCAGCGCGCAGCGCGCCATGCAGGTGGCCCAGCGCCTCTACGAGCAGGGCTACATCACCTACATGCGGACCGACTCGACCACCCTGTCGGACGAGGCGCTCGGGGCGGCGCGGACCCAGGCCCGGGAGATGTACGGCGACCAGTACGTGCCCGACGCCCCGCGCCGCTACGAGCGCAAGGTCAAGAACGCGCAGGAGGCGCACGAGGCCATCCGTCCCGCCGGTGAGAGCTTCCGGACGCCGGAGGCGGCCGGGCGCGAATTGTCGGGGGACGAGCTCCGCCTGTACGAGTTGATTTGGAAGCGCACGGTGGCCTCCCAGATGAACGACGCCACTGGCACCAGCGCACAGGTCCGCCTCGGCGCCACCGTGCCCGGCGGTGTGGCGGAGGGGCAGGAGGCGGAGTTCGCGGCGAGCGGGAGGGTGATCACGTTCCCCGGCTTCCTGCGGGCCTACGTCGAGGGCGAGGACGACCCCGAGGCCGAGCTGGCCGACCGCGAGGTCGTGCTGCCGGCGCTGGCGGAGGGCGACGTGGTTGAGGGCAGCGCCTTCGAGGCGAAGGACCACACGACGCAGCCGCCGGCGCGCTACACCGAGGCGTCGCTCGTCAAGGCGATGGAGGAGCTGGGTGTCGGCCGGCCCTCCACCTACGCCAGCGTCATCGCGACCATCCTCGACCGCGGCTACGTGTGGAAGAAAGGCACGGCGCTGGTGCCAAGCTTTACCGCCTTCGCCGTCGTCGGGCTGCTCGAGCGCTACTTCGCCAACCTCGTCGACTACGGCTTCACCGCCGCCATGGAGGACGACCTCGACGAGATCGCCGCCGGCAGCGAGGAGTCTCTGCCGTGGCTCACGCGCTTCTACTTCGGCAGCGACGCGCCCGGTGCCATGGCGAGCGACGGGACCGAGGTCGACACGCTCGGGCTCAAGGCGACGGTGGCCGCGCACCTCGAGGAGATCGACGCACGCGAGATCAACTCCATCCCGATCGGCACCGGCACGGACGGTGAGCAGATCGTGGCGCGCGTCGGCCGCTACGGCCCCTATCTGCAGCGCGGCGAGGACCGGGCGTCGATCCCCGACGACCTGGCGCCCGACGAGTTGACGATCTTGCGCGCGGAGGAGATCCTGGCGGCGCCGTCCAACGACCGCGTCCTGGGCACCGACCCCGGGAGCGGGCTCGAGATCGCGGTGAAGGCGGGTCGCTTCGGCCCCTACGTGCAAGTGGGCGAGCTCGTCGAGGGTGGTGAGAAGCCGCGCACCGCCTCGCTCTTCGCGTCCATGGACGCCGCCACGCTCACGCTCGAACAGGCGCTCGAGCTCTTGCGCATTCCGCGCACGGTGGGCACCGACCCCGCGACGGGCGAGGAGATCGTCGCCCACAACGGCCGCTTCGGGCCGTATCTCAAGCGCGGGTCCGACACGCGCAGCCTCACCGGTGAGGACCAGCTGCTCACCGTGACGGTGGAGGAAGCGCTGGCGCTCTTCGCCCAGCCCAAGCAGCGCCGGGGGCGGACGGCAGCGGCGCCCTTGCGCGAGCTCGGCACCGACCCGTCCACCAACCTGCCCATCGTGGTGAAGGAGGGCCGCTTCGGGCCGTACGTCACCGACGGCACCACCAACGCCAGCCTGCGCAAGGGGGACGGCGTCGACTCCATCGACATCGAGCGCGCGTCCGACCTGCTGGCGGAGCGCCGCGCGGCGGGGCCGTCCACGCGCAAGAAGAAGGCCGCGGCCAAGAAGGCGCCGGCCAAGAAGAAGGCGGCGGCCAAGAAGGCCCCAGCCAAAAAGACCCCAGCCAAGAAGACCGCTGCGAAGAAGACGGCCGCCAAGAAGGCGGCGGGCACGCCCGAGGCGGCGCCCACCGACACCTTCTGAGGTGCTCGGGGTGGCCGAGGAGCCAGTGCCCGTCCGTGGCCGGCTGCTCGCGCTCGAGGGGATCGACGGGTGTGGCAAGTCGACCCAGGCCCGTGCGTTGTCGGAGGCGCTCGGGGCCGAGCTGACCTACGAGCCGGGGGCGACGCCGCTCGGCGCGCGCCTGCGCGAGCTGCTCCTCGCCCCCGATGCGCCGCCGTTCGCGGACCGCACCGAGGCGCTCTTGATGGCGGCCGACCGGGCCGAGCACGTGGCGCAAGTGATTGAGCCGGCGCTGGCGGCCGGCGCGTGGGTGGTGACCGACCGCTTCTCGGCCTCCACCATCGCGTACCAGGGGTACGGGCGCGGGCTCGACTCCGACGGGTTGCGCGCCCTGGTGTCGTGGGCCGCGGCCGGCGTCGTGCCGGACCTCTCCGTGCTGGTCGACGTGCCCGTCGAGGTGGCGGCCGCCCGACTGGCCGCGGCGGGGCGCCGCGGCGCCGACCGCCTGGAGCGGCTGGGACCGGACTTCGCGGCGGCGGTGCGCGACGGCTTCTTGGCGCAGGCGGCGGCCGAGCCCAGTCGCTGGCTCGTGGTCGACGGGACGGCGGACGCCAGCGGGCTGACCGCACATATCGTCGACGTGGTGCACGAGCGGTTCGGCGACCCGCCGGCGGCCCGCCGGTGAGCGAGGAGCGGCCGGCCGCCGCCCTCTTCGACGGGGTGGTCGGCCAGGAGGACGCGGTGGGCGCGCTGCGCGCGGCGGCCGCCAACCCGGTGCACGCCTACCTCTTCCGCGGGCCGGCCGGCAACGGCGGCCTGCTGGCGGCGTACGGGTTCGCCGCTGCACTGCTGTGCCCGCACGGCGGCTGCGGCGTCTGCGCCACCTGTCGTGCCGCGCTGGCGGGCACGGATCCCGACCTCCACGTCGTGCGTCGTCGCGGCGCCTCGGTGTCCAAGGAGATGATCCGCCAGGTCGTGCTCCAGGCCCACCGCCGGCCCCTCGCCGCGGCGCGGCAGGTGATCATGATGCTCGACATGCATCTCGTGCTCGACCGTGCGCCGGTGCTGCTCAAGACGCTGGAGGAGCCGCCGGGCGAGACCGTCTTCGTGCTGCTCGCCGACGAGATCACGCCCGAGCTCGTCACGATCGCCAGCCGCTGCGTGGAGGTGCCCTTCCCGGCTGTGCCGCGGTCGGAGATCACCCGGTGGCTCACCGACTCGGGCGTGGCGGCGGACATGGCGGCCGTTGTCGCCGACAGCAGCGGCGGCAACCCGGAACGGGCGCGCATCATGGTGGACGACCCTGACGTGGCCGCCCGGGTCGCACTGTGGGCGTCGGTGCCCGACGAGCTCTCGTCGGCCGGACTGTCCGCCGCCACGTTGACGCGCCGCGTCATGGAGTCGGCCGACCGTGCCGTCGAGCCGCTCCGGGCTGCGCACGAGCGCGAGCTCGATTCTTTGACGGCCGCGGCCAAGGAGATGGGCGAGCGCGCGCTGCCCGGGCGCAAGGAGATCATTGAGCAGTACCAGCGCGACGAGCGCCGCTTCCGGACCGATGCGCTGCGGGCGGGCCTGGGTGTGCTGGCCCGGACCTACCGGGGCCGGGTGGCCCACGCGGCCGCGTCCCGCGCGGTCCCCGCCGGCGACCGGGACGCGCTCGGATCGGCGGCGGCCGTCGGGCTCATCACCGAGGTGGCCCAGGCGCTCCCGCGCAACCCCAACGAGGCTCTGTTGTTGCAGTCCTTGTTCGTTCGCCTCGCTGCCCTGGCCTCCTGATCCGCCGGACGACCGGTTCGCCGGCCTTGATGCACCGCGCGGACAACCCCGGTGTGGTTAGAGTCTCGCCAGCATGTCCACGAAGGGGCACACGGGAGGGGGGGTTGCATGCTGGCCGTGACGTTCGCGGACCTGAGGTACCGCGCCCGCCAGTTCCTCATCGCCGTCGTCGGCGTCGGCCTGGTGTTGGCCGTGGCCCTGGCGATCACCGGCCTGGCCGACGGGTTCCACGCCGAGGTGCAGAACTTCGTCAACTCAGCGGGGGCTTCGAACTGGGTCATGGCCAAGGCGGCCGAAGGCCGGGTGACCCCGTTCGCCGCCTTCCCGTCGTCGGACGTGGCCGCCATCGCTCGGGAGCCGGGAGTGCGTCGCGCTTCCCCGATGATCTTCGCGGCCTCGCAGGTCTTGCACACCGCCGACTCATCCACGCCGCTGACGGCGAACCTCATCGGGATCGCGCCGGGCGGCCTCGGCGCACCGCACGTCGTGTCGGGTCACGGCGTCACGGGGCCCGGGCAGGCCGTGGTGGACTCCAAGGTGACCACGCAGCTCGGCAGCACGGTGCAGGCGGGGGGGCGCGCCTTCACCGTGGTCGGCGTGGTCGACGGCGCCACCATGCTGGGCGGGGGCCCGAACGTGTACATGACGGTGGCCGACGTCGACCAGGTGGTGACCGGCGGGAAGCCGCTCGTCACCGCGGTGCTCGTCGACGGCACGCCGACCCACGTCCCGGACGGCCTCGTCGTGCTGGCACCCTCGACCGTCATCACCGACACCATGGGGCAGCTCAAGTCGGCGGTCGCGAGCATCAACAGCAGCCGCTGGATGATGTGGATCATCGCCGCGGTGATCGTCGCGGCGATGCTCTACGTGGCCGCGCTCGAGCGCAAGCGTGACTTCGCGGTCCTCAAGGCACTCGGATCCTCCTCGCGGACCCTGTTCCTCAGCCTGGTGCTCGAGGCCGTGGTGGTCACGTTGCTGGCGGCCGTGCTGGCCGAGGTCCTCGCCACCCTGCTGACCCCGACCTTCGCCCAGCCGATCGACATCACGCCCGACGCCCGTTTGGCGCTCCCGCTGGTGGCGATCGTGGTCGGCGCGGTGGCCAGCGTGACCGCACTGCGCCGGGTGACCAGCGCCGACCCAGCGGCGGCCTTCTCGTGAGCGATCACCTGGTCGTCGACGACCTCACGGTGACCTTCGAGACCGGGGGCTACGTCATCAAGCCCCTCGACGGGCTGACCTTCACCGCGCAGGACGGCGAGCTGGTGGTCCTGCTCGGCCCGTCCGGCTGCGGCAAGACGACGCTGCTCTCGTGCATCGCCGGGCTGTTGACCCCGACGTCGGGTCAGATCCGCTTCGGGGACATCGTCGTCAACCAGCTCAAGGGTCCCGCCATGTCGGAGTACCGCCGCCAGACCGTGGGCGTCGTGTTCCAGGCGTTCAACCTCATTCCCAGCCTCAGCGCGCGGGGCAACGTGGTGGTGCCGATGCGGCTCTCCGGCGCCTCCCGGGCCACGGCCAAGGCACGAGCCGACGAGCTGCTCGAGCGCGTGGGCCTCGGCGAGCGCACGCATCACCGCCCCGCCCAGCTGTCGGGCGGCCAACAACAACGCGTGGCCATTGCCCGTGCGTTGGTGCACGAGCCCCCGCTCGTCGTGGCGGACGAGCCCACGGCGCACCTGGACCACATTCAGGTCGAGGGGATCCTGCGCCTCCTGCGCGACCTGGCCAGCCCGGGACGGATCGTGGTGGTGTCGACCCACGACGACCGCGTCACCCAGCTGGCCGACCGGGTCGTCGAGATGGCCCCGCACTTCTCCGACGCGGACCGCCAGCCCGAGGAGGTCAAGCTGGCCGCCGGCGAGGTGCTCTTCCGGCAGGGCGAGCGCGGCGAGCTCATCTACCACCTCGAGACGGGCCTGCTCGAGGTGTACCGGGAGCTGGCCGACGACACCAACGAGGTCCTGGCACGGATCGAGCCGGGCAACTACGTCGGCGAGCTCGGGCCGATCCTCAACCTGCCGCGCAGCGCCTCGGTCCGGGCGCTCGAGGTCTCGGTCGTGACGGGCTACACGGTCAGGGCCTTCCGGAAGGACCACCCGCACCACGTGGTCGAGCAGTAACCCAAGCTGCGACCAGGCCGGAGTTCGGCTACGAATAGGGGTGTGGCCGGGAATGACCTCGGGGGTGGCGGCGAACGCTCGCCCGCGCCCGGCGCCACCCGCGACCCTGCGTTGACCGGCCTCGAGATCCGCGTCCTCGGTCCCGTCGAGATCGCCGTCGGCGGGCGCCCGGTGGACGTCGGCGGCGTCAAGGCCCGTGCGCTCATGGCCCGCCTGCTGATCGATCGGGGGCTCGTGGTCTCGGTCGACCGTCTCGTGGACTCGCTGTGGGCGGACCACGACGGGAGCGGCGCTGAGATCGCGCTCCGCTCCACCGTCTCGCGGCTGCGCAAACGGCTCCGCGAGGCGGGGGCGGTGGACCCCATCGTCACCCGCGCCCCCGGCTACCTGCTCGAGCTGCCGGCGGAGGCGACCGACGTGTTCCGTTTCGAGCAACTGGTGGCCGACGGCCGCGGCCAACTCTCCCGCCGGAGGCCGCGCGAGGCGACCCGCGTCCTGTGGGAAGCCCAGGCGCTGTGGCGCGGGCCCGCCTACAGCGAGGTCTGCGACGAGCCCTTCGCGCGGGCCGAGGCGCGCCGGCTCGAGGAGTTGTTGCTGTCGGCCATTGAGCTGCGCATCGACGCCGGACTGACGATGGGGCACCACCACGCACTCATCAGCGAGCTCGAGACGCTGACGGGCGCCAACCCCATGCGCGAGCGCCTGTGGTCGCAGCGCATGCTCGCGCTCTACCGGTCCGGCCGGCAGGCAGAGGCACTGCGGGTCTTCCAGGACCTGCGCACATTGCTCGTCGACGAACTCGGGATCGAGCCGGGCACCGACGTCACCTGGCTGGAGCACGCTATCTTGAGCCAGGACCCGGTCCTCGACTTCGCTCCCATGCCCGAGCAGGGCGACCCCCCGGCGCAGCCGGACTCGGAGGCGGGCGGACCCGTGGCCACCACGAGCTCGTACCGCGTGCGGCTGCCGACTGCCGGCAACGAGGGCCCGTTGGTCGGGCGAGAACGAGAATCGGCCCGGCTGCGCGAGTGGTGGGAGGCGGACACGCGGGGTGACGCGCAGCTGCTGTTGGTCGACGGTGACGCCGGTATCGGCAAGACGCGGCTGGTGGCTGATCTGGCCCGGGCGGTGGAGGCAGAGGGCGTGGTGGTGCTGTGGGGGCACTGCGACGAGGAGCCGGTGGCGCCCTTCCAGCCCTTCGCCGAGGCATTGGGGCGGTATTTCCAGTCGTTGTCGGCGGACCAGATCTCGCGGATGCCCGAGTGGCAACTGGCGGAGCTCTCGAGGTTGGTCGTCCGGCTGCGCGAGTACGTCCCGCTCCCAGAAGAAGAGGTGACGGATCCCGAGAGCGAGCGCTTCCGCTTCTTCGAGGCGGTCTCGGCGACGCTCGACGAGTTGTCGGACCGGTCCTTCCTGCTGCTCGTCCTGGACGACCTCCATTGGGCGGACGAACCCACGCTGCTGCTGATGCGTCACGTGCTGCGGGGAGCCGACCCGACGAAATTCGGCATCGTCGGGATGTACATCGACACCGAAGTGCCCGCGGACCATCGGCTGCGCGGGCTCCAGGCGGATCTGCGCGCCGAGCACGCGGTGGACACCGTCCACTTGGAAGGTCTGCAACTGCCCGCCGTCGAGGAGTTGGTGCGCGCCGGCGGCCTGGCTCCGGCTGCGCTGGCCGGGGAGCTCTTCTCGCTGACGGAGGGCAACCCGCTCTTCGTCGACGAGATGGTGCGCCAGCTGCGCGACCACGAGGCGGTGGCGGACGACGCCCTCCTCCCCCCCGATCTCAACCCGCCGGAGGCCATCCGGGAGTTGGTCGGCCGTCGGGTGTCCCGGCAGCCCGCGGACGTGATCTACCTGCTCCAGGCGGCCGCGGTGGCCGGCCCGACCTTCGAGGCAGGGATCGTGGGGGTCGCCGCCGAGCTCACACCGGACCAGCGCCTCGAGGCGCTCGACCGGGCCGAGGAGTCACGCCTGCTGCGCCGGGTCGGCGAGGTCGGGGACCGCTACGCCTTCACGCACGCACTGGTCCGGGGCGCCATCTACGGCGAGCTGTTGCGCGGCAGGCGGGTGCGCTATCACCACAAGATCGCGGTGGCGACGGAGAAGGCGCACGCGGACGCCGTCGACAGCTACGTCAACGAGCTGGCGCACCACTTCTCCATGGGTGCTGCCCTGGCCGACGCGCAGAAGGCCGTGACCTACTGCACCGCCGCCGGAGAGCGCGCGCTGCGACTGCTCGCCTTCGAAGAGGCGGTCGGGCACTTCGCCCGCGGACTCGAGGTCGCCGAGCAGTACGGGGAGCACGATGCCGCGATCCGCTGCGACCTGCTGATCGCGCTGGCGGAAGCGCAGAACCGGGCGGGCGACGCAGTGCGCGCCAACGCCAACTTCGAGCGCGCGGCGGCGCTGGCCCGCACGATGGGTGATGCCGAACGGCTGGCGGCGGCGGCGCTACGCGCTGGGACCTTGAGCTACCTCGGCATCGTGGACACGAGCCCAGAGCAGCTGAGGCTGCTCGAGGAGGCGCTCTCCGCGCTGCCCGAGGAGGACTCCCACGTGCGTGCCATGGTCCTGGCGCGCTTGGGCCTCTTTGCCGCCTACAGCTCCGGCCTCCCGGCGGCGGGGGCGCGCGAGCGCGCGAGGGAGCTCAACACCGCGGCGGTGGCGATGGCACGCCGCCTCGACGACCGTAATGCGCTGGGCTATGCGCTCAATGCCCGCATGCATGCGTTGTGGGGCGTCGACCCGGCCCCCGAGCGCATGGCGGCCGGGACGGAGCTCGGTGAGATCGCGGACGACGTCGGGGACGAGTTGCTGGCCCTGCACGGGCACATGTGGCGGATCCGGGAGCTGTTGGTACAGGGCGACGTCGACGCGGTCCACGAGGAGGTCGCGCGCTTCGAGGCACGAGACACCGGTCCGGTTCATCCGCTGTCGGCCTCCTACTCGTGCAACGTTGCGGCCATGCTGGCGCTCATTGAGGGGGACTTCGCCCGCGCCGACGAGCTCGCGCCCCGCGCGATGGAGAAGGCCGAGGGCTACAACGACATGGTCCTCAGCTTCCACGTGGCCCTCATGCTGTGGACGTGGTGGCAACGCGACGAGCTGGCGATGCTCGGCAACACGTTCCGCGAGGCGGTCGCCGAGGCACCGACCGAGTACCCGGTGGTGCGCGCGGCCGCCGCGCTCATCCGGGCCGAGTCCGGCGAGCCCGACGTGGCCCTCGCACAACTGCAGGACCTGTCTCGAATGGGGTGGGAGACGATCGCGGACGATCAAACCGAGGGCGTGTCCCTCGCCATCACGGCTGCCGCCTGCGGGACGATCGGCTACCGCGCGCGCGAGTACGCCGAACAGCTGTACGAGCACATGCGGCCCTACGCGGGGACCGCCGTGGTGATCAGGGCGCCGGCCGCGGCCTGCCTGGGACCGGCCGACCACTATCTCGGCCTGCTCGCCGCGGCCACTGGGGACCTGGCGCTGGCCGAGGTGCACGACGAGGCCGCCCTGCGGCTGGCCAAGCGGATGCATTCGGAGCCGTTCGCCACCGCGGCGGAGGTGGAGTTGGCCCGGACGCTGCGCCAACGCGGCCGGGCCGGCGACGACGAGCGGGTCGCGGTGCTGCTGCGCACCGCCGAGGAGGCGGCGCTGCGTCTGGGGCTGGCCCGCCTGGCCCGACTGGCCGCGGACCCCGGGCCGGCCTGAGCGATCAGCCCGCGGGCGCGGCGTCCCCGGCAGAAAGGCGGGCGTCGGCCTCCCTGATGCGCCGACTCATGCCGCGCAACAGCGTGTTGCGGATGGCCGGGATCGACATGATGGCGTCGAATTCCCTGGGTCCGATGACGAGGACGTCGAGCGCGGTCGTGGCGGTGACGGTGGCGTTCCTCGGCGCAGCCTCGATCGCCCCCAACTCTCCGAAGTAGTCGCCGGGACCGAGCACGTTGACGACCGTGCCTCTTCGGGTCACCGTCACCTCTCCGTCCACGATGATGAAGAGCTCACGGCCGAGGCGGCCCTCCCGGAGGATCACCTCCCCCGCGTCGATGGCGAGGTGCTCGCACAGGGACGCGAGCTCGACGAGCTGCGCGTCGGTGCAGCCGGCGAACCACGGCAGGCCCTTCAGTCCCGAAGGAATGAGCGCACGCTCGCCCGACGCATCGTTCCCCATGTTCCTCCCTTCCGCAGGCGCGGGCGAGGCCGTCACCTCGGGTCGGCGTCGTCGCGCCGTCTGGCTCCTGCGTCCTGTTCGTCGAGGGCGGCCGCCAACCGGGCGTCGGCAGTCCGGAGCCGGCGGGCCATGCTCTTGAGAAGGGCGTCGCGGAAGCCTGGGATCTCGGCCATGGCCGCGAACTCACGGGGCCCGATGATCAGCACGTCGAGGTCCGAGAGGGCCGTGACCGTCGCGTTGCGCGGGCCGGGGTTCATCGCCGCCAGCTCGCCGAAGAACTCACCGGGGCCCAGCGTGTTGACGCGGCGTCCCTTCTGCGTGACGGCGACGGTGCCCGACAGGATCAGGAAGAACTCGCGGCCGATCCGGCCCTCGCGGGCCAGGACCTCGCCTTCACCGACCTGGATCCTCTCGGACAGCCGGGCGACTTCTTCGAGCTGCGCGTTCGTGCAGTCCCGCAGAGGCTCCACGGCTTTCAGCCGGTCGATGGTCGCCTGTCGTCCCAGGGTCGATACCAAGTCTCGTTTCCTTCTTCCCAGCCCGGTGGTGCGTGCCCCCGGTGCGCTCCGGACGGGCACAGCAACTATGAACCTCCCTGTTTGCATCAGCGTTGCAGGCCCGTCCCGGTTCGCGCCGGATCCCGTCATGCAGCTCCGGTGCGCGCTGGGGTGCATCCTGACCTGGGAAAAGTATCAAGGCAGGAGGTCCCAAATCGGTGACAAATCTGTCATCGCGCGTTTCATGATGCTCACGACCGCCGACTCCGGAAGCGCGGTGGGGCACGGCGCACGGATTCCGATCGGCTGCTGGCACCCGGTGGACGGTTCCGTCGTCCGGCTGTGGGGCTGGGCGGGGATCGAGGACGTGGGATGGCCCGGCAGGTGATTGTGCGCTGCCGCCCCTCGGTGCCGTCCGGGATCGGCCCTCGCGTACACTTGCTGCTCGGCCTCCCGCCCCATCAGGGCTTTCCGGGAGCGTCGCGGTCGCCTGGGTAGCTCAGTCGGTAGAGCAGCGCACTCGTAATGCGCAGGTCGTCGGTTCGAGTCCGACCTCAGGCTCCAGGTCAGAGACCATTTCCTCACCGATGAGGGGACC
>Ga0306920_100002083_pt1 | contig 25108 bp, 23 predicted proteins | sample flu12Cox44000170_FD_204666 | JGI IMG/M metagenome (GOLD analysis project Ga0306920, IMG submission 204666) | Lab enrichment of tropical soil microbial communities from Luquillo Experimental Forest, Puerto Rico - flux4day.12C.oxic.44.000.170 (v2)... | ecosystem: Environmental > Terrestrial >...
GAAGCTCTCGCGCGGCCGCCGGACCCGTGCGCGCGGCCCGTCCGGCCCGGCCAGGATCGCGCCCTCGGCAGCCACCGCGATCAGTTCGCCGCCGGTCCGCAGCAGCACCGGGCCGTCCCGGCTGGCCGAGATCGCCACCCGGCCCTGCCCGAGGGCGGCGAGCACCGCGCCCGGCTCGGGGCTCTCGCACTCGGCCCAGGTGGTGGGGCTGCCGGGCGGCGCGTCGTCGCCGGGCCGGTGCCAGTCGCTGCCGCCGACCGCTACCGCGGCCGGATCCCAGGCCAGCCACCAGGCCAGCGGCGCGGTCCAGCGCCGGTCCAGCCAGCTCCAGTGCCACACCTCGACCAGCGGCGGGCGCTCGCGCATGGGCAGTGTCCAGCTGAGCTGGCCGCCGATGGGATGGTTCACCGACAGCAGCCCGCCCGCCCGCCGGGTGTGCGCCAGCCACTCGTCGGCCGGCTGCCGGAAATCCACCCAGCCCACATCGCCCAGTGCGCCCGCGTGCCCGCCGGGGGTGGTCACCTCCTGGCCGGGCAGCAGCGCGATCCCCTGCCTGGCGGCCGCGCCGGGCAGCTCCCGGTGATGGCTGACCGTGTTGTGATCGGTGACCGCGAGAAAATCAAGCCCCAGGCTGGCTGCATAACGAGCGAGCGCGCCGACCGTCTGCTCCCCATCCGAGTGCACGGTGTGGGTGTGCAGGTCGCCGGCCAGCCACCGCCGCCCGGCCGCCGCGGGCAGCACCCGGGCCGGGGGCCGGTCCCCGCCGGGCAGCGGTGGCGGCGGGGCGGGCTCCGGCGCCGGTGCCAGTTCACCTGGCCGGCTGCTGATCTCGGCGGTCAGCTGGTAGGTCACGCCGCCAGGCGGCACCTGGTAGAGCCCGAGCACCACCTGCCAGCGGCCGGGCTCCAGCTCGCCCGCCAGGTAGCCGGGGGTAGCCGCGCCGCTGGTGATCACGAACGACTGGCGGGCACCGCCGGACCAGCCGCGGAACCCGGCCGCACCGAGACAGCCCAGGTCGAGCACCGCGGCGGAGCGGTCATACGCCAGTTCCACCCGCAGCCCGCAGGCGCCGGGCGGGATCTCCACCGGCAGGTACTGCCAGGCCGACGCCACCTGGTCGGCCATCGTCCACCGGCCACGGTGCCTGGTCACAGGAGCCATGACTCCATCCGACCACCCGCCTGCGGGCACCTACAATCCGGCCATGGATCCCGCCGTGCCAGTGACCCGGCGGTGGCCACGGATCGGGCGCAGCCCGCATGATGCGGAGATCCTGCGGCTGGCGCTGCCGGCCTTCGGCGCGTTGGTGGCCGAGCCGCTGTTCTTGCTGGCCGACGCGGCGATCGTGGGCCGGATCGGCACCACCGCGCTGGGTGGCCTGGGGGTGGCCGGCCAGGCGCTGACCACGCTGGTCAATGTCTCGATCTTCCTGGCCTACGGGACGACCGCGGCGGTGGCCAGGCAGCTGGGGGCCGGTCACCGGCAGGCGGCTATCCGGCAGGGCATCGACGGGCTGTGGCTGGCCGGCCTGATCGGGGTGATGGTGCTCGCGCTGGGCTGGCCGCTGGCGCCGCAGATCACCGCCATCTTCGGCGCGTCCGCCGCGGTGACCGGCGCCGCGGTCACCTACCTGCGGATCAGCCTGCTGGGCGCGCCTGCCATGCTGGCGGTGCTGGCCGGCACCGGGGTGCTGCGCGGCCTGCAGGACACCCGCACCCCGCTGGCCGTGGCCGTCGCCGCCGCCAGCGTGAACGTCGCGCTGAACGCGCTGTTCGTGCTCGGCCTGCACTGGGGCATCGCCGGCTCCGCCTGGGGCACGGTCATCACCCAGAACGCGGCGGCCGCGGTCTACCTGGCCATCGTCGCCCGGGGTGCCCGCCGGGCCGGGGTATCGCTCGGGCTGGACCGGCCGGGGCTGCGGGCCTCGGCCACGGCCGGGGCCGGGCTGCTGGTGCGCACCCTGTCCCTGCAGGCGGTGCTGGTGGTGATGACCGTGGCCGCGGCCCGGCAGGGGGACGACGCGATCGCCGCCCACCAGATCGCGTTCCGGCTGTGGCTGCTGCTGGCGCTGGCGCTGGACGCCATCGCGATCGCCGCGCAGGCGATCACCGGCCGCTACCTGGGTGCTGGCGATGTGCCCGGGGCGCTGGCGGCCACCCGCCGGATGACCGGCTGGGGCGCGCTCTACGGGCTGGTCTTCGGGGCCATGCTGCTGGCCGCCCGGCCGTTCCTGCCCGCCGCGTTCGCGGCCACTCCCGGCGTCTCCCGGCTGCTGCTGGCGGTGCTGCTGATTGCGGCCGTCCAGCAGCCGGTCGGCGGGGTGGTGTTCGTGCTGGACGGGGTGCTGATCGGGGCCGGGGACCAGAACTACCTGGCGCTGGCCGGGCTGGCTACCGCGGCGGTGTTCGCGGCCGCCGCCTGGTACGTGCATGTCAGGCACGGTGGCCTGGTAGCGCTGTGGCTGGCCTACAGCGTGTGGATGCTGGCCCGGTTCGTGACCCTGACGCTGCGTGCCCGCGGCACCGCCTGGCTGGTCACCGGCGCCACCCGGCGCTGATACCCCGGGCCCGTTGACGACCGGAATTCAACGTGCGTAGAATTCAACAGGCGTTGAGATTCGGGTGAGGGCCGGGAGGCAGCCATGTGGGCAATGATCGTCAAGGAGTTCCGGCAGCTGCGGCGGGACCGGCGGACGCTGGCCATGATGATCGTGCTGCCGGTGCTGCTGCTGATCGTGTTCGGCTACGCCGCCAGTTTCGACGTGACGACGATCCCCACCGTGACCGCCGGGCCGCAGGCCACTGCCGTCGCCGCTCAGCTGGGCAAGCCGTTCGACGTGGTGGCCACCGCCCCGGACGAGGGCCGGACCTGGGCCGAGCAGCAGCTGCGGGACGGCAAGGCGGCCGCGGCGGTGATCGCTGGCACCGGGCCGGCGCAGGTGCTGATCGACGGCAGCCAGCTGTTCACCGCCAAGGCGACGCTGGCCGCCCTGGCCGCCAAGCAGCAGGCGGCCAGCAGGGCAGGGGTGGCAACCCAGCCGCCGCAGGTGACGGTCCTGTACAACCCGGAGCTCACCACCAAGGACATCATGATCCCCGGCCTGTGCGGGGTGGTCCTGGTGTTCATCGGGACGATCATCACCGCCCTCGGGGTGGTGCGCGAGCGGCAGTCCGGCACCCTGGAGCAGCTGGCGGTCATGCCGCTGCACCCCCGCGACGTGTTCCTGGGCAAGATCGTGCCGTACTTCGGGGTGGCCGCGCTCGACCTGGCGATCGTGGTGGGAGTCGGGGTTGGCGTGTTCGGGGTCCCGTTCAACGGGTCCTATGCCGTGTTCGGGCTGGGGTCGATCCTGTTCCTGTTCGTCACCCTTGGCCTCGGCGTGCTGATTTCGAGCGTCTCGGAGAACCAGGGCCAGGCCATCCAGCTGTCGATGATGGTGATGCTGCCGCAGGTGCTGCTGTCCGGGCTGATCTTCCCGCTGTCCTCGATCGCGATCGGCGTGCGCTGGATCTCGTACCTGCTGCCGCTGACCTACTTCAACGAGATATCCCGCGGGGTGATGCTGCGGGCCGAGCCGATCGGCTCGCTCTGGCAGCCCTTCGTCTTCCTGGCGCTGCTGGGGCTGATCGTATTCACCCTGGCCACGCTCAGGTTCCGCAGCTATCTGGCGCCGGCGAGCACGCGCCGGGCGCGGCGCGGGCACGCCGGCGGTGCCGGCCCCGCCCCCGAGCCGGCCGGGCCGGCCGCTGGCGAGCTGGGCGAAGTCGCCAGCACCGGACCGGGGACAGCCGCGGGGAGCACGTCATGACCGGCCCCGGGTCAGGCCCGGCCGGCCCGGCGGCAGCTGTCGATGCGGACTGGTGGGGCAGCGAGGCCGTATCCGTCCGGTTCGGGGAGAAGGTGGCGCTCGATCACGTGAGCTTCCGTGCCGAGCCCGGCCAGGTGAGCGCGGTCGTCGGGGGCGACGGCGCGGGCCGGACCACCCTGCTGCGCTGCCTGGCCGGCGCGCTCACCCCGCACAGCGGGCAGATCCGGCGGCCGGCGGCGGCACGGATCGGGTATCTGCCCGCCAGCTCCGGCACCTACCCGGACCTGTCGGTGGCTGAGAATCTGGCGTTCCGCGCTGCCGCATACCAGATGTCCCCGGCCGCGGCCAGGGAGCGGAGCGGCCAGCTGCTGGACCGGGCGGGCCTGGCGATGGCCCGGGACCGGCTGGCCGGCCAGCTGTCCGGCGGGATGCGGCAGAAACTGGGTGTCATCGCGGCCATGCTGCACGGGCCCGGCCTGCTGGTGCTGGACGAGCCAACCACCGGGGTGGATCCGGTGAGCCGGGCTGACCTGTGGTGGCTGATCGCCCGCGCCGCCGCCGACGGCGCGGCGGTGGTCATGGCGACCAGCTACCTCGATGAGGCCGAGCGGGCGGCCAGCGTGCTCGCGCTGGACGCGGGCCGGGAACTGGGCCGGGGAACGCCGGCCCAGATCATCGCGGCCATGCCGGGCACCTTGCAGGCCAGTGACGCCCCGCCGGCCGGGGAGGCCAGGCGGCGGGCCTGGCGGCGCGGCGGCCGGTGGCGGATCTGGGATCCGGAGAGCAAGCCCGGTCTCACGGCCGGCGCCGGGACAGCGCTGGTCACACCGGATCTGCAGGACGCGGTCACCGTCGCCATCCTGGCCCGCGAGCTGGCCGGGGGCGATCCGCGATGAGCGACGCACTCGCGCAGTGCCGGCAGGTGACCCGCCGGTTCGGGCCGTTCACCGCCGTGGATCGGGTCGACCTGCGGCTGGACCGGGGCGAGGTGGTCGGCCTGCTCGGCGCGAACGGGGCGGGGAAGACCACCGTGATCAGGATGCTGCTCGGGCTGCTGGCCACCTCCGGCGGCGAGGTGGAGCTGTTCGGTGAGCCGCCGTCCCGGCGGACCCGCCAGCGCATCGGTTATGTCCCGCAGACGCTGGGGCTGTACGACGATCTCACGCCTGCGGAGAACCTGGAGTTCTCGGCCGCGGCGTTCGGAATCCGGGGGGATGGTGCCGTTGCCCTGCCGGAGTCACTGCGCGGGTACAGCCGGACGGTGGTCGGCTCGCTGCCGCTCGGGGCGCAGCGCGGCGCCGCGTTCGCGCAGGCGCTGGCTCACCAGCCCGACCTGCTGATCCTGGACGAGCCGACCTCCGGGGTGGACCCGCTGGCCCGGGCCAGGCTGTGGGAGACCGTCGCGGAGGCAGCGGTCGCGGGGACCGGGGTGCTGGTCACGACCCACTACATGGAGGAGGCCGGTGAGTGCGACCGGCTGCTGGTGATGGCCGAAGGCCGGGTCGTGGCCGAAGGCACGGCCAGCCAGATCATCGGCAGCGCGCGGGTGACCATGGTGGAGGCCGCGGACTGGGCGGCGGCGTTCGGCGCGCTGGAGGCCGGCGGGCTGGCAGTAGCACTGGTGGAGACGACGCTGCGGGTGCCCGGCGCCGATCCGGCGCGGGTGCGCCAGGCACTAGCCGGGCTCCCGGCGCAGGTTACCGACGGCCCGGCCACCCTGGATGAGCGCTTCTTCGAGCTCACTCTCGCCGCGGCCGGGGCCCGGGCCACCGGATGAGTGGTCGGCCGCAGACCGGAAACGCCCCCGCGGGACCCGCCCGGCGGGGCGGCCGCAGCGGCCGCCGGGGCGGCGACAGCGGCACCCGGGAGGCCATCCTGGCCGCGGCGCGGGCCCGGTTCGGCGATTACGGCTACGACGGCGCCACCATCCGGGGGATCGCCGCTGACGCCGGAGTGGACGCCGCCCTCGTGCATCACTTTTTCGGTACCAAGGAACGGCTGTTCGTGGCCGCGATGCGGCTGCCGATGGTGCCCGGCGAACTGGTCGACAGCGCGCTGGCGGCCGCGGCCAGCGATCCCGGCCGCAGCCTGGGCGAGCAGATGCTGCGCACGGTGCTGGGGGCGTGGGACGTGGCCGAGATGCGGGCAACCTTCCTGGGCCTGCTCCGCTCGGCGGTCACCAGCGAGCAGGCGGCGGCCATGCTGCGGGAGTTCGCGACCGAGGCCATCCTGGGCCGGATCGCGGGTGCGGCTGGCGGCCCGGCCGGGCGCGCGGCGGAACCCGCCGCCGACGCGCAGCTGCGGGCCGCCCTGGTGGCCAGCCAGGTGCTCGGCCTGGCCCTGACCAGGTATGTACTCGCGCTCGAGCCGCTGGCCGCGGCCAGCACCGACGACCTGGCCCGGGCCATCGGCCCGACCCTCGACCGCTACCTGACCGGCGGCATCGGCTAGGCCGCGGCCCAGCCCGGGCCGCGTGCGGTCACGGCTTGCGGGCCACCCCGCCGTGCGCCGAGGTCACTTCCGGGGCGGGCTCGTCCCCGGGGTCGGCGCGCCAGGTGTGCACATACACCACCCCCGGCGGGACCAGCTGCAGGCCGTCGAAGAACCGGCAGACCTGGGCATGGCTGCGCAGCGTCTGCGGGGTGGCCACCCGCTCGTTGTAGCGGCGCTGCGCCTCGGCCTGGCCGGCCCCGATATCGCTGGCCGGGTGCGAGATGGCCAGGTAACTGCCAGGCTGCAGGGCGGCCAGGTAGCGGGCGACGAGGTCATAGGGGTCCTCGGAGTCCTGCACCAGATGCAGCACCCCGATCAGCATGAGCGCCACCGGCTGCTCGAAGTCGAGGGTGCGGGCCGCCTCGGCCAGGATGGGGCCGGGATCCCGCAGGTCGGCTTCCAGGTAGGCGGTGGCGCCTTCGGGGGTGCTGGTCAGCAGTGCCCGCGCGTGGGCCAGCACGATCGGGTCGTTGTCCACGTAGACGATCCGCGACGTGGGCGCGGCGGCCTGGGCCACCTCATGGGTGTTGTTCGCGGTCGGGATACCGGTGCCGATATCGAGGAACTGCCGGATCCCGGCCTCGGTGGCCAGGAACCGTACCGCCCGGGCGAGGAAGGCACGGTTGGCCTGGACCCGGAAGCGCAGCCCCGGGGTCACGGCAAGCACCCGCTCGGCAGCTTCCCGGTCAGCCGCGAAATTGTCCTTGCCGCCGAGCCAGTAGTCGTAGACCCGGGCCGGGTGCGCCACGCTGGTGTCGATCTCGGCGGGCCTGTCCCGGCTCGGGACGATGCCGCTGGACCACGGGTCTGTCATCAGGGCTCCTCACCTGCGCCGGGCTTGCCCGCGACCCCGCACCACGCGGTCACTTCCGCCGGTGCCGCCTGGCCCGGGAAATTGTCTTCCCGCCGAGCCAGCAGCTGAGGATCCGGGCGGAAGGGGCGGTCCCGGTGTCGATCCGCGACGACGTGCCCGGCCTGACAGCCTGGGGTGGCCGGTCCGTCATGTCGCGCCTCCCAGCCGCGGGTGGGCGATATCCGATGCTGTGACCGCAGCATAACGGGCAGTGTGCGCCGTTGCCCCGGCGGGCTGCGGCCGGGTGGGTTAGCTCAGCTACTATCCATCTGATGGACGCCTTGCTCGGGTCGTGCTCGCTGGCTGAGCTCAGGCAGCGCACCGGTTTCAAATGGGCGACCCATCCCGCCGATGTGCTGCCCGCCTTCGTGGCGGAGATGGACTTCGACCTCGCGCCGGCGATCAAGACCGCGGTCATCCGCGCCATCTCGGCCGGTGACTGCGGTTACGCGCATAAGGGCACCCTCGGTGAGGCGTACGCGTCGTTCTCCGCCAGCCGGCTGGGCTGGGACGTGAACCCGGACTACGTCTACCCCATCCCGGATGTCATGACCGGGCTGGCCGAGGTGATCGCGGCCATCACCCCGCCCGGCTCGGGGATTGTCATCAACCCCCCGGTCTATCCGCCGTTCTGGTTCCGGTTCGGGTTCTCCGGGCGGCGGATCATCGAGGCGCCGCTGGCCCGGGACGCGGTCGGCCGGTATGACCTGGACCCGGCGGCCATCGATGCCGCGCTCAGCCAGCCGGGTGCGGCTGCCTACCTGCTGTGCAGCCCGCACAACCCGACGGGCAATGTGTGGTCGGCGGGCCAGCTGGCGATGGTCGCCGATCTGTGCCAGCAGCACGGTGCCGCGCTGGTGGTGGACGAGATCCATGCCCCGCTGGTGCTGCCCGGGGCGCAGTACGTGCCGTTCGGCTCCATCGGCCACGAGATGACCGAGCGGGCGTTCGTCTTCACCTCAGCCACCAAGGGCTGGAACATTCCGGGCCTGAAGTGCGGCATCGCGATCGCCGGATCACCCACTGGCAGCGCGCTGCTGGCCGAGCGGTGGGAGGCGCTGCTCGCCGCGCAGCTTGGCGTCCTCGCCTCGGTGGCTGCCTTCACCGGTGGCCTGGCATGGCTGGACGCGGCGGTCAGCCAGCTGGCCGAGAACCGCGGGCTGCTGGCGGGCCTGCTGGCCGAGCAGCTGCCGGCCGTCACCTACGCGCCGCCGCAGGCCAGCTTCCTGGCCTGGCTGGACTGCCGGGCACTGGAGCTCGGTGACGACCCGGCCGCGGTATTTCTTGACAAGGGCCGGGTGGCGGTCAGCCGTGGCCCCGATTTCGGCCCCCAGGGCCACGGTTTCGTGCGGCTGAACATCGGCACCTCGCCCGAGCTGATCACCGAGGCGGTGCGCCGGATGGCCGCGGCGGGCACGGCCGCTAACGCTGGCGCAGCAGGTCGCGGGTGATCTCCAGCTGCCCCAGGTGCTGGTAGACCTCCTCCATCACATGCAGCAGGGCATGGCCCTGGCTGGTGAGCTCCAGCTCGTCCGGCCGTGTGGTCGGATGGCCACCACGGGGGCGGCCGCCGGGCTCCGCCGTCGCCAGATCTGCCCGGAACCGGCGCCCGGCCTCGCCGGCGGCGGCGGCCAGGTCCGCCACCGGGCCAGCGGCCCGGAATTCGGCGGCACGGTCGCGTTCCACCATGCGGCCCGCGACCACGTGCCCGCCCCAGTACTCCATCACCCCCAGGCAGTGCCGGAGGATGGCATAGGGCGAGTTAGCGCCGGGCAGGTCAGGCCGAATATTGGCGAGCTCATCACCTAGCCCGGTGACAATCCCGGTCATTTCCCCGACCGCCCGGTCGATGTAACTGGCAACCGCATCCACGGAAATACCCACCCGGCCATCATGGCCCGGCCAGGGGTGCGCCAGCACCTGGGCCACCAGGATGCGGCCGGGCGGCGATGCGCCAGAACCGGTCCGCAGGGGACGTGGCGGGACGCGTCCGCTGCCGCGCTCCGGGCCTGACCGCCGGGTTCGCGGCGATTAATCCATTATGCGAAAAATGTCCTATCTGTTCATGCCGCAGGTGGCGTGTCAGTCTGTGGTGATGGCCATCTTCCATGGTCACCGAGGCGGAGGGGCCCATGGGCAGGGAAGTTCCGGCGATCATCGTCAGCTTGCAGGACCGGCGGCGGTACCGGGACAAGGTGCGCAGATGCCTGGACGTGCTCGCCCGGATGCTGCACGAATCGCGGTTCAAGGAGGCGCCGCAACAGGTCGGGCTCGAAGTCGAGTTCTACCTGCTGGACCAGGCCGGCCAGGCGGCCATGCGCAACGACGAGGTGCTGGCGGCGATCGCCAGCCCGGCCTGGGCGCCGGAGCTGGGTAAGTTCAACCTGGAGGTGGCGCTGGCGCCGCGCCCGCTGGCCGACGATGCGCTGGCCGGGCTGGAGCGTTACCTGGCGGACAGCCTGGCCCATGGCAACGCGCAAGCGGGGACGGTCGGCACCCGGCTGGCCATGATCGGGACGCTGCCCACGCTGCGTGAGCCCGACGTCGGCCGGGACTCGATGTCGCCAAATCCGCGGTTCCGGCTGCTCAATGAGCAGGTGTGCGAGGCGCGCGGGGAAGAGATGCGGATCTGCATCGAAGGGCCCGATCGGCTGCTCAGCTATGTGGACAGCATCATGCCCGAGGCGGCCTGCACCAGCATCCAGCTGCACCTGCAGGTCAGTCCCGAGGCGTTCGGCAACTACTGGAACGCCGCGCAGGCGATCGCCGCGGTCCAGGTGGCGCTGGGTGCCAACTCCCCCTACCTGTTCGGCAGGGAACTGTGGCGGGAGACCCGGATCCCGCTGTTCCTGCAGGCCACCGACACCAGGCCGGACGAACTCACGGTGCAGGGGGTACGGCCCCGGGTGTGGTTCGGGGAGCAGTGGATCACCTCGGTTCTCGACCTGTTTGCGGAGAACCTGCGCTATTTTCCGGCACTGCTGCCGCTGTGCGAAGACGACGACCCGGTGGCCGACCTGGAAAGCGGCAGCACCCCGGAACTGGCTGAGCTGGCGCTGCACAATGGCACCGTCTGGCGCTGGAACCGGCCGGTGTACGCGGTAGATGACGGGGAGCCGCACCTGCGGATCGAGAACCGGGTCCTGCCGTCCGGGCCGACCGTCACCGATGTCATCGCCAATGCCGCCTTCTACTACGGGCTGGTGCAGACCCTGGCCGAAGCTGAGCGGCCAATCTGGGCCGAGATGTCGTTCGTGACCGCCCGCGACAACCTGGCCGAGGCGGCCAGGCGCGGGATCGACGCCAGCATCCACTGGCCCGGGCTGGGCGAGGTGCCGGTGGCCGAGCTGACGTTGCGCCGGCTGCTGCCGCTGGCGCGGGAAGGGCTCCGCCGCTGCCAGGTCGACCAGCCCCATGCCGACCGGATGCTGGACGTGATCGAGCAGCGCTGCCTGACCGCCCGCACCGGGGCGACCTGGCAGGTGGACACGGTGCATGCGCTGCAGGAGAAGGGTGGCATGGACCGGGAGGCCGCGATGCTGGCGATGACCGAGCGCTACCTGGCGCTGATGCACACCGGCGATCCCGTGCATACCTGGCCGGTAGGCTGACTGCCGGGCGTGCGGGCCCGTGGTTCCCGGGCACCGCCCGGGGCGGCCCAGCGTGGAGCGGCCAGCTAGGCCGCGCCAGCCCTCGGCCTGGGCAGAGCAGTGATGTGGACTCGGCAGCAGATCACCTTTGTGGTGTCGTCAGTGCTTGTCCTCGCGGGCTTTGTTACCGGCGCGCTGCTGGTGCTCGGCCCGGTGCGCATACCCGTCCGCCCGGAAGCGGCCAGGCCAGCGCCCACCCATGCCGTGCCCCGCCCGGACGGGCCGCTGCGATCGCCGTTCACCGGCCAGCGGATCCCCTATCTGCGCCGGGTGCTCGTGGTGAAGATCGACAACATCGTCCTCGCCCGGCCGCAGACCGGCCTGGGCAGCGCGGACATCGTCTATGTGCTGCCGGTCGAGGGCGGGCTGAGCCGGTTCATGGCGGTCTTCTCATCGCACTACCCGGCGGTGATCGGGCCGGTGCGCAGCGCCCGGCAGGACGACATCGATCTGCTCGGCCAGTTCGGCAGGCCCGCGTTCGCCTATTCCGGTGCGACTGCCGCGCTGCTGCCCTACATCCACGCGATCGCCCGGATCGTGGACCTGTACGCGGGCACGGCCAGCGGCTACTACCGGGGCACGGACCGGATCGCGCCGTACAACCTGTACGCCCTTCCGTCGGTGCTGCTGCGGCAGGCTCGCCAGGCCAGCAAGGCACGCGACATCGGGTTCCGGTTCGGCCCGCCGCCACCGGGCGGGCGGCCGGTGCGGTCGGTATCGGTGTCCTACCCGGCGGCCTCGTTCCGGTTCCGGTGGTCGCCGTCCAGGCTCCGCTGGCTGGTATGGATGGATGGCAGCCCGGCGATGACGACCGACAGCGGGCAGCTCGGGCCGGCCACGGTGGTGATCCAGTACACCAGGGTGCGCACCTCCCGGTTTCTGGAGTACGGCAGCCGTCCCCCCTATGCCGAGAGCACCGGCTCTGGCACCGCACTGGTACTGCGCGGCGGCGAGGAATGGCACGTGCACTGGTCCCGGCCGCGGGTGGGGCACGGCACGATCTTCACCACCAGCACCGGGCAGCGGATGACGTTCGCGCGCGGGCAGGTGTGGGTGGTGCTCGCCTACCGGAAGGGCTGACTCAGGCCGGGTAGCGGCGCACCCCCATGGCGTACTCGCAGCCTGCAGCCAGGCCGACGAAGCCGGCCATGTTGCGCAGGAATTCGCCGGGGTCGAAATCCCCGCCAAGGCCATCAAGGTAGGCCTTGTGCTCGCGCAGCGAGGCGATCCCCGCGTCGATGGTGTCGGTGGTGTCCACGAAGTGGCTGGGGTTACCGCTGGCGGCGACGTAAATGGCCGTGATGCCATGCCAGGCCGGGCCGGCATCGGGGAACAGCCAGGAGTTGGCGGCGTCCCGGCAGGCGTCCACGGCAGCCAGCCCGACCACCCGGTGGTCGGCGTGGTTGACCGGGCCCTCGTCGCCCCAGGTGAGGTCGAAGTTCATGGTCAGCACCACCTCGGGCCGGTGCCGGCGGAGTGCGGCGGCCAGATCCCGCCGCAGCGAGATGCCGTACTCCACCAGCCCGTCCGGGTGGTCGAGGAAGTCCACGTCGGTCACGCCGACGAGCGCCGCGCTGCGCCGCTCCTCCTCGGCCCGCAGCGGCCCGGCCACATCGGGGGCCATCCCCTCGATGCCGGCCTCGCCCCTGGTCGCCAGCACGTAGGCCACCTGCTTGCCCTGCCTGGTCCACCGGGCGACGGCGGCGGCGGCACCGTACTCCAGGTCGTCGGGGTGGGCGACGACGGCGACTGCCCGCTCCCAGTCTTCTGGCATCGGCTGCAGCGTCATGAGGCACGCCCTCCCTGATCGTCTACCGGAGACCGGTGGCCCGGTAGGCCTGGGCCAGCTTGGGCGCGGCGATGGCCCGCGCCCGGTCGGCACCCTGCCTGAGCAGCTTGTCAAGCTGGTCGCGGTCGTCAGCAACCTCGTGATACCGGCGCTGGATGCCGGCCAGCAGGTCGGTCACCACATCGGCGACGGCCGTCTTCAGCGTGCCGTACTGGGCGCCGTCGAACTGGTCCCGGCTCTGCTCGCGGCTCGCGCCGGTGATGCTCTCCCAGATGGTCAGCAGGTTCTCCACACCGGGCGAGAGGGCCTGGCTGAAGTCGACCGCCGGGCGGGAGTCGGTGACCGCACGCATGATCGCTCTGCGTGCCTGGCCGGGCGGATCGAGCAGGCCGATGGCGTGGCCGGGCTGGCGCTCGGCCAGGCTCTTGCTCATCTTCGCGGACGGGTCATCCAGGCCCATGATCCGGCTTCCGGACTCCCGGATGAGGGTGCCGGGCACCTTGAAGGTTTCCCCGAACAGCGCGTTGAACCGCTTGGCGATGTCCCGGCTCATCTCCACATGCTGGCGCTGGTCCTCACCGACCGGCACAAAGTCGGCATCGTAGAGCAGGATGTCAGCGGCCTGCAGGCAGGGATAGGTGAGCAGGCCGGCGCCGACCCCCGCGTCGACGTCGGCAATCTTGCCCTTGATCTTGAACTGGGTGGAGCGTTCCAGCCAGGGGACCGGCGTCACGCAGGTCATCAGCCAGGCCAGTTCGGAGTGCTCGCGGACATCGGACTGGACGAACAGGGTGGACCGCTCCGGGTCGATGCCGCAGGCGATGTAGAGCGCGAAGATTTCCTCCACCCGGGCCCGCAGGTCGGTCCCGGCGACGTCCTCCGGGATGGTCAGGGCGTGCAGGTCGGCCACGAACAGGAAATTCTCGTACTGGTCCTGGTTCTCGGCCCAGAGGCTGAGCGCGCCGATGTAGTTGCCGATGTGCAGCCGCCCGGTCGCCGTGACGCCACTGAGCACGCGCTTGGTTCCTGGCGGTGCCATGCTCCTCCTTCGTCGCACCTGGGGACCGGCTTCATTCAACCACCGATCAGCGGCGGGCCACGCCAGCCAGCAGCCGTCGTGCCTGGCGACCGCCGCTGCGCGCCGTTTCGCCAGCAGTGCCCGCCGGTGAGAGGATCGGACGATGGCAGCGGTGGTGGCGCAGGCAGCGGGCGAAATCCGGCTGGCGGGGCCGCGAGGGCGCTGGGTGCTGGCCGCGGCCGTGCTCGGCTCGAGCATGGCCATGCTGGACGGCACGGTGGTCAATGTGGCGCTGCCCACCATCGGCCGGGACCTGCACGCCTCGCTGGCCGGGCTGCAGTGGACGGTCACCGCGTACACGCTGACCCTGGCCGGCCTGATCCTGCTCGGCGGCTCGCTCGGGGACCGCCTCGGCCGCCGCCGCATCTTCCTGGTCGGGGTCATCTGGTTCGCGCTGGCGTCGGTGCTGTGCGGGCTGTCGCCCACCATCGGGGTGCTGATCGCCGCCCGCGCATTGCAGGGCATGGGCGGAGCGCTGCTCACGCCCGGTTCGCTTGCCATCATCCAGGCCACGTTCTACCCGGACGACCGGCCGAAGGCGATCGGTGCGTGGTCCGGCCTGGGCGGGGTGGCCGCCGCCGTCGGTCCCTTCCTGGGTGGCTGGATCGTGGGCTCGGTCGGCTGGCGCTGGATCTTCCTGCTCAACTTGCCGCTCGCGGCGGCGGTGGTGGCGGTGGCGGCGAGGCACGTCCCGGAGACCCGTGATCCCACCGCGCACGGCCGCTTCGACATCGCCGGCGCGGCGCTGGCCGCGCTGGCCCTGACCGGGATCACCGATGCGCTGATCGAGGCTTCCGCGCATGGCGCGGCCCGGGCAGCGTTCACCGGCACCCTGGGCGTGCTCGCCGGGATCTGGTTCGTGCTGCTGGAGCGCCGCCGTGGCCGGCCGGGGGCGCGGACGCCGCCGATGATGCCGCTGGACGTGTTCGCGTCCCGCCAGTTCACCGCGGTGAACGTGGTCACGTTCCTGATCTACGGCGCGCTCGGCGGGGTGCTCTTCCTGCTGGTGCTCACGCTCCAGGTGGTCGCCGGGTACTCACCGCTGGCGGCGGGACTGTCGCTGCTGCCGTCCACCCTGCTGCTGCTGGTGCTGTCGGCGCGGGCGGGGGCGCTGGCCCAGCGCATCGGCCCGCGCTGGCTGATGACCGCGGGCCCGCTCATCACCGCCATCGGCCTGCTGCTGGCCACCCGGATCGGGCCGGACGCCAGCTACCTGACCGATGTCCTGCCCGCCGTCGTGCTGTTCGGGCTGGGCTTGTCGGCCACCGTTGCCCCGCTCACGGCGACGATGCTGGCCAGCGCGGACGTCCGGCACGCCGGGGTGGCCAGCGGAGTCAACAACGCGGTGGCCCGGGCGGCGGGCCTGCTGGCGGTGGCCGGGCTGCCGCTGGCCGTCGGGCTGACCGGGGAGTCGTACCAGAACCCGGTGCTGCTGGAGAGCGGGTTCCAGTCCGCGATGGTGCTGTGTGCGGCCCTGCTGGTGGCCGCCGCCGCGCTGTCCGCGCTGACGATCGACAACAATGTGCTGCGGCCCGCCGACCACCACCCGGTGCCCGAGCCGGAGTGCCGCACCTGCTGCCCGGTCGGTGCACCGCCGCTGGAGCCTGGCACCACCGCGCCGGTACCGGTGCCGAGCCGTCCACCGGGCACCAGCTGACCGGGGCTAAGCTCGGTGTCTGTTGTCCCCCCGGCTGCGGGGAGCCGGCCATCACCCACGAGGAAGCCCAGGCCCATGCGCTGGTCACAGATGCACATCCCGACCCTGCGGGAGGACCCGGCGGACGCCGACGCGCCCAGCCACCGGCTGCTGCTGCGTGCCGGGTACATCCGCCAGCTCATGGCGGGGCACTATTCGCTGCTGCCGCTGGCGGTGCGGGTGCGGGCCAAGGTCATTGAGATCATCCGGCAGGAGATGGACCGGATTGGCGCCCAGGAGGTGCTGCTGCCGGTGATGCACCCGGCCGAGATCTGGCAGCAGAGCGGCCGCTGGGAGGTCATGGGCGAGGAGATGTTCCGGCTCAGGGACCGCAGGGGTGCTCAGCTGGCGCTGGGCATGACCCACGAGGAGATCTTCGCCGTGCTGGCCCAGGAACTGAGCTCCCACCGGCAGCTCCCGCAGGCCTGGTACCAGTTCCAGACCAAGCTGCGGGACGAGCCCCGGCCGCGGGCCGGGCTGCTGCGGGTGCGCGAGTTCACCATGAAGGACTCCTACACCTTTGATCTGGACCAGGCCGGGCTGGACGCCGCCTTTGACCGGCACCACGCGGCCTACCTGCGGATATTTGCGCGGCTGGGGATCCCGGCTATCCCCGTCGAGGCGTCCAGCGGGACCATGGGCGGCAGCGACTCGACCGAGTTCATGTGCCCGTCCGCCGCTGGCGAGGATGTGATCGCCCACTGCCCGGCCGGCAATTACGACGCCAACGTGGAGAAGGCCACCTCGGCGCTGCCCGCCATCACCGACGGCCCGGGCCTGCCCGCGCCGGAACGTTTCGACACCCCGGGTGTGCGGACGATCGACGACCTCGCGGCCGGCTACGACGCCCCCGCCGACCGGCAGATCAAGACGCTGGTGTACCTGCTGGACGGGCAGCTCACGCTGGTCCTCATGCGCGGCGACCACCCGCTGAACGAGCAGAAACTCATCGACGCCAGCGGGGCGGTCACGGTCAGGCCCGCCCAGCCCGAGGAGATCCGGGCGGCGCTCGGCGCGCTGCCGGGCAGCCTCGGCGCGGTCGGAGTGGCCGGCCTGCCGGTGATCGCGGACGAGGCGCTGCGCGGGCGGCGGGACATGGTCACCGGGGCCAACACCGACGACGTGCACCTGCGCGGGGTGGACGTCGCCCGGGACATCGCCGTCGGCTCGTGGGCGGATCTGCGTGAGGTACGCGCGGGGGAGCTGTGTGCCGTCTGCGGTGAGCCGCTGGAACTGCTGACCGCGATCGAGGTCGGGCACATTTTCAAGCTCGGGTACAAGTACACGAAGGCGTTCGGTGTTACCGTGCTCGACGCGTCCGGCGAGCGGGTGCACCCGATCATGGGCAGCTATGGGATCGGGGTGGAGCGGGCGATGGCGGCGATCGTGGAATGCCACCACGACCACCGCGGCATCATCTGGCCGCTAGCAGTGGCGCCGTTCGCGCTGGTGATCACGGTCGCCCAGGCCGAGGATCCCGAAGTCGCCAAGGTGGGCGAGTCGCTGTACGAGCAGTGCGGCATGGCCGGGCTCGAGGTCATCATCGACGACCGGGCCGAGCGGGCCGGGGTGAAGTTCGCCGACGCCGAGCTCACCGGCATCCCGCTGCGGGTGACCGTCGGCAAGCGCGGGCTGGCCGACGGGGCCGTCGAGGTGACCACCCGCGCCACCGGGGAGATGGTCAGGGTCGCGGTCGGCGACGTGCTGCCGCACCTGCGCGACGCACTCGCGGCGCTGTAACTCAGCGGCCGCCGGGCCCGGCCTGCCGGGCCGCCCCGGCACGCCCGGCCTGGCCGGCCAGCGCCCGGTGCCGGGTGGTGGCCAGGCTGGCGGCCGCGGTGACGGCCAGTACCCCGGCGATGACCGCCAGCGAGACCGCGGCATTCACCGCTGGCACCGGAACCGGCCCGAGGTGGTAGATGCCGTAGGCCCGCATGGCCTCGCCAATGAGCTTGATCCCGATGAAGCCGAGCAGCACCGCCAGCCCCACGGGCAGCAGCACCAGCCGCCCCAGCAACCCGCCCACCAGGAAGTACAGGTGCCGCAGGCCGAGCAGGGCGAACAGGTTGGCGGCGAACACCAGGAACGGGTCGCGGGTCAGCCCGTAGATGGCCGGGATGGAATCCAGCGCGAACAGCAGATCGGTCACCCCGATCGCGACCACCAGCAGCAGCAGCGGGGTGGCATAGCGGCGCCCGTGCCGCAGGACGGTCAGGCGGCCGGCCTCACCTTCCGGTGCCACCGGCACGATCATCTGGGCGGCCCGGGCCAGGCCGCCAGGCCCGGATCCGGCGGGCCCGGGCCCGGCAGGCCCGGCGCCGCGACGGACCGCCATCCGGATGGCGGCGAGGATCAGCAACCCGCCGAAGACGTATTCGGCCCACCCGAATTGGTGCAAAGCTGCCCCGCCGATCCCGATCAGCACCCCCCGCAGCAGCAGGGCGAGCAGGATTCCCAGCAGCAGCACCCGGCTGTGGTAGCGCCTGGCCACCTGGGAACCACTGATCAGCAGCACGAAAACCAGCAGGTTGTCGAGCGACAGGCTGTACTCGGTCAGCCAGCCGGCGAAGAACTGGCCGGCCGTGGCACCCCGGCCAGCGGCGCCGATCAGCGCCCCGAAGGCAACCGCCAGCGCGACCGTGGCCCCCGTCCACAGCGCCGCCTCGGCGAGGCTGGCCGGCCGCCGCCGCCCGCTGATGATCAGATCGGCGCCGATAAGCAGTACCAGGGCCGCGATGGTCACGGCCCAGGCCCAAGGCGGGATCTGCGTACTGGTCACGGCCCCTGGCCCCGCATGCGGGCCGCACCGGTGCCTGCCGCCCGGTGCCCGGCGCTTCGCGGGGCGGTAGCGGCCTGCGGCCGGGCGGCCTGCGGCAGCCTGGCCGGCCCCGCCACCCGGGATCGCCACAGCCCCCGTCGTGTGGCGTCGCCGGGCTGGCCGGGGCCACTGCCGGCTGCCCCGGCAGGCAGGACCGGGGCACTGCCCAGGCCGGGGAGCGGGGGAAGCCGCTGAATGGTGGTCATCGGCCCGTCTCCCTCGGCGCTGCCCCCGAGGTACCTGTTGGGTCACTATTGCTCGCCGGGCAGCTGAGATCAGGGGGTCTTGCTGGCTAAAATGAGCCGCATTGACTTGCCGTACCCCGGCAAGGAACGGCCGCAGCCCGGCTCAGCCGCCGGTGCCCGCCGCCGGGCAGAAGGGGGCTTCCGTGACCGCACGGCCCGCCGGCCCGGACCTGGCCGCGATCGCCCGGGCAGCAAGCCGGGAGGCTGGCGGGGTGCCGGTCGGGCTGCTCGGCGACTATCTGCCTGCGGTGCTGGAGGCGGCGGCCAGCGGCCGCCGCCTGACTGGCGCCGAGCTGGCCGGATATGGGCGGTCGGGGGAGGCGGCGGCGCTCGCCGGTGTCGCCCTGCGGGGGCTGGTCGACCTGTTCCTGTCGGCTACCTGGCGGCTGTGGCGGGAGCTGCCGGGCGACCCGTCCGTCGCCGCCCTGCGCGCGGCGGGCCTGGCCGTGCTCCGCGCCGCCGACGATGCGGTGGCGGCCGCGGCCGGTGGTTTCGAGCAGGCGAGCCTGACGGTAGCCCGCCGCGAGGAGGCCGAACGTCGGGAGTTCTTCGACGACCTGCTCTCCGGCCGGGGCCAGGTCGGAGACCTGATTGTCCGCGGTGACCAGCTCGGGCTGCGGCTCGCCGGGCCGCATCAGGTGGTGGTGGCCGGGCCGGTCCCGGCGGATGGCACCCGCTACCCGGCGGGCCTGGATGTCGAGGCGGCCGTCGCGGACGCGGCGGCACCGGCGCCGTCCCTGGCTGGGACCCGGGGTGGTCAGCTGGTCGCGATCATCGGGGCGACTGCGGGAGACGAGGCGGACCGGGCCGCCCGGGCACTGGCCCGGCTGCTGGCCCGGCCCCAGCCTGGCCCGGCGGCCGTCACCGGGTCACCCGGGCCAGGCATGCCCGCCCGGCCGCTCTGGCGGATCGTGGTCGGCAGGTCGTACCCGGGGCCGAGCGGCGTGGTCCGCTCCTACGAGGAGGCAGCCGCGGCGCTGGAGGTGGCCCACCGGCTCAGCCTGCCGGACACCATCGCGCGGGCCGCCGACCTGCTGATCTATCAGGTACTGCTGCGCGACCGGACGGCAATCACCGATCTGGTCCGGACCGTGCTGCGGCCGCTGGGCGGCGCGCGCGGCGGCGCGGCGCCACTGCTGGACACACTGTCGGCCTACTTCGGGAACGGGGGGGTTGCCGCAGCGGCGGCCCGGGACCTGCACCTGTCGGTGCGAGCGGTCACCTACCGGCTGGCCCGGGTCAAGGACCTGACCGGCCGTGACCCGGCGGTGCCCGCCGACGCGCTGACCCTGCAGGTCGCCGTCATCGGCGCGCGGCTGCTGGACTGGCCAGGCACAGCGCTGGCCGGGTGACCGGGCACCCGCGTGCTGATTTGCCGGGCACCGGCAAAACTGCCAAGCACAAACGGGGAGGGTCCGGCGGCTGCCCGCCGCCCCTGTCCGGACCAGGATGGTGGAAGTACGAGGTGCTGCCCCTGATTAGCGTCCCGCGCCAGTCGGGCCAGCGCGGCGCCCGGCGGCGGCAGCACGCCGCCTGATCGGCGGGGCAGGTCAGGGACGCCGGGCCAGCACCAGGGTGTCGATGGCCGTCCGCTCGCCCTCGCCAGTCAGCACCGGGCGGCGTTCCTGGCCAGCCTGCTGGATGATCAGGCCGGGCAGCGCCGCCACCACCTCCGCGGCCTGGTACAGCACGGCCGGCTCCTGCGGCCCGCCGTAGCCGTGCGCAATGTTGTCCCGGTCGTGCCCGACTACCAGCAGCGTGCCGCCCGGCGCCAGGCCGGTGGCGGCGGCGTGCAGCAGCGCATCGGACTCGGCAGGTGGCAGGTGGATGTACGCGAGCAGCACCAAGTCAAAACTGCCCGGCGGGGGCTGGTAGCCACGCACGTCCGCGGTAACCCAGGTGATGCCGGTCGCCCCCCGGCCCGCGGCCAGCCTCGCGGCCTTGGCCAGCGCCACCGCGGAGAAATCGACCGCGGTCACCTGCCAGCCGCGCTCGGCCAGCCAGATCGCGTTGCGGCCCTCGCCGGCGCCGAGGTCGAGGGCCCGGCCCGGGGCCAGCCCGCCCAGCTCCCTGACCACGAACACGTTCGGCTCTGCCGTCCACACCAGATCCGTGCTGGCGTAAGCGTCATCCCACTGCTGTCTGTCCACCGCGCGGTGTCTCCCGGGTCGATCCGGCCAGCGGGGTCAGCTGGCGGTCTGAGCGCCTTCCTGGCGGGACTCCTGCGCGGCGATAGTAGCGCGGACCTGGTCCATGTCGATCTCCCGGGCCTTGGTGATCAGCTCAGCCAGGGCGGGCGCGGGCAGCGCCCCCGGCTGCGCGTACAGCACCACGCCATCCCGGATGATCATCAGAGTGGGGATCGAGGAAATGCCGAACGAGGCCGCCAGCCCCTGCTGGGCCTCGGTGTCCACCTTGCCGAAAACCGCATCCGGGTTCGCCTCGGACGCCTGCTCGAAGACCGGCCCGAACATCCGGCACGGGCCGCACCAGGCCGCCCAGAAGTCGACCAGGGCCAGGTCGGCACCACCGATCACGGACTCGAAATTCTCACCGGTCAGCTCGACGGTGGCCATCAGACATTCCCTTCGGGTCGGACAGGCTTCCACGGCGGATACCCACTGGGGTATGGAACCAGGCGGGCCCGCGCGGCATTCCCCCGCCGGCCCGCCCGAGGCCGGCTGGCCCGGTCAGCTGTCGAGGGTGAGCGTGAATGCCGGGCGGGGCGTGGTATCGGGCAGCCGGTGCTCGTCGGCCAGCCGCCGGATCGCGGTGCCGGTCGCCAGGAACTCGGTGGCGTGCTCGCCCCAGACGTGGTTGGAGACCGCGACGTTCACGCCGACGATCCCCGATGCGGTAGCGGCGCCCGCCTCGGCCTGCATCCGCGACAGCGCCAGTTCCCGCGCCTCGTACACGCCCTGGGTGAACAGGATCATCTCCTGGTTCATCCCGGCCTGCCGCAGCGTCTGCATCATCGACTGGTGGGCGATGTGATAGACGCAGGTCCCGAGCACGAACGCGACCGGCACCGCACCGGCCGCGAGCAGCCGGAAGAAGTCTTGCGCCGAGAGGTCGGAGGTGAACGCCCGGCCGTCCGGGGCCCGGTGGGCGCCGGTGCCATTCATGGCCTTCACCGCCGTGCCGGTGGCCACGAACTCCAGCACATCCTGGCCCCAGGCATACATCTGCATCCGGAGTTCGACCCCGACGATGCCATCGGCACCGAGATGGTCGGCCTCGGCCCGCATCCGGGACATGGCCAGTTCCCGGGCGCTGTACATCGCCTGGGTGAGTACCTGCAATTCCATGTTCTGCGACCAGCGGCCCACCTGGAGGCCGACGTGGTAGATCGACGATCCCACCACGAAGCCGAGCGGCTCGAAACCGGCCTCACCGAGCAGGGCGTACTCAGACACCGAGAGATCAGAGGTGAACACCCCACCCGGGGTGGCACCCGCGGTGTGGGCCAGCCGGGTGTCGGCGGCCTGCGGCTCCCAGTTGCCGGCCGCGGGGCCGGGGCCGCTGGAGAAAAGTGGCATGGGTCCTCCCGTAACCAGCCCGCGGAACGCGGGCCCGCGGAGGCTCAGCGTAGCGGCCGGGATACTACGGTGAGAGCCGGCGGCCGCTGCCGGTGACCGGGACCGGCAACCCCATTCCCGGCCGGCCACTTACCCCAGGGGGAGGAGCCGAGCGATGCGGCCGCCGGCAGTGGCACAGCCCGCCGGGCTGACCCGCGCAGCGCCGCGGGCGACCGGCGGGCGGGGGCCCGGAGCCGGCCGCCTGATTTGCGTGCTCGGCGATGCGCACCTCGACGTCATCGTCTCGGTTACGGCCCCGGTCGCGCCGGACACCGACACGCCCGCCGTCACCTCGCTCGGCACCGGCGGGCAGGCGGCCAACGTCGCCGCCTGGGTGGTGGCGCTGGGCGGCCGGGCACGGCTGATCGCGGCCCGCGGCACCGACCTGGCTGGCCAGCTGGTGGCGGCGGGCCTTTCCGCCCGGGGGGTGGAGCTGGTGGGCCCGGTGATCGAGGGCCGGACCGGGGTGGTCGTCGCGCTGTCCGACGGCGGGCATGCGCGGTCCATGCTGACCGACCGCGGCGTGGGCCCGGGGCTCAGCGCTGCTGCCCTGCGCCCGGAATGGTTCGCCGGCGGCGGCTGGCTGCACCTGCCCGCCTACAGCCTGGTCCGGCAGCCGGTCCAGGGGGCGGCGCTGGCCGCCGCCTGCCAGCTGCCGCGGCTGAGCGTGGATCTGTCGTCCACCGCGGTGCTGCGAGACTATGGCGTGTCCGCCTTCCGCGAGCTGCTCAGCGAGCTGCGGCCGGAGGTGGTGTTCGGCACCGAACCGGAGATGGAACTGGCCGGCCAGGTGCCCGGCGCGGTCATGGTGGTCAAGCTGGGGGAGCGGGGCGTGCGGGTGGACGGTGTGCTGCATCCCGCGCCGCCGGCCGCCGCAGCGGACGCGACCGGCGCCGGCGACGCCTTCGCGGCTGGCTACCTGGCCGGCGGCGACAGCCTGGGCCTGGCCGCCGCGGCCCGGGCGGTGAGCAAGATGGGAGCGATGCCATGACGGTCACCCCGGTGCTCGGCGACGAGGTGGCCGGGGTGCTGGCCGCGGGCGGCCCGGTGGTGGCGCTGGAGACCACCCTGGTGTCGCACGGCTTCCCGGGCGGGCAGGGGCTGGCGGTGGCACTGGCGGCGGAGGAACGGGTGCGCGCCGCCGGCGCCGTGCCCGCCACCGTCGGGGTGGTGGACGGCGAGGTCAGGGCCGGCCTGACGGCCGCCGAGCTGGCGCGGTTCGCCGCCGCAGGCGAGTCCGCCCGCAAGGTCGGCGCCCGCGACCTGGCCGCGTGCGCGGTCCAGGGGGCGCTGGGCGCCACCACCGTCGGCGGCACCCTGGCGGTGTGCCGCGCGGCCGGCATCCGGTTCCTCGGCACCGGCGGCACCGGCGGGGTGCACCGGGGCTTCGCCGACAGCCTGGACATCTCCAGCGACCTGCCGCAGCTGGCCCGCACCCCGGTCATGGTTGTCTCGTCCGGCGCCAAGTCGATCCTGGACGTCCCGGCCACGGCCGAGTTGCTGGAGACCCTCGGTGTGCCGGTGCTCGGCTGGCGGACAGCGACCCTGCCGCTGTTCTACCGCGCCGAGGGCGGCCCGCCGGTGTCCGCGGTGGTCACCAGCGCGGCCGAGGCCGCCCGCATTGCCGCCCTGCACTGGCAGCTGAACGGCGCTGCCGGGCTGCTGCTCGCCCGCCCGCCCGACCCGGGCCTGGATATCGAGCCGGTCATCGCCGAGGCGGTGAGCCGGGTACGGCGCGACGGGGTGAGCGGGCAGTCGGTGACGCCAGCCGTTTTGTCGCTGGTTCATGAGCTGAGTGAAGGGCGCAGTATTGAGATCAACCGCCTGCTCATCGCGGACAACGCCGCGCTCGCGGCGGAGGTGGCGGTGGCGTATGCCCGGGAGGTGAGGTCATGAGGATCGGCGTGTCATTGCGGGAGCCGGCCGGCCCGGACGCGATCCGGCGGCTGCACGAGCAGGTGGCGCAGGCGGCTCAGGACGGGTTCAGCTCCGCCTGGCTGAGCAACATCTTCGGCTTCGACGCATTGACCGCGCTGGCGGTGACGGGTCACGGGGTCGACGGGATCGAGCTGGGCACGGCAGTGGTGCCTACCTACCCGCGCCACCCGGCCGCGCTGGCGCAGCAGGCGCTGACCGCGTCGGCCGCGCTCGGCGGCCGGCTCGTGCTGGGGATCGGGCTGTCACACAAGATCGTGATCGAGGACATGTACGGTTACGACTTCAGCCAGCCTCTCCGGCACATGCGCGAGTACCTGGCCGTGCTGCTGCCGCTGCTGAACCGCCAGCCGGCCGATGTCACCGGCACCACGGTGAGGGCGCACATCGGGCTGAGCACACCGGGGGCCGGCACCGTCCCGGTGCTGCTGGCCGCCCTCGGCGAGCAGATGCTGCGGCTGGCCGGCGAGCAGGCGGGCGGCACCATCTTGTGGATGACCGGGCCCGCCACCGTGCGCGACCACATCGTGCCCGTCATCACCGCGGCGGCCGGCGCGGCCGGCCGGCCGGCCCCGCGGGTGGTCTGCATCCTGCCGGTCTGCGTCACCGATGACCCGGACAGCGCGCGGGAGCGGGCCGGCCGGCTGTTCCAGGGCTACGGGCAGCTGCCGTCCTACCGGGCGATGCTCGACCGCGAGGGCGCGGCCGGAGCCGCTGACCTGGCGATCGTCGGCGACGAGGCGGTCGTCGGCAGCCAGATCCGGGAGCTGGCCGGCATCGGCGTGACCGACTTCGTGGCCGGGGAATATGCCCGCGGTGAGGATGCCGCCCGGACCCGGGCCCTGCTGCGCTCGCTCCTGTCCTGACCGGTGCCCCCGCCCGGCCTGCCGGGCCCGTGCGCTGGGTACACAGACGGGAAGAGACGGAGGTGCTGCCATGCCGTTTCTCGACCGGGCCGAGGCCGGCCGCCGGCTGGCCGCCCTGCTGGCCCACCTCGGCGGCCAGGACGTGGTGGTGCTCGGCCTGCCGCGGGGCGGCGTGCCGGTGGCTGCGGAGGTCGCCCGCGCCCTCGGCGCGCCACTGGATGTGATCCTGGTCCGCAAGCTGGGCGTGCCGGTCCAGCCCGAGCTCGCGCTGGGCGCGATCGGCGAGGACGGCGTGCGGA